>Ga0075012_10000583_pt1 | contig 38315 bp, 34 predicted proteins | sample All_14_2_FD_71474 | JGI IMG/M metagenome (GOLD analysis project Ga0075012, IMG submission 71474) | Freshwater microbial communities in response to fracking from Pennsylvania, USA - Allegheny Zone_MetaG_DW_15 | ecosystem: Environmental > Aquatic > Deep subsurface > Groundwater > Drilled...
ATCCCTCCCTCCCCGCCTACGCGAGGACAGGCTTGGGGAGGGACGTAAGCAAAGTTTGCTTTACGGGATGAGGTGGCCCATTTTGTCGCGTTTGGTGCCGATGTACTTTTCGGAGTGTTCGGTGGTGGGGGTGATGATGGGGACGGTTTCGGTGATTTCGAGTCCGAATCCTTGGAGGCCGGCGCGTTTGGCGGGGTTGTTGGAGATGAGTTTCATCTTGCGGATGCCGAGGTCGTAGAGGACTTGGGATCCGAGGCCGTAGTCGCGTTGGTCGGGCTTGAATCCGAGGGCTTGGTTGGCTTCGACGGTATCGAGGCCGCCATCTTGAAGTTCGTAGGCGCGGAGCTTGTTGACGATTCCGATGCCGCGGCCTTCTTGGGCGATGTAGAGCACGACGCCGGATCCTTCGGCTTCGATCATTTGGAGGGCGGCGCTGAGTTGGTCGCCGCAATCGCAGCGGAGTGACCCGAGGATATCGCCGGTGAGGCAGCTGCTATGGACGCGGACGAGGGTGGGGTCGGGGGTGATTTCGCCTTTGACGATGGCGATGAACGGTTCGGGTTCGACTTCGGTTTCGTAAGCGTAGATTTGGAAGTTGCCGTATTTGGTGGGGAAGTTGATCGGACCGGCTTTGCGAGAGACGAGGGTTTCGGTTCGTCGGCGGTAAGCGATGAGGTCTTCGATCGTGATAATTTTGAGGCCGTGCTTTTGCGCGTAGGCTTCAAGGCCGCCATCGAGCCGCAGCATTTCGCCGTCATCGCCGATGATTTCGACGCCGACTCCGACGGGCTTTGAGTCGCAGAGGAGGCAGAGATCGACGGATGCTTCGGTGTGTCCGGCTCGGCGGAGGACTCCGCCTTTTTCGGCACGGAGGACGAGCATGTGTCCGGGTCGCATGAGGTCGCCGGGGAGGGAAGTTGGGTTGCAGAGGACTTCGACGGTTTTGGCTCGGTCGCCGGCGGAGACTCCGGTGGTGGTGCCTTCGATGGCGTCGACGGTTTCGGCCATGGCGGTTCCGAGTCTTGCGGTGTTGGCCTTGGTCATCATGGGGATGCCGAGTTGGTCGAGTCGCTCTTCGGGGACGCTGATGAAGGGGACGCCTCGCCCTTCTTTAATCATGAAGTTCATGTCGGCGGGGGTGACTTTTTCGCCGAGCATGATGAGATCGCCTTCATTTTCTCTTGTTGGGTCATCGACGACGATGATCATTTTGCCTTCTTTGAGGTCTTGGAGTGCTTCTTGGATCGTGGCGATCATGGCTTTAATTTATTGTACGGGCTTTGGGGATGGGGTTGTCGCCGGGTGGGGTTTTGGACTTGGGTCTCCCAAGTTGCGTTTTTGATGTCGTGACTTTGATTGTTTGATAAGGGCAAGTTGATAAAATTTTATTTCTATTAATCCTATTCAATGAATCATCACTCTGTTTGAATTGTTAGGAAACTATTACTTTGCAACCCTTTTTATGCAATCGAAGTGTATAGTTTTGGAAATGAAGAACGTGTTAGTGGCGATGGCAGTGGGGTTGATTTTGGTGGGTTGCGGGCCAAAGAATGTTGTGACGTTGAATCGCGATGCGGCAGCGGCGGAGCCGATTGCGGGTTGGTATGCGCGTGACGAGGGGACTTATTCGATCCTGGTGCCAGACAGTTATCAGGTGCCGAAGAACGCAGGTGCGAGTCTGGGTGACTTGCAAAATATGAGTAATCCGGTTGTGGGCTATGGCATGGGGTCGGGTGAAGAATCGACGACGGCAAACGCGGCATTGATTTTGAATGATTCGAATTACAAACCAATTCCGGGTGAACCGGCAACGGGATTGACGGTGAACATTTCTAAGAAAGGTGGGGGCGCTGACTTAGACGGCGAGGTTAAACGCATCACCGATGACTTGATTAATGAAAAGAAGACGAAGCTTGACTTGGCGGTCGGGCCAGCGTATGAGATTACGCATCGTTCGAAGTCGATTGGGGGGGACGAGATTGCGCGCATGATCTATATCATTTGCGATAAAGAAACACTTTATCGTTTTGACTTCACGACGACCAATGGCGAGACGACGATTGCTAGCGTTGCCCCGGGTGTGATTCAGAGTTTTCGGGTGAAGTGATTATTTGACGGGCGAGACATGAAGCGGGCGTTTTGTGGGATCGCCCTCTTTTGTTTCGTGGAATCCGGCGCGTTTCATTCCTTCTTTGACGAATGAGTTTCGCATCATCCATTCGTGGGGTTTGCCATTGCGGTGGACTTCGATGGCGAGGAGCATTTGTCCGATATCGATGCCGATTGTATCGGGGGATTGCCAGTTTTGGGTGGGGTTGATGCCGGTGGTGAACCCATATTGGCCATAGGATTGGGGGAATTGGGTGACGTAGGCGTTGGCGGCGGCGATGCTGAGATCGGGGGTGTACATGATGCTGGCGACGGCGGCGGCGGGGGCGAGAGTGCCGATATCGTGGGGTTCTCCTCGGTAGACGGGAGCACCGGGAGCACTGTAACCGTCCGGGACATCGCAGGCAGAGAGTCCCCAGATGTTGGGGCTATAGGCTTTGAAATTTTTAGGGTTTTTGATCGTGTATGCGCGGCTAGCGAGGGTCATGTTTCGGCCTTCAACCCAGTAGTCGTAACCGAGGATGTCACGCTTGTTTTTCATGGGGAGATAGGCTTGCGACATTTGGTGGATGAAGAGGGATGCGCCGTGAATGAGTTCGTAGCCGTCGTAGGTGAATCGGGGTCGGCGGAAGGAAGTCCAGATTTCGGGTTCGACTTCTTTTGAATTGCCGAGGGCGAGGACGTAGAGGAACATGTGCTCGTAGAAGCCATCCCATCGGGATTCGAGGAATCCATTTTCGGGGCTCCATCCCATTGAAATTGTGAGGGAGTTTTCTTTTTTGCCGCCATCGGTAATGAACCAGCGCCAGTCAACGCGATCCATGATTTTGCGGGAGAGTTTGGTGATTTCGGGGTCTTGCCAGTATCCTTCGGCCATGTGGATTCCGGCGAAGAGGAGTCCGGAGTCGATGGAAGAGAGTTCGCTGTTCCATTCACGTTTGCCGGTTTTTACGTCGACGAAGTGGTAGTACCAGCCTTTGTGGCCCTCGAGTTTGTCGTGGACGAAGTTGAGGGTGTCAATGGTACGGGTTCGGGCTTGCTGGCGGTTGAGATAGCCTTGATCGACTCCGATAGGGTAGGCGGCGAGGGCATATCCGGTGGCGGCGATGCTAGAGATTGTGAAATTGCGGGGCGACGGATCGTTTTTGTTGATGGGTGCTCGGTCGCGTGTGAGTCCGGAATTGGGATCGGACTGTTCCCAGAAGTACATTACGGATCGTTTGGAGAGATCGTCGATGAGGGCTTGATCTCGGAGGGCGGTTTGGGGGGCGGCTAAAACGGTTGCGGCAATGACGGGGAGCATGGTCTTGAATTGAAAAATGGATGTATCAGCTCTCATTTGAGGGAATGAGAGCTGATTGTGTTGATCGTCAGATTCTTACTAAGTTAGAATCCGGCGGGGATTGTTTGGCAGAATGTGTCGTACCAGGAGAGGTTGCCGAGGGGCATTGTTGTGAGTTGGTTTCGGCGATAACCCCACATATTGAGTTGGTCGTTGGTTCCACAGGTAGCGCGCATGGGTGTGCGTTTGGTGTGGGTGTCTCCGAAGACGGCGACCATTGCTTTGTCTTCCCACTTGCTTCCACCGTAGTTCCAGCCGTTCATGCGGACAACGCCATCTGGATCGGGCGCATTTTTGACCCAACCGATGTAGGGTCCGATGTCAACCCAGATTTCTTTTGTTTCGAGGATTGCCATGGTTCCAGCGGGTTCTTCGAGCTGAGTTGCGGTGTAGGTTTGGATTTGGTCGTCGCTAAGGTTCCAAGATTGATTGACGAACCAACCGATGTCGTAGAATGCGTAGCCGCGTGATGTTGGCTTGCCGAGGATTTGGTGTCCGCTGAGGGCTCGGAATGCCGCATCAGAACTGTCATCGGGATACTTGGATGCCGTGTTCATTGGATCGGTGAAGATCTGGGTGTTTTTGCTGTACGGTTCGGCCAATTGCTTCCATGACAGGAAACCGATGATTGTGCCGCCGGTGTTACGTTGTACTGTCCGACGGGGCATGAACCGATCGTCATAGTCGGAGATGTAGATTTGGAGTGACGTGCCAATCTGTTTCATATTTGAAATGGATTGGGTTGCTTTAGCGGCAGCTTTTGCCTGGGCAAAAACTGGGAACAAGATTGCTGCGAGAATCGCGATAATGGCGATGACGACGAGCAGTTCGATGAGTGTAAATGCACTTTTTTTCATGATGAGGGGACCTCTTTGTCGTTGCAAATTTGAATTTCAGATTGATAGAAAGCGGTTGATTTTCGGGTGATGAGGGTTGGAGGGAGGACGAACCGATGATCGGTTACGGATTTTTCGCCGGTGAGTTCGAGCGCGAGTTTAACGGCGGTTCGAGCGATGTCTTCGATGGGTTGCCGGATGCTGGTGAGGGATGGCTGGAACTTTTCACCGGCGTTTGTGCCGTCGAATCCGATTACTGAGAGGTCGGCGGGAACGGTGAGACCGATAGATTGCGCGATACGGATTGCTTCCATTGCGGAGTCGTCTGACCAGGAGAAGATAGCGGTTGGTCTTTCGGGCATTTGGAGAAGTGTCCCAATTTTGTCTACGCTTGTATTGGTGAGAACGAAGTCGGGATTGAAGGGGATACCGGCGCTCTCGAGTGCGCTCATATAACCGTGGAATCGGTCGTTAGAGTCTACGGAGCCTTCTGATCCACGGAGCATGGCGATGCGTCGGTGTCCGAGGCTGAGGAGATGGTTTACGGCGAGGCGACCGCCGCTATAGTTATCGCAGGAAACGAATGCAGCTCGGTGATCTTCGGATCGGCAGAAAAAGAGGACGGCGGGGAAGTTGCGATCGAGCAGAAGTTGGTGGACAGGATCGTTTTCGTCTCGGATGAGAATGACGGCATCGACTCGACCGTCGGACAATACGTTTGCTTCGGTGGCAGGATCGGTGGTTGGTCGGGTGTGGAGGGTTACGTCGACATCGGCTTCGACACAAGCTTGGCAGACGGATTGGAGGACTTCGGTGATAAAGCTGGATTGTTTGCTGAAGAAGTCTCCGTATTGGAAGACAACGCCGATGGCGTTAGCTCTTTTGGTGGCGAGGTTGCGGGCGTGGGCGTTGGGGCGATAATTCAGATCAATGGCGGCTTGGGTGACTTTATCGATGGTTGCTTGGGAGATTCGGGCGGCTTCAGCCTGTCCGTTTAGCACATAGCTGACGGTGACTTTACCGACTCCGGCTCGGTTTGCGACATCGAGGATCGTTGATCTTTGGGCCATGAAATGACTACCGATTGGCCTTGGCTTAGGTTCCTTGGATGTCTGAGCGGGCGCCGTTGTTGCTCATAATTTTCCAGGTGGCATCGGCTTTGTTTTGATCATCGCCATGGAGTTTGAGGTAGGCGGCTTTGTCGTCGGCGGTTACTTTCGAGTAATCGCCTTGATATTTATCATAGATTTCACGGGATTGTTTAGCGACATCAACATCCATGATCGTGGCTTCTTTGTCGAGTTTAACGTCGCCACTACAGCCGGAAACGGTTATTGGAACTATGGCTATTGCCAGGAGAAAAACACACCATTGAGTTTTCATGCATCCATTGTACTGAACCGGTTCAGCAAAACAAAACATTTTTTATAAATTTTTTAATCTGACTTTGTTTTGAACCTGAATGGAGACGGTATTTAAGTTGGTGCGATGACGACTTCATCGTCGGGCTCGATAGGAGTTTCTTGCCGGAGGCGGAGGATGTCGATGAAGGCAAGGATAAGCGTGAGGAGCATTGGGCCGGCCATGAGGCCGATGGGGCCGAGGGCGAGAACGCCGCCTAAGAGTGAGAAGAAGACAGGAATTTCGTGCAGTTTTGTTCGTTGGCCGATGAAGAGCGGGCGGAGAAGATTGTCGATTTGGGAAATGATTAAGAAGCCGGCTGCCAGCACTAATGTGCCTTGCCAGATTTTGCCCTGGATGAGGAGGGAGAGGCCGACGGGGACATAGATGACGGGTCCGCCGAGCATGGGAATGGTGCAGAGTAGAGTTGTGATGAGCGCGAGGGGAACTGATCCAGGGACTCCGGCAATGAGATAGATTATTAGCGCAATGAGGCCCTGAATTCCGGCGACAATGACCACGGCAAAGAAAACCGACCGTACTGTATTGGCGATCTGGTCGAGGATTTGCTCGGAACTTGATCGAGGCAGAGGGACAAGATCAAGGGCGGCATCTTTCATGTTGTGGCAATCACGAACCATGAAGAACATCGTGAGGAGAGCCATGACAAGAGTTACGACCGTGAAAATAAAATTCTTGAATCCGTTGGAGAGGGGTTCGGATAGTCGCTTGGCTATTTCGGCTTTATTCTTATCGAGAACGTCGGCCATGTTGACATTGGATGCGCCGACTTGCTCGAGTAGTGGCTTAGCAGTTTTATCGAGTTCTTCTCCGATGGTTCGGAGGACGGTTGATTCGGCGGTGGATGCGGTTCCTTGATGTTGCAGGAGCTCCTGGGCGTAGCTGACGACTTGGACTCCGGCGATTGTCCCCATGACGGCGAGGGGAATTGTGACGACGAATGCGGGGATCATCGTGACGACGAAGGCAGCGGTACCGCGCTTCCAGCCTTTGTTGACGAGTTTTTCAAAAAGGGGATAGAGAAGAATTGAGAATACGATGGCCCAGAGGATAGCGGGGATGAAGGGAGTGACGATGACTACGGCACCAAACAGCAAAGCTATAGCGACAATCCAGAATATGATGAAGCCGTTTTTTGATTTGAAGTCTTGCATTTGGAGGTTCTTGTTTTACGAAGTTGGTTTAGAGACGGTTTCGGAGGATGTTTTGGAGTGCGTCCTTTGCCTTTTTGATGTCGTTGGGAGGGATTGTGCCTTCGATCACGAGGTTTTCGAGTTCTGACTTGAGTTTGCCAATTTCTGGCCCGGGGGGGATCCCGGTAATTTCCATGATTTGCTCTCCGGTGAGAGGGGAAGCCCAGTTGGAGGTGGGCTGAGTGGTTTTGACTTCGGAAATTTTTGCTTTGAGCTCGGTGAGGTCGAGTTTGCGGACGCCCGATTTGAGGGCACCGGCATCGGCTTCGATCAGGGCGATCCAGTTGTTGAGTTGATCGCCGAGGTCGCGGATGATGCGACGAGTGGCAGGAGTGGATAATTTTTTGATGCCACTGAGTCGCATATGATTTTTGACGAGGAGGCTGACGTTGCGGGCGGTGTCTTGAGAATATCGCCATCGGATGCAGATATCAAGGGCGAGTTCTGCGCCGAGGTTTTCATGGTTGAAGAATCGGGTGTCACCTTTCTCGTCGATTGTGCGAGTGAGTGGCTTTGCAATATCGTGGAGGAGTGCCGAAAGCAGGAGCGTGAGGCGTTCTTGCTCAGATTGAGCGGCTTGCGATTCCTCACCCCCTTGATCCCCCTCTCCATTAAAACGGAGAGGGGGAATGGTTGCGTTTTTTACGACGTGGAGGGTGTGAGTCCAGACCTCGGCGTAGTGCCATTTTCCTTGCTTGACTCCGACCATTGCTTCGAGTTCAGGTGCCCATGTGTGAAGAAGTCCGAATTCAAGGAGTTCTTGGAGAGCGATTTCTGGGTTGGGGCCGAGGAGGATTTTTGTGAATTCATCGCGAATTCTTTCCTGGGAGATGATGCTGAGTCGGTGCGATTCTTTTTTGAGGGCCGAAAGCAATTGGACATGGTATTCGAATCCGAGTTGGTGTTTGAATCGGACGGCGCGAAGCATCCGGAGCGGGTCGTCGTGGAAGGTTTGGGCGGGGTCGAGGGGTGTGCGAAGGGTTCCGGATTTGAGATCTGTTAATGCTGAGTTGAGAGGGTCGGTAAGTTCGCCGGTGTGGATATTGAGGAGGAGGGTGTTGACGGTGAAGTCGCGCCGTCCGGCGTCTTCGAGAAGAGATGCGGGCTCGGTGTTCGGCTTGCGGGAAGTGGCGTCGTATGATTCTTTTCGGGAAGTAACGAGTTCGATGTTTGTTCGGGCAATGCGAACCATTGCGGTGCCGAATCGCGGATAGATTTGGGCTTTCTTGTCAAGTGATTTTGCTAATTGTTGAGCGTCGAGTTCGGTGACGAGATCGAGGTCGTTTTTGGGTGGGCGATTGAGGAGTGCGTCACGGACAGCCCCGCCGACGATGTGGAGATTATTTTGGTATGGCGTGTTTAGAGTGAGTTCGCGGATTTTGGCGATTGCGGGGTGGGCGAGGAGAGAATCTAATTCTTTACTGGTATTGGAGTTTGTAGTCTGTGGCACTTCGCCAACCCGTCCCCACGAGGCCGGGACATTTAGCCCCACCCCTTCCCCTCCCCGAGGGGGAGGGACGTCCTGATCCATATCGGCAGATATGAATTCAAAGATGGTCTTTGCTATATAAACTGGATCTTTAAGAATTTCGTCATTTGTGAATCTCACGATTAACCATCCATAGTTTGATAATTGTTTTTCGCGGCTCAAATCGTATTGGAGGTTTTCGCTGTGACTCTGTCCATCAATCTCAATCGCGATTTTTTTTGGTAAGTATGCAAAGTCAACGATGAAAGGTGGAATTGGATGCTGTCGTCTTATTCTAATCCCCACTTTTGCCCACGAACGCACTTCTTGCCAAAGTAAAACTTCCGCTTTTGTCATATTTTTGCGAAGTTCTCGAGCGTGGGCGAGGAGTTCGGGTGGGACGCGGGGGTTTTTCATTCAAATGATGATTGGTTTTATTGTGATTGATTTAGGTTGTGGATAATGAGGTGATGGTGGAGATTGCGGTTGTTACGGGTGCTGGGGCGGGGATTGGGAAAGCGATTGCCAAGCGGTTAACGGATGGTGGGTTCAAAGTTGTGGGTTTGGATATTGATGTGACGGGGGTTGAGGGTGAATCGATGGTCTGTGATGTGGGAGATTTCGGGAGATCTGAGGAGGTTTGGGGGAGAATTGGGGAGAAATTTGGCGTTCCGAAGGTGTTGGTGAACAATGCGGGGGTGATTTTAAGGAAGAGTTTGCTCGATACAGAGCCGTCGGAATTTTGGCGGGTCATGCATACAAATTTGGGTGGGGTTTTTCATATGAGTCAGCTAGCGGCTCGAAGTTGGGTGGAAGGGGGAATTGAGGGCCGGATTGTGAACATTAGTAGTGGTCATGCTTGGATTGGAGGCTATGATCGGAGCGCTTATGCGAGTAGTAAGGCGGCGATTGAGGCGTTGACGCGAAATTCGGCAGTTGAGCTGGGCCAACATGGAATTTTGGTGAATGCGGTTTCACCCGGATTCACATTTACGGAGATGAGCCGGAATAGTTTGGTGGGAGAACGGAAAGCAATGGTTGAGAGACGATTGCCGATACGGAGGATTGCAGAAGCGGAGGAAGTTGCTCAGGCGGTTTATGCATTGGTTACGGATCAGGTTCCATATATGACCGGGCAGACTTTGAGGATCGATGGGGGGTGGAGCAATAGCGATGTGGACTATTCTCGATTGAAAGAGGAGTGAATTAGAAGTTGGGGCGAGTAGGATAACGATATGGCGGAAGAAACGGTTAAACCGGAAGAGAAGAAGGACGAGAAAAAGAAGCTAGCTGAAGAGGCTCCTGTAACAAAGGAAGGGAAGATTGGGGATTTGGAGTATACGGTTGAAACGGGTCGCCTGCCGATTTTGAACGACGAGGGTGAAGTTGACGCACTCATTTTTTATCACTATTACAAAAAGAAAGGCGATGAGAATCGTCCGTTGATGTTTAGCTTTAATGGTGGTCCGGGATCGCCGAGTTTGTGGCTGCATTTGGGGACGATGGGTCCTCGTCGGGCGAAGATGGAAGCGGATGGGGATATGCCGCAACCGCCATATGAATTGGTGGACAATCCGCACAACTGGCTTGAGTTTGCCGACTTGGTTTTTATTGATCCGGTGGGAACGGGATATAGCCGGGCGAAAGATTTGGAAACAAGCCAGAAATTTTGGGGAGTTAAGGGGGATATTGAATCGGTTGGAGAATTTATCCGGTTATTTTTGGTGCGGAAAGAACGTTGGACATCGCCACTTTATTTGGCAGGCGAGAGCTATGGCACGACCCGGGCGACCGGCTTGAGCGGTTATTTGATTGAACGAGGCGTTACGTTTAGTGGATTGATTTTGGTGAGCTCGGTTTTGAGCTTCCAGACTTTGCGATTTAACAAAGGGAATGATTTGCCCTATGCGGTTTATTTGCCGACTTATGCGGCGACGGCGCATTTTCATGGCAAGGTGACGGGTGATTTGCAGGCTTTGGTTGGCAAGGCGCGGGCGTTTGCGTTTGGCGACTATTGGCTGGCGTTGGCGAAGGGTTCGAACTTGCAGGGAACGGAGCGGCAGAATATTCGGGCGGAGCTTTCGGCTTTGACGGGTTTGAGCGAGAGTTATCTGGAGCAGTGTGATTTGCGGCCGGATATTTGGAAGTTCTGCAAAGAGCTTTGCCGGGAAGAGGGCCGAACAGTTGGCCGGTTGGATTCGCGATTTAAGGGGATTGATGCGACGAATCGGGGCGTTGATGAAGGGCCAGAGCATGATCCTTCGATGTCACTTTTGATGGGACCGTATACATCGCTTTATAATCACTATGCCCGGGTGGAGTGCGGTTATGAGACGGACTTGGAATACATGGTTTTCAAAGGCATCAAGAAGCCTTGGGATTGGGGTAGTGCGGGTGAAGGGCATCCAGACACGAGTGAGGCGATGAGGAAGGCGATGAGCCGAAACCCATACATGGGTGTTTTTGTTGCATCGGGCTACTACGATTTGGCGACGCCATTCTTTGCGACGGAGTACACGGTCTCGCACTTGGATTTGGATGAGTCGCTGCGGAAGAATATTGAGATCAAGGAGTATGAGGCGGGGCACATGATGTACATCCATGAAGGTTCGCTGGAGAAATTGGCGGGTGAGGTTGGTGACTTTGTGGCGCGGACGCGGGGTCGGTAGTTCTGGCTACTGACCCATAGGTTGCAACGAGGTTGAAGTCCAACGTTGAATGAGGTTGGGTTGGTATTTGCACTGGTTTCACCAGTGCCACCCATGATTTGGGGAAGTTGAAGGATGGATTCCGCCTCAAGGGCGGAATGACGAAACTATAAGATTTTTCTTACCCTGCCTTTTGCTTTGCATAAGGCAGGGGCACATTGATGTTGCAAGGGCGGAAAGACGCGTTATAGCCGAACTTTCGGATTGCGTAGGTTTCCAGTCAACCCCTCCCGACCCTTTGGGCCACCCTCCCCGATCTTCGGTGAGGGGGTTGTTTGAAGATATGAGATAGTTGGGCGTCTGGTGAGTGGACATTCGGACAATCCTTCGGATTGCTGAGCACTTTCGTCGACCCCTCTCCGGTCCCGTGAAGGGGTATCGAGGACAATCCTTCGGATTACTTCATTTAACCGAGCACTGGGCCCCTGCCTTCGCAGGGGTGACGAGAGTTGGAGATTTGAATTTCCCGGTTATTGCCAGCAGGGGCACATTGAAAATTGCGATTCTTTGCCGGATTGCAATTCGGGAGTTGAATGCTGATTATTGACTAAATGTAGTCGAGTTCTTTGAGCCAGCGGGGGGATTGTCGCCAGTCGGCGCGGACTTTGACAAAGAGTTCGAGGAAGATTTGTTCACCGACCATTTCTTCAATTTCGCGGCGGGCTTGGATGCCAACTTCTTTAATCATTGATCCTTTGTTGCCGAGGATGATGGCTTTTTGGCCGTCGCGTTCGGTGAGGATGACGACGCGGATGAGGAGTCGATTATCTTCTTCGTCGCGTTCCCATGTTTCGCAGTATGTGGCGATGCTGTGGGGGATTTCTTCTCGGGTGAGGTGGAGACACTTTTCGCGGACGGCTTCGGCGGCGAGGAACGCCATCGGTTGATCCGTGTACATATCCTCGGGATAGAAGGTGGGGTTTTCGGGCAGAAGATCGACGATGAGCCCTTGGAGAATATCAAGATTTTGCTCTTTGATAAGCGAGGTCATGACGATGTTTTCTGTCGGGAAGAGTTCTTTATAAGCTTCGTAGTTGCGCTCAACATCTTCAGCTTTCAACTTGTCCATTTTGTTGAGACCGAGGATGAGTTTTTTGGGTTTATCGAGGACTCCAGCTTCGTGAAGCATGAGCGATACATGTTTGTCTTCGGGGCTGGGCATTCGCGAGCAGTCGGTCATGGCAAGGACAAGATCGATGTCGTAGATGGACTGCTTGGCGGCTTCGTTGAGAGCGGCACCCAGTTTGTGTTTGGGTTTGTGGATACCAGGGGTGTCAACGAAGACGATTTGGTAGTCGTCGGTTGTGGCGATGCCGAGCACACGCTTGCGCGTGGTTTGCACTTTGTCGCTGACAATGCTGACTTTGTGGCCAACGATTGCGTTGATGAGGGTGCTTTTTCCGACGTTAGGTTTTCCGACAACGGCAACGAGTCCAGCTTTCATATTAATTTCGCTTACGGAAGAGGACGCTCACTCCGGTTTGTCCGAATGATTCGCCGCCCTTTTGTCGTTCGGGGCTGCGTCGTCGTCGTTTTCTTCGCCGACCAGATGTTCGGTCGTCGTCGTCATCTTGGATATCTTCGCTTTGATTGCCTTCCGCTTCTTCGAAATTATCGATTGTTGACGGTTTGAGGAGAAGATCATCGGCATGATCTTCGGACCATGATTCTTCGACCCACTCGTCGAGTTTCATGATGGCGACATCGAATGCAACGCTGTCCCACTCGCGCGTGTTTTGATCGCGAAGGATGGGTTCGGTGACAGTGAGGAGGTCATCAGGCGTTGATTTGAGGATTGCTTGAATGTCTCCGAGCAGTCCAACGAGGAATGTGTGGGTGCTGCCATCTACCGCTTTAAATTTGACCGTGCCGTTTTCGACAGGCATATATTCTTGATGGTCGAGGTGGTAGGCCGCCCAATTGTCGGGAAGCATCAGAGTGCGTGGCCCGGTGCCATTGCAGTGTACGGTGACGAACGGATCGTTGGCGTGGACAAGATCGTTGTCGAAGCTCCAGACGTGGGAGCCGTTCTGTTGGGCGAGGGAGCGGAACAGACCAGGAGTAACCATGGGTTCGCCGAGGAATACAGATGTCCATCGCTCGTTGGGGGCACCATCGTTGAATTTGCTGACGACAAAACTGGGGAGTCCGGTTTCGGTGTATTCGCCGAGAACCATTGAATCTTCGGGGATGGCAAAGTAACTCGGTTCGAGTTGTCCGCCCCGGAGCAGTTCGTCTTGGTCGAGGTGCTGGCTGAGTTCTTCTCGGGTATTGAGAAGGGTGGTGCCAGACTTGCAATTGAATGGTTGAGGTCGGAGGGCGATTCCGGTGACTTCGCGTACTCTTTCGAGGCTATCTCGACCGGCTTCGAAGAGGCCAGCGGTGTATAGCCAGAAGAGGGTTTTGTTATCTCGTTGGAGTCGTGATTTGATGGCACTGCGGACTTCGGGCCGGATATCCCACGCGTTCACGAAGAGATAGAGTTTGCACTCGGGGAAGTTCTCGCGGTGAGCGAGGTCGCTGAGGAGATAGAAACCGACGCTGAGTCCGGATCGAAGGAGAGATTCTCGGGTTTGTTGGACGAGAACTTCGAATGCTCGGGGATCCGTGAGGTAAGCGAGTGATCGCTCATCAATGAATAGCGCAACATCGGGCTTGGGTGGACTTGCGGCAAGTCGTCGGGCGAGGAGAGTATTGATTTCTTTGCCTCGTTCCCAGATTCCGGGGCTGTTGAGCCAACCGGCGCCGTGGGAGTCCATCCAGATGACCCCGCCTTCGTGAGCGAGGGCACCGCCAACGCCACGCCAATGCGCACTTTCGAGCGCTTGGGGTGTTTTCATTAAGGGGTTGCTGGCTTGGTTGCGATCTTCGCGTCCGCTGATGGGAGTTCGGAAATCTTCTTCGCTCATGTAGAGCTTGCCATTGAGAGCGAAACTATCGACTGGGAATGGGAATGCGGCGGATCCACCGGGCTCTCGGTCGCGGTAGCTGGATGGGCCAGCGGCGTAATCGAGTTCGTTGCATCGGAGGAGTTTGCCGAGGCTGAGGTGACCGCTGAATGGGTGTGACCATTCGAAAGTGTATCCGTAGCTGACGCCGACGAGGTAATCGCCTTCGGACGCTTTTTTGGCGGCGTAACACATTTTGGCGATGCGTTCGACAATTTCGTCGCTTAGGAAGAGGTGGAAATCGACCCAGCGGCGAGCTCGGCGATCGGTGCGGACAAATTCATCGCCGCCCATACCTTCGCGGAAATCGGGGATATCGATGTTGTCGAAATTAGCGCTGCCGTTATACCAAGAGGCTCGGAGAGAAACGATGTCGTTTCGGTAGCGCATGCGGAGCCAGCGTCGGAATTTTTTGGTGCTGGCGGGGGAGATGTCGTAGCCATCTTCTTCATCGAGGAACCATTCTTGCTGGTCGAAATGGACACCCATGAAGTTTGCGGCGTTTTCGGACTTTCTCAGTCCTTCAATGACGGCAGTGAGGGTGGCTTCCGCTTCGTTCCAGTAGGCTTCATCGCTGACGCTGGGGTCGGCGGTTTCGCCGTTGAGGTAGTTATAGTGCGCGTCGGGGAATTTGGTTTGCCAATCTTGGGGGGTCTGGAATGAGATTCTTGGGATCAGTTGGATGCCGGGAGCGACGGCGATTGCTTCTTTGGCGATGAGTTCGGCGAGAGCAATGGCATCGGCGGCTTTTGACTGATCGACGATGAGTTCCATGCGGAACGAGAAGATTTTGAGGCCCTGGTCGGTGGCTTCTTTGAGTTCTTCGAGAACAACGGTGCGTTGCTCATTGGTTTTGGCGTCGGCATAGAAGAAGATTGGCGAATAGGCGACCTTATCTTTGATGATGGTTGGATGGCCCTTGTGGAATGCGACTTGGGCAGACTCTTCTCGCGGGACGATAGGGAGTCGGGGGGCTTCGACCGGTGCGGTGGGCAGGGGTTCGGCTTCGACTTCATCAACTTCTTTTACAGCTTTGCGTGATCGGCTGCGGAATTGGGGTTCAGGGAGGGCGTCGCCGTATGCCGCGGCGGCGGTTGGGGTGGGCTCATCGTCTCGGGAGCGTCGGCTTCGTGAGCGACGAGTAGGAGAATCAGACGTGTCATCGGTGTTGCGTGGCTTTTGCGGTTCGGCACCGGTTGATCGCCAAGAAGATATGGTTACGCGGCCCTCGAGGTCATCAAAACTTGTGTCGGTTGGAACTTCGACTTTGGTGCGCTCGCGGGGTTGGCGTTGGGGTCGGGATTCGGTGGACGATGATCGCCAGGAGAGGGTGAAAACGCCGTCGAGGTCGGTGATATCGTCGGGGGATGGATCGCGCTTTTCACGATCGGGTCGGGCGGTGGGCTCGGGTTGGCGTTCGGTACGAGATCGGAATCGAGGTTCGCGGGGCTCTCGTTTCTCGCGTGGTTCTCTTTGTTCGCGGGTGTCGCGGTTTTCTCGCGATTCTCTTGCAGGTCGTGAGTCACGGGATTGTCGGGGTTCGCGTTGGGGGGAAGTTGATCGTGACCGGAAGGACACGGGGATGTCGTTGAGTTCGGCGAATTCTTCCGTTTTTGTTTCGGACTTTGTTTCAGCTTTTGGCTGAACGGATTCTGATTCAGTTGGTGTTTGAACTCGGGCTCGGGGGGTGCGCGGTGTGCGGGTGGCGCGAGTTGGTTTTGGCTCTTCGGTTAGTTCGGGTTGGGCCGGAGCGGTGGTGGCTTCAGCGGCTTTTGCCTTTGTTGTTCGCTTAGGTTTAGGCGCAGCGATTTCTTCCGCGAGTTCTTCGGCGAGGGTTTTTGGCTTTTTGGCCGGGGTTTTTGGGGGTGCAATTTGGGGGGGCTCGTTGACGGATGACAGGATGTCATCGGCAGTTCTACGCCGTCGGGGAGCTGCGACGGTTGCTTTTGTTGTCGCGGTCGATTTGACAGATTCTTTTTGACCAGCTTGGGTCAAGTTTTCGGATTCAGTTTTCTTTTTGGGCATTAGTTGAACGCCAGACGAAAAATCGTTTTTGTGTTTCAGTTGAAACAGGGAGTTTTGGGGATGGGAGCAGGGAGTTTTGTGTTCTCGATGCTACGACCAGCTTTATGGACTCCAACAAAATGTTTTGTTAGGGCAGAGTATGGCAGAGATTGTTTTTTGTTTGGGGGTCGGAACTGGGGTTGTTCGGGGACTTTTTTGTTAAATTGCCTGTGAAATATGCGGTGTCGTGCCGAAGATTGAACACAAGCCACAAAACGAGGCGCGAAATGGAAATGATTCAATTGATGGGAACACCATCGATTGATCGGCAAACACAGGCATCGTTGGGCAAACAGGGTTCGGCAGAAATGTTGGACGGAGGAGTGGACAGCGAGTTCACGAGTCATCTGGAAGCCGCGATAACTGGGGTACAGAAGAAGGAAGTTAACCCGGACGAGCTGATTGCTCAGTTGGTTGGACTGGACCTTAATTCTGGCGTTAAGCCGACTCAATTGATGAGTGGAGGTGCGGATTACGATCTTGATTTGAACGTGGGTCAAATTGAGGGCGAGACCTTGGATGAAAAGCCTGTGAATGCAGGTTTGGCAGCCGATATTGTTCCGCAGAATGGTTCTCGGCCTCGGAAGGATCCGGATATTTATGGGGAACGCGATAAATCACATCTTTATCAAGGTTCGCGAACTTCGCAAGATTCAGATATTTACGGGAGCCGACCACAGTTTCGTGAACCGGCGGTTTGTTATATTGATCCGAACTTTGGAGACTTGCCGAAAGGTGCAGGTAACGGCCCTGACGCCGATGTTGATCTTTCACTGGCGATTAAGAATGGGGTTCGAGACTGGATTAGCAAGCAAGATTTAGGCAGTCGGACGGTGAATACGGGGATTTTGACTTCGGGTGATCCGAACGATTCGGTTACCCCGGCAGTTGACCCGACGCTTGATCGACTGAATTCTCAGTTTATGGCGGGATATGCGCCGTTGATTGATCCCGTTGTTACGAAAACGGATATTGATTCGGTGACGAATGCGGTTCAGGTTTTGGGGACAGCGGAACCGGCAATTACTCAAGTTGCAGGATTTAATGGATCGCGAACCCATACTGAGAAAGTTTCAAGTGATCGAGATGCCAATCAAAGAATTACGCCGGGATCTTCGGATTCGACGGGCGGCTTGGCGAAGATTGGCTATCGCGGTACGGGTCAAGGTCGGCCAGATGATTTGCTTCAACTTGGGCTACGCACGGACAAGAATATTCTGATTGAGAAGGGTGTTCCGTCATTGACTTTGACTGACCTGGGCAACGACACGACTCCTGTTGTGACCTCAACCGTTGATCCACGCGAGCTAAACAAACTCAATCCGGCCCGAGTGGTGACGACGGAGACTGCTCCGGCGATTATTGAAGGTTTGGCGGGCAAATTGACTCGGGAGAGCTTTGCAATTAAGCCAACCGTCATTGCAACTCCGCAGGTGCAATCAGGTGAGGCTACTCAGGTGAGCGGGCAAGCCCTTACACAAGGTGGTGGAGTTCCTTCCATTACGCAAAACACCAAATCGGAAACACGGAACAAAGTGAAAACAGATTTGGCGGCAGATGTTGCGAGCGCAGATTCGAGCACGGTGTTGAATACGGACTCGGCAGATGTTGCGGCGATGGCAATTGTGAGTAGTGATCGAGCAGTTGTTTCGAAATTACTGGGCAAAGAATTTGAAGAAACCGATTTGCTGGAAAAGCAGGACGTTGAAGGAATTAGTGCAGAGTCGTTTGAAACGAGTGTACGCACGGATAGTTCTAAGAATTCGGCGCGAATTGACGAGAGTCGATCAGCTGCTAATGGCAAATCGGAAGTCGAGGTGGCACTTAATGCAGCTCGAGAAAAGATTGCCGAAGCAGTGATGGATTTGGCGGCGGCACGAAGACCCCAGACGATCAAGATTCAGTTGACCCCGCATGATTTGGGGACGATTGACGTGAGCGTGCGCTCGATGGGCGGACGGGTTGATGTTGAGCTGAAAGCCAGTGACGACGGAGTTCGTCAGGGTTTGATGGCGAATCGGGCTGATTTGGTGCGCACGATTGAATCGGGCGGAACGAGTGTTGGTTCGATGAATGTGGGACAACATTTGGGACAGGATGCCGGACAAGCCGGTCATCGGGGCAGTGATCAGGCGACGCGGGAAGATTTTCAGCACGCCGTGAATTTGGGACAAGTTTCGACGAATGCCGAGACTCTGGCTATTGGTTCGACGTCTTACGGGACGGCGGGCAATGGTCGAGTTGATTTGGCAGCTTAATGATAAGAAGGTGAATGACAGATGAACACAATTGATCCGACCGGGGCCAACACTTATACAAATATGGGTGGGAAGCCGATGGCGAAGAGTGAACTGAACATGGACGCATTTTTGCGACTATTGACAGTTCAGTTGGCGAATCAGAATCCGCTGGAGCCGATGAATGACCGTGACTTCTTTGCGCAGATGGCGCAGCTTGGTCAGGTTGAAGGGATGGACGGTTTGCAATCGAGTTTGGACACTTTGAATAGTGCAGCAATGATTGGCAAAACTGTTACAGCGGTACGCCCGATGACGGATGCAAACTCCGGCGGCGTTAACAGTTTGGTAACGGGAACAGTTACGCGAATTACGATGCGCGACGGAAAGCAGATTTTGGGTCTTCAAGAAGCCAATGGTGGTATTGTTGAAGTTCAGATTGGCGGTATTCGCGAAATTAAGGGATAAACAATTCAATGAGTAGTCCAATTCAGAATAACAAGGTTGCGGATTTATTACAGAACCGTAATGTTGTTCAGCCTAAGCCAGCGGGTAGTCCGGCGGCATCGGCGGAATTTCAGGCGGTTCTTGCGGATCGGCTGAAGGTGAGTAACCATGCGCAAACGAGGTTGCAGAGCCGGGATATTCAGATGGATGCGGCGCAGTGGGAGCGTGTTCTTGACGGTGTTGAGAAAGCGGCTCAAAAAGGCGCAAAAGAAAGTTTGGTGATGATTGATGACATTGCTTTGGTGGTAAGTGTTCGTAATCGAACGGTTATTACGGCGGTGGATCAAGAGCACTTGAAAGAGAATGTTTTTACAAACATTGATTCGGCGGTGATTGTTTAACTTTTCACTAAATGTGAGAAGGAAACATGCCGATAAATAAATAGATCGCACGGGTTATGAAAGGTGGTCGCAACTGTGAAAGGTTGCGAGCTTTGACAAAGCAAGAATGGCTGAGTCTTCCCCGAGTTGATCGCGACAGTAACAGGTAACGAGGAAGAAAAAAGATTATGCTACAGGCCATGCTTGCTGGGGTTGCCAGCATCAAAGCGCAGCAAACGCGCATGAATGTGATTGGGAACAATTTGGCGAACGTCAACACGACTGCTTATAAGGGTAGCCGGGTTACGTTCCAGGACATGCTTGCTCAGACGGTTCGAGGAGCTAGCCGTCCGACGGACGGACTCGGTGGTACGAACGCGATTCAGTTTGGACTCGGGGTTTTGGTTGCAGGTACGGATATTAATACCGAACAGGGATCTTTGAACGCAACGAACCGACCGACGGACTTTGCGATTCAGGGTAACGGCTTCTTTATGGTCTCGAACAGTGACCGGATTGCTTACACCCGGGATGGTTCATTTGACCTTGATGCGAATGGTGACTTGGTTCACCGAGCGACAGGTGAGCGATTGATGGGTTGGCTTGCTGATCCGGCTACGGGGAATGTTGATACGAACGCTCCGATTGGTCCGGCGAGCGCATTGACGGTTCCGATTGGTGCCCGAACTGCGGTTCAGGAAACGACCGACATTACTTGGGCGGGGAACCTTGACAGCCGCGAATTTTTGAATGCGGGGCTGGCAACGACTTCGAGTATTGTTCGGGTTTATGACTCCTTGGGTGGAGCACATGATCTTAACATGACCATTACGGAGTCGGCGACGGCGAATGAATGGAACTGGACAGTTTCAGGATCTGCGGGAACAACTGTAACGGGTAGCGGAACTTTGACATTTGATCCGGCGAACGGACAAATGATTTTGGGATCACCGGGAACGATTACGGTTACTCCTCCGGCGGCAAGTGGGGTTTCGGCCTTTACTTCGGACTTGCACTTTGACAACATTAGCCAGTTGGCAACGGAAACTCAGGTTCAGGCAAGTAGCCAGAACGGTTTTGCTCCGGGTTCGCTCAGTTCATTTAGTGTGAACACGGATGGGGTCATCATTGGCCTTTATACGAACGGTTTGACTCGAAACTTGGGTCAGGTTGCGATGGCAATCTTCCCGAACGCGAACGGTTTGGAACGACAAGGTAGCAACCTTTGGCGTGCGACGGACAACTCGGGGATTCCGGTTGTTGGTCAGCCTCGTTCGGGTGGTCGTGGTCAGATCAATGCGGGCTTTTTGGAGCAATCAAACATTGATATTGGGAACGAGTTTACGGAACTGATTATCACTCAACGTGGTTTTCAAGCGAATACTCGGGTTGTTACGACAGTTGATGAGATGCTGCAAGAGCTGATCAACATGAAGCGATAAGCTGAATAGCTTTAATTGAGCTAAAGCCCCTGGCAGTGGAGTAGCCGGGGGCATTTTTTGACTTTTCTTATTGATATATTATCGCTGGGTATATGACTTTCGAGTTAAAACGGCAGTGGGTCGACCAGTTGAGGGATTGGTGACTTTCGGTCACTTGCACTTGAATACATATAGTTTTCTGAAGTCCGCACCAAATTTGCTTTAACAGGATTGTTTTCGATATATTCAATTGAGGTTATGACTTCGTTTGGTTCGGTGATTATTCGGTCGTAGCCGCCGCCTGTTTGCCACAATCGGTGTCTTCCTGCACTTATCTCAGTGAGGCTATAAATCTTGTTTTTTGATTCTTTCATACGAGCAAGGATTTTTATTGCACTTGGTGATTTAATTGCATAGAGTATCTTGCTGATTTTGTAGTTCTCAGATTGTGGAAAGATGAGGAGGTGGATATGGTTGGACATAATTGCGTAGGCGAGAAGATGAAAGTTTTGAGATGACTTCGCTGAGCAAATAGCATCCAACACAAACTGTTTATCCCGAGAGTCGGCAAGTAGATGCTGTTTTTTGAAAGTTGAGAATGTTAGTTCGTGAATGGCACCAGGTTGACAATAGGACTTTCTGTTTCCCATCTTGAAGTGGAATTTACCTTGGATGAACTCATGGGTTTGTGCTTTGTTCCAGGAGCCCGGCTCACGCAGGATTCCGGGGCATGATGGGTTTGGCTTTGCAGTTCCCGGAGCCCTGCTCATGCAGGATTCCGGGGCATGATGTGGCATGATGGTTTGGGCTTTGCAGTTCCCGGAGCCCTGCTTATGCAGGATTCCGGGGCATAATGGTTTGATTTTTTGCGAGATGTGGGGTCTAATCTTCGGCGATGTCGGGATTGTCGTGGTGGATTTCGGGCCTCATCATGGGGAAGAGGAGGATTTCGCGGAGGTGTTCGGCGCCGGTGAGGAGCATGACGAGGCGGTCGATTCCGATTCCGCAGCCGCCGGTGGGGGGCATTCCGCTTTCGAGGGCGAAGAGGAATTGCTCGTCCATGGGGTGGGCTTCGTCGTCACCTTTATCGCGTTCGCCGAGTTGTTGTTCGAACCGTTCGCGTTGGTCGATGGGGTCGTTGATTTCGCTGAAGGCGTTGCAGATTTCGCGGCCGAGGACGTAGCCTTCGAATCGGCGGGTGAATCCGGGTCGATTGGGGTCTTTTTTGGCGAGCGGGGATGTTTCCAAGGGGTAGCCGACGATGAACGTGGGCTCTTGGAGGTGCGGCTCGACGAAGTGTTCAAGGAGTTTTTCGATGATTCCGCCGAGGTTGTTTTCTTTTTCGGTGGGGAGTCCGACTCGCTTCATGGCAGCTTTGGCGTTAATCATGTTGGTGAGTTCGCTGGGGGCGATGCCGGAGCGTTCTTGGATTGCGGTCATGAGATCGACGCGGTGCCAGGGTTTGCCGAAGTCTAATCCATGGAGATGAGTGTCACCGAAGATTTTTTCTGCGACGTGGCGGAAGAGGTCTTCAACGCAGGTCATCATGTCCTCGAGGTTTGAATAGGCTTCGTACCATTCGAGGAGGGTGAATTCGGGGTTGTGGCGGTTGGAGACGCCTTCGTTGCGGAAGACGCGGCCGATTTCGTAGACTTTGGGAACGTCGCCGCAGATGATGCGTTTGAGGTAGAGCTCGAGGCTGATTCTTAGTTTGACTTCGAGGTCGTAGGCGTTGTAGTGGGTGAGGAATGGGCGGGCGGCGGCGCCTCCGGCTTCGAGTTGGAGGAGCGGGGTTTCGACTTCGAGGTAGCCGCGGGCATCGAAGAATCGGCGAACTTCGCTGACGATTCGGGATCGGTTCAGGAGTTGTTCGCGGGCTTCGCGGTTTGTGATGAGGTCGAGGTGGCGGTGGCGGTAGCGTTGATCGACATCGGTGAGGCCATACCATTGCTCGACAACTCTGGTTTCGCCAGTTTTCTCATCTCTCTCGGTTTGTTGCTTGCCTAACGGAAGAACATGGAGGGATTTGCTGAGGGGGGTGAGGGTTTGGACGTGGATTGATTTTTCACCGGTTTTGGTGGTGAAGAGGTATCCGGTGATGCCGAGGTGGTCGCCGATATCGAGGAGTTTGAAGGCGGGCCAGGCGTTTTCGCAGGTTTCGTCGAGGTCGTTTTTGCGGACGTAGATTTGAATTTTGTCGTCGCCATCGGAGAGGTGGGCGAAGGCGGCCTTGCCCATTTCGCGCATGGCGACGATTCGTCCGGCGAATAATATTGTGGGCTTTGGCTTGCCTTCGTCGGTTTCGACGAGGTTATCGAAGTTGTCGATGAGGTGTTTTGCGGAGTGATCGATCTTGAATTTTTCGGTGGCAAACGGGTCGTAGGTTGTGCCGTCGTATTTTTGAAGCTGGCGGAGTTGGGCCAGCTTTTCGAGTCGGATTTCGCGGATTGATCGATCTTCGCTCATTTGAGGGGTGGAGTTTACTTTTTGGGGGGATTTGGGTTCGGGATTGGGAGGTTGGATGGAGAGAATCGATTGATTCAAATATCGTTCCGAAATAGAATATGTGTTACTCCCGACTTTCGTTTCGAAAATCGGGGCACTTTCTCGATGATAGTTAACAAAAACCCCTGCCTTTTCCGGGTCGGAAAGGCAAGGGCATGGGGTCTGTAAATCCCGGGCTGCGCTTTGCTTACCCCGGGCCACCACTGTATAAAATAAAAAAAAAGCCCTGCATTTCATCTTAAAAGCAGGGAATTTATATTTAATCTGATATTGGTTTCGCCCGACCTCACCCCCTCAATCCCCCTCTCCATTAAAACGGAGAGGGGGAAGAGTTGGATTTAATGGTCGTGGTGGTGATGGGGTTCTTCTTCTTCGGGGAGTTCGGCGATTGCGCACTCCGTGGTGAGAAGAAGGCCGCTGATTGAAGCGGAGTTTTGGAGAGTTGTTCGGACAACCTTTGCGGGGTCAACGACACCCGATTTGAGGAGGTCTTCGTACTCGAGGGTTTCGGCGTTGAAGCCGATTCCGGTTTTGCCGTTCATGACCTTATCGACCACGACGCTACCTTCGACACCGGCGTTGTGCGCGATGGTGCGGAGGGGAGCTTCGATAGCTTTTCGGATGATTTCGACGCCAATTTGTTGGTCGTCGGGGAGTTTGAGACCCTTGAGGGCGACGGCTCCGGCTTGGAGAAGGGCAGTTCCGCCACCGGGGACGATTCCTTCTTCAAGAGCGGCTCGGGTTGCAGCAAGTGCGTCTTCCATTCGGGCCTTCTTTTCCTTCATGGCAGTTTCGGTTGCAGCACCGATTTTGATGACGGCGACGCCACCACTGAGCTTAGCCAGTCGTTCTTGGAGCTTTTCTTTGTCGTAGCTGGAATCGGTGGTTTCGATTGCTCGTTTGATTTGAGCGATTCGACCGGTGATGCCATCTTTTTTGCCTTTGCCGCCGACGATGACGGTGTCATCTTTTGTGATGACGACCTTTGTGGCGGTTCCGAGCATTGACGGATCGACATTTTCCAGTGTCAAGCCGAGGTCTTCGGTGATGAATTGCCCGCCGGTGACGATGGCCATATCTTCCATCATTGCCTTGCGTCGTTCGCCGAATCCGGGAGCTTTTACAGCGGCAACCGGGAGGTTGCTTCGGAGTCGGTTGAGGACGAGGGTGGCGAGGCATTCGTTTTCAACGTCTTCAGCGATGATCACGAGGGCTTTGCCCGATTTGAGAACCTTTTCGAGAATGGGGACGAGGTCTTGGACGGTGCTGATCTTCTTTTCGTAGAAGAGGATCATGGGGTCTTCGAACACGGTTTCCATTCGGTGGGGGTCGGTGATGAAGTAGGGGCTGAGATAGCCTTTGTCGAATTGAAGACCTTCGACGATTTCAAAACCGGTGTCAGTGCCTTTTGATTCTTCGACGGTGACGACGCCTTCTCTTCCGACGGTGTCGATGACTTCGGCAACCATTTCGCCGATTTCTTTATCGTTGGCGGAGATGGTGGCGACTTCGGTCATACCGGCTCGGCCTTTGACGGGCTTGCTGAGCTTTTCGAGTTCCTTTACTATGGCGTCGGTGGCGATTTCGATGCCTTTTTTGATTTGCATCGGGTTGGAGCCAGCGGCAACGTTTCGCACGCCTTCTTTGAAGATGGCTTGAGCGAGGACGGTTGCGGTGGTGGTTCCGTCACCGGCGAGGTCGTTGGTTTTGCTGCTGACTTCGCGGATGAGTTGAGCACCCATGTTTTCGAATCGGTTTTCGACTTCGATTTCTTTGGCGATGGTTACGCCGTCATTGATGACGGTCGGGGAGCCAAATTTCTTTTCGAGAACGACGTTACGACCGCGGGGGCCGAGGGTGACTTTTACGGCGTTGGCGAGTTTATCGACACCGGCTTCGATCATTTTGCGGGCGTCGTTGCTGAACTTGAGTTCTTTAGCGGCCATTATTTTTTACCTGCCTTAACTTTGGCATCGGTGACAACGCCGAGGACATCATCGGCTCGGAGGATGACGTAGTCAATTCCGCTGACGGTGACTTCGGTGCCACTGTATTTTCCGTAGAGGACGACTTCGCCAGCTTTGACATCGACGGGAGCTTTTTCGCCGCTATCGAGGGTTTTGCCGGGTCCGACAGCGAGGACGGTGCCGCGCTGGGGTTTTTCTTTTGCGCTATCGGGGAGGATGATTCCGCCGGCGGTGGTTTCTTCCGCTTTTGCGGGTTCCACGATAATTCGGTCGTGCAACGGTTTTAAGTTCATAGTGTTGTTTTAAATCTCCTTTTTGAAGTAGTCAATGACTTGAGATGTGTTAGCAGTGTACCAGTGAGACTGCTAATTTCCAGGTTCTTGGGACGGTTGACCTGGGTTTGTTGGGACCGTTGTTGGGGCCGGTTCGAGTCGGTTTTGGAGCTTGATATAGAGGTATCCACCGCCGATCATGGCGAGTCCGAGTCCGAGGGTGACGGCGACGCGGATGAATTCGGCGGTTTCGGAGAGATCGATGAGGATGAGCTTGGCTCCGCTGAGGAAGAGGAGGGCGAGTCCGGCGTGGCGGACTTCGGTGATTCGGGCGGCGAATCCGGTGATGAGGAAGATAACGGAGAGAGCCGTCCAGGTTGCGGTGACGGCGGGAGAGGCGGATGGATTTGAGCTTGGGATAGAGAGGACGAGATTTCCGATGCTGCTGACGATGAAGATTGTGAGAACGAGGTGAAGGTAGCGATGGGATGAGTAGCCGGGGTTGAATTTTTCGGGGGTTACGGCGAGTGAGAGCTGGGCGACAAGAATGAGAATGAGGTTAATGAGGGTTGGAGGGCCGCTCAAGAATACGGCGAATGATGCGAGGAGAAAGGCGATCCATGCCGGGGCGAGAAGACTGGGCCACGGCTTTTTGACGAGTGATGCACAGAGAGCACACGATACGAGGACGCCTGAGAGTACGAGAGAATCTGACTCGTTTCGCCCCAATCCTTGAGTTTGAACAATATGGATTAACCAGAACGTTAGGGCAGTTACGGGTGTGCCGATAAAGGCGAAGATGTAGTTTTGAACTTTTTGATCGCGATCCCAATCGAGTCGGGCGAAGTAGCCGATGAGAGCGAGGAGACTCAGGATGAGGGTTGATTCGGCCCAGAGGATGTGGGTGGGGTCGCTTAAGCGGGTGACGGTGTAGGCAGTCAAAGTTAAGCCGAGGGTGGCGTAGCTTACTGATTTGAGGTCGTTGATTTTCAGGCGGTGGGCGAGGAATCGAAGGGGGATCGTTGCGATGAGAATGCCCCAAACGATGGCGGTTTCGGGGACGGCGTGGATGAGGGGATGGGTGAGGGTTAGATAAACAAGATGGGCGATGATTGCGGCACCCGGGAGAATGATGGCAATTACGGCGGAATCTTTGGCGGCATTCGTTTCGACCCAATAGAGGCGGAAGAGGTAGTAACTGCTGGCGAGCATTACGAATCCGAGAACGACCATTTGTCCGAAGGGAGGGTTGGCGGTTGCGATGAATAGGTAGGTGGTGAGGGAAGCAAACGAAGCGATTGATGCGATGAACTTGAGGCTTACGGATGAAATAATGTTGCCGAGAGCGTGCAGGAGAGTTGCGATGATGACGAAGGAGATGAGGAATGCGGTGTAGGGTTCAAGGGCGGCGGGTGTTTTTGTGAAGATGAGAGTGAGAAATCTGAGGGCAAGGAGGCTGAGGGTTGTTCCGCCGAGGGCGAGATTTTGTTCTTTGGTGGAGAATGCTTTGGTGATCGTTTGGAGTGCATAAACCCCGGCGATGAGGAGAGCCGAAAGGATTGCGACTTCGAGTTGCCAGGATTGGATTTTTTCTTGGGCGGTCGCGACGATATAAGCGGCGATGGCGAGGGATGCTTCGACGGCGCTTAGGCCCTGGAGGAGTCGGTTTTGGGTTCGGTTTCCGAGCCAGGAGAGGATGATCGCGATTGCAGCGAGGATGAAGGTGCTTTCGACTTTTGTGGCACCCCACGGGGCGAGAATGAGGGGGATTGTGAGAGCGGAGAATTGGAGGCCCCGGACTACTGTATCGCTGAATTTAAATCTGGACAGGGCATAGATGGCGATGCCGAAGAGGATAATGTGAGCGGAGCCGGGGTAGGAGTCTCGGATTTCGAAATTGATCCAGGCGATGGCGGCGAGGGTGAGAGGTAGGTAGGCGGCTTTGGGATCGAATTCGGTGTGTTTGTAAGATCGGCTGTAGGCGAAGGCACTCATCAGGGCGGTTAATGAGAGGGCGGCGACTTTGAGCCATTCGGAGCCAGGAATCCAGAGGGCGGGGATGGTGACGGCGACGGCGGACGGCAGAAAAAGCATGGCGTCAGTGAGCCATTTGTGCCGGGCAATGATGAGGGTGGCGGGAATGACAATGAGAGCATGGAGAAGAAAATGGGTTTCTATTTGCGGGTTGGGTTGAACGAGGGGGAGATAGGCGGCGGTAAATCCGCCGGTGACACCGATTCGGAGGAATGCAGTGGAGCCTTTCCAATAGCCGTAGCCGAGGTTAACGAGGCTGAGGCCCATGAAGAGCCCGAGCATCGCCGTGGAGGGATAGAGATTTTGGGCGAAATGTCCGGCGGCGAACGTGATATAGAGACCACATGAGCCGATGCCGGTCAGGATTTGACCGAACTGCTCTTTTTCGTTGCGGAGATATTGTCCGACGCCAATGAACGCGAGGCAGAGGGCGACGGTTCCACCGAAGATCATTTGGGAGGTGATCCAGCCGTTTTTGAATGCTTCGGTCGTGAAATAGATGATGGCGAGGATGGTGAGGGCGGCTCCGGCGAGGGGGAGGAGCTTTGCGCCGATAGAGTATTCGAAACCTTCGCGAGGTTGTTTTTCGGTTTGGTCGGTTGTGGGAGGGAGGGGTTTTACGCTGGGAGAAGATGGGTAGTTCTTTGGCTGTGGTTGGGTGGTTGGAGGATCGAGAAGGGATTGGCGGATTGCTTCGGTTCGGCGCGAGGCTCGGAGGGATTGAGGATTGGGGGTTGCGGGTTTATTTAGGATGGGCGGCGGGTTTGGGGCAGGCGACTCGAGGCGTGAGAGTCGTTCTTCAATTTTTTCTAATCGGGACAGAATAGCTTCAAGTTGCTTGTCTTGCATTTTGCGCCTTGGTTTGTTTATGCGCGGTTGCGGATAGGCGTTGCGTTTTAGTAGGAAAAGTAGGGATTAGAGATTTTTTATGGTTTTGGGTTGGGTTCGCTGTTTTTGAATAGTGCGGGTGGTTCGTTGATGGCGTGGAATTGGCGGTAAGTTTTTGGCAGATTGCGGGATTCGTAGTAGAGGATGAGCCAGATATTTGTCAGGATGGCGACTCCGGATACGGTTGCGATGAGGATCGGCGGGGTGAGGTGGCGGAGAAAAAGAGTAGTCCACATGATGGCGAGGATTGTCCAGGAGATGTATCGGGAGATGTAGAAGGAGCTTGATCGGCTGGATTTGATCACTTCTTTTTGGAGGTCTTTGTGCATCCAAGCGTGTTGAAAATGCATGAGCCATTCGATTGATGACAGCCGCGTGACGAGGATGAATATGACTGAAAATATTGAAGCGAGTAGGATCGTTATGAGGGATTCAAGCATGTTTCGCCCCTTTAATATTGGGAGCTATTTTACCGAGCTTTTATCTGGCGGAAACCCATTTCCGCAACGTTGATGTTTTGGTAACCAGCCCACCACCGGGCTTCGCTGGAGGCAGTTGCGATCATTTTTTGAAGAGCGATGAAGTCGATTCCGGAGACGGTGATGTCGAGATCGTAAACAACGAGGCGGATGACGGGGACGGATTCCATTCCGGTTTGACACTCTAATGTATCCGCGAAGTCGATGAAGTCTTCATTTGAGGTAAATGTGAGTTCATGTCCGAGGAATCCGAGGTTGACCTCGCCTGTGGGTGAGGCGAGGACATAACCACAGGCGGTTTCAGCGTAGGTTCGGTAGCGATTCATTTTTCTGGGTTGAAGGTGAGGGCCAGATTTGAGAATGTGAGAGTTACTTTTTCGACGCCATTGGGGGTTGTGTTGGTGATGGTGCGTTTATGGGGCAGGTAGTAGCCTTCAACATTGGTGTATGAATCTTGGAAGGTTTGCACGATCTTGATTTGGCCCGTTTTGTCGTAGTACGTGACGGTGAAGAGTTGGGAGAGGGTTGTGTTGTATTGGGTTTTGAGGGTTTCGAGGATGCTGATGATGAAGTAGCCGGTGGGGGTTGATCTCCGGACTTCGGTGATCACATTGTCCTTCACTCGATAAGAGCCGTTTGTGGAGTCTTGAAGAGCGATTTGAATTCCGTTGGTGTTGGTGTCTCCGGTGAAAATCGTGGGTTTTTGTCCGTCACCGAGGGCGAAGGCACGACCTCTTCGGTGGGTGAAGATACTTTCGATTTGGTGGATTGCATCTTCGTCGGGGAGTTCACCGGTGCCGGGGAAATCAAGTCCGGTGGTGAATGAATAGATGAACGGAACGGATTTTGATTAACCTTTAGATTCGACCGTGATTTGACCGGCGACAGATGCGATGGCATCTTGAAGAGATTCGCGAGCATCGTGAGCTTCTTTTAGGAGATACCAGGCGTTGATGTCGCCGCCCGCGGGGACATCGGCCTCGGCGGGGGTGGTGATGGTGGCGTATTGGCGAATGAGATCGTACTTTTTGCCTTCAAGTTCACCGGACTTTTCGATGGCGTGAGTGGCGCGAACGGCGGTGAGGTCTTTGGCAGCGATTTCGAGCGGTTGGCTTGTGAATTTGAGAGTTTCATCGGCTTGACCCCGCCGATAGATGATAACGTCGGAGGGGATCGGTTTTCCCGCTACGACGGGGGTGATTAGAATGCGAGAATCGACTTTTTTGAGGAGGATCTCGTATTGCTGACCAATCGGGGATTCGGCTTGTTTCCAAGTTTGGGTGCCTTTGGCGAAATATTCGAGGCGGAAGACTCCGCGTCCGGCTTCGGATCGGTCGAGGATTCCGTAGACCAGATCGGCAGCGATGATGCCTTTTTGAATCGGGACGGTGGAAACGTGACCGAGTGAGGCTAGTTTGAGGGCAGTTGACTTCATTCCGAGGTCAGGGAAGTGCATGAATTTGGTGACTTCGAGTTTTCCAGCGAGGTCATCGAGTTGGTCGTCTCCGGGGGATTCGGCAAATTCAAATACACCCTGGGTGGGCGTTGCGGTGGCATAGAGGAAGTGGGCTAGCGAAGTCGACGAGAGGGAGGCGACAACGAGAGCGGTGGCAACGATTTTGAGGTGGTTTGTGTTCATTTCTTTTGAAGTTGTTCGAGTAGTTGTTTTTGGTCTTCGGGGATGATTTCGGGTTCATCCTCGGTGCGGGCGTTGGGGCCGGGAGCGATTTCGACGACTTGGATGTCGCTCTTATTGGATTGGCTCACTGACAGGGCAGCGGCAACAATTGAGATAAGAGCGAATCCGGCCGCTATGATCATTCGCTTTTTTGAAGTTTCCATAGTTCTGGGTCAGCGATTTTTCCGATCGCGAGTGGTTTGACATGAGTGTCGGCGAAGAGGACGTTGGCGTGGGTTCCTCGAATTCGGGGCCAAACGTGTCCGTAACTGAGTCCGGTGAGGGGAGTTGATCCCGCCCATTCATCGGGGGGATAGACTCGGTAGTAGCCAGTTTTGGGTGAGGTTGAATTTGTGGCCCAGATGCTGCTGACGTGCATGAGGGTGTTTCTGACTTCTTCGACGGAGGAGTCGTTGACGCCAAGGTGGTTTCCGGTGCTGTATTCGACGGGTGAGAATGCGGATTGGTTGTATCCCCAACTAGGTGAGAGCCCGAAAAGGTAGCCCCATGAGGAATCGGTGGAGCGGGTGCCGTTGAACGCTTGACCTTCGGAATCGAGGGGGCTAAAGAAAATGTCGAAGTTCTTGGTGTAGGGTTGAACGAGCCAGGGCCAGCGCCACAGTCCGAAATTGCTCGGCGTGGTGTTCGTGTTGGCAAAATCGTAGTAGTAAAGGGGGTAGTACGTTGAGTCGTAGTCGGCGCGATAGAGTTCAGTTGCGACGCCGAGTTGCCGGGTATTGCTGGTGTCTCCGATGGCTTTTGCGGAGGTTTTTGCCTGGGCAAAGACAGGGAATAGGATGGCGGCGAGGATCGCGATGATGGCGATAACGACGAGAAGTTCGATGAGGGTGAAGGCTTTTTTCATGGCGGTGGGGTTTGTGGGCCGCCGCATTGGCGGCCCGGTCGCGTTAACTTAGGCGTTCTTTCTTTTGCGCTTCGCGGCATAGGCAGCGATGCATCCGAGAACGAGCATTGTTGCGGGTTCAGGAACGGCTTCGTATCCGACTTCGCCGGTCCATGTTCGCGGATTGAATGAATCGGCGAAGAAGAGATCGGGGTCGGCGATTGTTCCGCCGCGAGCACCTTTGGCGATGCCAGTGGTGATCGTTACTTCTCCGTTGGAGAAGGAGTTTCCACCGCCGCGATAGCCAATGTATCCACCGGTTTGGTCGACTCCACCAGCATGGAAAATGCCGATTCCGACAGTGCTACCGGATGCGACATTCAGGGTGTTTTGGACATCGATTTCTGTCCATGTTCCGGCGGCGTTAGTGTTTCCCGTCCAGGTGCCGAGCAGATTCCACCCGGTGGATGTGGATTCGTTGCCAACGAGAGCACCATTTTTCGTGTAGACGGCATAGGTGGCGCCAGTATAGGCGTCGGAAACGTTGAGCTTGAACTTTCCGTTGATGAGCAAGTCTTGCGACGAGACATTTTCGAAGTTGATGAGGGCTCCGCCGTAGTAAGCAGTGGATGTGAGTCCGGTTCCGAAGAACGATTGGGCTTGGGCAGCAGTGCCGATGACGAACAGCGATGCAATCGGAATGATCCGCAGGTATTGTTTCACTTGATTTTTCTCTCCTATGGAGCTTGGCCCGTCGGACGTCAGAATTCGCGGGCCGCTCCGCTAGAGAGTTTGCAATCTATACTTTTTAGTCCTATTTGACTAAATTGACGAAGTGTGGCTAAAATTGACTGAAGTTCCTATTCAAAATTGCTCGCGTGTTGCCTGTACTGATGACCGGAATAGATTTTGAGCTGAATAGTTGTATTGAACAGAATTTTGACTGCGTGCGGGATTTTGTGGCTTAGCGAGGGCAGGAAGTTCTTGTTTGATGGTATCGCGGATTTTTTGCACGAGTCCGGGGATGTCTTGTGAGACGCCGGTGATCTCGATCACTTTCAGGTTTTTGCGGACCTGATCTGAGTTGAATTGCTGAATGAAGAGTCGGAGTGTCACTTTGTCGCCATCGACGGTGTAGCTACCGGCGATGCGAAATACTTTTGGGTGTTTTGTGACGTTGAGCCAGAGCTTGTAGGTGGGTTCATCTTGAAGGGCGGTGGAGAGAGCGGCCTCGAGTTTGAGGGGGTCTTCTTGGTCTTGATCGAAAGTACCGAGGAGGACGATGGGTTTGGGGGCTTTGAGGCCGACTTCGCCCCGGAATTGTTCACGGGTGACACCCAGATCGAATGACTTGTTGGTTGCGCCTTTGCGGACTTCGGGTTTTTGGATGCCGTCGATGCCGGTTTCGTTGCGAAGGGATTCGACACGATTTGCAGCGTAGGTGAACCAGCGTTCGACATCGAGGAAGAGTTCGCCGGATGGGGAAGGGCGGAGACCTTCGGGGGTGACTTGATCGATGGCTTCGAGGAGCGAATATGTGAGAAGACCGTGATCAACGGCGCGTGACTCGTAGCTGAGTTGGTCGGCGGCAGCACCGGCGAGGAGCCAGGTTCCGGAGGAGTCGCGGATTGATTCGTAGGCGCGGATGTAGTCGGATCCAGAGGCTCGGTCGGCGATGATGTCGTTGGCGGCGGCTCCGCTGTGGCAGGTGTCGAGGATAATGACTTGCTTGTTTGCGGAGATTTTTCCGAGGGCGGTTTTGATGTCTTCAGCGCTGATGGTGTGAACTCCGAGGACGCTGGTGGTGATATCAGCGGGGTTTGCTCCGGCGGTCAGGAAGAAGTATCCGGATTGGTCACCGATTTGACTGGTTCCGTGTCCGGCGAAGAAAACCATGACGATGTCGGAAGATGTGGCTTTGGTGGCGACATCGTTGAACCAATTCATGATGTCTTGGCGGTTGGGAAGATTGTCCTTGTCGTCGGTGGTGATGGTTGTGATGTGGACGTGTTTTGGAAGGAGGCGTTCGGCGGATTCTCCGATTGCTTCGGCGAGTTTTTTGGCATCCATGGGGGGAGCGGAGAGGTCTTTATTTGCTCCGACGTAATCGCCGACACCGACGAAAAGGCCATAGATGTTGACTTGGGGGACGGCGAGGTTTTCTGGTACGCCGACATCGATTGTGACGGGCATACTTTTGAGGTCGCCCCGTTGGTTTGAGGAGACGATGGAGAGGGTGTTGCCTTTGCCTTCGGGAAGTTGGGCTTTGGGGAGGAAATAGGGTTTGTAATCTTCCAGATTGAGGTTGATAAACCCGGTTCTTTCTTTGGTTTCGACGAGTTTGTTGTTGAGGAAGATTTCGGTTTTGCCGATTCCGCCTTCATCCCGATCTTGGAGGCTGATGGTGATTCGGTTGGGGGTTGTTTGTGATCGGCTTACTTTGATTGCGGGGAAGAGTCGGATTGACTTTCGGTTGGGGACTTCGCGGGTGGGTTCGGTATCGATGCCGAGGATTTTTGCGAAGAGGCCGGGCTCGTAGTAGAGCGATTTGAGCTGAGAGATGTCGATTGGTTCGAGACCACCATCCCATTCGAGGACGTAGGATGCGCCGGTGATTCGGTTTGGATCAGGGGCATCGAATCGTCCTTCGCGGTCGATGACGAGCCAGGAATCTTTGGGGGCGGTGGGGTCGTTCGGGGTTCTCTGCATGAGGATGAACGAACCGAGGGGTTGGAGGCGATCAGAGTTTTCTTCGCTCAGAAGTTCATTGATATCCCAGAACGTTGTTTGATCGGTGGAATCGATGATGATGAGACGATTTTTTTCAGAGAACCACTGGACGTCGTTGATTGTGTCGGGCCGGTTGAGGGTTCTGATACCTTCCAGTTTTTTGGTTTTGACGATGACGATTTGTCGTCCGAGGGTGACGGCAAGGAGTTCGGTGGTGGGATCGAAAAATGTGTTGAGGTATTGAAATTTGCTTGCATCGCCGAGGTTGAGCGTTTCGATTGGTTCGCCGGTTTCGGGATTCAGTTTGAAGACAGTTGTTTGGGTTGTGAGGAGGAGGTAGGAGCCGTCGGGGGCGTAGGAGAAATGGTATTGGAGGGTGTTTTCTTTTGGTTTTGACCAAAGTTCTTCGCCGGTTTTGATATTTTTGGCGACGATGGAATTATTTTTGGAAATGATGACGGGACGATCTTTGTGAAGGTGGAAGTCGCCGGGGGTGAGGAATTCCGGGTCGTTGAAATAGGTGGCGGTATTACCGGTTTCGAGACTGACAATGGTGTACAGGTCTTTGAGATCGTTTTCGTCGACGATTGAGTTGATGATGATATACGCTCCATCTGCCGATGGCTTTACCCAATTTATTTTGCGGTCTATGGCCTCAAAAAGTATGTCAATGAATCGTTCATCAAGATCCGTATCGGGATCATCGACGAGAGCAGGGTTCCATTGCGAAACAAGTGTGTCTGACCAGTTGATGAAGGTGTTATCCGCGACCCATTCGGTTCCGTTTATAGAGTCGTTGAAGAGGACGACATTTTTTTGAGTTGAGAGTTCCCAGCATCCGGGGCTGGAGACTTCGTCACCGTTTTCGTCTTTGTAGTATCCGGGGGAAAGAGCGAATTGTCCGTTGGGTGAGTATTTGAGGTCGTAGTCGCCGGCACTATAGGTGTCATCGAAGTGAACCTTTTTGGCATCGAAGGTGAAGAAGTTGGTGGGGTCGTCTGTAGGGGAGATGACGACTCGTCCCGTTTTGGGGAGAGCTCGGAGTTTGGCGAGGGGGCGGATATTGGAGATCGTTGTGGAGTTCCATTCGCCATCGCTGAGTCGGTGTTGGACGATGTCGCCGGAGATATAGCCGACCCAGAAGATTGTGCCGTCGGGATTGAAGGCAGCGGCGGTTGGGTCTCCGGCACGGTTGAACGGATATTCCTTGGTTGTTTCGACATCCCAGATTTTCAGGGGGTCGTATTCTTCGGTTTCACTATCTTCGTATGTGCCGACTTTGAGGCCATCTTTCGATTTGCGGATTTCGCGGATGGCATTGGAGTACCCGGTGAGTTCTCGGCGTTTTTCGAGCGTTTTTCGGTCGTAAATTGTCATTATTCCGGTGGGGCCACAGACGAGAATTTCGCTGAGTCCTCGACCGACGAATAGGGCGGCCATGAGGGTTTGGGGGGCGGTGCCTTTATCGCCGATTATGTGCTCGAAAGTTTTGACTTCTGTGGCAGTTTTGAGATCGTAGAGGTGGGCGAGGTTATCGAGTCCGGTGGCGAGGAGTTGTTCGTTGTCGGGGGAGATTTCGATCCAAGCGGTTCCGGCATCGGGGCCGGTTAGAAGGGATTGAGTTTTTGCCTTGTGATTGACAACGAGGATGTTGGGATTGAGGATGGCGCAGACAGCAATGAGAGAGCTGTCGGCAGAAAATTGGATATCTTTGATGATCCCGTCGCCGGGCAGATTGGTTAGTTTTTCGAGTTTGAAAAGGGGGGCTCGGGCGATCCAGATAGTGCCGTTATCTCCGGCGAGAGCGACGGTTTTGTCATCGGGGGCGATGGCGATTCGGTTAAATCCTTCGGATTTTGATTCGAAGCCGTCCCAGGAATTGAGGGTTCGAGCGGTTTTTGCGTCCCAGATTCGGGCTTCATCGGAGGAGACGGTACCGATGAGGAGTCCGGAATTGCTGAGGAGGGCCTGGGTGACAGTTGAGAACGTGTGGGGGAGGACGCCGAGAAGGCGCATTGATTTTGGTTCCCAGAGCCGAGGGGCGTAGCCGCGGTCGTGGGTGAGGAGTCGGGTGTTATCGGGTGACTCTTGGATGTCTTCGAGTCTTTGGTCGCTGACGATGGGGATGAGTCGGAGGCGACCGGATTGTTGGAGTTGGGCGGGGGTGGCGGCGGATATAAGAAGAGCCGCCCCGAGGAAGACTGCATGGAGTTTCGTGAGGCGGCTCATTTTAGTGTTTTAGGTTTGCTTAGTTGGGGAGGATGATGGGTTTGGATGCGCGGGCAGCGGAACCTTCGTAGTTCGGACCTTGGTTGAATTGGGGGATTTCCTTTTCGTCCATTCCTTCTTCTTTTCCTTGAGCCATCAGAGAAGTGTTGATTTCCTTGAGGGTTGCTTCAAGTCCGCCGTAGAGATCTTCCACGCTAAAGTTCTTGTCAGCATCGATAAAGTCGAGCAGCAACATGGTGAAGAGGCCGTGAGCGGGGATTCCTTCGAGACCTGAGATGTCCGAGCTGGTTTTGTCTTTTTCGCTAGCAAAAAGGAAGAGTGTTTCTCCCAATTTTGCCGTTGTGGCTTGGCGCGGTTTGACTTGCATGATGCCCTTGCTGACTTTGTTCATTTGGGCAAGCATCTTTTCTTTCGGTTTGATCACACCGAGTGATCGGTTCCGAATTGAAATTTTGCCGGAATTCCGGGTTGCCATCCCACCGCTGTGGCAGCTATCAAAAATGAAAGTGGCGTTGATTCCGTTGATTCGGAACAAATCAGCGATTTCGTTGAACAGGGAATCTTGGACGAGCGTGTCATCGGCGAGGGCAATGACTTCAGTTTTGCCTGAACCGTTTGTGGCTTGGGGGTCTACAATCTGACCGCCGTGTCCGGAAAAGGAGAAAACAACTTGGTCGCCGGATTTAGCATTTGCGAATAGCCACTTGATATTGTCGAGGAATTTTTCGCCGGTTGCTTCTTTGTCGAGAAGGATGCGTGTATTAGCTTCTTTGACATCATATTTATTGATGAATACATCCTTCATGGCTTTTGCGTCGTTGACGCAGCCCATGAGGTCGTTGTCTACTTCGACTCCTTTTTCGTCTTTTACGGTTGGGTAGTCGTTAATGCCGATGGAAAGTGTGTATGTTTCGGCGAATGCGGAAACGGTGGAAAGTGCGAGTGCCGCGATGAGAAGCAAGTTTTTCATTAGTGTGCCCTTGTGATTTACTTAACCTTGTTAGGTGTTTGTTGTGGTTACTGACGGATTGTTCGGAAGGCCGTTACGGTTCTTATCAGAAAGGTCCCACCTGGGTTCAATTATGGCCCATTTTGGCTTGGCTTTTAGTTAAAAAGCGGCTTGTCTTCGGTCGATGGGACAGGTGCCGTCGAAGGAAACTTGGGCTCGTGTGCGGATACCAGCGAAATAACCCATAAAGAGATCACGACCGTGGTCGATGTAGAGGTCGCCGGGGGCGGTTCCGGCGTTGACGGTGCGGGCGAATTTTGCGTGGCCATCGGTGAAAGAGAAATTTGCGCCGCCGAAGAAACCGCCTTCCAGCCCTTTTTGTCCGAAGAGTTCAAATCCGTAACCGGCGATGGGGTCGGAAATGTTCCAGAAAAGGCTCATGGTGAGGCTGCCCGGTGAGTCGGGTTGGCAAGTTGAGAATGTAAATGGCTGCTGTTGAGGTCCGATGAGGACGGTTCCGCCGATGTCGTTGATGGCGGATTCGGTGGCATTGCCAGGGCGATCGGGGTGGAAATCAGCGTGGGAAATAAGGTGGTTCATGGCGTAAGTGACGCGGTATTTGCGGGAGTCGGTGGCGTTTGATGCGCCGGGTTGCCAGTATCCACGGGGATAGAAAACGGTGTCGTTGTTGGCGGTGGTTTGGAAGATTTGGTTGTTCTTCATGTATGGCATGAGCCGATCTGTCCAGTACGGCCCTTTTTGTCCGGCGGAATAGCTGGGGGAAGACCAGGTGTCGGCATAGGGGAAGGGGAGGTATCCGTCGTCGAAATCGCTGAGGTAGATGATGTTAGCGGTGCCGATTTGTTTGATTTGACTGAGATCGACGGTGCGTTTGGCGGATTCTTTGGCACGGGCGAAAACGGGGAAGAGGATAGCGGCGAGGATGGCGATGATGGCGATGACGACGAGGAGTTCGATCAGAGTGAAACCAGTATGAAAACGTGGGTTATGCTTAGTCATGATGAAAGAGAATGACAAAAGATATCTTATAAATGAAAGTTTATTTTTGTCTACTTAACTGATTAAATAATGAAAAAATTATGAATTGACCCCGGTGTTTATACCGGGGTCAATTCGATAAGAATTTATACGAAATGAATAGCGA
>Ga0075012_10000585_pt1 | contig 38284 bp, 64 predicted proteins | sample All_14_2_FD_71474 | JGI IMG/M metagenome (GOLD analysis project Ga0075012, IMG submission 71474) | Freshwater microbial communities in response to fracking from Pennsylvania, USA - Allegheny Zone_MetaG_DW_15 | ecosystem: Environmental > Aquatic > Deep subsurface > Groundwater > Drilled...
GGAACCGCAACGGGCGGGCCGGATGCGCTTGCCGTGCCGCTGGACATGTCCGCGCTCATTGCGACCGTCACGGGCGACGATGACGAACTATGGTCCGCATTTGTCGGGGCGCACGATGGGTCGCTGGATGATGCCAAGGCGCTGCATGAGGCGCTGTTGCCGGGGTGGTGGGCGTCATTGCGACTATCCACACGGCCGATGGTGACGGTAGGGCATCTGGATGCGGTGGCCGAAACACAAGATGATAGCCTAGCCCGCGCATGGTTGCTGGCCATCCTGCGGGCGCTGGAAGCGGAGGGCAAGGCATGAACCGCAAAACGCGCATCACACTGACGTTCTGCGCTGGCATCACCTGCGCCGCGATCCTGCTGGCCCATGGCGCGGGCTATCAGGGTGCAATCTGGGCCGTATGGGGGCTGACAATGGGATACGTTGCAGGGTGGTCAATTCGCGGGGGCAAGGCATGAGTGGTCAGAAGATCATCACGGGTTTGCAAGAGGCGATAGTTATGACCGACGATCTGGTGACGCGCTTGAAAGACGGATTTGCCATCAGAACTGTGATAGGTGGATACGCCCCTGACATAGCGGGAACGGTTCAAATTATGGCCGAAGCCGCCGCCCGCATCGAGTCCGACGCCGCGAAGATTGCGCGGCTGGAGGGGGAGCGGGAAACCCTTTGGCCACAGGAGTTAGTTGAGGAGGCAGTAAGAGCCGCACAGCCAATGCTGGCCGAATTGGCAGACAAGCAAGAGGCCGAAAACCTTGCGCTTGAAGCCCGCGCCGAAGCCGCCGAGGCGAAGCTTGCCGCGCTGGTGAAGGCCGCGCAGGGCATGTCTACCCCAATAAAAAACGTCGATTTTGAAACGCGGTTGGAGCAACACGGCAGGCTATTCGCAGCCGTAACCGCAGCGAAGGGAGCGAAGTGATGGCTTGGTGTGATTATAAAATCTGCGACTGCTGCGGCGATGCCAAGGTGTTCTACGATGCCAACATTCAGGATGAACGGTATCGGCAGACACACGGCGAACCTTCGGAATATGATCCCATCGGGCTTAAGGCGATCTGCGGTAACTGCAACAAGACCCATGAGGTTGTGATCGTCGCCCGCGCCAAGATCGACAGCGAAGATCGAAAGGACGGCGCGTGATGGCCGCAAGCACGTTCACTGAGGCGCAAATCAGGCGGGCCGTGAAGGACTGGGTAGCCGCCGGATGCGCCGTCAAAATCGCGCCGGACGGAACGATTGAGGTAACGCCCGCGCCAACCGCAAAGGGCGACACCGCCGACTTTATTGATTGGGGCCGCAAGTGAAAAAGGGGCTACCCGCGTTCGTTTACCCAAAGGGCCGCAAGGGCTATTTGTATTTCCTGCGCGGGGGCGTGTGCCAACGGATGCACGCCACACCCGGCACGGCAGACTTCGCGGCGGAATATGCGCTTCTGATGCGCGGGCCTGTCGTTGGCCCTGCCCGCACCTTTTCCAAGGTCATCGACGCTTACCGCAAGTCGCCGGAATGGGCGAAGCTGGCGAGCAATACCCGCAAGTCATACTCACGGCATTTGGAATACTTCGCAGAGAAGATCGGCCACATCGACCCCGCCAAGATTACCGTTCGTCACGTGAACGAAATGCGCGATGCGCTGGCGGACAAGCCAACCGATGCCAACCGTAAGATAGCCTGTCTGTCGTCGCTTTACACTTGGGCGCAGGCAAACGACTGGGCCAAGCAGAATCCCGCCATTGTGGCGAAGAAACTGGAACCGACAGGCAACACGCGCCACCCGTGGCCGCAAGACCTGATCGACGCCGCACGGGCAACCGCCAAGGGGCGCGACCTGTTGCTGTTTGAGATGCTGCTAGGCACGGGCCAGCGGGTCAATGATGTGCTGTCTATGCGCTGGTCTGACATGGACGCCGATGGGATAACCATCATCCCCGCCAAGACCAAGGGCAAGAAGCCGCACCCGATTTATGTCCCGCTCACATCGCGCCTGCGGTCGGTTTTGGCCGATGCGCCGCGCAAGGGGCTTTTCATCATCGCACAGGATAATGGCCTGCGGGTCGGCTATAATCTGGCATGGAAAAACATGATGGCGTTGCGTGTGGCCATAGGGGCCGAGGCATACGATATTCACGCGCTGCGCCATTCTGCGGCGTCCGAGATTGCCGCGATGCCGGGGATGACCGCCGATCATGTGCGGGCGATCACGGGGCATTCGGGGGCGCAGATGATTAGACTTTACGCAGGGGCCGCGATGCAGAAGGCGCGGGCCAAGGAAGCACAGGAGAAGCGGACATGAGTGAGGATATAGTGGAGCGGCTGCGGGTTCGCGCCAAAAAGCAACTGGCGGCAACGCCAACATCGCTTCTAATTTCTGCGGCTGACCGCATCGAAGAATTGGAAACCAAGAACCTCAAGCTTTTCCGCGCCATGACCTTGGCCAAGGAATGGCGGGACCATGACAGGCAGCGCGCGGTTGAAGCAGAAACCAAGCTGGAGGAAGCGATTGAGGAGTCAATCATCAAGGGAATGCACATCGCGTTGATAACGCCAATTGAACAGGTGCCAGAGGCAATCGCCTCCGCACTCACGGCCATAAAGTGCGGCTTTGAACAGAACAAAGACCGACTAAACCGTGACTCTTGAAACGACTTTGGAAACACTTTTGACGACTGTAATGATTTCAACGCGTTAGGCATGGCTGCAAGATGGTTCAAGAACACTGTGGAAAGTATGTATAAAATCAATGGCTTGGGGGTTCGGGAAAGTGCCGGACAAAGGGCGAACGTTCGGGCAACGTTGAAACGCGCTTTTCCGCAAGCCCCCATGGTTACCCTGCCCCGATGCAAGCGTGACGGGTTGCATTTATTTGCGCGGGGGTGCGCAGATGCGTTACAAAGGGCCAATGGCCGGAAAGGTAAAGTGATGGACGAACCGATCAGCAAGTCTGCCGTCGATGCCCTACCCCGTCATGATTGGGATTGGGACGGCATGGGCGAAATGCCAGACGGCGGATATTTTGCCGTCGCTGATGTTGTGGCGCTTCATGACGCCCTAGCGGCGGAGAATGAACGGCTTATCCATGACATTGAGCGGGCGCAGGTTGCGCTATCGGAAATGGCGACCGATAATGAAAAACTGCGGAAATTGCTGCAAGAGGTGTTGGCAGTTGCCGAGCGGAACGAGCGTGGCGTGGTTACGGACGCAGCCCGCGCAGCCATCACCGAAGCACCCTAGCCGCCTCATAGATCAGCGCGGGCAGGCTATCACGCGGTATCACCGCCACCAGCTTGCCCGACACCCACACGCCAATGCCGGATTCATGCGGCGCGTCCGCTTTGCGGTCAACTACGTTGTGGATCGGCGCTAGGCCCTCTCAATCGGATCTAGCGCCCGAAGCACCAGCCCGTCCTGTTTGTGAAAGGTCAGCGATTGCAGCGCCCGCCGCCCGCGCTGACCCGTGCTGTTTGACGGCTTCCACCGCCTCTTGCTGTAACGGCGTCATACGTTCGGCTTTGCTGCGAAGGTTTCAAACCCCTGCCCCGATCCGACCGAACAGGACAGGCCATTGGGCAGGGTGATGAACATCGACCATGTGCCGGTATCCCGGCTGCCCCACAATTCGATCACGCTGCCATCGGGGCGCATGGCCATTGCCAGCCGCTCCTCGCCGTAATTGTCGATCAGGGACGCATACGCATCCGCCGTGCCGATGCACTCTTGCGCCCTGGCTGGGGACGCCGCCAAGGCGGTTAGCAGGATCAAGGCTTTCATGGGGGATTCCCTTTTGTGGGGGATGGGGGGCGGGAGCTACCCCGCCCCGAAGATCAAACGAAGTTGGCCTTCACGGCCCACATTGCGGCCTGTTCGTAGTTGGTCAGAGCGATGGAGCGGTGACGGTTTTCCGGCACGGCTTCGCGCAGATACTCCATCAGTTCCTCGGTGCGCCGCTTGATTTCAGCGACAACTTCGGAACCCGAAGGATTGAAGGCGGGGATGGTGGTTTCATTTGACATAGCATGTTCCTAGTCAGCCCATTGACGCTTGGGCGGGCGAAACGGCTTGCCGCCGAATTTGAGAATGTCATGTTAAAGAAATGCGCTTTTGTGGACACGTTGCGCGGGACGTGTTAACTTTCGCGGCAATAAGACCCGTTCCGCCTCTCGCAGAAGCGCACCGCTTCGGGTTACTCGTCGCTTGTCACTGCGTAGCGGGGGCGGGCAGCTAGCGCGGGGCTTGCCGCGAAGTCGGTTGCAAACGGCGGAACCGCCTGCCCGTGGGCGCTATCACGGGAGCCGCTTTCTGGCGGTGGCATGTATGCGACAGCGGGTATCGGCAGGACGTGCACCCTGACCCCCGCCGTGCGTGTCACCTCCAGAGCGCGGCGACAGGGCAAATTGCAATCCCCGACCGCAGGGGGCCTTGTCTCGAAAATGGCGGACGCGTTCTAACCAAGTCGTTGCCCTGCTCACTTGGCAACAGCCCCCGTCCTAATCGGCGGGGGTTTCTTTTCACCAGCACCCCCGCGCCGCGCCAAATTCCATATGCCCGATCACTGCCGAGAGCGCCGCCGGATCGTTCGCCGAAAGATAATCAATCGACGCGCCCGCCATGCGAACAGGACGCCATCCCGCGCAGTCATTCGCCACCGGGGCGCAGGACGCCAGCCCGCTTAGCCCGAGCGACAAGATCAACATCTTGGTCAATCGCATCCTCTATCCTTTCGCGTGTCTTGTAGGCTTCCACATCGCCCCGTAGCGCCTCTGTGCGGGCTTCCTGACGCGCTTCCCGCCTTCCCGCTATCCATGCGCCCAGAACGGCCAGAACAAGCGCCACAGCGCCTGCTATCCACAGCCTGAACCGTGTCAGCATCAGCGCACACCCTCCGACCACTTGCGGATGCGTTCGCGGGCGATCCAGAGCGCCGCCAACACGATCACCGCCGCGAGAACAAGCGCCACAACCTGAGCCGTTCCATCAAGAGCGCCCACAGCAACGACACCGCTGCCCACGCCAGACGCAAGCTGAACCGCAGAGGCGCGAACGGTCGTGGATTGCGTGACATTGGCGCGGGCCTTCTTTGCGACAGGTTTCAGGAATAGCGCACGTTCGGCTTCGCGGCGGCGTTTCAGGCCAGACAGAACCTTGCCACCCGCCTTATTCCAAAGCAGGAAAGCATCCGCCGCCCGCGCCTTGTCGCCCGCATTGAAAAACCGCAGCACCGACGATTTGGCAAACGCCCCCGGCCCAATGTTGTATGCAAGCGAAAGCATCGCCGCCCATTCGTTTTCGTTCACGTCCGCCGTGATCTTGGGCCGGATGGATGCGCCGAATTTGTCCAGCGCCTTGGCAAGATATATTTCCGCCTCGTCTTCGGAAATCCGCATTCCGGGCTTGGGGTCGATGCCCACGCCCGCCGCCGCAGTTGTGCCGAAACCGATGGTCAGCACGCCCACCGCGTCCTTGTATGTTTCGGCGCGAAAGCCCTCGAATTCCTTGATGAGGTCAAGGCCCGCTTTGTTAATGGTCATTTCCCCGCCCAATCCTTTGCATAAAAGGCCAGCGCCACCAGCACCAAGCCCGCAAACGCCTTGCTAATCACGCTGACAACCGATTGCCGCACCGTGCGCTTGGTGTCGCGCCATGCGTCCAGAAGCCCGCGTATTTCGCGCATGTCTTCCGCCGCCGTTTCTTGCTCTAAGCCGAGTTCTTTCAGCACGTCCTTGACGGCCCGCTTGGCGACACGCTCAAGCAGGGCGTCCAGTTCATCCGGCGACAATTCGGGCATGTTCACTCCCCCAACTCGATAATGACCAACCCCAGCCCCGCGCTAACCTCGCGGAAATGGCCCGCTGGATCGGCGGTTGCGCGAATGTCGATATGCACCACGGCAAGCACGGGCAAAGCCTCGTCGGGCGGGGCGTCCAGAAGCGCCAGAAAGCCATCGGTGACATTGGCCCGACAGCCCCAGTGCGTTGCGGGTTCTGCGCCGGACGGCGACAGCGGGACGGTGAAGTTCGACACGCCCCACCCCATAGACGCGCCGAAAGCGTTGGCAGCGGCAAGGCCAGCGGATGGCACGATCATAACTGCGGATTGCATCAAAATGCCCCCGTGCGAGCGTTTGCGTATGCCTCGACGGATGCCAGTTCGTTGGCGGTCAGCAGGCGGTTGATGGCGAAAAGGAACGTGAGGACGCCGTTGAAGGGGAGCGAGGTGCCGCCGCGCCGACCGATGAAGACCTGCGCGTTGGCGTAGTTGCCCGTGCCTTGGTCTGCAACCGCTTGGTTGTTCTGAACGCCGTTTCTGCGGAGCAGCAATGTGTCCGTGCTGATCTTGGATTGCCCCGTCAGTATGGCAGTCTCGGGTGCGGGGAATGAACCGACCACACCCAAAAATACTATTGCCGATCCGCCTGCATCAAACTGATAGTTTGGACCCGCCGATCCGGGCGCACGAAGGGCAAAACGTGACGGAAGACCGGTCGTGAGTTCAACAACGAGGCCCGCCGCCGCATCCGACAGCTTCCGCACCCCCGCGACAACCGTAACCTCGTCGGAGTTGCTGAAATCAATCGCCGCCGTTTGCAGCCAATCGTCCACCCCGTCGAACTGGATACCGCGAAAGCCCGCGCCGATTGTCGTGGTCAGCGGACGGTTGCCCGCCGTGCCTTGGGTCGCGTGATTGCCCAAGCCCGACTTGTCATCCATCCGCGCCACCGATTGCGAGGTTGACGTAATCGGCACGGTTGCGCCCGTGTCCTGCCACTGCGTCCCGTAGTCGCTCAGGTCAAACGTAAACCCCCGCGAACCCGCGACCGTGAATAACGTGGCGGGGTTAAAGCCCACACGCTGGCCCGTGAGGCCAAGTCCAAGATGCAAGCCCATGGTTAGACCCCCGCGTATGCGATAAAGAACGCGTCCAGATCGGTGGCGGTCTTGCCCTGCGCCGCCCCCATCATGGCCACAAGCGCGTCGGTGCGGTCGATGTAGGACGGTCGCGCCGCCTTGGCCTTCGCCGCAAAACGCTGGCCCTGTGGCAAAGTGGCGATCAGGCCCAAAACGGGCGCTGGAAGCGTTCCGGCAAGCCAAGCGTCGCCTTCGGCCTCGGTAATCCATGCCTCGGCCACCAGCCCCGTCAAAAGCTGCGCGAATGACATGGTGGGCGGAACGGGTGTTGCGGGCGTGTCCGCCTCGACCCATGCTTGCCCATCCCAAGCCCAATGCGCGGCGGGGCGCGGCGGAACGACAGACGCGCCGCCGGGGGCTTCAATCGGATCAATGGCGACGAAGTAGTTGCCGTTCGCGTCAATAAAATGCTGGTTCATCAGCGCAACTCCGCCCAATTTTTCAATGAAGCCGCGCCGTTCACGCGGTAGTAATGGTTGTTGGAAACGATGAACGCGCTGGCAACAAACCCGCCCGCGCTACCGTTTGTTTGCGAAACCTGCACCCACGTTGCGTTGTCGGTCGAAACCTCAACGGGCCTGCCCGATGCGACCGTGGAGTTGGCGTCGATGTAGACCTGTATCGGCTTGCCCGTGGTGTTCTGGTAAGAAGTCGAAACGGCGCGGGAACCGATGACGTTCTGCCACGTCTGCGAAATTCCCAATATTTCGGTCCGCACGGGAATGACGCCGATCACGGATGCGTCAACCTGCAACTGCAAGCCTGTGCCGTCGCCGCGCCACCCGATACGGATTTTATTGACGCCCATATCGACGCCGCCGCCTTGCTCGACGGGCGTAAAGCCAAGTTCCGCCTGCACATCGGTGCCGATCACAAGCCCCAAGGTCGTGCGCTGCGCCGCTGCGTCCGCATCATCCACAAGCGCCCGCCCTGCCGCCGTGAACGTGGCAAGCGCAGCCGTTCCCGCGCCCGTGTAGTAGGGCAAGCGATCCGCCGCAGAGGTTAGCCCCGCAATGGCGGTCAGGTCCGCGTCATAGGCTTGCACGTTGGTGCCGATGGCTAGGCCAAGGTTGGTCCGCGCATCCGCCGCCGTGCTTGCCCCCGTGCCGCCCGCAACGACAGGACGGGCTGTATTCGCGTCCGATTCCAAATCTGCGAAAGGGGAATTGAGGTCCGTGGCGTCACTGGTGTCGCCGTTGGTGATCGTGCTGCCCGCTGGCAAGCTATACACGCCCGAGCCGTTTCGAGACATCGTGGACTTCCTTCTAAGTATGCGGTATCATTCGCCCCCTTGGATGGAGGCGGATTTGCGGATATTTGCGTTGGGACTGCTGTTAATGGGCTGTGCTAGCGAACCTGCGCCACCGCCTGAACCGCGCCCGATAAAGACCGTTCAAGACGCTTGCATGGCTGGCATGGACCTTCTTTCCAACCCATACGCGAGCGAATGGGAGAAAATGGGAATATACCAAAAGCTGTCGAATTTAGGCTGTTTCAGCTAAGGGGCGAGGAATGCCGTTTTTCGGAGAGACTGCTTCGGTATTGCTGGCGAACCTTCTGACGCTTTCGTTCGTCTGGGGTTGCGTTCAGTTTCACCGCTATGATTACAAAGCGCCGTGGATTGCCTACGCCGCGTTCTTGTTTCCAGTGTTCTTCTTGGTTGCCGGATTTGTGGCTACTGAGGGCTTACCGCCCCAATTCGACGCGTTAGCGCTTCAGTAATCTTTCGCACCTGATCGGACGCCCCGGGCAAGTTCTTTAGCTTGCCGCCCGCCACCAAGGCGCGGGCAATTTCTGCATTGCGCGAAGACACCGCCTCGGACGCTTTCCGAAACCCTGCCGAAGTTGCCATGCCAAGCATTGCCCCCGGGACGCCGCCGACACCAAGACCTGCCCCGATCTGGCCCAATTGACCAAGGCCACCCCCGAGAAGGTTCAGGATTTGCTCCGGCATGGTGCCCTTGACCACGCGCCGCATGGCCGCGATTTCTGCCTCGGAAAAGCCCCGCGACAGTTTCGGGTTGCTGATGATGCTTTTGAACTGGTTGCGAATACCGCTTGACCCGCCTGACAGGTAATTGTTTTCGCCTGCCTGAATTGCATCGTCCACAAGCTGGCTTTTCGTCATGCGCGACCAAATATCCCGCGCCTTGGGGATCAGGTCTTGCAGCGTCTGCACGTCACCCGCGACAACATCATCAGCGCCAAGGTGCTTTACGAAGTCGTCAAGCCCTTGGATGATTTCGACGCCCGCCCGCGCATCGGTTTTGTTTGCCACGTTGCCAGCCGCAGCGCCCGCTTGCCGCCGCATCTGGTCAAGGCTTTTGAACGGAAGCGCCGCAGTTGGTTCCGCCGCCATACGGCCCGCCGATTGGTCCATGATCTGGACCGTCCGCGCCGAATTGGGCGTGAGGCTTCCCGGCCCCGGCAATTCGTCAAAGCCCGTGTTGGTGCGTAGTTTGTCCACAATGGATGATCTGGCACGGTCGAACGCCTCGGGGCGGATTTGCACCCCTGCATCGTCAATGGCCTTGTAGGCCGCATTTCCTTGCGCCCTAAGCGCCTCTGACGTTGGCGCGCCTTGGATAGCCCTTCCAACCGCTTGACGCGCCACAAGGCTGTCCGCAACCTTCTGGATGCCCGCGCCGACCGCAGGGGCAACGGACCCGACCGCGCCGCCCAGCAAAGCGCCAGAAGCGCCCTGAGCCAGCCGATCATCCAGCCCCTCTCCTTCCATAAAGCCATAGGTGCCGCCCATGCCCGCGCCTGTGGCCGTGGAAGCCGCAATGCGGGGCGCAAGGCCAGCGCCACGGCCAAGGGTGCCTGCCGCCCCCAAGGGAAGCATTGCGCCCAAGACGGAGCCGCCGATTTCAGCGCCAAGAGCCGTTCCGGGGTTGTCACGCTCAAGCAGCGCCTCTTGGTCGCGGTAGTGCTTCACGCGGCTATCGTAATCAACACCCGGCAACACGCTTTCAACCGCCGCCGATGCTTCGTCACCGACAAGGCCAAACGTCATGGCCTCGCCCGCTTTGTTCAGCGCCGACCCGATGCGTTCCCCCGCGTTTTGCGTGTTCGGGTCGTTGTCGCCAAGGAAGAACTCCTTGACCGTCTGCCCCATGCCCTTGCTTTCGGTCGCCGGGACAAGGCCACGCTTGCGCGCCTCGTCCAGCATGGCCTTCTTGTCGGCGGGAAGAATACCGCGCCGTTCGGCCTCAAGAAATGCGTCTAGGTTCATTGGCCAAGCGCCTTCAACAGTTCTTCGTCGGACATTTCGGTGGGGTTCTTGACGGCGGGCGGCGGTGCTGCCGCGTCTGTTCCGCCTTGCGGCATTTGGTCAGACGCGCCCATAAGGTAGGCTTGGGCTTGTGGCGACAGTTTGCCAAAAACGCTTTCCACAGTGTCCAGAGTGGACAGGATGAGCGGTTTTGACAGGTTTTGCTCAAGCGCACCGAGTTGCGACCCAAGCAGCGCGATTTCCCGCTCCGTCACCTGACCAAGCCCGCTTGCGCCCGTGGCGCTGGCTTGTTTCAGCTTCTCCAAGCGATCAAACACAACCATGCCCTTGAGGGTTTCCAACATGCCGCCAACGTCCGCAGCTTCTTGGTTAACGCCCTTTAGGGCATTTCCAACAATGCCGACCTCGGGAAGATCAAACAGCCCACCGCCGTCTAGCGCTTTGCGGATTTTGCCGCTTGCCTCCAAGACCACATTGCTACGCGTTTCCTCGTTCACCGCCGCCCCAGCCGCAGCGCGTTCCTGCGCGGCCTTGGCGGCTTCTGCCTCTTGGGCCGCAGGCGATCCGGGGATGGGTTCTTGCGCGACAAGCAAGCCCTGCTCGTTGTAGACATTGCGGAAGCCCGCAGGCGGGGCGGGATCGGTGCGGTTAACGGTTTGACCGCCGCCAATCGGAGTTGCCTTAACGCCGTTCGGCCCTTCCTCGACATTGTAGCGCAGCGCCGGATCAAGACCCAAGGCCTTTGCATCCTCGCCCGTGACGATGCGGGATGCAGCGGACGGGGCTTTAGGCTCTTGGATGACGGCAATCTTGCCGTCTGCGCCCTGTTGATACAGGCCAGCCGTATCCAGCCCCATCGCCGCCTCTTGCTCGTCGGTGAGCGTGGTGAAGCCCGGTTGCGGATTTTTCAGCGCGTCCAGTTCCAGCCGCGCCCGCTCCATTTCCATCTGCCGCATCGGGTCCATCGCCTGCGTAACCTGACCCATCAGCACATTCGCAATCGCCTTGTCGCTTTCCGAGGCGTAGGGGTTGCCTTGGATTTCCGCCAACTGCATGAGAATGGCCGGATTGACGGGCGATTGCCTTTGCGGCTGCGCAGGAGTGCCGCCAAGCGCCCCCGCGAACTTTTGCGTGTAATCGGCTACCGAAGTGCCAAGCACGTCTTGGCGGTCCATTTTGCCCACGCCCCCGGGGCCTGCAAACCACGCCTGCGCAGCGCCCTCTGGCCCGTATTGCTGGACGTATTGCCCGAATTGCGCGTCAAAGATTGCATCCTGCAATTGCGGGTTTGCCAAAAATTCATCCGGCGTCACTTCGCGCCCAAGCGCAGCCTTTGACCACGGGCCGATATTTGCCTCCATGATCTGGTAGCGGCCAAGCGCACGGCCCAACTGCGGGTTGGTCGGGCCAACCGCCGCATAGTCGCCAGACCCCGCGCTTTCGATGGAGGCGATAGCGTCACGATACGGGCGCATCGGGGTTTTGCCCAAAGCCGACATGGTATCATCGGCAACCGCCGCGCCGGGTCCGGGGGCCGGGGCATAGGACGCAGGGGAAGCCCCGCCCATGCTGCTGCTGATCGAACCGAAGATATCGGCCCGCTTGGTCTCGTATGCCGCCTTGTTGGCCTCGTCAGCGCGTGTGGTGCGCTTGTCGATGGCCTTGGCCGCAAGCGCCCGCCCGATAGCCGAAAGCCCCTCACCCACGTTCTGCGGCGTGGACATGTTGGCCCGCAACAGTTCGTTGGCAATGTCGCGCTGCTTTTGGATTTGGTCGTAGGTAAGACCCGTATTGCCGCCGAAGATCGTTGGTTGCATCATCCGAACATCCCCCCGGTAATGCCCGCCGCGCCAAGCCCAAACAGCCCGCCCATCAGCGATTGCCGCTGCGCCATTTGCTGTTGATAATTGGCCTGCTTCTGCGCGTAATTCTGGTTAATCAGCCCGCCAACATCGGTCGTCGCGGCCCCCTGCGGCTGATACATCGACACAGACGGATTGCTGACCTGCGAACCGCTCAGCAGCGCCGAAATCTCGTTGATCGGCTGGTTGCGTTGCGCCTGCAATTCGCCAAACGCTTGCCCGCGCCCTTGCAGCATAAGCTGGTTATAGGCGTCATTCTTGTTCTGCCCAAGCATCGTCATTTCGCGGTTCCACGCCTCGGAACCCGTGGTGATGCCCTGATTTGTCAGGCGCGTCCGCAAGGCGTCCTCGTCCTGCGCAAAACGCGGGTCAAGCCGTGCGGACCCCAGTTCCATCAGCCGGCCCTCGATGGCCGATGTGTCGGGGTTCCAAATCTCGCCAAGGTAATCCTTGAGGAAACCCGATTGCGCGGTCCCCGTCTGCGCAAGGTTTAGCTGCGTCTGGTCGTTCTGGCCCTTGATCTGCTGGCCCATTTGGGAAAGCTGGGTCGTGGCCGTGTATTGCGGGATTTCATACGTTTTCCCCGTATAGGGGTCCGTATAGCTTTGCATCCCGCTTGTCGAATAGGTCAGCGACCCGTCAGGCGTGACCTGATTGACCATGCCCATGGTGTTGTTGGCGATGGCCGTGCCGATATTGGTTCCCGTCTGCGCCGCAGAGGTTTCCATCGGATCAGGCGGGGTTGGTGCTTTCGGCTTACCCACGGGTCAACCTCCTGTGAAAACGTGACGCCCGCCAATCTTCTTTGGTCAGCGTCATGATGATTTCGGCCTCGTCGCGGCCTCTCAGTCGGGGTATCCGTGTTTCGGTGTAGCCATAGGCCAGACCTATACGGCGCATCCGCGCATTGTGTTCTGACACCTGCATGACCGCCAACTGACAGCCCGCAGTTTCAAAGATATATCGGTGCATCGCGTAGAGGATCGGGCGACTAAGCCACCCCGGTTCCCCCGCCGCTGACATGCACATTACGCCCGCTTCGGGGTTCCAATCGTGGAACACAACCCCGCCTATCGTGCGATCGGCAAACACCCGCATAGCCACGCAAGCCGACCACCCGCGTTCGCAACCCTTGATCCTTTCCGCGACCCACTGGGCCATTGGCTGACTTTCATCAGCGCGGAAAAACTCAAAGCATGTTGGCGATTTCAAACCGCAACCTTGTGGCGAGAACCTCAAAGGCAGGCGTGGCGACTTGGTTGGACGTAACGACGATGGCGGGGGCAATCGAATACCCCTCCGAGCGAACGCCCTTCCACACGGTATAGGCGTTTTCCGCCGCGCCCTCGCCCCACACAAAGGTTCCCCAGATGCCAGACCCCCACGTCGATCCGCCCTCTTGGTTAAGCGGCGTCGGTGTCGGATAGGTGCCTAGCGCATAGTCCGAAAAGCACGTCATGGCAAAAGTCGGGCTTGCACTGGCCTTGACCGTCACAGACGCATGATTTGCCACCTTGACCGCCTGCGTCCCCGCGTCCGTGAATTTCGGAACGTATTTCCCCGTATAGGCAAGCCCCGCGTCATTGCCGCCGATCTGGCCACGCATGACCTTCCCGCCATTGGTGCCGAAATACAGCCGATCATCCGCCACAGCCCCGCACCGCACATCCCACCCGGTATAGCGGCACCAAGCGCCTGTGCGGGCGTTGGCGATATAGGCAACATCACCCCGCACACCGATCATCAGAAGCGCCTGAGACTGCCACAGGGTCGGTGTGATGGGGTAAGCCGTCGAACGGTTGGCAACCGCCGCCTTCCATGCGTCTTCGATGGGGTAAGACACCGCAACGGCCTGCAATGCAGCGCGGTCTTTCCGCAAAGCCTCCGACACGGGAATAATCCCGTCTTCCGTCAGAATGGCCAGATCACCGCCCGCCTTGAAATAGGCGTGTTTGTTCAACGGGCGCGAAATCTCGTAAACGCCCGCCAGCGACCAATCGGAAGCCGACGAAGGATCGTTGCCCTCGTAAACCGCAATTTCGCCGTTGGACGTGACGAACACCGCCACATCGTCCAAGCCTGACCCGCTATCCAGCGACCAAGACGCGCCAAAGCTAAGGGTTCCGCCGCGCTTGAACACCGCGCCAAAATCCAATTCGGACGCGGCACCGCCAAGCGATCCAGCGGGAAGATACCAAACCGAAAGCGTGTCTTTCTCGACGAAGAACAGTCGCGACTTGTGCAGGAACACTTGCGTCAGGGTTGAAGTCGTCACCCCCGTAATCGTGATTGCCGACCCCGCCGCAGATGCGCCATTTGCCAAGGCCGCGCCCGTGGCAGAGGTAAGGGTTTCGTTATCTTGAAACGGCCCGCCCGTGATAGCGCCAACCCGCAAGACGCCCGCCGTGGCCGAAGTCTGCACGATGGACACGATAACCGCCGTTGCGCCTGACGTGCCGCCCGTGACAGTCTCGCCAACCGCGAAAGCCGTGGTCAGCGCGTCATAGGTGACGTTATTGACCGCCGCGCCGTTGATTGGGTTGAACCCTGCCCCGTCGAAATAGTGGACAGGATCGGCACCGTTGGCCATCACGAGGAACGCGCCCGCAGGCGTGGCGATCTGCGCCGCCGACCAATCTCCGCTATCAAGCCCGGTCACGTCCGCGAAGTTCACCCCGCCCGTTGCGATGCGGTCAGCGTCGAATATGCCCGTGGCAGTCGTGGCAAACAGGCTGTCAGACGTGGACGAATAGACCATCATCCGCACAACCGCCGCGCCAATGTCGGCATATTCCGCCGAACCACCGCGCAGCCGTGCGCCCTGTGCGGTCGGGAAGAAATTATCCAGCACTTCCGCTTGGTCACGCCCCGCCGTGGTGATATTGCCCGACTGCACCCATCCCTTGGTGGGGGCCGGAAACATCACATCACGGGTTGCCGCTACGCGGATATTCTGCGCCCGCATGGTCAAGCACCCGGCGGAATAAAGGCCGGCACGCGGTCGGTCCACTTCATCGGCTTGCCCCGCTTGAACGACACGGAACGCCGCCCGCGCAGGTCGTTCAGATACCGCCCCAAAAGCAGGTTGAATTCGGTGTATTTGTCCTGAAACGGCAGGCCCTTGCGTTCACGCCAGCGCCAGATGGTGCCAACCTCAATCAGCCGATCCGGCAAGATCAGAACATCGGTGGCGCTGGTGAAGGTATCCCCCACAACGCCCGCGTCTGTAGCCATCCAGTTATTGGACACATACGAAATGATGATTTCGTTACCCGTGTCGGGTGCGCCCTCGAATTCAATCGTGAACGCGCCCTCATAGCCTGCCAGACGGAAAAACCGATCCGCCCCCGCTATGCCGCTATCTAGCAATTCCACCCAATCGCCATCGGTCGAAATGGGGATGCCCGCCGCGTCAAGGTTATCGTCATAGACGGAATAGGGGTTCCGCTGCAAACGGCGGAAGCCAGCGGGGAGGTTGTATGATGCCGCACCCGTCCCGCTGATTGTCGTTTGTGCGCCGATTGGCGATGGCCAATCCACACGGTCCAGCAAATCGCTGACGGTCTCGCGCAGGAAGTCGTCGCGGATTTCCACATATTCATCTGCCGTTGCCGTGAGCCACGACGAGGGCGATTGAATAGAGCAATGCCGCGCTATGCGGTTGAGAACGTCAACGATCAGAGCCATTATTGTGTGAACTCCACTGCATTAAGCAAAATGGCTTCTTCCATTTCAGTCATTTGCTGACCTTCGTATGGAATAGAACCATCGGGCCGGATTATGTCTTTTGCTGAGGCCATGTCGCCATCAAACAAGTCCCGCGCCGCAGTGAAAACCAGAACCCCGTCAACAAAAACAGGGCCTTTCTTGATGTAAACCTTGCGGTCCATCAGGCGGCTTCCTCTTGCTTTTTCGGACGCCCCGGCCCGCGCTTTTCGGGCATGTTGGCCGCAAGCATTTCCTCCATAATCGCCATGCGTTCCCGCATATCGGCGATTTCACGGTCTTTCTCGGCCTCGCCCTTGGATGCAAGGAATTCACCTGCCAATGCGGGCAGCTTGCGGGCGTTCGGGAACGGAAGGCGGGTCAATGCGCCCTCGCCCATGTCCCGCACACCTTCAACGGTGTAGATGCCCATGTGGCGCAAGTGCGCGACCTGTTCCGGCGAAACGCCAGCCCAAGCGGCCAAGGGTGTTCCATCGACGGGAATATCCTGCCCGCGCTTCCAAGCTTCGTATTTCGGGGAAATGGTGGCCCAGCGTGCCGCCAGAACCTTGTAGCTGATGCTGTTTGCCCGCGTGTCGTCCACGTTTTCGGGCGGGGTAATGTCCTTGATGCGGTGCCAAGTGCGGGTGCGCTCGAAAGCCTCGCCAGATGGGGCGATTTCCACCCAGTCAGTCGCTTTTTCGGCGCGGTATTCGGTCTTGAAGCCAAGGACGATAAATTCTGTCATGGGTCCGTCTTTCTACAGAGGGAAAAGGAAGAAGGGGGCCATTGCAGCCCCCTCCGTTGTCAGCCCATGTTGGTGAGCAAGACGATTTTGGCCGATGCATCCACGGCGATGGCGCAGATATGGTCGGTGACAAGCGCCGATACGTCCAAGGTGCCATCCGTGGCCCCAACTGGGGTCAGGGCGTTGCCGTCTGCGCCAGCGGTCAGTGCCGTGGTCAGGGTCGCGTAGCCCGCGATCTGCACCCAGCAATACTGGCCGTCCGAAGGGGCGGACATGAAGACGCCAGCGCCCACGTTCGCGCTGTCCGACAGGTCGGACGTAACGGTGGTGGTCTGCCCCGCCGATGCGCCGGAAACTGCCAGCACATAGGCGAAGTTGCCCGCGACAGCCGCCACGTTGCCCACGCCGTTGTCAAACAAGACGAAGCGATACCGCTTGCCATCGTCCCCGGCGTAGATATCGCCGAGGCCGGGGGTGTTGCTGCCGATTTCCGAATAGGTTTCGGTCAGGTTTGCGCCGATGAAAGTGCTCATGGTGGTTTCCTTTAGTGAGGATTGAGGTTCAACGGATTGGCTCCGTCAGGATACGTTCAACCGGCCAGCCTTTACTTGCCCGGCGCGTGATGGTTGCCCGCCCTAGGCCCGTGATCCGCCCCCAATCGCCGTAACTCAGTGTCTGCCCGTTAAAGGTTAGAAACTTCGTCACGGCTCGGTTGTTGGCTTGTTCTTGCTTGGTCGCCCATCGGCAATTCTCAGGACCATAGCCCTTGTCATTGTCGATGCGATCAAGCGTCATGCCGGGTTCCGGCTCACCCATGTCTGCGTAAAAATTGGCAAAGTCGCGCCAACGATCACAGACTGTAATGCCGCGTCCGCCGTAGTCGGCAAAGCGGCTATGGTTGGGGTTTCCGCATCTCTGCGTCATTGCCACCCAATTCTTGTAAACTGCTGTCCGCGCCATGCCGTGCTTAATCGGCTTTTCGCGCATCATGCAGCCACAGGATCGGGTAAGCCCCCGAGTGAGTGAATGAGCAATTACAACGCGGCCTTCACCGCAATCGCACTTGCACATCCAAGCCGATCTAGTTGCGCCTGACGGCTCCACGACATTCGCCGCTCGCCACAGGACAACCAGACGCCCAAACCGTTCCCCGGTTAAGTCTTTCGCTTTTCTCTGGCCAGTCATTTGATCACCCCAAAGTTAACTTATGGAGTGATCATATTTCCCATCGCCTTGCTTATCAAGTGATTGATAAGTTAAGCGGCGTCGAACAGGATGCCTTGCAAACTTCTTTGCGTGGTAACCAAGTTCCCCATCCAATACATCGGGATAACCACCGCATCTTGGTTCACGGGGGTCTTTTCGCCGTCCATCGTCCACTGGGCTTCCGAGTGCTGCACCAGTTTCAGATAGTCGGTGTTGAGGAAGTAGGCGCGTTCCCCGGTCGTCGCAAAGTTGGTGTTGTCGTCGAAAATGACATCAGCCGACTTATACTTGAGCGAGGTGAAACCGGCCTGCGCCATTTCGCTGTCCGCGTAACGCTGCAACTGCTGCTCGCCCAGTTCAAACAGCGAGTAGAAGTCATGCGTCATGACGATCAGGTCGGGCTTGTCCGCGCCACGGTTGAGAGCCAACCAAAGCGCGTTCATGTCCGCCTTCATCGCAACGGCATTTGCAGCCGAAGGCGACGCGGCCGTGTTGGTCCCGGTCATTTCGCGGAACTGGTTGCGCCAGAAGGTCCAGGTTGCCGCGTTGATCCCGCCCACGGTGCCTTGGCCGTTGGTCTGGATCAGGTTCGACAAGCCGTTGATCTGGTTGGTCAGCGATCCGTCCGAATAGATGTCAACCGAGAAGTTGTTGGCGGCGCTGCGCAGGGCGTTTTCCTTGCGGGCCTTGACCAGATTGATCATCTGCTCCTTTCCAGCGTTCATGCGCAGTTCACGGCCCGAGGCGGTGACGTGCAGCGCGATCTGCTGGTAGGGATACTTGACCGTCGAAAGCACGTCAGACGCGCCAGTGTTCAGGCCTTCGTAGCCGACATAACGCTGGTAGGTCGCGTTTTCGGCGTAGTCGATCTGCTCGGCGATTTCGTAGCCGCCGGAGACGGTTTTGATGTTGCCCTTCTTCTTCATGCGATTCAGAAGCGCGTTGTGGTTGCTCACGTTGTCGGTGACTTTCCGGCCCCAAGTGCGGTCGGTCGTCGTCACCATTTCCGTGAACACAGACGAGGGAGTAGCCATCGTGTGGTGTCCTTATTTGCGTGACGCCCGCTCGTAGGTGGCCGCGTATGCCTCATCTTCGGACATTTCGCGGGCCTTGCCTGTCGTGCGGCTCGTCACATTGACGGATTTAGCTTTGATTGCGGCCTGTGTGCGTTCAGGGTCCGGCTGGACAGCGGCTTCAACAGCGGCTTGGGCCTTGGCCTTAAGGTCAGGTCGATACGTTTGCAGGGCGAGGTCGTAGGCACGGGCCAACACGTCCTTACCGGAGGCGTCGGGCATGGCTTCGCGGAGTAGCGGGATAACCTTGGGCATGAAGGCTTCAACCTCGCCCCAATGCTCCTGCTGCGCCGCGAAGGCTTGAACGTCCGAAAGCACACGCTCCTGCTGTGTGACTGCGGACACTTGTTCCCGAATGAACTCGGGATCAGCCGCACGGGAAAGCTGCTGCTTCAACGTGCGGATTTCGGTTTGCAGGGACGCGGTATCCTGCGCGGCTTGAGCGTTGCCACCCAAAGCCTGCCGCAGCGCGTCAACCATGCCGTGTTGTTGTGCCAAGCCGATGAAGGTTTCCAGCGGCTTGGTGCGAAAATCGCCGGAAATCTTGGCCAGCGACAGAACCTCTTGCGCGACCTGTTCGGGCCGCATGTTCATCAGCGCCGGAATGTCTTTTGCAGCCGATACCAGAACGTCCCGAATGGGCGAAATGCCCTGCACCTGACGGCCCATGTCGGACAGCTTGCGCGACATTTCCCGCTGCGATGAAAGCACGGCTTCCCGCGCATCTTCCGGAAGTGCGCCCCAGTGCTTGCGCAGGGCCACAGGAACGTCCGTAGGCGCGTCTAGGGCCTCTGGGGTGGCGTCGGGTGCCGGATCGGCCTCAACGGCTTCCTGCGGGGCGTCTGGGGCCTCTGCGGGTCCGTCTGTCGTGGCCTTGTCGTATGCCGCGCCGTAATCCGGCTCGGATTCGGTGGTGGAAAGGGCCTCTGCAACCTGTGCCGTGGAATCGGTTTCGGTTACGGGTGCTGGCGCAGCCGTTTCAAAGTCCATCAGGATTTCCTTTTGATTACCGTTCTAGGAGGTGGGTTGCGCCGTGCTTGGCCGCAAATTTCGCATTGCGTAGCTTGCCGCTTGTCGGGGATTTAATGTCGCCCGCGTCTATGCAGTTGTTCTTTTGCAGGTCGTATTGCCGCGCCCTGCGGCCCTCGATCCAAGACCCGTCAATCGGGCTGCGATACCCCGGCAAATCGCCGTAGGACATCGGGGTTTGCAGCGGTCGGGCGCGTTCTTCCTCGGTCAGCATGGGCAGGCGCGTGGCCTTGTCCACCATCATGCCCAATTCACGGTCGAACACAAAAGTGGGCATTACGGATAGGCCACGAGGATGCTGGTCGCGGTCGTTGCAGCCATTACCCGCGTGAAGTTGCCGGGAATAGGTTGGCCGCTTGGGTGGTTGGCGAAAACAACCGTCGTGTCGGGGGCGTTCAGGCACCGCACCGACACGTTGCCCGTTCCACCGACATAAAGGCCAATGCAGCCCGTCAAATCGGTGCTGTCCGAAGGAGTGCAAGTGACCCAACGCGACGGCATTGAGCCTTCAAAAGCGACTGGCATGTGATGTTCCCTTAGTTCGGACCGATGGCAACGGCGCGTTGCTGGTCGTCTTCCATTTCGATTTCGACAAGGCGGGCTGCGGCGTCCACTTCGGCCACCTTTTCGTCCAGCCCAAGCTGCCGCTCTTTCAATTGCAGGTCGGCTTGCTTTAGCTGCACATCCAAGCCTAGCCGCTTCATTTCCAGATCGTATTTGCGGTCTTCGGCCTTGGCCTTGGCGTCCATTTCGGCCTTCATCGCCTCGGCCTCTGGGTTCGGCGGCGGGCTTTCGGCGGTCTTTTTCGCCATTTCCGCAAATTGATCCAAGGCGTCTTCGGCCTGCTTGCCCAAATTGAATTGACGGGCGAAAGCGGCATACATTTCCACAATCGGTCCAGCCGCTTGCGGGGCTTGCTGCACAATCGGGGCCATGGTTGAAAAGAATTGCGCGGTGCCTTGCAGGAATTCCGACATTTCCTGACGGCCCTTTTGCAGGTCCGCCCGCACGGTGCTGTCGCTTTCCACGTCGATGCGGTAGTGATCCAATGGCTTTTGGATCATCGCCATGGCTTCTTGCGGGATTTGCAGGCCCGACAGCTTTTGCAGCGTTTCCGGCGAAAAGTGCTGCGAAATGATTTCCGCCGTCAAGATGAACAATTCCCGCACCTGACGCTCAATCATGCGCTGCATCTTGCGAATGCGCAGGCTTCCCCACTGCTGCTTGATGTTTTGCGCCGTGGCGGTTTCGGACGCTTGGCCCTGCCCCCGGATAATATCCGAAATGCCCGTGATTTCGTAAATCGCCTGCTTGGTTTCCTCGCGCTGGCCGTTCAACTCGCGGATCACCTGAATGATGCGGTCGATGGGCCACCACATGATGGCCTTATCAAGCCCGCCTTGGGCCATGATGTTTTCCATGTCGGCAAGCATGACAATTTCGCCATCATCCGCCGCCGCCAGACCGTCCAACGCCTCGCCGGATCCGGCCATAGCGCCCTTGGCCTTCAAAACCTCGGTCAACCCGCGAATACGGCGGGTAATCATGTCCAGTTCTTCGGCGAGGGTCTTGTAAACCTCATACGGGCATACAGGCGTCATTTTGCCCGTTGCCGTGATCGGCTGGACAGGCTGGGCGCAGGGGAAGAAGCCCTTAAGCCCAAGCGGGTCGTCTTCGATTTTCACAACCTTGTTGTTGTCCGCGACCACGAAATAGACGCGCCCGCTGTCCTTGCACCAGATTTCCCAGACGCTAACGTCTTCATCTTCGCCCGTTGCCGTTTCGGGGTCAACTTGCAGGTCGCGCAGTTCTTCGTCTTCGATTTTCTCAAGGTCTTCGTGGGTCAGCGTGTGACGGAACGCGACCCACGGAACCTCTTTCCACCGCTTTGACGGACCCATGCGGAAGTCGCGCCAAGACACAACCTCGTATTCCACCCGCTCGTTCGCAATCATGGGCTGCGTCACGGGCTGGCCCATGTAGTCAACCGCAGGCACGGGCTGGCCCGTCATGGGGTCAACCATCATCACGGGCTGTTGCGTCACGTCAGCGTCGAATTTCACCCGCACGATGCCACGGCCCGCAACGAACACGTCCTGTGCCGAGGCTTCAACCTCCGCGTCCATGCGGCTGTCGTCCACCATCGCCAGGATGGCGCGCTCCAGAATGTCGGAAACCGTCTTGGCTAGCGGATCGGCGGTGTTGTGCCGGGGCCGAATGTCCGGCTTGCCCGCGCTGTTGTAGATCGACGGGACAATGGTTTCCACGTTGCTGTGGACGATGTTGTATTCCGGCGCTTGGCCCTCGCCGTCATCGCAGCCCGCAAGGAAAGCGACCTCGGCCTTTTCGGCTGACTTGGCCCATTTGTCTTCGCGCTTTTCGGACAGACGGATTTTCTCCATCCACTTCGCGCCAATGCGGGCGAGGTCGTCGGCGGTGTATTCCCCGCCTTCGTCGTCCATCTCGTCCATCAGCGTTTACCCTTTTTGCGGCGCATCATCGCTTCAACAGCGGAGCGCACGTCCATATTCCCGATCACGCGCCCATCCGGCATGACTTGGTAGGCGAGTTCGGTCGGCTTCACTTCTTTGGGCTTCGGCGGGATGACTTCACGCCATGCAAGCCCGAGATACCGCCAAGCCGATCCGATGTGTTCGGACCAGTCCTTGACGGGCGTTTCCCGAAACCGCTTCATTTCTTCGTCGTATTCGCGGCGGTAGTTCTTCAAGCCGTTCATGCCGTGCCGGACGCGCTGCGACCGTGCGTCAGTGTCATCTTCGGACTGATAGAACACCGCGCTGTTAATGGCCTTGCGGCCCGCTTGCAGGCCATCCATGACGCTAACCATTGGTATGCGCTTGGGCTTCCTGCCGTGCAGTATCAGCGTGTCAAACCGCGTTCGCTTGCTGCCCCATTCGGTGACAATCACATCGTGCGGAACGTAGTCGATCCCGTTGTAGCCCTGTTCGTCCAACCACTTGCACCAGTCCTCAAGGTCGTCGCTTTCTGGCACGTAAAGATCAACGACCCGCAGTTCTGGCCCGATGACTTGGAAACACCAAATCGGGTTATTGTAAGCCTTGCCCAAATCCCAAACGGTATGAACCGGGTGCGCCCGATCAATCGGAAACAGACGCGCCCTGCGGGCTTTCTCCATCCGCGACATTTCCGCGCCGAAGTAAGCGCCGATCATCGCCCCAGCGAAGCTGCAATCATACTCTTGGTCAAAGAGGGCTTGGCCTAGATCAATGCCGTAAAGGTCTTGGTATTCCGCAAGCGCCTCTAGCAAATCATCGGCGGACAGAACGCCCGTTTCCGCCGCAGTGAGGACTTGCGCGAACCACTTATCATTCTTGGCCGCGCGGTCATACATCGTCTTGGCGTGATTGTCGCCACGCGGGGTCGTGATGAAAGCGGCGAAGCCCTTGGTTTCGCGGATCATCGGCTGGTGATAAGCCCACGCTGCCGGATTACTCAGCGCCCATTCCGAATAGGCAATGCCACGCGGGCCTGCGCCAACTGTGCTGTCGTATCGGTCAGACCCGATAAGCTGGAAGGTCGCGCCGTTCTTGAGTTCAATGAACATGTCATCATCTTGCATCCGCTTGATGATCTGTTCGGGGAACGCCTCAAGAATGCGCCGCTTTCCCGTGTGTCCGTTAACCCCGTTCCATATGGCCTTGCGGGCCTGCTTTTGCTCGGGGAAGCAGTGCCAATATGTTCCCGGTTGCTTTAGCGCCAATTCGCGCATGGCGTTCAGGACAACCTCGTCCTTACCTGCGCGGCGATGCCAGATTGCAATCAGGCGGTCATGTTCTCGCTGCACCAGCGCCTTGTGAAAGGCTTGCTGATACCAGCGGACCCGAAATTCATGGATCACTTGCGGGTTTCGTAAACGGTCTGAAAGACGATTGATCCGTCTTCGCCCGTGCCGGAATGCTCAATGGCCTTGAGGCGCGGGATAACCCTGTCAAGCAGCGTTTCAATGCTCTTGATCTGGCCCGCCGTCAGAAATTCTTGATCCGCTAAGGCATTATCCTGCAAGCGGTTTACAAGCTGACTGGTCTTGATCTTGTCGCGGATGTCTTTGGCGTGAGCGCCATTGATACGTGCGGCCATGTTGTGATCCTTTCGGCGTTGCGACACGGCGAAGGGTGAAGGTCGGTGATGTTTGGGCAATGCTTACGCACATGGGTTGCCGCTATTTCAGGCAACCCGCGCACTGACCGCCGCAGGGCTGGTGCAATGTCTGACGCAACTATACCAGAAATTGCGCGACAATCAAGCGGCGGGGTGTTTGGCCTTGCGAGGCACACGAGGAATGTGCGGCGGGGCTTCAATCAGGAATGAAACCACCCCTGCAAAGTCCGTAATTTTTAACAGCGTCATGCCTTTGCGGTTGTATGCCTCGTAATAGTCCATGAAGCGGCTGTAGCTTGCGGACATTGCTTGTTGCTCCTGCAATGCCTGCGACATCATTGCGCTTGCCGCGTTGTTGAACATCGGATTCATCACGCCACCGCCCTTCTCGCTACCAGCGGGTCTAGCCTAACCCGTGTCGCCTGCCCCAGTATATCCAATTCTGCCACGACAATGGGATGATCTGTCCCCTCGGCAACCGCCTTGAACCGCGCCAACATGCCCATGAACGGCCCTGCGATTATCTGCAAACAATCGCCCTCGCTGTATTCGTCCACCCTCTGGCCTGCTTCAATCTGCGCCATGCGTTCGGCATAATCGGCCTCCACCCGAGCAATGAAGCGATGCACCAAGCGGGCGTTGCCCTCGCCTATGCCCATGGTGGTTCGGATCAGCTTCGTATCCTTCAGGTCGTGCCATTGCGCGGGCGTGGCCTCAATGAACACGTAGTTTGGCAAGAACGGCTTGACCACGGGATCGGGGCGGCGGCGCTTGCCTTGGCGGATCATATCGACGCGGCGCGGAACGTGGCAGGTGATGCCAAGGGCTTCGCATTCCTCTTGCGCGTCGAACTCTTTGCCCGTGCGGACGTAAGCGGCCCATAGCGTCATGCGTTGCCCCCTTTGAAATATGCGAGTTGCCGCAGTTCGTTGGTGCGTATGCGGGCGGTGTCTAAGATCACAAAGCGGCCCTTGCTTTCGATAAAACGCCCGATGATGTGCGACCCGTCACGCATGAAGGCGATGACCTTTGCGCCCTTGGTCATGCTTGTATGGCCTGCGCGGGGCTTCATGCGTTGCCCCCTTTGGCGAAAGCCTCTGCGGCAAACAGGGCGCGGGCTTCGGCCTGCCCTGCTGGGGTCAGGTGCCATGTGGACGGCTCGCCATTGCCTGCGGGTCGGCGGGTTGCGGCGCTTCCCACGCGGGCCAGTGACCACAGGGCCAGCGTGACTGCATCGGGATCGGCCTTTAGCTTGCGGGCAATTTCATGCGCGGTCCACGGCAAGAACATCTTGCGGCCTTCGGGCCAGACTGACGCGACCGACAGGATTTCGTCGTTCTGTGCCTCGTAAACCGTTTCGGGTGTGTCGGCGCGGTTCATGCAGTCACCCGATCGACATAAGCCTTCGCGCCCTCGACGGACGTAAAGCCCACGCTCATCAATTCCCGCTCGGTGCCTTCCATGCGCCACAGGCGGATGCCCACGGTGGGGTGCTTGGTGATGCAAAACGTCCGCCCCATGGTGACGCCAACCCATGTTTCAGCGCCCGTGCGGTCAGTGCCGCGTGGTTCCCAAATCATGCCTTGGCCTTTCTGCGATAAATGTCATTCCAATCCTCGCCAGCGATTTGCGGGATATGGACGGTTACGGTGATCTGCTTTGATGCGAGGCGGCGGGCGAGTTCATACGCTGCCGCCTGCCCCGTGAAATTCGCGTCATTGTCGCCAAATATCGCCACCTCGTCGCAGCCTTCGGGCGGTATCCACTTGGCAAGCATCGTTGCGTTAAGCGCAGCCCACACAGGCAGCTTGTGAATTGCGCCCGCGCTCATGGCGGTTTCGATGCCCTCGGCAATGCCAAGCGCCCCGCCGTTGAAGTCTGTCAGGCGAACGCAAGACCCATCAGGGACAGGCCCCGGCATCAGCTTACGCGGCGATGCCATTTCAGCCTTTGCCAGACCATCGGCCCGCAGAAATGTCCGGTGCATCGTCACCGCCTGACCATCAGGGCCAGACACAAGCGCGACCATGCATGGCTTGACCCCTCCGTCACCGTCCCGCAGCGCAGCCCCAAAGCGCAGCGCCTTGGGATAGACGGGTTCGCCAAGCCCCCTTGCGGTCAGGTATTTGTCGGCAAGGTCTCCCGCCTGCATTGGCTTGGTCTCGGCCCATACGGCGCGAAGCACTTGGCGGCGCTCGTCATCCGTCATGTCGGGCCGCTTCAAAGCATCAGGCCGCAGGTTTCCGATCAGTTCGTCAATCTGCCGCGCTACCTCGGCAAAGGGCTTGCCCGTGAAGCCTTGGGCCAGCTTCATCCCGTCACCTGCGCCGCACTGGTTGCAGACGTAAGTTCCGCGCCCGTCCTTGTTATCCCAACGAAAGCGATCCTCGCCCCCGCACATCGGGCAAGGGCCGTGCTTGTCGCGCAATGCCATCTCAGGGACGCCAAGGGCTAGCAAGATGCCCCGCCATTTGCCCTTAGCTACGTTGGTGGTTTTGTCGTGGAAGGTCATTGCTGACCCCGCTTAGCTTCTTGCTGCTTGGCATAGGCAATGCGGCGGCTTCTCTCATAATTGAGGAAGGCTTGATCCGGCTCGCGCGGCGTATCGCGCAGACCCTTGGGCCATACGCCATACTTGCCCCTGTAAAGCGCCTTAGCCAGCTTTCCGCCACGCACACGCGACCGATCAACATGCAGCGCCATGGACCAGAAGGCTTGCTTATCGGCCATCGTCGGCAGGACGCGCCGCCCCGTCAGTTCGACCAGTTCACCGTCTGCCGTTTCGACACCCGCAACAGGCTTCCGCTCATGGCCGCACGTTGGGCATTTAAGCCCCGTGTGAAGGGTAGCGCATACGCTGCAAGGCTTGGGCAGGGCTTCGGCCTTGGGCTTGCGCTCCTGCTTACCCTTGGCCGTGCTATCAAGCGTGGTGTGCTTAATGTCAGTCACCAGCCCCAAGCGGATGGAGTTTCCGGCATGGTCTAGGATCAGGCAATCTTCGGTGCCGGCATTAACGCGAAGCCCGCGACCGATCTTCTGAACATGCAGGATTTCGGATTGCGTAGGGGCGGCGTCGATGATGCAGGACACGGGCAAATCGACGCCCGTTGTCATGGTGCGGACGGAGCAAATCACCCGCACTTCGCCCTTGCGAAACTGTCGGTTGAGGTGTTCGCGCTCCACAATGTCGGTGTTGGCGTCGACGTATCCAGCCGACACCCCAGCGCGAAGAAAGCCCGCTTGCAGTTGGGATGCATGGGCGCGGTTGACGGCAAAGCAAAGCGTGGGGCGGTTCTCGCCTTTCCCTAGCCACGTTTCGACAACCGACCCGACAAGCTGGGCGGTTCCCATAACCTCGGCCAAGCCCGCCTCGGCATAGTCGCCCGCAACCGTCTTGACGCCCGACAGGTTCGGCACGTCAGGCGCATAGGCGGAAAACTTGGACAGGTATCCCGCCTCGATCAGTTCCCCGATGGTGACGGGGATAACCAGATCCTGCCAGCGCAAGCCCATGCCCTTTGCCCAAGGCGTTGCAGACAATCCGACGAAGTAAATGTCGGGCCGCTCGTCCATCAGCTTTTCGACAGCCTCGGAACGGATGTGGCATTCGTCCACCAGCACCAGCGCAGCCGATGGGATTTCGCGGCGGGCAAGGGTCTGGACCGATGCCACCTGAACAGGTGCAAGGCGATCCGTGCGCGGGTGGTTCGCCTGCATAACGCCTATGCCAGCAATACCCTCAGCCTCGAAGGCTTCAACGGTCTGGTTAATCAGGCTGATAGCCGGTGCCGTGAAGATGACACGGTTTCCCTTGGCTTGGGCTGCTTCGATGATTTTCGCAGCGACAAGGGTTTTTCCGAAGCCTGTAGGCCCTTGGACAACTACCCGCTTGTTTCCCTGTGCCAGAGAAGCGCGAAGCATCTGGATAGCGTTTTCCTGATGCGGACGGAGTGCCTTGGGGGAAGGCTTGGCGAACATATCAAGCATGGGTGCGACCCCCTGCGATTACCCGCAATCTGGCTTGGGCTTCTTTGGGTCCAACGTCAGTAAGACAGTGGGACATTTTGTCCCGCCCATACCGGGACATTTTTGGTTGATCTACCGGGACATTTTGCAGAAATTTTCCGACCCAATCCGCGCCGCAAAACGCGCAAAGCGTCCAAACGTCAACCGTGTATTGAGTAGCCTTACCATGCCCACCCTTGATGCTTGAGACGGCCCGAAGCACGTCCAGATCACGGAGCAATGCGAAAGTGCGCGATACGGCCTTGACCGAAACGCCCGTCTTTTTCGCGATCTGCTCTCGGCTTGGGTGGATAAAGCCTTTAGGCCCATTCCGATGGTGGAACCACACGTTGACCAAAGCCATGGTCACATCGCGTTCAGATTTCGAGAAAGCGCCGTTCTTGATGCAATCCCGAACAACACGGCGAAATGCAGCCTCTTGGCTGTCCTTGAAGGATGCCGTCATGACAGCACCCGTTCACAAATGTTCACGATTGAAGAAACCGACAGAATCGGTATATTAGCCTCAACGGGCATAGTCCGGCCTCCTGTGACGGGCGGTTATGTCAAGGGCCGTAGTGGTGTTGGTAGCACCGTTGCGGCCCGCTTCATTTCTAGCACAAAAACACCATTGAATCAAATGATTAGGGGTCATGCGACACCCCACGCGGCCAGCCGCTCGTCCACATCGGCAATGCTGCGAACGATGCCCACGCGATAGCCCAAAGCCCGCAGGCGGTCATGCACGGCCCGCTGCGCGTCAGTCGGGTATCCGCCTTCGGCCTTCACCTCGAAGAACAGCGGGCCAACGTGCGAAGGGGCCATGATGATAAGATCAGGCCAGCCGACAACCATTCCCGCCAGTTTGGCTTGGCCGATTTCGCGGGCTATGTCTTTGCCGCTCTTATTGATCTCGTTCTTGGAGTGGTGGACGATCCAAGCGGGATATTGCGCCCGCAGGTATTTGACGATTGCGCGCTGGATCGGGGCTTCTTTTCTCATGCCCGCCCCCGCTCGAGGATCAGGTGCTTGGCAAGGTAGCGGTCAGCGGCTGCGCGGTTGCGGTTGTTTACGCGCTCGGCTCTGCGCTTGAGGTCGATGGAAGCACGATGCCCAGAGACTTCGCCCGTGTTTGCAGGGCGGCTATCTCGCCCGCGAATGGCGACCGATAGCCAACGGCGAAGCGATGCCACCCAACCAGTTCCTGTGCGGGCAGCTTGGCGATTGCGGCCAGCTTCTGCGCTTGTTCCTGCGGGTCCATGCGTCACCTGAATAAAGTTGGCCGAGACGGGTGTGGCTTCACCGCCTCGGCCAGTAACCGCGCCCAACAGGGAGGAATTAGCGCGGATGTCAGGAAAAACCGAAGTCATTCGGCTGCCCCTTGAATTTTGGGTTGCGATGTGCCATATTTCTTGGCAGGGGCTTTCCAGATGAACGCCTCAGGAGGGCAATAAATCCCATGGCGTTCACAGAGTTCTTTCAGGGGGAAATACCAAAGGCCGGAAAACTGGCCAGACGATTTGGCATGTCGAATAGCGCGATCCGTCCAGCCCAAGCCGTTCTTGAGCGTGTCTGGCGTGATGGCGTCAATGATGCGGGAGGCGTGATTGTTGGTCATAACGGCACCATGCCAAATTACTTGGCACGGGTCAAGACAAACGATCCACCATTGCCGCAAATAATTTGTCACGGCACAACAGATGGTATGGACCTAGATGAAAAACCCTTTGGCGATATCGCCGCCCGTCTCCGCTGGCATCGCCAGTTGGAAGGACTTGAACAAAAAGAATATGCCGAGACCGCCGGGTTAAAGCGGTCTCAGCTCTCTAACTGGGAATCGGGTGACTATCGCTTGTCGCTCGACGGTGCCCGCGCCTTGCGGAAAACATACGGGTTATCGTTGGACTTCCTGTTTGAAGGCATAGACGATGCGTTACCTATGACCCTTAGGGTAGCTTGGCGCGACAAGCCTTGAGTTAGAGCATCCAAAAAATCTATCGTGAAAGAGGAGGTCCGAGCGGCCTCCTTTAGCGTTTCAAGCCTGTCCAAAATTTACCCCTATATCCAAAAGAATAGGGAATCATCTACTGCGGCAGCCGGATTCGTCAAGCGGCATAAGCCAAAAAGACATTCCAAGAAATTTGGCAAATAGTTCTTGCCGTGCCAAACTTCTTGGCGTAAAGTCACTTCATAGCCCAACGGCATGGAGGACGACATGACCCACTACTTCACCCGGACGATCTGCTTCCAAGACCTGAACGACTTCGAGACGGACGCCGACTTTTCCGCCGACGACGAAGGCAACGTATCGCTTGAAGCCTGCCAGCTTGGCGGCATGAAGCTGACCGCCACCCAGATCGCCGAAATCATGGGGCGCGCGCAATTCGACGCGCAAGAGGCATCCGCGCAAGACTGGTGGGTTGCCGATGGTTGGGCCGAAGCCGAGCAGGACTACGCCGATGGCCTTGGCGATTACCGTTACGAGATGTCGCGGGAGGCCGCGGAATGAGCCTCTCAACCAACATCCTGAACATCACCGGCGCAACTGTGCAGCACTGCGGTGGCGGCGAATTTCACCAGCCCTTTGACTGCGTAAACGTCATCACGGGCGGGGGATACGTTGCCCTGTTTCTGCCCGCTGGCACGGGTCAATCCGTTGCCGATGCGATCAACGCGGCAATCTCGCCCGCCATGGCGGAGGCCGCAGAATGACCGAGCGTCAAGCACTCCACACCGCCGAGGCATGGCTGGCCGATTTCGACAACGCCATTGAGCGCGCCATTGTGCGCCCCGATCCCGCCAAGCCGAACAAGGGCAACATCCGCAAGTCCATCATCGGCATCGGCATGTTGGGCCTTGTCCTGACCGCAACCGTCATTTTCGCAGGATAACACCATGGCCGAACTTGCCCGCATCGAACCCGCCGCGCCCGTCGAAATCGCCTCGCCCATGATTGCGATGATTGAGCGTGTCGCCATGGACCCCAACGCCAGCATTGAAAAGCTGGAACGCATGTTGGACATGCGCGACCGCTTGCAGGCGGAAACCGCCAAGGCCGCTTTTGCATCCGCATTCGCCGCCGCGTCTGCCGAGTTTCCGTCCATCCCGCTCAATGGCCGGGGCGACAAGAACAAGGCTTACGCGCTTCTTAAGGACATCATCGGCGGCACTCGCCCGATCCTGTCCCGCTATGGCTTGGCGCTTTCCTTTGGCGTTGAAAGCCACCCCGACCGCGTGATCGTCACCGCCGAATTGATGCACGTCGCGGGCTATTCCAAGACCACCAGCATTGAACTGCCCAAGGATAACAGCGGCAGCAAGAACGCCGTGCAGGCCGTTGGATCGTCGCAGACCTACGGGCAACGCTACACCGCACAAGCTATTCTTGGCCTGTCCCTTGGCGACGACACCGAAGATGATGGCAAGGCGGCTGGAAATGCCAGCATCACCGCAGACGAGTATTTCACGCTTCGCAATTTGCTGGACGAGGCCGAAGCCGACGAAGCCAAATTCTGTCAATACCTCAAGGTCAATAACCTTGAAGAACTGCCAAGCCGCATGTTTGCCAATGCCGTTTCCGCGCTTCGCAACAAGATCAAAGCCAAGAAGGCGGTGCAGTGATGGAACAGCACTCGCCGGAATGGTTCGCCGCCCGCTTGGGTAAGGTCACAGGTTCCCGTGTTGCCGACCTCATGGCTAAGACCAAATCGGGCTACAGCACCAGCCGCGCCAACTACATGGCCGAACTGATCTGCGAACGCCTGACGGGCCAGCAAGGGGAGCGCTTCGCCAATGCCGCTATGGCATGGGGGACCGAGACGGAGCCGCAAGCCCGCGCCGCGTATGAATTCCTGACAGACCGCGCCGTGACAGAAACGGGCTTTGTCCTGCACCCCACGCTTGCCGACTTCGGCGCATCGCCTGACGGTCTGGTGGGCGAGGATGGGTTGCTGGAAATCAAATGCCCAAACACCGCCACGCACATTGAAACGCTACTCAATGAAGCGGTGCCGGGGAAATACATCACCCAAATGCAGGCGCAAATGGCTTGCACAGGCCGCGCTTGGTGCGACTTCGTTTCGTTCGATCCGCGCCTTCCCGGCGATCTGCAACTGTGGGTCAAGCGCGTTGATCGTGACGCCGCTTTCATCACCGAAATGGAAAGCGAAACCCGCGCTTTCCTGACCGAACTTGACGCGAAGGTTGAAGCCTTGCGCACCCGCTACAGCATGGAGAAAGCAGCATAATGGCCGGATCGGTTAACAAAGTCATCATCGTTGGCAACCTTGGCCGCGATCCCGAAGTGCGCAGCTTCCCCAACGGCGGGAAGGTTGTGAACCTGCGCATCGCTACAAGCGAGACGTGGCGCGACAAGGCCAGCGGCGAACGCAAGGAACGCACCGAATGGCATAGCGTGGCGATCTTCAATGAAAACCTCGCCAAGATTGCCGAGCAATATCTGCGCAAGGGTTCGACGGTCTATCTTGAGGGCCAGCTTGAAACCCGCAAATGGCAGGACCAGAGCGGCGCGGACAAATACACGACCGAGGTTGTGTTGCGGGCGTTCAAGGGCGAACTGACGTTGCTTGGCGGCAAGGCCGATGGCGACAGCGGCGGCTATGACCAAAGCCCCGAAGGCCACGGAAAGCAGTCGGGCTATGGCGCGGGCGGACGCCCCGGCAACGACATGGATGATGAAATTCCGTTCGCCGCGAGCGTGCTGTGATGCAGGACATGATCCGTTGCCGCTGGCAGGGGGCGGTGCTTATCCCCGTTGGCCACTACGCCTTGAAAGCGGCGGGCGAAATGATGGCTGAGGGCGATACCGTCCTTGTGACCATCGACCACCCGCGCAGCATGAACAGCCATCGCCATCAGTGGGCCGAAATCAAGGGCGCATGGCATCACCTGCCCGAAGCCGTCCAGATGCAGCCGTGGGCCGCAACGCCGGAAACCCTGCGCAAACACGCGCTTATCGTGACGGGCTATCGCAACGTCGAAACCGTGGACGCTGGCACAAAAGCCGCCGCCGAACGTGTGGCCGCGCTTCTCAGCCGCCACGCCACCGCCGCGCATGGATACGCCATCACGCAAGCCCGTGGGCCTGTGGTGACGTGCTGGACGCCGGAAAGCCAATCCGTCCGGGCTATGGGCGGCAAGCGGTTTCAGGAAAGCAAAACCGCCGTCTTGAACTGGATTGCGGATCAAATCGGCACGACCGCCGAACAACTGGAGAAAGCAGCATGACCGACAATGTAACCGCCGCCGAACTGCGGCAATTCGTGGAGCAGATCGAACAGCTTGACGCCGAAAAGCGCGACCTGTCCGAAACCCGCAAGGAGTGCTTGGCCGAGGCCAAAGCGCGCGGCTACGACACGAAGGTGTTGCTTAAGGTCGTGGCCCTGCGCCGCCGCAAGCCCGACGAGATTGCCGAGGAAGAAGCGGTGATCGAAATGTATCGCGCCGCGTTGGGCATGTGATGAACGCCCGCGCCGGAAACCTCGCAGGCAAGCCGCCTTTGGGTCTCAAACAGCCCAAGGCCAAGCCCGATCCTGCCTACCTGGCGCGGGTGCGGGAATTGCCCTGCTGCGTCTGTGATGCCTTCGGGGAATTGCAGCAATCGGCAACCGCCGCGCACCACCCCATTCATGGCCGATTTTCGCAACACCGGGTGCCTGACCGCATGGCAATCCCGCTTTGCGAAGGCCACCACCAAGGCTTGCGCGACAAGAGCAAGGTCGCGCTGCACTCGCACCCGACAGAGTGGAAATCGCGCTACGGGTTCGACCACGAATACATCGCCGCCACGCAAGACAAGCTGGGAGTTTGAAATGACCATTCACCGCGTCACCGCCCCCACATGGCCCGAGGTCTGCGACCAACTGGACGCGCTTACCGCACGGCTGGACGAGGACCGCATATCCTACCGCATCCACGCCGATGCGCCCGCCAAGACGGCGATTGTGACGGAGCTATCCCCCGCCGCCGCCTACCTGACCGAAGCCGCCAAGCGGCGCAATGGAGTGTGACATGATGAATGAACCTGTTGACCTGACCGCCATTACCACGCCGTTCGGGCTGCTGGACGTGGCCACGCAAAGGGCGCTTAAGGCGCATGGCGGGCCGTATGAGGTTTACGTGAGGGAGGGATGGGTTGAAGCCGCCGCTTCGTGGGGCAAATCTCTGACCTACCGCGTCCGCCCCGCGCCTGTAGAGCCGCCAAAGCCGCGTGCGATCAGTTTGCGTGCCTGCCCGATGTGCGGGGCAGAAGCGCACCCTGAGGAAGATACTGGTCCGGTCCTTCGCAGTGAAAACATGATCGACCCGAACGACGGCGAAGACTTGGGTGCGGTTGGATACGTCGTCAGGTGCATAACTTGCGGCACGACAGTAGCAGGTGAATTTCTGCCCGATACGGTCGCGCTTTGGAATGGGGAGGTGCTGGAATGAAGCCCCTCGCCATCATGACCACCGCCGCCGCCTTCGCGCTTGCGCTGATGCTGGCCTCGCCCGTCGCAGCATACGCGCCAACCGACACGCCGCGCCCCAAGCCAAGGCCGCCGATGGTGTGCTGGATCAATCAGGATACGGGCGCAACGGAATGTGAGGTGCGGGGATGAAAACGCTTTTTGGACAAGACCGCATTGACCACATCGCAGAGCAGCGCAAGCGGGCGGGCGTCATGCTGTCGCAATTGGCGACAAAGCTGGCCATGCAGCTGTCTTACGTTGAGGTTTACGATCTGATGATCGGGGCCATTGAAGATCGTGCGCTGTGCAGCGTGGAGGAAATTAAAGAAAGGTCAGCTGCCGTGACCGCAAACTGCGGCAGCGTCAAGCGCATCGGTGAGGCCACCCCATGAGCCGCATGGTTGGCCTCGTCCTTGTCGGCACGGTGATCTTCTGGGGCGCTGTTGGCGTCTCCTGCGCCCGCGCCGAAACCATCACCCACGATACAGGCGGATCGGTGAAAACCCGCGCTGACGCAATCGCAACACAGCGTGACCCGGTGCGGATCGAAGGCATCTGCTACAGCGCCTGCACCATGCACCTCGGCGCGCCGGATGTATGCGTGACCCGCAATGCGCGGTTGGGCTTCCACGGACCTAGCACACGGTCCGGCCTGCCCCTGCCCCGCAGCGAATGGGAGCGCGTGTCAAAGCAAATGGCGGACCACTACCCGCCGAAACTGCGCCTGTGGTTTTTGACCGTGGGGCGCGAGAACACAGGGGCCGTGCGGGTGATCCGTGGGGCCGAATTGATCAACATGGGCGTGAAGGAGTGCCGGAAGTGAGTGACGATGACCTGATCCGGCGCGGGGATGCGAAAGCGGCCTGCCAAACAGTTGCTGACGAAGCAAAGTCGTATCGCATCCTGCAGATGACAATGGGCGCGAATACGTGCCGTGACGCCATCAACGACCTGCCTGCCGACTTCCGCACCGACATTGCCGATGCGTTGGCGGCTGCGGCTTCCCCTCTTATGGACATGGCTATGTGGACTGAAAGCGCCGAAGACACCGAAATGGTAATCGTGTCAGTCGGGACTGTGCGCCGTATCCGCTCCGCGCTTGCCGCATGGGAGGCCCGCAAATGACCAAAAGCCCGCAGGACATGCTGCGCGAGATGTGCGCCGACAAGATGGGCTATCCGTTTGCAGTGCTGCACGCGATTTATGCGCTGGACAGGGCAGATGCGTTGGCTGCTGCGCTGCGTGAGGCCATCACATGGGACGGACAGGACGACGAAGGCGTCGACGCAGTTTGGCTGCATGACGCCACCGCCGCACTTGCCGCATGGGAGGCCCGCAAATGACCGACATACCCAAAGAGCTCATCAAAAAAGAGGTGCTGGTATCGTGCCTTTCATGCGGCCAAACGACAGAAACTTTTGTTTCGCGCCGAGAGTCTGGCGGTCTCTACGGGACCACGGGATGCCCCAAGTGCAGCAACACAGCCTACACCAACAATCTGCGCGGGCTTTGGTCTTTCATGCGGGCCGCAGCAAATGAGATAGCCCAACTAAAATTGGCCATGGTGGCCTTGCAGGATGATGGAGAAGACAGATGACCGACGTATCCAAAGAGGCGGTGGACGCGCTGTTGCGGGGCGTGACGGAGGGGCCTTGGACCATTGAATACGCAGGCGGGACAATATGCCTAATGATGGGCGAAAAATGCCAGATGTGTAGCGAAGCCTATTATCCTTGGGTTCCTGACAACGAGCATGATTGGGTCTTCATCGCCGCCGCCCGTGAACTGGTCCCCGCCCTCCGCGCCGCGCTGGACGAGGCAGAGGCCCGCGCTGTGAAAGCCGAGGCCGAGCGTGACGCCGCCAACGCGCTGCTGCGTGATGGTCTGTTGTCCGTCCAGACATGGCGCAATGAACCGATTGTGAACTGGGCCGAAACCGTAGCCGCACACTTGGGAGCCAAGCCATGACCGACAAATTCCAAGCCTTACTTGATGACGCAGACCGCATCGCCGCCACTGACCTTTACCCTGCGCGGTGCCGCAGGGTTATAGCCGATCTTGCTGCTGCACTGCGGGAGCAGTCTTTGGACTTGGAAGATAGCCGCAAATACGCCTTGGCGCTTGGGGAGGAACTTAAGGCTCGCGCCGAAAAAACAGACAAACTCCTACTTTTGGCGAACAGCATGGACGTTGATTTTGAAAGCTATGCCAAGGCGCATCCCGCCGCGCTGCGCGTCACTGGACCCAACAGTGACGGGGAATATTGGCTTCACATCAAAGCGGACGGCCGTTCCGGCGGCATCAACCTTGGCAATCAGCACGGGTCAATCTGCAAGCGGATTTTGGACGCAGTATCGGAAACGGGAGCGAAGAAATGACCGAAGCAAAAGTTAAACAGCTTGATTGGCATAACTTCGACGCTTGGACGCATTGGGCCGAAGCCGTGTGCGGCACCTATCACGTCGAAGAACGCAACGGCTGGTGGCAGGTCGAATTGCGCGTTGGCGGTTTGGTTCATGTTGTTGCCGTAACAGACGATACGCTGCCCGCTGACCTCGAAGCCGCCCAAGCCGCAGCGCAAGCCGACAACACCGCCCGCATCCTCGCCGCGCTGGAACCCGCCGCGCTAACACCAAACCCCGTTGATGACAGCCAAACCGCCGATCCTGCCGTCAACGAGCTGGACGACGATCTGTATGACCTTCTCAACAAAGACATTGCACCACCCAACGAGAAGCTGCGTCAAATGTATGCCGACTATCGCAAGGCGATTGATAGTGGGCGATTGATTGTAGACGCACCCCTGCGCCACGCTGAACGCATTGAACGGTGGAGTAAGGATAAGCAGGTCAACGCCATGTTTCGGGAACCAACCGCGCCCGACCTGTCCGACCCCGTGACCGTCCACGCCAACATGCTGCGCGGGACCATCGCCAAGCCGACCGTGGAGCAGATCATCCACCTGTATGGCGTGGATGTGCTGGCAAAGGCGCTGGCCCCTGTGATCGTGCGGGAGGCCGCGCTAACACCAACCGCCGTTGATGCCAGCCATCCCGCCGATCCTGCCGTCAACGCGCCCGACACCGCCGCGATCCGCCACAGCTTCGACGGACACGGCTGGTTGTATCTGGACGCCGGAAGCGGGTCCGACTGGATCGAACGTGGCATGGCCTACCCCGATGCTGAAATGCTCTACGAGAAAGGAGCCGCCGATGACCGCGCCTGACCTCACCCTTCGCGTTGTAATGGTGTCTGCGGACATCACCGACGACATTGACGCTGGCCTTAACCTCAACGCCGAGCCGACCGTCATCCTGCAAGGCAGCTTAGAAGCCGTGAAATCCGCCGCAAAGCTGTTCGGTGAACAAGTAGCGATCACCCGCGCCCCGCTTGCCGAGGCGCTGGCGGTGCCGGAAGTGGCGGCGCTGGTGGATGCGGCAGAAGGTCTGTCCGCAATCCTCGACAAGCACGAGACAAAAGGGCCTTTGCCGGACATTGCGATGATGCTCTGCTGGTTGGCCGCGCAGAATGTCCGCGCCGCCCTCCGCGCCATCGGGGAGGGGGCCGATGGGTGAACGTTGCCGGTGGGTTTACGACAACGACGTTCCGGGCGGCAAGTTTCTCGTTCCCGGATGCATGAACCGCGCCAATGGCGGCGAAGATTACGACTGCCATTGCCCTGAAGACCCCGAAACCGTCGAGGATAGGATTGAAGCCATGCGGCATGAATTGGCAGTGGTTCGCGCTGAACTAGCGGCGCTGCGCACAGGGGAGCCGCGCAATGGGTGATCTGCGGGGGCTGATAGAGGCGGTGACGGCGGGAACCGCAACGGGCGGGCCGGATGCGCTTGCCGTGCCGCTGGACATGTCCGCGCTCATTGCGACCGTCACGGGCGACGA
>Ga0075012_10000588_pt1 | contig 38122 bp, 33 predicted proteins | sample All_14_2_FD_71474 | JGI IMG/M metagenome (GOLD analysis project Ga0075012, IMG submission 71474) | Freshwater microbial communities in response to fracking from Pennsylvania, USA - Allegheny Zone_MetaG_DW_15 | ecosystem: Environmental > Aquatic > Deep subsurface > Groundwater > Drilled...
CAAATTGCTTTTGATACCAATTTCCATCATCAAGGCTTCGTAATCCGGTCTTTTTTTGGCATCCACATTTTCACCATAACGAAACACCGTTTGGGAATATTTATCAAGGTGATGACCGGCGTATTCCAGCACATCTGCCAGACGATCTACTGCGGCATCCAGGAACATAATTAATACCTGAACAGCTGTCAGGCTCAATTTGTTAGATGTTTTCATCAAATTGGCAGTAAATTGCCTGAACGCTTGCGGCTCAATGTAACGCACGGTGATCAAATATTTTGGCGTCAACACGAAGGTAACGGCATCATATTTTGGGCTTTCCGTATCCGAGTGCGCCACCATAGTAGCCGTCATATACAAATTGTCATCCAGTGTGTACAAACGGCTGGACAATTCGATTTCACGCATGTCTTCTTCGCTGGGAATATTTAGCGACAAGTATTTTTCTATCAATTGTTTTTCTTCGTTGGTCGGCGACAACAAATCCAGCCAGACCGCGTCCAGCAACAGGGCCGCGTTCTGTTCGGTAATTGGCACAGGAGCCAAATTATTGGGTAGCAAATAAGCTGTAATCACAATCTTACTCCGTAAAATAATAACGCATCAAAGCCACGGCCTGTTTCAACACATCCATCCGCGGCTTGCTGTTTGCCAGCGCGTGACCTTTTTTATCCGTGATCTCAATCGGGCCGGACGTACGCAGTGTCATAATGCGATCCGGTTCAATAACCCCCATATTCACATAACTGCCAACAATTAGAAAAGGCAATCGCCCTTCTTTTTTTAACAAGTTCTGACCCACGCTGTAATCGCTGACTGGATTGGAACAGGAAAACAGGTTTTCCACCAGGGTCGGCACGACATCATAACTGCTGGTCATATAATCAAATTGGCGCGCTGACTGCCCTGGCCAATGTATAATCAGCGGCACCTGCTGCTGAAACTGCGTAAAATTACTCGAATGCCCGATAAAATTGTTTTGATTATCATCAAACTCCTGGCCATGATCCGAGGTCATGATCACAATGCTGTCATCCAGATAGCCCTTGTCTTTAATGGTCTGTAACAGCAGGGCAATTTGTTCATCGACAAAATGAACCGAGTTCAGATAGCGCTCAAGCAAAAGACGAACATCCATCTCGGCAGGATTGAACACGCGCGAGCAGGCCGCCATTGGACCTGGATGAATCGGCGCATAACTTTGGTCGCGGCAAAAAGCATGCGGTGCATCGTAAAATAAATTAAGAAACAAAGGCTTATCCCGTTTTCTGCTTTGCAAAAACTGCATTGCCTGCCGGGTAATCATACGATCCGCATCGCCAATATCATCTTGTTGTGTTCCATCAACCAACAGATCGTCCAGGCCAAGATAAATGGTTTTATCAAAAGATGGCCCGCGCATGGTACTCGACCATAATACCTTCGTTTGATAGTGATACTGCTGTAACAAACTGATTAAAACGGGCGGTTTTTTTTGCTCATAAGCAGCCGTCCAATAACTGCCTGGTATGGAATAAAACAGGGAAAACAAACCCGGTTGCGTGGCGTTTCCGCCGCTGAGATGCTGTAAGAAATGCCAGTTATCCGCTGCGAAGCGGGTCATATTGGGCATGCGCGATTCCCTGATGCTGTCGAAACGCAAGGAATCCACCATGATCAATATGATGTTATATGGTTTTTTCGCCGAGCAAGCGCGCAGCGGATGGCGCGGGTAATTCAGCGGATCGTTGGCGTGCATGGGCAGGGAATACAGGGTTTCGCCATAGCGTTTAAGAATGTCGTTTGCGTCCTGATCAGGAATCAAAAAGGCAAATACAGTGGAAAAATACGGCAAATTGGGGGTTTGCTGCATGAGCAAATTATTGCCCGACCCGATGCTGATAACCAGCGACACAAAGGTAAACACAGCGCCGGACAACCAGAGATACAGCGGCGTGTTTCCCACAAACCATCGCGCTGGCAACACGATCTTTTTCCATATCACCCGAGCCAGAATGATTTCCACGACAAAAACCACGATAATAATCAGTACCATATCGATACCTTCCCGCAATGACAAATCCAGAAAATTCCAGATTTTCGGGATAAAAACGGCATGGACAATACTCATATTCAAATGAAATTTGAACATCGACCAGGTGGCGAGATCAACCAGCAACACCAATGCATTTAAAGTCGACAAGATGACGCTGGCCGCGAAGAGCAAACGCCGCCGCGAAAACAGCAAAACAAGAGGAGCCAACAACAGAATCGGCGCGAAGGCCCACAGCGCCATGTATGACAGGTAGGTCACAAAGGCAAACAACAGGACAAAGCTTTTTCCGAAAAAACCGCTGTATGCCGCCAGGGTGTTTGCAAACAGGGTTCCGGAAGACAAAATGGCCTTCAAGTATGGAAAACCCGCGAGCCAGAACAGCAGCACATTCAGAGACAAAAACCAGCAAAGATAACGAAAAAGCAAGGTTCTGTTTGTTGATAGCATATTAATCCTTAAATGCTGATTTGTTCGACCCATCCTGGCAAGAACGCGTAGGTTGCTGCAATGAGCCACAATCAGGAGACCCTTCGCTCCGCTCTGGGCGACACGCTTGAGCACCAGAGTGAAGGGCTGTCTCGCAACCCACAACGCAGTCCAAACGTGTCGCCCAGAGCGGAGCGAAGGGTCTCCGTACGCTCGCTTGGCACCGAAATTTTTCTCTTAACCTGACGGCTATGCGGCCCTGGCCCAACAACGATCTTCCGATGTAAACCCATGTTGGGCCAGGGCCGCAACCTACCCGTTCGCAGCAAGATCAAGCCAGGTTGCGCTTGGCTGCGGTTTGCAATATCCCTGTGATTGCGATAAATTACCCGTTTTTTATTATCAAGGCCAAACACTCATGCCCGATTACAAACGTTACATCTGCGTTATTTGCGGTTTTATTTACAACGAAGCGGAAGGATGGCCTGATGATGGCATCCCTGCCGGAACCGCCTGGGACGATGTGCCCGAAAACTGGTTTTGCCCGGATTGCGGCGCCGGTAAAGAAGATTTCGAAATGGTTGAAATCTAAAACGGCCTCACCACAACCAGAATCACAATGCCCACCAACAACAAGGTGGGCAGCTCATTAAACAGTCGAAAAAACCGATGCGAACGTTTATTGTTGTCCGCAGCAAACAGCGCCAGATAATGTCCGCAGCTTAAATGATACGCCCACAACAACACAATCAAACCCAATTTTGCATGCATCCACCCGGCATGTCGGTAATATTGCACGTTATAGAACAGCAACCAAAACCCCAGTATGCTGGTGAGCAACGCCGCCGGCCAGGTGATGCCGTAATACAGTCGCCGCTCCATAATTTTAAAACGCGCCAGGCTGATGCTATCCTGTGTTTCTGCATGATAAACAAAAAGCCGCGGCAAATAAAACAAGCCGGCAAACCAGGCCACCATCGCTATTACATGAAACGCTTTAACCCATAACATATTATTTTTTCCTGCGAATCGTACGTGAGCGCTTGATATGATTCAAGCCTTCGACAGCCAGCGAAAATCCCATGGCGAAATAAATATAACCACGCGGAATATGGAAGGAAAACGAGTCCGCCACCAACACCATCCCGATCAAAATCAAAAAACTCAACGCCAGCATTTTAATGGTCGGATGCTTGTCAATAAACTCGCTGACGGGATCGCTGGCGTAAATCATCACCAGAATTGCGACGGTAATGGCAACCGACATCACCCAGAAGCGTGTTGTCAAACCAATGGCAGTCAATACGCTGTCGAGCGAGAACACGATGTCCATCAGACCAACCTGGATAACAACACTTCTAAAGGTGATTTTACGCGGTTGGCTCTCGTCATAATCAGGCTCCATTTCCGCCATTTCCCCATGAATCTCCTGGGTGGCCTTGGCAATCAGAAAAGCACCGCCGGCAAACAAAAAGATATCCCGGATGGAAAAAGAATAATCGCCCCAGGCAACCAGGGGATAAGTCAGTTTGGCCAGCCACAATGCAGACGCCAATAAAATCAAGCGCGTCACCCAGGCAAAGGTCAAGCCCCAGCGCCGGGCGCTGCGTCGCTGGGCTTTAGGTAGTTTTTCAGTCAATATGGATAAAAAAACGAGGTTATCAATACCGAGTATGATTTCCAGCACAATCAAAGCCATCAGACTTAAAACGATATCCAGCATTTCCATAAAATTAAGAGCCTCAACTTAAAGATACATTTCACATTAGCGCATATCCCGGTTATAATACACCCGTCCATAAAAATTTCCATGTGAGTAACGACAATAATTAAATTAATCAAGAAGCTGCTGCGGCGATCACGAGGCAAACCCACGACTCAGACGAGTAGTCATATCATCCCTCGCAGTCAGCACACATTATCCAAAACCGACATCAACGGTAATGCACTCAAGGTGCTGAATCGATTGAGCAGTTCCGGGTTTCAGGCTTACCTTGTCGGCGGCAGCGTGCGCGATTTGCTCTTGCGCAAGGTTCCCAAAGACTTTGACGTGGCCACCAACGCCACGCCCAATCAGATTAAACACCTGTTTCGCAATGGCCGGATTATTGGCCGCCGCTTCAAGCTGGTTCATGTTATTTTTCAACGCGATATCATTGAAGTAGCCACCTTCCGCGGCAGCGAAAGCAGCGATGACAATCATCAAGCCAACGAACGCGGCATGCTGGTTCGCGATAACGTATTCGGTACGCTGGACGAAGACGCCTGGCGGCGGGATTTCACCATCAATTCCTTGTATTACAATATTGAAGATGGCTCCATTGTCGACTTTACCGGCGGTGTTCATGATATCCATGAGCGTCAGATTCGCATGATTGGCGATCCGGAAAAACGTTATCTGGAAGATCCGGTCAGAATGCTGCGCGCTATTCGTTTCAGCGCCAAGCTTGGATTTGACATCGCAGCTGACACTGCAGAACCCATCGATCGTTTGAGTCATTTGATTTTGCATGTCTCCAGTTCGCGTCTGTTTGATGAAATGGCCAAAATGTATCAGTGTGGCGAAGGGGAATCGGTGCATCGTCTGCTGCTTCAACACGGTTTGTTTGCCAGATTGTTTGCCCAAACCAACGCCCTGATCGGCAGCGAATATCCCGTCAATGCCTTGCTGTGCATCGCCCTGGAAAATACCGATACCCGCATTCACGATGGTAAACCCATCACGCCTGCCTTCATTTTTGCTGCCTTTCTCTGGTTCCCGCTTAAACATTGCGCCGCCGCTTTGCAAGAAAATGAAGGCATGGCTCCCCTGCCCGCGCTGGAAAAAGCGATGTCCCTGGTTATTATCGAACAAAATAAAGTGATTGCGATTCCGAAACGCTTTACCCAGGTAATGCGTGAAATCTGGTTGTTGCAATTCCGCTTCTCGAAACGCATGGGTGGCCGGGCCAACAACCTCTTGCATCATCCGCGTTTTCGCGCTGCTTATGATTTCCTCGCCTTGCGCGCCCTGGCTGGCGATGAATCCATGGAACTGGCGCAATGGTGGACAACGTATCAGGATGCGGCTGAAGCAGAACAGATCAACATGGTCGCTGCGCTGACATCTCAAGCACCGAAAAAACCACGCCGCAGAAAAAAAGCCAAAGCTCCTGAGGCAGAATGACCCTGTGTTATCTTGCCCTCGGCAGTAATCTTGCAAACCCTCAACGCCAAATTCGGCGTGCTGTAGAACATATACGCAGCATGCCGGGCACCGTCTTGCTCAAAACGTCCAGTTTGTATTTCAACAAAGCCTGGGGAAGAAAGACCCAACCGAATTTTTATAATGCTGTTGTGGCGGTGCGAACACGTTTGACTCCGCGACAATTATTGGATCACTGTCTGGCGATCGAACGCAAACAGGGGCGCTATCGGAAGGTTATATGGGGCGCACGGACGCTGGATATCGATGTCCTGCTCTATGGCCAGCGCTGTGTTCAGGAGCATGATCTGCATATTCCACATCGAGGCTTGCTGCAACGGGACTTTGTGTTAACCCCACTGTTTGAAATCGCAGCAGAAGTTTGTTTACCGGACGGCCGAAAGATCTTCTGAATCGTCCGGTGAACCGTCATTGCGAGGCACGAAGCAATCCAGTGTTCGGAGCACGGAACTCTGGGTTGCTTCGCTTCGCTCGCAATGACGGCCTGCAAGATGCCACGGCGATTGCATTTAAACGCTCAATATATGATATGCGCAGAAAATCCGAACCGTGACCGTTAGGGAGCGGAAATTTTTGTGGGGCTCTTGACAGACACGTAAATTACTGATCTATTACTATTTTTGTCCGTATTTGAAAACAAAAATCGAACATTCAGCATGGATATTTAACTTTTCCGCTCCCTAACGGTCACGGTTCGGATTTTCTGCGCATATATTGAGCGTTTAAATGCAATCGCCGTGGCAAGATGCTCCCCGTCATTGGCTTTTCCCCTTCAAATCGTTATATCGTATATTAGAACTTGTATCTTTCCTAACTGTGCTACAATTTGTATAAAATAGACACATTAAACTCGATCACAAGAGGAATACGATATGACACACAAAGTGTACGCTTGCCCTCTGACGTCAAAGGACAAGATCATAAGCGAAATTCTAAAAGATAAGGGCGAAGATCCCGAGCTGGATTTAAGCAGTGCGTGTTTCGGAACCCGTTCGATTGAAGAATTTGAAGCCATCATGATCAGTATCCTCAATCATACAACGACCCTCAATCTCGCCGGGAACGGCCTGTATACCAAATTAAAAATGCAGGAAACGGAAAGCGGAGCCAGCGTATACCCCCTTTCGGAGTTTCTCGCCAGCATTCCACCCTTCATTAACCATTTGTCTCTGGCAAGCAATGGTCTTGGCAGTCGTCCCAGCGAACTGGCCAGAGCACTCGGCAAATTATCCAACACCCTCCTGACAGTTGATCTATCAGACAATCGTTTAGACAAGATGCCCAAAGCCGGCTTTCAAAGCGTACTATCCGCTATTCCCAAAAGCGTTACACAAGTGGATCTGTCCGGGCATGCGTTTAGTAAGAACCAACTCTCCTGGCTGATAGAAAAATGGCTGGAACCTTCCAACATACAAATTTTACAGATCGATAGCAAACATCTGTCTTCCAGCATGAAAGATCGAATTAAAAAAATTCTGGCCAACAATCGCGCCAAAGCCACAGGCTGTTCTTTGTCCGTCAGTTCATCACATTCTTTTACGTTTTTCACACCTGAAAGTAACCCGAAGGATACCGACCTCGATCCGCTGTCAGCCTGCAGAAGTGTTGACCCCGAAGAATGGGAAAAGTTCATCAACGACAATCCATCGCCACCAGTTTAAGGCTCTCCGATATAGCCTTCAAACCCTGATTATGAGAGACTAAACGCCACCATAACAGCCTTGGAGGCGGTACCGTGTCGCAATTTAAACAATCCATTCTGGCGGGAATTCCTGATTCATTACCCCCAACCAAACCCTGCGATAACGAGGTCAATCACGCACCTAAACGCAGCAATCTGCTGTCCCCGGCCGACCGCAAACTCGCCATCCAAAATGCCCTGCGCTACTTCAAACCCGAACATCATGCCGTGTTGGCCACTGAGTTTGCTCAGGAGCTAAACGATTATGGACGGATTTACATGCATCGTTTTCGTCCTGATTACCCTATCTATGCCCGACCCATTGATGAATACCCGTACAAATCGCAACAAGCGGCGGCGATCATGATGATGCTGCAAAACAACCTCGATCCCGCGGTTGCGCAACATCCTCATGAGTTGATCACCTACGGCGGCAACGGTGCCGTGTTTCAAAACTGGGCCCAGTATCTGCTGTGCATGCAATATCTGGCCACCATGACCGACCAACAAACCCTGGTGATATACTCCGGCCACCCGCTCGGCCTGTTCCCCTCTCATCCTGATGCGCCACGAGTGGTGGTGACCAATGGTATGATGATTCCAAATTACTCCAGCTCAGCGGATCTGGAACGCTTTAACGCTCTCGGCGTGACCCAATATGGACAAATGACGGCCGGATCCTTCATGTACATCGGCCCCCAGGGCATCGTCCACGGCACCACCATCACCTTGTTAAACGCCGGCCGGCGCATTGATCCGCAATCCGATAGCCTGGCATCCAAAGTATTCGTTTCCGCAGGACTTGGCGGCATGTCGGGCGCTCAAGCCAAAGCGACGGTGATTGCCGGCGGTATTGCGGTGATTGCGGAAATCAATCCGCTGGTGGTGAACAAACGCCATGCCCAGGGCTGGGTCGACGAGGTGTTTGGCGATCTGCCTTCCCTGTTCAAGAGAATCGCGCAGGCTCGCGCCGGCCAGGAAGCGGTTTCTCTGGCCTATCAGGGTAATATTGTGGATCTCTGGGAGGCATTGGTTGCGGAAAATATTCCCATCGAACTGGGATCGGATCAAACCTCCTTGCATAATCCCTGGTCAGGCGGTTATTACCCGGCTGGATTGTCTCTGGCTGAATCGCAAAAGATGATGGCCGATGACCCGGCGCAATTTCGTCAGGAAGTCAGCGCCACCTTGATTCGTCACGCCAAAGCCATTAACCAGATGCACACGCGCGGCATGTACTTTTTTGATTATGGCAACGCCTTTTTACTGGAAGCCAGTCGTGCTGGCGCCGATATTCTCTGTGCGGATGGTTCTTTCAAATATCCCTCTTATGTTCAGGATATCATGGGGCCCATGTGTTTCGATTATGGTTTCGGGCCCTTCCGCTGGGTTTGCGCCTCGGGTCTGGCCAGCGATTTGGCGGTTACGGACGCGATTGCGACTGACGTATTGGAAAAAATTTCCCTTGATGCACCAGCCGAAATCAAACAGCAATTACAAGATAATATCCGCTGGATCCGCGCAGCACATGATAATCAGATGGTGGTTGGTTCTCAGGCGAGAATTTTATATGCTGATGCCGAAGGACGGATGAAAATTGCCAAAGCCTTTAATGAAGCAATCAAAGACGGACGTTTGTCGAAGCCAGTCGTGTTGGGGCGTGATCATCATGACGTGTCAGGCACGGATTCGCCCTGGCGGGAAACATCCAATATTTATGACGGCTCACAATTTACCGCGGATATGGCCGTGCAAAACTTTGTCGGTGATGCGTTTCGCGGCGCCACCTGGATTTCGCTGCATAATGGCGGCGGCGTGGGTTGGGGCGAGGTGATAAACGGAGGCTTCGGCCTGGTACTGGATGGCTCGGCGGATGCGGACAGACGTTTGTCGTCAATGTTGTTTTGGGATGTGAACAATGGCATCGCCCGCCGAAGCTGGGCCAGAAATTCGGGTGCGATGTTTGCGATCAAACGCGCGATGGATGAGCAGCCCTTGTTGAAGGTGACTGTGCCCAATTTGGTGAATCCGGATTTGCTGGATGATTTGCCGTAAAAATTTGCTGTTTAGGCTGCCCTTCACTAAACTTCAGGGTATAGGTTTCCCTCTTTATAAGAAGAATCAATTATGTATAAAACCATTCTCTACGCAACGGATTTGAGCGAAAATCATTATAATCTGTGTCAAAAAGCCGTCAGCCTGGCGACTTTATTGGGTGCCGAACTTCATTTTTTACATGTCATCGAAATACCTGCCACGCTGCAATGGGCTCAGAGTCTGGGTTTTGCGGAGTTGTCTGTTCCGGTTAAAGACGAGGCTCAGGCTGTGTTGGCGGCGCTGGGGGATGCGTTAAATGTTCCAGCTGATCGTCAGCATGTCGAGATCGGGTCAGCACGGACGCATATTCTTGATTATATTAAAAAACTGGGCTGCGATTTGGTGATTTTGGGCAGCGACCCGGTCAGCGCTTTGCCGGCTCTTCCAGGAAGCACGGGACAGGCTATTTCTCATCATGCGCCTTGCGATGTGCTGACCTTGAGAGGTCTTGCGCTTGATTCAGGGGAAAAAGTGTAGTTACGTGCCACGACCGTGTTGGGCCAGGGCCGCAACCTACCCGCTCAGGAAGATCTTGCTGCGAACGGGTAGGTTGCGGCCCTGGCCCAACACGGTCGTGGCACGAGGCAATGGTGTACCCTTATTTCTTCGCGTGTCGCATCAAGCGCTTTTTCCGTTTGATTTGACGGTCGGTCAGCTTGTTTTTCTTGTCCTTAAACGGATTATCCCCACCCTTGAACTCCATTTTCAACGGCGTGCCAATCAAACCAAGATGCTTGGTAAAGGCATTATTCAAATACCGCTTGTAACTATCCGGCAAGGACTCCACCTGGTTTCCATGTATCACGATAATCGGTGGATTGTGTCCGCCCACGTGGGCGTAACGCAGTTTAATACGTCGGCCCTGAACCAAAGGCGGAGTATGCTGGGTGACAATGTCTTGCAACAAACGGGTCAAACGCGGCGTTGACAAAATCTGGGTTGCCGAGGCATAGGCTTCGTCAATATCCTTGAACAATCCACCCACCCCGCTACCATGCAAAGCAGAAATAAAGCGGATTTTGGCAAAATTGGCGAATAACAAACGTCGCGATAATTCGGTTTTAACCCGTTCTTTATGGTCGGCATCCAGACCATCCCATTTATTTACCGCAATTACCAACGCCTTCCCGGACTCGATAATAAAACCCAGCAAATGCAAATCCTGATCCGTTATGCCTTCAGAGGAATCCAGCATCATCAAACAGACATGTGATTCTTTAATTGCCTGCAAGGTTTTGATAACCGAAAATTTTTCAATTTTTTCATCAACGCGCGCACGGCGTCTGACCCCGGCCGTGTCAATCAGGGTATAGTTTTTATCATCGCGCACAAAAGGAATGTAAATACTGTCGCGTGTCGTGCCTGGCATGTCGTAAACCACCACGCGCTCTTCGCCGAGGATACGGTTCACAAGGGTCGATTTGCCCACATTCGGGCGGCCAGCAAAGGCAATCTTGATCGACTTGTTTACTTCCTCTTCTTCAGGTCGTTTTTCAAATTTCGCGGTTAATTTGCCGAGCAGCGCCTGCATACCGCTGCCATGTGCCGCCGACACCGCAAACACGTTTTCGAAGCCGAAGGTTTGAAACTCTGCGCAAGCGGTTTCTTCATCCAGGCCTTCGGTTTTGTTGACCACCAAATAAACCGGCTTGCTGGTTTTACGCAGGCGTTTTGCAATCCCTGCGTCAATTCCGGTCAAACCGGAGCGACCATCCACCAAAAACAAAACCACATCCGCTTCATCCAGGGCCATGGCGGATTGTTTGGACATCAGCTCATCAACCGCCACATCATCAACGCCCACGCCGCCTGTATCTACTACGATAAACGGTTTTTTTTCGAACTCGGCATCACCGTATTGTCGGTCGCGTGTCAGGCCGGGAAAGTCAGCGACCAGGGCATCCTGGCTTCGGGTAAAACGGTTAAACAGGGTTGACTTGCCGACATTGGGTCGGCCAACCAAAGCTACTACAGGTATCATCAAATTAACTCACAGAAAAACGGCTTAATTTACCATTAGCGGTCAAAACATAGACATTATTGTCAGCAACGCTGGGCGTTACGGTAATTGCTCCATTTAACTGGGTGCGGGAAACAAACTCGCCTGTCTGGGTCGACAGAACATGCAGCATACCGGTTTTGTCACCAACAATCAGTCGATCACCCATTAATACAGGCTCGGTCAAACCGCGAGCCTTCAATTCGGATTGCTTCCAGTTGACTCGGCCATTCTGTTTGTTGATGGCCCAAATCACGTCATTGCTGTCCGACATGTACAAGGTATTTCCTTTCACCACAATGTTGGTATAGGTTGAGGCTGGTTTGCGCCAGATGAACTGGCCATCGCTGAGCGACATCGCGCCAACGTAACCTTGATAGCTGGCCAAGAGCACAATATTGCCTTGAACGATGGGATCAGCATCGATATCCACCAGACGCTCTACATCGCTGGCGCCGGTTGCATAGGCGATACCGCGCTGCCACAGAACTTGTCCGGTTTGAACATCAACGGCATCCATTTTGCCATCGGAATAGCCTACCACAGCGACATTGTTATCAACCATTACCGGGGCCGAACTGGCTTTTAAAACCAGGCCTGGCGCACCGTGTTCTGACAACCATAATTGTTTGCCGCTGGATAAATCAAAGGCGTATAAATTGCCGTCTATGGTTTTGGCCAGTACTTTGTTGTGGGTAATCACGGGTTTTGCCAGGGCGTCACTGGAGACGCTGCTGCGCCAGAGTTCACTGCCATCGCTTTCTTTGAGAGCGATCACATTCGACGAATCGGTTCCCACAACGATGTGACCTTGTGCGACTGATGGGCCGCTGATTACACCGGAGCTTAATTTACGCGACCAGATTGGCACGCCATTGGTTTTGTTCACTGCCTGGACCACGCCGCTGGCATCCGCAGTATAAATCACATTTCCGACAATCACCGGTTTCAGTTTTAAAAACGTACTGCCTTTTTTGGAAGCGCCGGTCGAAGTAGACCATGTTTCTTTGATGGCGACTTTGCTGGCCACGGGCGCCAGAACCTTGGGACTGGGTGTGTTGTCTTTACCCAGCAAATAATCGTCCAGCTTGTTACAGGAAACCAGCGCCATGCAGGTTAATAAACAGAATGCGGTTTTGATGTTGCCTGTCATATATGCCTCTTGAACAATGTAGTTATGTGGATAAGCGTCGCTCATTAATCGCTGCCGTACCGCGCTTTATGCGCGGTATCCAGCTCCGATCGGGATACCGCGGACTAGCCGCGGTACGGCGAGATCAGTGCCGCGTCTTGTTGGGCCAGGGCCCAACCTACCCGTTTGCAGCGAGATCAAGCCAGGTTATGGCTATGCTGCTGCGCTGCTGGATACTTTGTTATCCGCTGCCGATTGAGCCAACGCGGCCATTTCGTTTGTTTTCATTTCGAGGTACAAATTGCCCATGCCCTGGGTTCGTACTTCGTTAATCGCCTGACGATAAGATCCAATCGCTTGCTGGTATTGGCCAGTCGCTGCGTAAATATCGCCTTTCAGTTCATTCACAACTGGCAAATATGCCGAATCAGTTACCTGAGACAACTCAGACAAGGCTTTGTCGTAGTTTTTCTGCGCGGCGTGTAATCTGGCGATTCGAATGGCAGCGACTTGTTTCAGCGCTTTCATTCGGGAATTTTTGGCCACGTAATCCAGCGACTCTGCCGCCTGGTCATATTTTTCATGTGACACATACAGCTTGGCCAGAATCAATCGCGCTGCATCGGCATACACCGTGCTGCCATGTTCTGTGATCAATTGATTGGCGTAGGATTTGACGCGTTTATTGTCGTGATCCGCATAAGCGACCATCAAATATTCATAGGCATTGGACGCTTGCGACGTCACTTTTTCCTGATGCCATTGCCAATATTTGTATCCGGAGGCTCCCAGTAACACACAGGAGAAAATCACCGTTATCAAAGTACTGTATCGCTGCCACCATTTTTTAATTGCTGCCAGCTGCTCTTCTTCCGTCATGTAAACAGACATTGTTACTCTCCAAGGTAGCCTTTTAAACAGGCACTTAGTTGTTGCCGAAAAATAGTGACTTGTTCTTCGTCCCTACGCAAGTTTTTAACACTGACTTTATTCTGTTGCAATTCATCATCGCCCAGAATCAGGGCATAATCAGCCCCGCTTTTATCCGCTTTTTTAAATTGACTTTTGAAACTGCCGCCTGCGGTATTGGTGATCACTTGCCAGTTCGGGTTGGCATCACGCAATTCTTCTGCAATCAACAGTGCCTGCTGTCTGGCTTCGTCACTGACAGCGACCAGAAAAAACGAAGGTACTGGCGCTTCGTTCAGCGTTGCACCGAGTGTTTCCATGAGCAGCAACAGGCGTTCAACACCCATCGCAAAGCCTATGGCTGGCGTGGCGTTGCCGCCCAACTGTTCAACCAAGACGTCATAACGACCGCCGGCACAAACCGTTGCCTGGCTGCCGAGTTGATCTGTTACCCATTCAAACACGGTGTGACCGTAATAATCCAGACCACGCACCAGTAAGGGGTTGATGTCATAGGCAATGCCCATCGCATCCAGGCCTTGACACAGCGCGTTGAATTTCTCCCGGCTCGCGTCACTGAGCGAATCAAACAAGCTCGGTGCATCGCGTAGCAAGGCTTGCACCTCCGGATTTTTACTGTCCAGAATGCGCAGCGGATTACGGGTTAAGCGACGTTGGCTGTCGGCGTCGAGCTGACTGGCCAGCGGCGTCAAAAACGCGACCAGGCGCGCACGAAAATCCTGGCGCTCGCTTAATTCACCAATGGTGTTGATTTGCAAGCGCAAGGATTGTTCAATACCCAGTTCACGCCAGATGCGGCGGCACATGGAAATCAGCTCCAGCTCGATGGCCACGCCATCCATACCAAGGGCTTCAACACCCAATTGGTGGAATTGGCGATACCGGCCTTTTTGCGGTTTTTCATGGCGAAACATGGGACCGAGGTACCACAATTTTTGCTGTTGGTTGTGCAGCAAACCATGTTCCAGACAGGCGCGTAAACACCCGGCGGTGCCTTCAGGACGCAAGGTCAGGCTGTCGCCGTTCAAATCAGTGAACGTGTACATTTCTTTTTCAACGATATCGGTGACTTCACCGATGGTGCGTTTGAATAGCTGTGTACTTTCTACAATGGGAAAACGAATTTCCTGGTAGGCATAACGTGACAGGCAATTGGCAAACACATTTTCCAGGCGTCGCCAGTTTGCACTGTCTTGCGGCAAAACATCATTCATTCCGCGAATAGCTTGAATCCTGTCAGCCACGTTGTTTCTCCACGGGCATGTCATCTGTGATGGTCGTGAACATGGATTGCATGCGGGACAAGGCCGACATTTTGGGTTCGGCTGCGCTTGTGCTGCCTGAAATAGCCGGTGTTACTGCTTCCTGTGCATGACTGGCATCCGCATTATGTGTCTGCGTATCTTTGTTTTTTTGCCACCAGAAGCTGACCACCACAATGGCGGTAACAGCAACCAGGCCGGTTATCCAGCGCATCAGACGCTCGCCGGTGTGAGATTCACGTCGGCTCTGCCACAGGGCTTTTTCCGGTTTTTTCTCAAGGGCGTGCTGGTTATTGAATACTTGCAAAAACGGCTCGGGGTTAACGCCCAGTAATTTGGCATAGGCTCGCAGGTAGCCTTTGATAAATACCGGTTCCGGTAAGCTGGGATAATCGTCTGCTTCCAACAGTTCAATGACTTTGACGCGCAAATGCAATTTGACGGCCACGTATTCTTTGGTAAAACCCTTTTTTTCCCTGATGCGTGCCAATTGTGCGCCAGGACTGTCTTGTCCGGCGTTGCTGTTGCTATCCATTACTGCTGTCGTATTCATTTTTTTCTCCGCTCTCATCCGCTAATTGGTCCAGTTTGCCCAGGCGTTGTTTGTAATACGCCTCGACATCCGGTTTGTTTGCTGCTCGAGCGGCTTCGGCCGCCAGGTTGAGCAAGGTTTTGTCATTCAGGGCCAGCTCCTGGTATTTTTGCAAAAACGTCAGGGCTTTTTCCGGATTTTCTTTTTTAATTTCAATCGTTGCCACTTCAAACAAGGATTGATTTCGTCTGGGATCTTGTTCCAGGGCTTTAACGAAATACGCTTCAGCTTTGTCGATATCAGGAATTTCGGTGGCACACAAACCGGCATTTTCGTAAGCGCCGGCGGTATTCACGTAATTTGAATCGACCACCGCTTTCATAAAATACGTGTCAGCTTCGGCGTAGCTGCCGGTGCGGCATAAAAACGTACCATAATTGTTTAGCTGCGCACCCTGGTTTTGCGATAGTGCGATCGCTTTCTGATAATATTTTTTTGCTTGTGGCAGATCGCCCGTTTTTTCCAGGTAATACGCCATGGCTCCGGTCGCCTCAACAGACTGGGGTTCGCTCTCCAGAGCCATCAACAATTTTCGTTTGGCGCGCGGCATGTCGCCTTGCTTTAAATACCCCATGCCTAATTGAATATTTAAAGAAGTAACTTCATCACGCTTCTGTGATTTTTCAACTTTTTCGGCAGTGGCTTCGGCGTTATATTGGCAAGACTGCAACAACGCCAAACCCAGTACCGATAACAAGCGTATGGATCTTGACAAAATTATCACCATGACAGGGGAATGAAGGGGGCATTATAACTGTTAATGTTGTTATTAAAAATAGACAGAAGCCCTTGAGACGCGAAATTATTTATTTTTCATCTGCCATCATGGCTTCTGTGCCGGAATTACCGGTCTTGATAAAATGCATTTTTTGCCAACGTTGTGAACGACTGGTTCTATCTTTAACCTCACCGGCTAATTGGCCACAGGCTGCATCGATATCGTCACCGCGGGTTTTACGGGTGATGGTATTGATGCCTTTGCTAACCAGAATATCGCGGAATGCATCAATCGCAGCTTGTGACGAGCGTTTATATTCCGTGAGCGGAAAGGGATTAAAGGGGATCAAATTCACTTTGGCAGGAACATTATGTAATAACCTGACCAGTTGCATGGCATGTTCGGGTTGATCGTTTACGTCTTTTAACATCACGTATTCGAAGGTTACCTTGCGTTTTGGCTCGCCTTCAAAATAGCGTTTGCACAGAGCCATCAAGTCAACCAGCGGGTATTTTTTATTAATGGGTACCAACACATTACGCAATGTGTCATTGGGCGCATGCAGCGATACAGCCAGAGAAACCGGGCTGATGGTACGCAAACGCTCCAAATCAGGCAGCACGCCGGAGGTACTCAATGTGACGCGTTTTTTGGACAGGCCGTAAGCGTAGTCGTCCATCATGATGTTCATGGCGGATACGACGTTGTCGAAGTTAAGCAAGGGCTCGCCCATGCCCATCATCACCACGTTGGTGACGCGTTTGTCGTGAGCGCCGTCGTGGCTGGATAATTCGCGCACAGCCACCCACACCTGACCAATAATTTCTGCCGTGGTCAGATTGCGGTTAAAGCCTTGTTTTCCTGTGGAGCAGAAGCTGCAATTCAGGGCGCAACCAACCTGAGACGAGACACACAAGGTGCCGCGGGTTGATTCGGGGATAAATACGGTTTCAATGCAATTGCCGCAATCCAGCTTGAGCAACCATTTACAGGTTCCGTCAGCGGATTTTTGCAGGCTGGTGATTTCAGGCAGTTTGATTTCTGCTATCAGGGAAAGCCGCTCGCGCAGAGCCTTCCCCAGATTATTCATTTGTGTAAATTCGTTAAAACCAGCCTGATGCACCCACTGCATGACTTGCTGCGCACGAAAAGGTTTTTCTCCCAACTCGGAAAAAAAATCTCTCATTTGCTGATAGTTAAAGTTCAGCAGGTTGATTTTATCGCTCATTATCGTACGCAAATTTCGTGTGGTTCGAAGAAGTAGGCAATTTCCTGAGCGGCGTTTTCTGCGCTGTCTGAACCGTGTACGGCATTGGCGTCAATGCTGTCAGCGAAATCAGCGCGAATGGTGCCGGCTGCGGCTTCTTTCGGGTTGGTAGCGCCCATCAGGTCACGGTGTTTCAGTACGGCGTTTTCGCCATGCAGAACCTGGATGATGACTGGACCGGAGATCATGAAGGACACGAGGTCATTGAAAAAAGGACGGGCTTTGTGCACGGCGTAGAAGCCTTCGGCTTGTTCGCGTGTTAAATGGGTCATTCTTGCGGCAACGATGTTTAATCCTGCGTCTTCAAAACGTGAGTAGATTTTACCAATCACGGATTTGGCAACTGCATCCGGTTTGATAATTGACAAAGTAAATTCAGCGGCCATTTTTAAAACTCCAGAGTTGACATAAAAAACGGCATTATACATGATTTTGATCAGTGTGACCAGGGTGGGATTAATTAAATATGTACCAACTGCGGGAGACCCTTCGCTGCGCTCTGGGCGACATGTTTGGGCATCAATGTGGCACGAACAGCGGTTGTGTCGCCCAGAGCGAAGCGAAGGGTTTTATTTTTCTTCATCCCCCAGCGCCATGTCAAAATGGAGCGACTCACGGTTTTCCAGGGTTTGTGCCGGATCGGGGCGGTAGTCGGGCAATAGTGAAAATAATTCGTTGGCGCGGATGATAAAATCATATAAATCGCTGCGGTACTGGCGTAAATTCAGACCGATTTGTTTGACTTGCGCGGTATAAGACGCCATGTTGGCATCCATTTCCTCAATCAGCGGCATCAACGAACCCATTTCACTGGTGATCAAGGCACGTGCATCCGCCGGCAGTTGCAAGGACAGCGTTTTCTCCACCTTGGACCAGGCGTAATTTTTTGATGCTTCGGATCCACTGACATTGTACTCAACCAACAGATTTTGCATGGCGTTGATCACCGTTTGTTCTGCTGCGTTCAAGCTCAGTTTCTTTCTCACATTTTTCGACAAAGTCTGTATTTTGTTTTGCCAATCCGCAGTGCATTTGATGATGGAGGACTGGCTTTCCGCAATCAGCTTTTCATGCTCCACTTCCAACTTGTGGAAACCGGCGTTCAGCTCCATCAATTGCAGCCGCTGGTTCTCCAGATCTTCCCGAGTACCCGCGCCTGGTGAATCGGGGGATTTCCCGCTGTCGCCTGATACCAGATAATCAACAAACAGCTTCTGAGCGTATCGTTGATAATCTGCGGCCTGCTGCAAAATAATCCCGTTGAACACATTGTTGAAGGGAACATTTAACAAGCGATGATAAAAAGTGCCTGGTGTTTTCAGGGTGTAGATCAAATCTTCCTGGGACAAATGAATATTGTAATATTCATAAATTCGCTGCGCAGTAATCAGGCCGTAAGTTGAAAGCCATCCAGACAAGCCTTTTTCAGTTTGTTCCGCCATTATTAGTCATCCAGTTGCGTGATTCAGGAACTTTTGTCAGATCACCGTGGGATATGATATAACGCACCCTTATTAGATTATAGAATACCCTGACATGATCATCTCTGCCAACAACGATTTGCAAACGCTACTGAATTTTTTACGCGCCCCTACGCCGGATGGATGGCTGAAGGCCGCGCTTGACCAACTTCCCTTGCTGTTGCTCGATCATGCGCATTGCGAACGCAAGGCTGCAACTGCCGCGGTTAATCTGATCAGTAAATATCCTGATTTTCCGGATCTGGTTCAATTGATGTCGCCGCTGGCGCGGGAAGAATTGCTGCATTTTGAAAAAGTGATGGCGATCATGAACGAGCGTAATATCCCGTTTGAGCCGCTCACGCCGTCGGATTACGGTCAGACTTTACATGGTTTGATTAGCAAAAAACCTGGAGACGCTCGTCTTCGCGATCAATTATTGATTGGCGCGATTATCGAAGCCCGCTCCTGTGAACGCTTTTTTGCCTTGGTTCCATTACTGGAAGACAAACAACTGGCGCGTTTTTATGCGTCGCTGGTGAAATCGGAAGCGCGGCATTTTCAGGATTATCTGGGATTGGCGAAGCGTTACAGTCATGATATTGACTTGCGTCTGGAGCAATTTCTGGATGTTGAGAATGAATTAATCGGAAAAAATGATACGGTATTCCGCTTTCACAGTGGAATACCGATATAAGGACTTAACGCGGCGACATGGAAATACTGCTGTGCAGGTCCAGGTCTTCACGTGAGGTGAAGAAATGGTTCAAACTGTTGTCATCGTCCGTGTTTAATTCCGCTATCTTTTGAGCGGTAACCAGTTGACCGGTGGCATCAGTAATTTTTTGTGTGGCCGGATCAAAGGTGCAATTGTGCTTGAGTTCAAGCCATGCAATCAAACCGGTGTCAAACAACATCGTTACCTCTGGCGCTACTTCCTGGCCATCCATGAGAACCTTGGTGCTGACGGTGCCATCCTCTGCAATACTTACATCATAATCAATGCGTTCTGGCATAGGGCCTTCTTTGCCCCAAAGTTTACCAATACCATTTAATGCATGTCGTCCCAGCATTCTGGGTGTTTCCTTGACGCTGTAGAGCGTACCCTCAAGCACCTTCCCTACGACCGTGTTACCTACTGTTTTTTGCCAGGCAAATTTCACCGTATTATCGTAAAGATCGCCAGCCAAAGTTGGGATCGTTTCGTTATAATACATGGCGATGGACATAGAGTAAGCTGCTTCAAAAATTTCCATCATCGTGGTTTGCCACTCGATGTAAGAGTTTTGACTACTCGGCTTTCTGAAATCGTCAAACTTGCTTTTAGCATGGTCCCAATGAGAGACGAGTCTGCCATCTTTTTCTTTAAACATGCCTTTTCTTCGATTCGAAGCCTTACGCTCTTCATCACGCACGTGTTCTTTATCGCGTCGCTCAATATCTAACTGGTATTGTTTCATGGCAGAAACTTGTTCTTTTACGTTCAGGGTCTTTTTAGCATTTTCATCGCTAACTATTTGGCCTTTTTTAATTGCATCAATTTCAATTTTACTCTTACCCATGATACTCACCCTCACAAAGACATTTGAACAAAATACAAGCCCTTTGATTTATCATAACACAATATTTTCGGATTGTCATCCCAGTCGCTGAGCACGTAACGAGCATACGTTTGTCCTTCATGCTCGTAAGTCGTCACGCCCTGCCTGTGGGTATGGCCATGGATCAAGGTTGTCACCTGGCAATCCAGCATATGTTGCAATAGTACCTCAGGCACCACATCCATGGAAACAGCATTGTACGTTTTTGCCTGACTGCGTTTACGCACGCCCGCCACCAGCTTGTTGCGCAGGATCAACGGGATTGCGAGGAACAGGCGGGGAAACCAGCGGTTACGCGTTAGTTTGCGCAGAGATTGATGCGCCCGGTCTTTGGTGCAGTAACGATCACCATGAACGAGGAGGACGGATGTTTCTCCCAATTGCATCAATGCAGGCTCGGCCAGCAAGGTCATATTGGCCAGATCAGCAAAGCGTTTGCCGAGCAGAAAATCACGATTCCCCTGCATAAAATACAGTGTCACACCCTGCTGCGATAACCAGGCCAGACGCGCTGCAATGGCGGAACTCCACTCGTCCAGGGCGTCATCGCCGGGCCAGACATGGAAGAAATCACCCAGGATATAAACAGTTGAGGCTTCAGCGGCTGCCCAATCCACAAAGCGGTTGAAACGCTCGGTGATCAGGGCATTATCGGGATGCAGATGCAAATCGGATATAAAAACAGCGTCAAGTTTGGCTTTGCCTGGAGTCAACACCATATACCTTAATGAACGGGCTCGATACAAATGTTCTCGCCCTTCAGATATATCTGGCAGGCGCCAACCGGCGGATCAATGGCGTCACTCAGACGATAAAATCCGGCGATGGATACCAGTTCCGCATCAAGGGATTGACAAAAAATTCGCGCATTGCGATCACCGGAAATACCCGCCAGCGCCCGGCCACGCAGGGCGCCATAGACGTGAATATTGCCATCGGCCAATAATTCAGCGCCATGGCTGACAGAAGCGGCAATCACCAGATCGCCGCCCTTGCACACGACCTGTTGGCCTGAGCGCACGGGGCTGGTGAACAGCTTGCTGGTATGGCCTTCAACGCAAGCCGGTTGAGCAGGCTCGGGCGTTGGTTCTTCAATCAGGGCTTTGTCATGGGTGGAGGACGCATTCAACACCGCGAGGCCATTGGCTTGCGCCAGAGTGGATAAAAAGGCGGTGGCGCCCTGGATGGCGACAGGAAACAGATTGTGTGCGCGTAAACTCTGACAAAAAGCGTCCAAATCGAGAAACTCATTCGGAACCGCACTGCAATCCAGCACCACTGGCGTGTTATGCAACAATTTGGGTGCTTTGGCGATGATCTCGTCCAATTGCTGGTCAAAGGCGTCTTTTTCCGTATTCAGCAGCTGCAAAACCGTAAAAGTATACAATCTGCCCTTTAGTTTAAACGCTTGTTCTTTCAATATTTTTTCCGTCATTTGGCAATACCCATAACCCTGATTTTTGTTTATACTAGCATGAGGGGAAACATAACAAAAGGACATCATCGTGGATAAAACATGGCTAGATCACTACCAGCAAGGGGTTCCGCACGAAATCGACCCCAATGAGCACAGCTCGCTGGTTGCCTTGTTCGAGGACTCTTGTCAAAAATACGCCCATCGGGTTTCATACGTTAATATGGGTTGCGAAATGACCTTCGCGGAGCTGGACAAGCGAAGCATGGAATTTGCCATTTATCTGCAACATCTGGGTCTGAAAAAAGGCGCCCGGGTTGCGTTGATGATGCCCAATTTATTACAGTATCCTGTCGCCTTGTTCGGCGTGTTGCGCGCCGGTTACGTGGTGGTGAATACCAATCCTTTATATACCCCCGATGAAGTGATTCATCAAATGAACGACTCCGGCGCGGAAGTGATCGTCGTGCTGGCCAATTTTGCGAAAACGGTTGAGAAAGCGCTGCCGCATACCCCTTTGAAACACGTCATTGTCACCCAGATTGGTGATATGTTCCCGTTTGTGAAGCGCATCATTGTCAATGCAGTCGTCAAGTACATTAAAAAGATGGTTCCCCCTTATCACATTCCGAATGCGCTTGAGTTTAACGCTTGCCTGAAGTCGGCTGAGGGTAAAAAGCTGGAACCGGTCACGCTGACGCATCAGGATCTCGCCTTTTTGCAATACACCGGCGGCACGACAGGTGTGGCCAAGGGTGCGATGCTCAGTCATGGCAATATGGTCGCCAACGTTTTGCAGGCTTATTACTGGATTTTGCCTCTGGGTATAGGGGATCAGGATTCTATTGTCACTGCCCTGCCGCTGTATCATATATTCTCACTGACGGCCAACTGTCTGACCTTTTTCAAGGCTGGCGCAAAGAATATTCTGATCACCAATCCACGGGATATTCCTCATTTTATTGATGAGATCAAAAACAGCAAATTTACAGCCATTACCGGGGTAAACACCCTGTTTAATGCCTTGTTGAACAGTCCAAAATTGCATGAAATTGATTTTTCTCATGTCAAACTGGCTTTGTCTGGCGGTATGGCTTTGCAAAAAAGCGTGGCGCTAAAATGGCGTGACATGACCAAGTCACGGGTGCTGGAAGCCTATGGTCTGACTGAAACCTGCCCGGCTGTGACGATTAATCCGATGTATCTGGATAAATACAACGGCAGTATTGGTTTGCCTTTGTCTTCTACTGATATTTCGATTCGCGATGAAGATGGCAAGGAAGTGGGGATCAAACAAACGGGTGAGTTGTGTGTCAAAGGCCCGCAGGTGATGCAGGGTTATTGGCAACGTCCTGACGAAACGGCGCTGGTGATGACGCCTGATGGTTTCCTGAAAACAGGTGATATGGCGCAAGTTGATGAGCAAGGTTATGTTTATCTGGTTGATCGCAAGAAGGATATGATCGTGGTGTCCGGCTTTAACGTGTATCCCAATGATGTAGAGCAGGTAATTGGTATGATGCCAGGCGTGCTGGAAGTGGGTGTGATCGGCGTTTTTGATGAACGGGATGGCGGCGAGCGTGTGAAGGCTTGTATTGTCAAGCGTGATCCGGCCTTGACGGAAGAAGAGGTGATTGCGCATTGCCGTGAGCATTTGACGGCGTATAAAGTGCCGAAGATTGTGGCATTTTATGATGAGTTGCCAAAAACGAATGTTGGGAAGATTTTGAGGCGGGCATTGAGGTAGGCCGCGAAGCGGCGTAAGTTGGGTCCCACTGCCATTAAGTTAACGTTGGAGCCAGGCAAGAGCCCGTAGGTTGGGCCCTGGCCCAACAACGATCTTCCGGCGTAAAACCATGTTGGGCCAGGGCCCAACCTACCCACTCAGAAGGATCTCGCTGCGAACCGGGTTCTACCCCTCCGGAATCGACATCAAACTGGCATTTCCCCCTGCCGCAGTCGTATCAATCGTGATCGTTCTCTCATGACACAAACGCAGCAGATAATGTGGGCCGCCGGCTTTGGGGCCGGTTCCTGACAAACCCTCTCCGCCAAAGGGTTGTAAACCAACGACCGCGCCGATCATATTCCGGTTCACATAACAGTTCCCGGCATGCATGCGGCTTTTAATGTATTCGACCTGTTGGTTAATACGACTGTGAATCCCCATGGTCAGCCCATATCCCGTGCTGTTGATCTCGTCAATCACCTTGTCCAGGGCTTTGCGTTTGTAAGACACCACATGCAACACCGGGCCGAATACTTCTTTTTCCAGGGCCTTAATCGAATCAATAGCAATGGCTGTCGGCGGCATAAAGTGGCCGGATTCGCAGGTTTCGGGTAAATCGCATTGATAAATAATGCTGTATTTCATGCGCATGGATTCCACATGATCCTTGAGGATGGTCAGCGCGTCAGCATCAATAACCGGCCCCAAATCCGTGGTCAACCATTGCGGATCACCCATGTTCAACTCCGCCATCGCGCCTTTCAAGAGATCAATCATCCGCGGATACACATCTTCCTGAACATATAAAACCCGCAAAGCAGAGCAACGTTGCCCTGCGCTGCCAAAGGCCGAGGTCATCACATCAACCACCACCTGCTCCAGCAAGGCGGATGAATCCACCAGCATCACGTTTTGCCCGCCTGTCTCGGCGATAAAAGGGATGATTTCGCCGCCGCGGTTGGCCAGGCTTTTGTTGATATGATGAGCGGTTTGGGTCGAGCCGGTAAACAACACCGCTTTGATCCGTTTGTCGGCAACCAGAGACGCGCCAATCAGCTCGCCTGATCCCGGCAGTAATTGTATCACCGCATCCGGAATACCGGCTTCACGCATCAAGTTCACGGCAAAGGCGGCAATCAAGGGCGTTTGCTCCGCTGGTTTGGCGATCACGCAATTGCCGCAAACCAGAGCCGCCACAACCTGGCCGGTGAAAATGGCCAGCGGGAAATTCCAGGGACTGATGCATAAAATCGTGCCGCGCCCGTGCAAAGACAACTCATTCACTTCACCGGTATAACCCGTCAAGCTGATCGGTGCTGTCATTAATTTGCGTGCCTGCTGAGCATAATAACGGCAAAAATCGATCGCCTCCCGAACCTCGGCAACGCCGTCGTTCCATGTTTTTCCGGCTTCCAGACAGAGCATGGCCAATAATTCAGGGCGATTTTTTTCCAGCAACTCAGCGTATTGTTCCAGACAAAGCGCACGGGTATGAACCGGCGTGCTGCTCCAGGTGGGGAATGCGGCATCAGCCTGTTCCAGCGCCCAGTCAATATCCGCCTGACTTGCGTCAATCACCCGACCGATCGTACGCGATGGCTTTTGCGGTGTGCTGACACTTCTGTCAACAATTTGCCCGGGCTGTTTTCCCTTTGCCAACATGGGATTGGCTTGCCAATGGGCCAGATCCATGTCTGCATACTGATTTTTCAATTGAAAAACCGCTTCTCTGTCACTGAAATCAAAGCCCTGTGAATTGCCGCGTGCGGGTAAAAAGATATTGGCTGGCAAGGGAATGTTCTGATTGATTTTATCCAGTAACGAACGTGCTTTGCTGACTGGATCTTCCACCAGCGAACTGATGGGTGCTTTTTCATCCACAATGCGATTCACAAATGACGAATTGGCGCCGTTTTCAAGTAATCGGCGCACCAGATACGGCAGTAAATCTTCATGACTGCCAACGGGCGCGTAGATGCGACAGGGAATGCCCATTTGGCTGGCGGGCACGATTTGCTCATACAATTCATTGCCCATACCGTGCAGGCATTGAAATTCGAAATCGCGATAATCGCCGACCAGATCGAGCACCATGGCAACGCTGTAGGCGTTATGGGTGGCGAATTGCGGATAAATTACGTCCGTCATGGTCATTAATTTTTTGGCGCAGGCCTGGAATGACACATCGGTGAAGACTTTACGCGTAAACACCGGGTATTCCGACAAGCCCAGCATTTGTGCTTTTTTGATTTCACTGTCCCAATACGCGCCTTTGATCAGACGTACGGTCATGCGCCGCTGCCGGGCGCGCGCCATGGCGGCGATCCAGTCGAGTAAATAAAAAGCGCGTTTTTGATACGATTGCACCGCCATGCCGAAGCCCGCCCAGTCGCCGAGGCTGTCGTCCAGAAAAACGCGTTCGATGACGTCAAGAGACAGATCCAGACGCTCCGATTCTTCGGCATCAATCGTCAAAGAGATATCGTATTTTTTAGCGGCCTGTGCCAGCTCCAGCAATTTGGGCGGCAATTCGTCGAGAACGCGTGCCCGTTGTGCTTCCTGGTAACGGGGATGCAGAGCGGATAATTTGATCGAAATACCGGCGCGCTGGTAGATGGTCGCCTCTTTGTTGGCTTTGGAGCCAATGGCTTCGATGGCCTGTTTGTAAGCTTGCAGATAACGCCCCGCATCGGCGCGGGTCAGTGCCGCCTCGCCCAGCATATCGTAGGAATATCGATAGCCAATCGCTTCTTTTTTACGCGCACGCGTCAGAGCCTCTTCGATGGTTCGTCCCATCACAAATTGCTTGCTCATGATGCGCATGGCCTTTTCCACGGCCTTGCGCACCACCCCTTCCCCGCTGCGATTAATCAATTTGAACACTGTTTTGCTCAGGGTGTTTTCAGCGCGTTCCGGGGTCAATACTTTGCCGGTCAGCATCAAAGCCCAAGTCGTGGCGTTCACGAAAAACGAATCGCTTTGGCCGCGATGCGATTCCCAATCGGCAGAGGTCAGTTTGTCTTTGATCAAGCTGTCGATGGTGGCATTGTCGGGCACGCGCAGCAGCGCTTCGGCCAGACACATCAAGGCAATGCCTTCATCGCTGGACAGTGAATATTCCGTCAGAAAAGAATCAATACCCGTCGTTTTTTTACGCTCGGAACGAACCCGCTCAACCAAACGCGTGGCCAGGTTACGAACGGCAAGCACACGATTGTCGGCCAGACTGGCTTTGTTGATCAATTCGCTGACCAGAGACAACTCGTCGGCTCGATAAGCCTTGTTAATCAATGCGCGATCGCCTTGAGGATGAATCGCTGCATTTCGCTCCAGCATAGTGGTCTCCGATATCGGGTTAAATAAAAATATTATATAGCACAGGCCATGCCAACGCTTTTAATTTAAGCCAATTTCTGTAATATACGTCAAATTCTCATCTCAGGGTTGGATATATAATGGGGAAAGTTACTGGTAATGATTTGGATACGTGGCAGATATTGCTTCAGAATACGCAGATAATTCCACCCATGCTGGCCCAGGAAATTCGATCCAGCGATTGGAGTGAGGCGTTCCCGGCTCATGATCAGTTTTTTGCCTGGTATGAAACATGCCTGTCCAATCACAATCGACTCCCTTTTATACAATGTCTGTCTGAGGAATTCCTGTCCCGAATATTTGAAAGGTATTCCCATCTGGATTTTTTCAAACGTTTTCATACGCCAGAAGAGGCCTGCAATTTTATCACGCAGACAAATATAGCTTATGACGGCCGTTCTGACGACCCACAGATGCTGGCGGCATGGTTGGCCTGGTTTGCGCCAGTTCAAGACACGCTGTGTTATGCGATCAGCACACACATTCAGGAAATATGGAAAACCGTTTCATTTTCGGCCTTTCTCGATGTATTCCCGGGTGATGCAGTCAGCGTATTGAAGCCATGCGGAACAGCGGCAGCGCTGATAAATCCAGGCGATATCCGTACTGTTTTACATCGCTTGCAAGCGGACAAAGACGCGCAGGGCGCCGTTTATCAACACCTGTTTTCAACGTATCCGCATGAGCAGTTCAGTCAAAGCGAAATGGACGACCTGATTCAATCGCTTGAACTCGACACGCTTGTGCGCTATTTACTGACCCAAATCTATACCAATCCGGTCTGGGTAGAAACGCTCACAGACCGCTTGCTCGCCCTGAACGACAGAGCGCTTGCTTCTCTGATGTGCGATGACAGCACGCGTGCCAGTAAACTGACTCACACAGAACAATTATTAAACACGCTCCTGGCGCGTCATCCACACCCAAACCGGTTGAAGGATGCCCTGTCGAATGGAAGATACAGCAATTTTTATCACACCTTCCTTACCAGGAACCAATCAACTCACACGTCAACACCGGTTCAAATTGACCTTAAGCTGTCTTCTCTGGAGGATTTTACAAACCGGTATTTGCGCTGTGCAGCCTCTGCTCGTGCTGATTTTTTAAACAAGATCAATAAAGATGATTTCAAACACCTGGCTGGCAAAGCAAGCATTGAAGGCGTGCGTCGTCTGTTCACAAGGCTTTATGCTGTCAGGGATACTCACTTTATTCAACATAGACTGAGCAAATATGTCAGCTCAAACCCGACACAACTGGCTTGCCTGATATCCATTTATCGCAATGAGATGGATCTGTTGACGAAGGTTTTCAACCAGCAATTCAGATTTTCCCAGGCAATGGAGCGTGAGGGCGGCTTGAGTGAATTCCTTGCGGGATTTGATGGAGACTTTCCCCGGTTGTTAAACAGTCTCGGAAAACCCGTTGGCTGGTTCAGTTCGAACTGGGGCAACATATACATTGTTCACCAGCGGTCAAAACATGATGTGAATGCCAATATTTCGTTGTGTAAATCGATTTTAGAGAATCCATCAAGGCTGTATAAATACTATGACAGCAAGGCGTTATTTGATGTCTTAAATCGCTTGCCTGCTGACGTACTGGTAGAGTTGCTGACCAAACACCATAAGATCATCAAGCCACAACACGTGCCTGCGGCGAGTTCGTCCTCCGATTCTCCCCGCTCATATGCACCGGTCATTGCCAGATTACTGGACAGCCGGGGCAGCGAGCCCAAGCTGGGCAGGCTGGTGTATCAATATTATTATCCGGATTTGACTGCACCTTTCTGGCAACATAAATCACGTTGTTTGAGTTTGTTTGCGTTTTTGGAAACGCCCGAGATCATGACCGATTTTATGACGCCTTTGTTGCGAAATCAGGAAGGCAGACAAGCGTTGTTTGCTTTGGAAAAACAATTCCGATCGTTTATCAACGAGCAAAAAAGCTTTCTTGAGCAGTATCAGGCTTGTCAAAAAACGGCAGACGGCTGGATGATGTATTGGAATATGTATGAAGACGCATGGAACAAAGGCAGCACGCCGGATACGGGTCTGTTGCTTCTCATGCTGTTCTATATTGTACCGGCTATCGTCAATGGCCTCATGGCAGTCGCTTATGAGTTGACGAAACTGGGTCCGCTGCGTTATCAATTTGAAGCGGCGCAGCCAAGCTGTTTTCCACGCATGCTGCCTCCGGACAAGTTGCTGGAACAGGCCCGCTTGTTTTTTGGGAAATGTGAGGCCTTGAGGGCTGCATCCCAGGGCCCTGTTTTTTTCGCGCCGGAAAGGATTGCGGCTTCGTCGCAGGAAACGAGGATTTCAGTCACTCCGAATGGTTCACGGTCATTAAGTCAGGAAAAATCCTGGTAAGAACGCGTAGGTTGGGCCCTGGCCCAACATGGTTTTACCCCGAAAGATCGTTGTTGGGCCAGGGCCCAACCTACGCGTTCTTGCCTGGCTCCAACGTTAACATCAATCCCGCAACCATTCCGTCAACAATCCATCCATGCGCAGCCTGGCGTTTTTCATGGCCGCTGAGTCCGATGACAATGGATTACGCAGATCATCACAATGCGATGCTCCGTTGATCAGCTCGTAACTCAAATTGGCATTCTCTGTATTGCCGTTTTTGTCCGTCAGAGACAAATTAGACCAGGGGTCGTTGCCGCCGTTGGTGAAATAAATGCGCGTCACCTGTTCATCCATCAAGGGATAATAGTAGGTGTTGTTGACCAGGCCCGGGTCGACGGCTTCGGTCAAACCAAAGAGACGCTGGCAAATGCCCTGATGATAATCCATGTTAATCAGGCTTGAACGGGTAGACAAGGCACTGTCAGGATGTGCGTTTTGCCAGTAACCGAACTCTTTACAAGATTGATAATACCATTGGCGCAAACCAATGCTGCTTTTGTAATCGGCCGGATTGGTACTCATCGCGCCCTGGGCGGTCAGTTGCAGTGCTGTGACGCCGTACATGGCGTAGAGAGATTTGGCATAAGACCCGTAACCTTTCATGGGATCTGAGCCGGAAGACAAGGATTTGCAGAAGGAATTGCTCATGCCATATTGCACCGATGCGGCTGCGACATCGGCCATTAAATAGAGAAAATCAATGTTGTCATTTACCTTTTCGGCGGCAAACTGGCTTTTGATTTTTTTCATTTGATCCGGTTTGTCCAGCGCCGCTTCAACCTGAGCGACCGCCGCTCGCACTTTGTCGGTACAGGCTGATGGCAACACGCTGGTCACATGTGCATCGTATTCAATAAAATTGTCGTTGGCTTTGACCGGGCCTGATGAAGACAACGCGCCGGCAACAAGGTATGGGAATTTCAGGCGATACCAGGCGGAGAGCGCGCCAGCATAGGAGCCACCGAAGCTTACCCATTTACCTGTCCAGTTTTTTTCGTTTGACAGACGGCGTTGAAAATACGCGAGATCGTCCAGTGCGGCTTCGCTGCTTAAATAACGCAGATCATCCGTCGTCAGCGATGACATGGGCATGCTTTTTCCGTAATAGCGATGTTCGAGCGCAACCAATTTGGCTTTGTGTTTTTGCGCGTAGGCACGAATAGCGCCGCTCAGCGCATTTTCGGAACAAGCCGCTTCGCCGCAGATATACAAAAACACCGGCGAATCGGCGCTTTTGCCGTAGGTTTCGTCTATAAAATACCGTTGGGAAAATTGACCGAGGCCGGGATTGTTATGATCGATTAACTGTTTGAAGCTCTGCTCTTTGATGCTGTCGGCGACAACGGCGGTGTTTTTTTCCTGATACTGCTGCATGTATAGCTCAAGTGGCCCGGCTTGAACGTTTGCTACACTTGCAAGAACGATGGCGGATACCAAGGTTCGTTTCAGATAATTCGACATAGTTTTCATCCCTTGAAAATGATTAAATCGGGGTGAATTATATCGATGTTGTGGAGAATTGGAAGAGCGCCCCCGGATTAAGCAAGAGCCATAATCCGGGTTCCCTTAAGCTTATTCACATTGCGACCAAACTTTGGCTTTGCGATCCGAGGTGCATAAACCAAAATACTTGTCTGCGTCTGCATTGGTCGGTTGTTTGTCAAAGACGCCGAAATAATAAGAGTCAAAGGTGTCTACCCCTGCTCTTCCCTGCCACCATTCATAGTAGGCTTTTTCAGACGCCAGACTGGCATTGGGGTTTTGCTGGCCTGAGCTTTTACTTGGCCAACCTTCTTCCGTCACGATCACTTTTTTATTCTGATATTTGCCATTATTCAAAATGGCTTCATAACGGTTTTGGAACTCGGTTTTTGCCTTGTCGACATTGGGATACTCCGCACTCCAGAATGGATAAATATTGGCGCCGACAAAATCCAGTTTGGGGATGATGCCGTAGGGATCATTACCCGCCAGTTTCAGCAAGGCACCGTCTTGTTGCGCGGTTCCCACCGGCGTTTTAACGCTGGCTACACCTTGTTTGATGGTGCTGATGTCTTTGGAAATGCGACTTTGAATCGTCGTGTTGGGCTGGGTAAAATTCCAGTTATAAATATCTTCATTGCCCACCACAACCATGGTGATGCAACTGGGGTATTTTTTTACGCTGGCGATGGCATTATCCACCTGGATTTTGGTGGCAACTTCGCACCAATTGGAGCAATTATCGTGAGCGGGGTCGAACTCGTAAACCCCCAGCGCCACTTTCAGGCCTACCGGGCAAGCCATGTCTGCCAGCAGTGCTATTTTTTGACCATTGATGGTGGACACGCTGGAGTAGAATGTCTTGATGGAATCGAAACCGTTTTGCTTGATAATCGTCATGTCTTTTTGTACTTCCGCTTTCATTTTCTCAAGATTATTGGCCGCCTGTGCCTGGGTGAAAGCCGTGCTGTGCGCCGGATCGTAATTAATGCCGCGTTCGATGGCAAATGCCTGGAAACTGGCTAATGAACATATCAACAAGGCTGTTGTTTTCATGATATACGCACTCCCGGAATGATGCTGGCAACTGAATAAAGTTTAGTCCAGGATGTACAACTATTCAAATTTTGACCAATTTCGACAATTGCGGCCCTGGCCCAACAAGGGGTGGCACGATACCATCATGAGGCGGAATAACTGGCATTCTATCCTCTTTCACGTTACCGTAGTTCGCGTATTATTTGATTTTCAAGAGGTATTACATGGCCGTAATCATCAAATCTCCCGACGAAATAACGCTGATGCGTCGTGCTGGCCGTCTGGCTGCTGACGTGTTGAACATGATAAGCCCTTACGTGCAGGCCGGTGTCAGCACAGATGAATTGAATCGTTTGTGTCATGATTATATCGTCCATCAGCAACAGGCCATCCCGGCGCCGCTGGATTACCACGGTTTTCCAAAATCCATTTGCACCTCGATTAATCATGTGGTTTGTCATGGGATACCGGGTGATCAGATATTGAAAGACGGGGATATTATCAACATCGATGTGACGGTTATCAAAGATGGTTTTCACGGTGATACGAGTAAAATGTTTTTGATAGGCGAGGTGTCGGAAGCCGCTTGTCACCTGGTGGACGTTGCGCGCGAATGTTTGTTTTTGGGCATTGAATGTGTGAAACCGGGCACGCGGGTGGGTGATATTGGTCATGTAATTCAAAAATATGCTGAGCAACAGGGTTATTCTGTTGTGCGGGATTATTGTGGTCACGGGATTGGCCGGCTGTTTCATGAAGAGCCGCAAATTTTACATGTGGGTTCACCGGGTACGGGCGAGATTTTGCAAGCGGGTATGACGTTTACGATTGAACCGATGATCAATATGGGTAAATATCATACGCGATTGCTGGCGGATAAATGGACGGTAGTGACCCGGGATCGCAGTTTGTCGGCGCAGTGGGAGCATACGCTGTTGGTGACGGAGGACGGGGTTGAGATTTTGACTTTGCGGGATGAGGAGTGAGAGATCGCAGCAGGGTTCGGAGACCCTTCGCTGCGCTCTGGGCGACATGTTCGGGCTGCGATGTGGGCTGTGAGATTGCCGCTTCACTTTGATGCTCAAGCGTGTCGCCCAGAGCGCAGCGAAGGGTCTCCGAACCTTGGTGCGATGTCAGGAATCGCTCTACGCCCCCGGAAACAACTTCCTTTCTTCCTCTCTCAAGGTCAATATTTCAAAGCCAGTCCCGGTGACCAAAATCGTATGCTCCCATTGGGCAGACAGCTTGCGATCCTTGGTCAAGGCAATCCCCCAGCCATCTTTTTCAATATGCTTCACATCCGCTTTGCCCTGATTGATCATCGGCTCAATCGTAAAGGTCATCCCCTCTTTCAAACTCATGCCCTCGCCTGCTTTGCCGTAATGCATCACCTGGGGATCTTCATGCATTTTCTGACCAATTCCGTGTCCGCAATATTCACGCACCACCGAGTAATTGTTTTTCTCGGCGTGGCTTTGAATCGCATGGCCGATATCGCCCAGGGTCGCGCCCGGTTTGACCACGGAAATGCCGCGGTATAAACATTCCTGGGTGATTTTTACCAAACGGGTCGCATGAGCGGCAGTTGCGCCGATGCAGAACATTTTGCTGCTGTCGCCGTAATGGCCTTCGTAAATCACAGTGATGTCCACGTTGACGATATCGCCGTTTTTCAGCACCTGTTTTGCCGAAGGCATACCGTGGCAAATCACATGATTCAGTGAGGTGTTGACCGAATAGGGATAGCCGTATTGGCCTTTGCTGCCGGGGATGGCTTTCAGGGTATCAACGATGTAGCGTTCACAAAATTCATCAATTTCCATGGTGGTGATGCCGGGCTTGATGAACTCGCTCACTGCCTCCAGCACCCGAGCCGTCAAACGCCCGGCTTCTCGCATTTTTTCAATTTGCTCAGGTGACTTGATAACCATCATATTTGTATCCAACCTATAAAACGTAGTGTGTAAAAGGGCCATTGTCTCTTAATGCATCGGGGGAGGTCAATCCATCCGGTCCAGCGCAAAAGCCGAATACTTGCCCTTGTAATCGATAATATCCTGATCCGGTGAAAAATAGAGAATCCGGGTTGCGATTTTGTTAATAAAATACCGATTGTGACTGACAAACAACACGGTGCCGGTAAACTGCGACAAGGCTTTGGCCAGCGCCTGGATGGTTTCCAGATCCATATGGTTGGTTGGCTCGTCGAGGATGATCAAATTCGGCGATTCCAGCATCACTTTGGCCAATAACAAGCGAGCTGCCTCACCGCCGCTCAAGGCCAAAATATCTTTTTGCACATCGTCTTTGACAAACAACATTTGCCCCAGAACCTTGCGCACTTGCTGCTCGTTGGCATCGCTGACGGCATCGTGTAACCAGTCAAGAACCGTGCTTGAGGTGTTCAATAACTCGTGGTGATCCTGGGAAAAATAGCTCATGCGCACTTCATGCCCCGGGAGGATATTGCCTTCGTCTGGCGGCAGTGCGCCGGCGATGATTTTGGTCAGCGTGGATTTACCAATGCCGTTGACGCCCATAATGGCAACTTTTTCACCGCGTATAACCTCGAAATCCAGACCTTGAAACAGGGTTCTGGTTTTGAAGGATTTGCTGATGCCTTCAGCCTTGATCACCTGCTTGCCAGAGACGCGCTTGGGGCTAAAGTGAAAACCAGGGGCCACGCGTGATGAATTTTTAATATCGGGAATTTCAATTTTTTCGATCATTTTCATTCGCGAACGGGCCTGAGAAGCTTTGGACGCTTTGGCACCGAATTTATCCACGAATTTTTGCATGTCGGCAATCTTGGCTTCCGCGCTCTTTTTCTCGGTTATTTTCTGTTCCACAATCAGCTGTTTTTCGGCCAGAAACTGATTGTAATTGCCTTTGTACTGTCTGATTTCACCGTAATCCAGATCGAGAATATAATCGGACAGATTGTCGATAAAATCCAAGTCATGGGAGATAAAAATAACCAGGCCTTTAAATTCATTTTTGAGGAATTTTTCCAGCCAGCGAATGGATAAAATATCCAAATGGTTGGTCGGCTCATCCAGCAATAAAATAGAAGGATTTTGAAACAGGGTTTGCGCGAGTAATACGCGTAATTTGTAACCGCCGGACAGGGCTTTTAATGGCTTGTCAAAGTAGGCAGGCTGAATGCCCAAACCGCTGAGGATGCTCTCGGCGGTGGCAACGGCGGTGTAGCCGTCGTAGTGGCCGATGACTTCTTCGAGTTCGGCGAAACGAAAGCCTTTTTCATCGTCCCAGTCGTCGCTGGACAGGATCCCTTCGCGTTCTTGCATGGCAGCCCAGAGTGCAGGTTTTCCCTGCAAAACGATGTCGCGGATTGGGGTGTCTTCGTAGCGGAATTGATCTTGCTTTAACCAGCCGATTGAGGCCTCTTTCGGGATGATGATATCGCCGGAGGTGCGTTCTTCTTCACCGGTAATCAGGCGAAAAAAGGTGGATTTTCCGCAACCGTTGGCGCCGACGAGGGCGTAGCAATTGCCGGGATTCAGGTTTAAATTTACGTCATAAAAAAGCAATTTGTGACCATAGGCCATGTTTAACTGGTTGAACGCGATCATACATTGCTCTCTTGTGCTGGAATTGGTGGGTATTTTACAGTATTTTTGGGGATTTGTCGCTCTAATCGGCATTGGTGCAGCAGTTCTCAATTTGAAGGTCACAATCCGGGCACGCTCACGGGCGCGGGCACGGGCACGAGAATGTACGCTTCGCAAGTTTGATATTTTATAGATTCGCGTAGCGCACATTCTCGTGCCCGCGCCCGTGAGCGTGCCCTTGCCCGGTTTTTGACCTTCAAATTGATTTGTGGAGGGATGGTGCCTCAACCGCCAGGCTTTCATTCGCGCTCGAAGCCGCCCCAAACAATCTTTGCGGTGCCGCTATCAACGCACTCGCCGCCAACGCTTCATTCAAATCTTGTCTTTCTTTGATGATATATTCATCAGCAGGCGCCAAGGCTTCAGCCTGGGTCAAGGCCTTGTTCGCTTCCGACAGATTTCTCTCATGACGCCAGGCGCAAGCGATATTCAACCAGGCATCTGCGTGTTCAGTTTGCTCGTCGGTAACGGATAAAATCCTGCCAAAAAACTCACGTGCCTGTTCGTATTTTTGTTGTTTGAAACAACACATACCCACTTGATTTAAAACAATCGTGTGCGCCGGATCACGCTGCAAAACCCGATCATACAATCTCAACGCATAATCAAAGTCTCGAAACTGATACGCACAATGCCCGAATTGCGCATAACATTCCGTCAAATTACTATAGATTGTTGCGGTAAATTCAGCGGTGTTTTTATTGTCCGGATTATCGACCATATTATACAAAAACACAGCCGTGCGATAATCTTCATAAGCCTGTTTTTGAGTGATTCTGTCATGTTCCATCAGAAACGCGATCTGTGCCTCATACCACCTGGCGGCACTATGCAGGAACATCGGATTTAGCTGGCATATTTTCAAAGCTTTATACAAACAATCAGCAGCCGCATCAAGATACAGTTCGCTGAATTCGGCATTTTCCTCCTGCAGACGTTCTGCACGCGCCACGCAGAGCAAGGCTTTGTTATTCAGGGCGGAGCCACATGTCGGGTTCAGCGCAATGGCAAGGTTATACTGTTTCAACGCATCTTCTTCAGCATCCAGAGCCAGCAAACATTTCCCCATTGCATCGTGCGCATACGATTGTTTAACCGGATCGGGTTCCCTGCGGAGAAATTCCAACAGGTAAATAATGCCATTTCTGAAATCTTCTGTTAATACACAAGATTTTCCCAGTAAAAACCAGGTTTCGGTATCGGCTTTTCCATTCAGAACAAGCTGTGAAAGTTGATTTTTTTCTTCAATAACAGACAGATCAGGCATGAGAATGACTCCGAAAATTGAGTTGATGTTCGCTGTGCTGCAAGGCTTCCAAAGCCTGAGACAATGGTGCAATGTTGCGGCATTGTTGTGCGCTGAGCAAGCATTCTTTCCAGTATTTGGAACCTGGTAAACCATGGGCGATGTTCATGATGGGCTTCAATAACAGACTGAGCGGTACCGATTGCTCAAAGGCTTGAGCAATATGCTCAACATAACGAGCCATGATGTCGCTGCGCGATGCCGGTATTGAGTCGGGATACAAGCGCTGATGTATGGACGCCAGGGCGTAGGGATTGTTGCAGGCCAGGCGGCCAATCATCACCCCATCGACGTGTGTGAGGTGCTCGCTGACCTCGTCTGCATTCACAATGTTGCCATTGATAACCACCGGCACTGCAGCCAATTCCTGTTTGATACGCCAGGCGTAATCGTAATGCAAGGGCGGAATGCTGCGATTTTGTTTCGGGTTCAAACCGTGCAGCCAGGCTTTGCGTGCATGAATGATGACTTTGTCGCAACCGGCGTTGATCAGCTGATGAATGAAGCTGGAAAAGAACTCGTAGCTGTCTTGCTGGTCAATACCAATCCGGGTTTTGGCGGTCACCGGAATACGGACTGCCTGCTTCATGGCCGCGATGCAATCGGCAACCCGTGCCGGTTCGGCCATCAGGCAGGCACCAAAACGTCCGGCCTGAACCTTGTCGCTGGGGCAACCGAGATTGAGATTCACTTCAGCAAATCCGCGCTCTTCGGCCAGTTGGGCGCAATACACCAACTCGTCTTTATCCGCCCCACCCAGTTGCAAGGCCAGAGGCTGTTCCACGGGAGAGTAAAACAAGGCTCGTTGAGCGTTGTGTTTGATGGCACCCGCGGTTTGCATCTCGGTGTACAGCAAGGCTTGCGGTGCAATGAGGCGCATCAGGACGCGAAAATGGCTGTAGGTCCAGTCGATCATGGGGGCGATCGACAAAGGGGAAATCAGAGCATGGGACAAAGCGGTCACTCGTCAGCCGATAAGGCGATGAAAAGAGCATATTATACAACAGAAAGACTGATATCGGAACAGTCTTTCTGCCATTAAGTCAAGGAACATCCTGGTAAGATCGCGTAGGTTGGGCCCTGGCCCAACAATGAGCTTTCGGGGTAAAACCATGTTGGGCCAGGGCCCAACCTACCCGTTCAGGAAGATCTCGCTGCGAACCTGACGGCTAAGGGAAAAATTTCGGTGCCAGGCGAGCGTACGGAGACCCTTCGCTTCGCTCTGGGCGACACGTTTGGATTGCGTTGTGGATTGCGAGACTGCCCTTCACTCTGATGCTCAAGCGTGTCGCCCAGAGCGAAGCGAAGGGTCTCCTGATTGTGGCAC
>Ga0075012_10000589_pt1 | contig 38111 bp, 34 predicted proteins | sample All_14_2_FD_71474 | JGI IMG/M metagenome (GOLD analysis project Ga0075012, IMG submission 71474) | Freshwater microbial communities in response to fracking from Pennsylvania, USA - Allegheny Zone_MetaG_DW_15 | ecosystem: Environmental > Aquatic > Deep subsurface > Groundwater > Drilled...
GCTGCTCCAGAGGCCCTCCCGGAACGTCCTTCGGACGCCCCGGGCCCCAGGGCCTCCTTCGCCTCCTCAGCCGAAGCCGCCTTATTTTCCAATGCGTGCGTTTTATTTTGCACTTCGCGGCGACACGCACCGCGCCGGTTTCACTTGTGCACACGCGCGCCGATGCGATATGCTGATCGCGTGACACTGCTCTCCCTCTTTACGCGGCGCGGCGGACGCGATGCCTGGAAGGCATGGTGCGGCTGGGTGTTTTGCGTGCTGGCGCTCTATCTGTCGCACACTTTGTTTGGCGGCGGGCTGGGCCACCTCGTGACGTCAGCCTGCGCGGACGGCCTGGGTGCGGCGCCGACGTCGGAAGAGCAAGGCAGCCTTTATTGCGTCGAGACCGGTCTGACCGCTGACGCGGTCTTGCCGCGCGCCCAAGACAACGACCCCTACCTCGCCTTCCTCTCCCTCTTCTCAGGGCTTTCGCCGTTGCCGACCAGGACGGCGGACGCTCGGCCGCGCTTTAGGCCGGCCCCGCATGCCGACCGGCGTCCCGACCTGATGAATCCCCTGTTGCGCGTGCTCGCGCAAGCGGCGCACATCCTTTGCTGAGCCCTCCAGCCGGAGGTCCCGTCCGTCGGGAACATCGCGCCCCCGTCCCCAGGGACGCGGGTGCTGAATGACCGCAAGCAGCAAGCCTCAGCAGAAGCCCCCAGTGGCATAGCCCGGACAGCCCGCGCTACAGCCATTCTTCCACCCCAAACGACCACACCGGCCTGAACCCTGCCAAACGGCACAGGCTCGACGTTGCCCTAGCAGGCAGACGACCGGGGTTCAGAGCGTCATGCGAACCGGCGCGAAGGGCCCCGTGCGGCCCGTCAGGAAAGTGAACCACCATGAATCATCCACAGTCGTTTTTTACGGCCGGAGTCTTGACAGGCGTCCTGGCCGCATGTGTTCTCGGAGCCTTCATGATCCGCCCTAAAGCGCCGGGCGCGGACGCGCCGGCGAGCGGCCCCCTCGTCTTGAAATTGGCGCATGGCCTGGACGAGGCCCATCCCGTCCACAAGGCCATGCTGCACATGAAGCAACGCCTTGAAGAGTTGTCCGGCGGCAAGGCCACGCTCGACATCTATTCAGGCGGCGTCTTGGGCGCGGAGGTTGACTGCCTCGAGCAAACGCAGAAGGGCGAGCTGGCCATGACGAAGGTCTCGACCGCCGCCCTCGAGGCTTTCCTTCCCGAAATGAAGGCCTTCAGTGTGCCGTTCGTCTTCCGGGACGCAGACCATTTCTGGAACACGCTGCACAGCCCGGTCGGGAAGCGCATGTTGGGCCTGGGCGTCGAGCGGCATTTCAAAGGGCTCTGCTACTATGATTCCGGCGACCGAAACTTCTACTCCACAAAAAAACCGATCCGCTCTGCGCAAGACCTGAAAGGCTTGAAAGTGCGCGTGATGAACAGCCGGACCGCCATGGACATGGTCAACGCCCTGGAAGGCAGCCCCTGCCCGATCAGCTGGGGAGAGCTCTACACCGCCCTCGCGCAAGGCACCGTCGACGCGGCGGAGAACAACCCTCCGTCTTTCGACACCAGCCGGCACTACGAAGTCTGCAAATACTTCACGCTCTCAGGGCACCAACGCATTCCGGACATGGTCATCATCAGCACCAAAGTGTGGGACCGTCTTCCCTTGGACGTGCGCAACGCGCTGCAACAGGCGGCCGACGAATCCGAACTCTACCAGCGGAGACTGTGGAAGGAGATGACGGATGCCAGCCTCGCAAAGGCCAAGGAGAAAGGCGTTGAGATCATCGTGCCCGACCTCGAAAGCTTCAGAAAGGCCTGCGCACCCATCCCAGACAGCAAGGATTATCGGGGCGTCCAGAAAATCCTCTCCGAGATCCGGGAGGTGCAGTGATGGACCTCTGGAGAACGGCTCGAAAAGGCTTCGTCAAGGCGCTCGAAGTTCTGGTGATGGCCATGGTGGCGGGACTGACGCTCACCGTGCTCTGGGGCGTCTTCACGCGCTTCTGCCTCGGCAAACAGGCCGCCTTCACCGACGAGCTGGCGCGCATTCTGCTGGTGTGGGTCTCGCTGGTCGGAGCGGCCCTGGCGTTCGGCGAGAAAGCCCACCTCGGCGTCGACTTCTTCGTCGTCAAGCTGCATCCTCAGGCGCGCAAGACGCTCAGCATGCTCGTGCAACTCATCGTCATGGCCCTGGCGGTCGTGGTGTTCATCGCCGGAGGCTGGGGCCTTGCCATGGGACAGATGGGACAACAGCTCCCGACCCTGCCATGGCTGTCCAGGGGGCTGGTCTATCTTGCCATTCCCTTAGGCGGAGTGTTCATGCTGCTGTTCGCCATCGAGAATCTGATCGAGATCGCCAAGACGCCGGCCGACCGGCTCGGCGCGCAAACCAAATCGGAGGGCTAACGCCATGATCGGCATCATCCTCATTCTAGTGCTTTCATTCTTTGTGCTGCTGCTGATGAACGCGCCCGTTGCGGTCGCCATCGCCTTCTCCTCGCTTCTGGCGATTCTCGCGAACGGCGGAGACCCGGGCTACACCGTGGCGCAGCGCATGGCCAACGGCGTGGACAGTTTCCCGCTGCTGGCGATCCCCTTCTTCGTTTTCTCGGGATACCTCATGGGCCGAGGCGGTCTGGCCAGGCGCCTGATCGACTTCGCCGCCCTGTTTGTGGGCCGCCTGCCGGGAGGGCTCGGTTACGTCAACACGCTGACCTGCATGCTTTTCGGCTCCATCTCAGGGTCGGCGGCGGCGGCGGTCTCCTCCATCGGAGGGTTCATGATCCCCGAGATGAACAGAAAAGGGTACAACCGGGAATTCAACGTGGCGGTCACGGCGACGGCGGCGACCACCGGCCTGCTCATCCCCCCGTCCAACGCCATGATCGTCTATTCGGTGGCCGCCGGGTCCGTCTCGATCGCGGCCATGTTCATGGCGGGCATCTTGCCGGGGATCCTGGTCGGGCTCTGCATCATGGCGGCGTCCGGCATCATCGCCGTTCGGCAGGGGTACGGCAAGACGGAGGCCGCGGCGGCGGCGCACGCAGTCCGGCCGCTGCTGGTCTGCTGGCGTGCGCTCCCGAGCCTCCTGCTCGTGGCCATCATCATCGGCGGCATCCTCAAAGGAATCTTTACGGCCACGGAGGCCGCGGCGATCTCGGTGGCCTACGCGTTTCTTCTGTCGGTGGTCTGTTACCGAGAGATCCCCTGGAGAGACCTGCCCGAGATCTGCCTGCAGACGGGGCTGACAACCGCCGTGGTCATGCTGCTGATCGGCGCGTCCAGTTCGATGTCGTGGATCATGACGATGGCCAACATTCCGCAGACCGTATCGCGGGCGCTGATGGGACTCTCAGAGAACCCGACCGTCATCCTGCTGACGATCAACGCGATGCTGCTCGTGGTGGGCATGTTCATGGACATGACGCCCGCGCTGCTGATCTTCACGCCGATCCTGCTGCCCGTCGTGCGCCAGCTGGGGCTCTCCGACATTCACTTCGGCATCATCATGATCGCGAATCTCTGCATCGGCCTCTGTACCCCGCCCGTCGGAACCTGCCTGTTCATCGGCTGCGGCGTGGGGCGGACGACCATCGCCAAAGTCACGGCCAAGGCACTCCCGTTCTTTGCCGCCATGATCATCGCCCTGATGCTGATCACTTACGTTCCGTGGCTCTCGCTGGCCATCCCCAAGGCCTGCGGGCTGCTGAAATGACCTCCCTTCAGCGGGCTCACCCTGTTTTGCTTGTGCCGTCCAAGCGGATGACGTAACATGAAAAAAATTCAGATGACTCAGCCTTGCATACGGTCCAGACGCAGAAAACGCCGCGCCCTGCTGGAGTTTTGCGGCCTTGTGCTCGGCGTGGCGTGCCTGTATCTGACACACACCTGTACGGGCGGATGGCTGAGCATGTGCGGCCTGACGGCGTCCCCCTCAAACGGGGTCACGTCGGAGCAATCCGCCGAGAGCTCGGGCAGCATCGCCTGCGGCCTGGCCAGCATCGAAGCCGACGCGCTGTTGCCCAGGCCTCACGACAACGACCCCTACCTGGCGTTTCTCGCACTCGTCTCGATGCAGCCGCTGCAGGCGGCGCCGTTTGAACGGCAAGCCCGCCTGACGCCCGGGGCCGTCAGCCCGGCCGCAACGGCCACCCCCTGCGATTCGCCGCCCCTGCGGCGCCTTCTTGCGCACGCGTCACACGTCCTGTGCTGAGTCCCGTCCGGCCCGTCCGTTCGTACGGAGCTGAACCGCTCCGTCTCCGCGATGTTTCCGTCCGGCCTTAACCCGCACAAGGATTGTTGTATGCACGACATGTATGAGAATCAGGTGATGCCCGTCCTCTTGGCCCTTGGGGTTTTCATTCTCGTCCTCGCTTACTGCCGCCTCACCGTCGGCGACGCGAAGCCGGGACGGCCTCCGTCCTCATCCCCCTCTCCCCGCCAAGAAACGGCCGGAGCCGCAACCGTCCCTTAGGCCTCTTTCGGTTTCTCAGTTGTCCGGCCGGCGGCCATTCCTCGCCGCCTGGCCGGCCGTTCTCACGGTCATCGGTCAAAAGGTCTTTTATGTCACACGCTTGGATCAGCCTGCTGGTGTTCGCCCTATGTTACGTCCTGTTTGTGGTTTTGCCGGCGCGGCGCTCATGGACCGCCTGCGCGGGCGCTCTGCTCCTCGTCCTGACGGGCGTTCTGGACTGGAAAGATGCTGCGTTCTCAAAGATCAGCTGGAACGTCATGGGCCTCTTCTTCGGCACGCTGATCCTCGCCGAGATGTTCCTGATGTCGCGTGTGCCCGCCGTCATGGCCGAATGGCTGGTCGACAAGTCGCGGTCCACGCGGGTCGCCATGCTGGCGCTCTGCACGCTGGCCGGCGTGATCTCCATGTTCGTCGAAAACGTCGCGGTGGTGCTGCTGGTGGCGCCGGTGGCCCTGAGCCTGGCGGACAAGCTCAAAATCAGCCCGGTGAAGCTCCTGATCGGCATCGCGATCAGCAGCAACCTCCAAGGCACAGCCACCATGATCGGCGACCCGCCGAGCATGATTCTCGCAGGCTACATGCGCATGGGCTTCTGGGACTTCTTCGCGTATCAGAGCCGGCCCGGCATCTTCTTTGCCGTCCAGATCGGCGCGGTCGCCTCGCTGGCCGTGCTGGCCTTCGTCTATCGCCGCTTCAACTCCAAGCCCTCTCAGATTCCCCAGGAAACGGCGCGCTCGTGGGTGCCTGCCGCCCTGCTGGGACTCCTGATTGCGGGACTCTCGTTCGCGACGGTGTTCGACCCCGAGTTCGCCTGGTTCGCAGGCGTCTACACGCTGGCGCTCAGCGCCATCGCCTTGGCGTGGTTCCGGCTGCGCGTCCGCTGGGGCAGCACCCGCGAACTCATCCAGTCGCTCGACTGGGACACCACCTTTTTCCTCATCGGCGTCTTCGTCCTGGTGGGCGGGCTCAGCGATTCCGGCTGGATGGACCGGCTCTCCGACCTGATGGCGCACTCCGTGGGCGGCGACATTGCCCTCGCCTTCGCCATGATCGTCGTTTTCTCGGTCATCGTCTCCGGCTTTGTGGACAATGTGCCCTTCCTGCTCGTCATGATCCCGGTCGCGCAGAAAGTCGCCGACCAGATCCAAGCCCCTGTGCCGCTGCTCATGTTCGGGTTGCTGATCGGTGCCTGTCTCGGCGGCAACCTGACGCCCATCGGCGCCTCCGCCAACGTGGTCACGCTGGGTCTTCTCAAGAAACGCGGCTACACCGTCTCGTTCCGCGAGTTCATGGGCATCGGCATCCCCTTCACCGTGGCGGCCGTGCTCAGCGCCTGCGCCTTCGTCTGGTGGATATGGGGGGCCTGAGCCTATCCGAATGCGTGAACGTCACACCCAATAAGGAACAACAAAGATGACCTCTGATGCAGAACACAATGGGGGGTCGGCTTTCGGCCGGCATCTTCGCACCCGCATGGTCTCGGGCCTGCTGGTCCTGATCCCCTTGGCAATCACCCTCTTCATCCTGAACCTTTTCTTTTCGTCACTCACCGCCTTTATGCGGCCCGTCATGCAGCCGTGGCTGCACGAACTCCCCGAGTCCGTCCTGACCGCGACCGCGCTCGTCTGCAGCGTGCTGGCGATCTACTTCACGGGGCTCGTCACGAACCACATCGTCGGCCGCCGCATCATCCACTGGGGAGAATCCCTGCTCCTCAAACTGCCGATCGTGAAATCCGTCTACGCCGCCTCCAAACAGGTGGTCGACACTTTTTCGTCATCGACAAAGGCGGCTTTCAAAGCGGTCGTGCTCGTCGAATTCCCGCGGCGGGGCTCGCTGGCCGTCGGCTTCATCACCGGCACGATCACCAACCCGGAAGGGCAGTCGCTCTACCGCGTCTTCGTCGCCACGACGCCCAACCCGACCTCGGGGTTCCTCATCATCTTGCCGGAACCCGAGGTTCACTTCACCGACATCTCCGTAGAAGACGGCATCAAAATGATCGTGTCCGGCGGCATGCTGGCTCCGCCTTCCTACCGGCTGTGCGCGCCTTCCGGCCTCGCCTGCGACGAGCCCGCCCAGGCGCACACGCAACACCGCCCCCTTTGAGCAGAGGACCCCGTCATGAAGAAAAAACCCGGCGTTAAAGAGATCCTTGTTCTTCTAGCCCTGGCCTGGCTGGTCTTTGCGATCGCCAACCTGGTCCTGTCGTCGTGAGGGCCCTCACTCGCCTCGCCCGCCGCCCGCGGCCGGTGCCGGCAGGGGCTTGGCCCGGCCGACCGCGGCGAGCCGCGACAGCTCCTCGGCCGTGAGCGCGCGGTTGAAAACCGCGACGCCGCCGATCCAGCCCGTGAAGCCCACGCTGCGCGAGCTGTGGATGACGCGCCCGATGGTGAACGGCCCGCCGCTTCCGTCGTCCGGCGGCACGTAGAGGCCGTGCGGATACCACCACGGGTTCAGGCGGAGCGCCACAAGGTCGCGGCCCGTCTCCGTCCACGTCCCGTCCGCCGCTTTGCGCTGCGTGACGGCCACGCGGGTGTAGCGGTACTCCCGCAGCTCGACGCGCTCTTCGGCGCTCTCGCTAAGCCTCTTCGACGAGAGGGGCGCGTCTTCGGGCGGATTGTAGAACTGGTCAGCCGGAAAGGTCACGTCCTCGCCCGGCTGCAGGCCGGGCTCGCGGCGCAGGCGCCCCTGCAGCCACGCGTTGTACGCGTACGAGAGGAGCGGGTCTTTCTTGGGGTTCTCCAGCCAGCGCTCGCCGGCCTGGCCGTCGATCCAGCCGGTGAGCTCGTCCCGCGCGTCGTCGAAGGTCATCGCGAAACACCGCCACGCGCCGTCGAGCACCTCGTCCGGGGCCTCCGCCGGCACGGCGGGCGACACCTCGCCCGAGTTGCATTTGTGCAGCGCGTATTTGTTCAGGAACGAGCTGGCCCCGTTCTCCGAAACGTGGCCGCACGCGGAGCCCTCTTTGTTGAGCCCGGCAAAGAGCGCGTACTGGCGCTGGCCGCGGACCGCCTTCAGGATGCCCGCCGTGGAGCGCTCCTTGAGATCCGTTCCCTCGTGCCAGATGCCCGCCAGCGCGTGGTTGCCGCTCTCGCGGACCGCCCACACGATGACGCTCACCGACTTTCCCTGGCCCTTGATGTCGAGCGGGGAGCCGTGCAGCCTCGATCTCGGCACGTAGAGCAGCGGACGGAAATCCGCGTCGCGCTCCTTACAGATGCGCACCGCCTGGCCGAACGGCCCGCGCCCGAGCAGCGGGAAATCCGCGTACGTGGCTTCTCGCCCCAGCCCCCAGTAGTCTTTGACGTAGTTGCCGGCATCGAGGGCGAAGTCGTTCGCCGCACCCGCAGGGACATGCGCGGTGAAACGCCGCGCGCCCCCCGGCTCGCGCTTCACGAAGTCCCAGAACGCGACGCAGCCGGGCGTGCCCGTGACCACGCCGACGCGGCGCGCCTCTTCGCCCTGCACCGCGTCTGCAGCCGCCAGCCTGCCGCACGCGCACATCATCAGAAGCCCGATGACCGCTCGCTTCATGCTCCCCTCCTTTGTCGTTCGCCGTTCACGTTTCAGGCCGGAATCACACGTCCCCGCGACCAGGCCCGGACCTCAGAACCGGAGCAGCGGGATCAGGCTGCCCTTTTCGTCCGACGGCACGGCGACATCGCGGACATTCTGCCAAAGAACCTCGCGGACCGTCGACTTTCCGGGATACCGGTAGACCATCGGCTCGCGCGTCATGAACACCCACATCGCCCCAGAGGTCACGCTGTCTTCCGGCACGCCCACCACGCCGTAGGGATGCAGCCCCAGCTCGGCCGCCACGGCCTTGCAGAGCGGCAGCAGGTCGATGTGCCAATTGCTCACATGCACCGCCAGGATACCGCCGGGCGCGAGCCGGTCCACATAGAGCCGGAACGCCTCGCGCGTCGCCAGATGGAAGGGCACAGCGTCCCCGCTGTAGGCGTCGATCACCAGCACGTCGTAAAGCGGATCGCCCGCCGCCCGCTCCTTCTCCAGCATGCGCCGCGCGTCGCCCGGAACCAGGTCGATCGGCACCCGGGCGTCCGGCAGAAAGGTGAAGAAGCGGCGGTCCGTCGCGACCTCGACGACCTGCGGGTTGATCTCGAAGAAGCGGTAGAGATCGCACGGCCGACCGTAGCAGGCCAGCGTGCCGGCTCCCAGCCCGACGATGCCGGCGCGCACGCCTTCACCCGCCTGCACTTTCGGATGCGCGGCGAACGCGATGCCGCCTCCGGTGCTGCCGTAATAGGAGGTGCCGCGTCCCTGGTAGAACGGCGCGCGCACCTGGATGCCGTGCGTGGTCTGCCCGCACCACAGGTAGAACACCGGAAAAGTCCCGCGCGGCCCGAACGCCTCGAGCGTCTGCGTGACGCGCAGGCAACCGTAGAAGTTGCGGCCGCGGAACACCGTCCGCGAGCCGGTGTGGCGCGCCGTGGCCCAGGCGAAGCCGGACCAGGCCAGCGCCACGCAGGCGAGGCAGACCGCCTGCCGCGCGCGCGTGCGGACGAAGATCTCCGGCTTCGGCGCGCGCGCCGCCACCAGCACGGCGCTCGCCAGCAGCACCAGCGGATACTCGGTCACCTCCTTGAACACCCACGGCGCCACCCCGGCGGCGAGCAGCCCGCCGACGGCGCCACCGGCGGCAACCGCCAGATAGAACCGGGTCAGCCCGGCAGCCGCAGGCCGCTCCGCATACAGCCAGCCATGCGCCACCACCCCAACGAAGAACACCGCCGCCGCGCCCGCGGCCGCGTTCGGGTAAAAGCTGCCCGTGCCCCACATCCCGTTGGCGACCGCCGCCCCCGCCAAAGCGAGCAGCGCGGCGCCACACCAGGCGCCCCGCCGCGACTCGCCGGCCCGCGAGAACCCCGCCACATAGCTCAGCAGAAAAGCGGCGAGCAGCGCGACCCACACCAGCGGCATCGGCGTGACGTCCACGAACAGGTGCGCGACCGTCGCGTTGAGCAGGAAGGCGCTCAGTCCGGGAAGGAAGAACCAGAGCAGGCGGAACGGCGGCGGCCGGGGCCCGCACGCCTGCGGCCTAGGGCCGGCGAGCGGCGGCCGGAGCCCTGCGACCGTCAGCGCATAGAGCGCGAGCCCTGCGGCAAAGCCGTACCACTGGGCCGACAGCGGCACAAAGGGCTCCAGCACAAACGGGTAGACCAACAGGCCGAGCAGCGAGCCGAGGTTGGAGACCGCATACAAGCGGTACACGCCGCACGAGGCGCCCCCCTCATCCGACGCCGAGGCCAGCCAGGACTGGACCAGCGTGCTGCCCGCCGACAGCAGCAGGTACGGCAGCCCGGCAAAGGCCAGCACGCAGAACAGCACCTCCAGCGGCGGCAGGGACGAGTTCCCGACCAAGGGCTTCACGTGAAGGCGCAAGGCGGCAAAGGCGAACGCCCAGGCGACCGCCGCCGCGAGCAGCCCCAGATGCAGGCGCCGCTGCGTCCGCGCGGGCCAGGCGGCGAGGCCGTGCGCGTAGGCATAGCCCGCCAGCAGCAGCACCTGATAGGCAGCCAGGCAGACGCCCCACACCGCCGCGCTGCCGCCGAACAGCGGCAGCAGCGTGCGCCCCAACATCGGCTGCACCAGAAAAAGCAGAAACGACCCCGCGAAAACGGCGGCCACCGGCGCCCGGTCGGATGGGAAGGTCTTTTCCATGGTTCAGCGACACCCCGTGGACTGCGCCGGCCGCGTCTCACGCACCCGGCTTCAGGTTCTTGTCCATCCAGGCCTGCGCCTCGCGGAACAGCAGCCGGTTCTTCTCAACCAGCGCCGGCTTGCTCTTGAAGCTCGAGTCCAACGCCACCAGCAGGTTCTCCGTCTTGAGGCCGGTGACGCCGAGCCGCGCCAGCGCCGCCAGCATCATGGTGTTCGCGGCTTTCGGCACGCCCATGGCGATCGCGAGGTCGATCGCGGGCATCGACACCACGCGCACCCCCTGCGGCGCCGGGACCGTCAGCGGCACCGTCGCATCCACAATCACCGTCCCGCCAGGCTTCGCCGTACGCACGTAGCGCTCGTACGAGGGCTGGTTCATGCACACCAGGACGTCCGGCGTGTCGACCGTGGGCGAACCGATCGTCCGTCCGGAAATCACCACGGAGCAGGCCGCCGCCCCTCCGCGCTGCTCCGGCCCGTAGGAAGGATACCACGTCGTAAAGCGCTTCTCGATCCGGGCCGCCTCCGCGATGCAGATGCCGAGGCTCAAAATGCCTTGCCCGCCGAAGCCGGTGAACTTCAGGCGCAGCTCGCGGAACGCGGCGTCCGGCTCCGCCTCTGGCACCGGGTGCTGGCCCGCCTGGGAGAACAGCTCGCTCACCGTGGGCGCAGCCGGACGCGGCGGGCGCGGCTGGGCAGTGGCGCTCTCGTCGCGGAAGCACCCCAAGGGATACTCCTTCTCCATCTCCTCCGTGCAGAACAGCGCCGCCTTGAGCGCGTCCGTGCCCATGTTGGTCGGGCACGGCGAGATGAACTCCACAAACGCATAGCCCTTGCCGTCCCGCTGGATCTCCAGCGCCTTGCGCACGGCGCGCCGCGCCTTCAGGATGCGCTGGGTGTCCGCCACCGAGACGCGCTCGATGTAGACCGGCGCCTTGAGCTGGTTGAAAACCTCGCAGACATGCAGCGGATAGCCGGCGGTCAGAGGGTCGCGGCCGAACGGCGACGTCGCCGTCTTCATGCCGTCCAGCGTGGTGGGCGCCATCTGCCCGCCGGTCATGCCGTAGATCGCGTTGTTGACGAAGAAGACCGCCATGTGCTCGCCGCGGCTGGCGGCCTGGAAGGAGTTGTTGAAGCCGATCGCGCCGAGGTCGCCGTCGCCCTGGTACACGAGCGTCACCGCGTCGCGGCGGACCCGGTTGACCGCCGAGCCCACCGCCGACGCGCGGCCGTGGGCGGCGCCGATGTTGCCGCAGTCCCAGTAGTAGTAGCCGAACACGCCGCAGCCGATGGGGTTGACGATGATCATGCGGTCCTGCAGCCCCATTTCGGCCATCGCCTCAGCCACCAGCTTGAGGATGATGCCGTGCCCGCACCCGGCGCAGAAATGGGTCGAACGCGTCTCCCGTCCGCTGCGGACAAACGACTCGTACATCCCTAGCGTCTTCTTCTCTGTCATGTCACGATCCCTGCTTGAAAGAGTTGGAACTGCGCCGCCTACGCCGTGTGCAGGCCGCGCGCGGCCGCGACCACTTCCTCGACAGTCACGACCATGCCGCCCATGCGATTGCAGAGGCTCACGCCGCCGCACGCGGCGCCCGCTTTCGCCAGTTGCAGCAGCACGTCGTCCCTGAACTGGCCGGCGCTCAGCTCGACGACCAGAGCCCGGCGCCCCGAAAGGGCGGCGCACAGCGCCGGAGTCGGGAACGGGCTCAGCGTGAGCGGGCGGAAGACGCCGGCCCTGACGCCCGCGGCCCGCAGCTCATCGGCGGCCGTCCGCGCGATCCGGCTCGCGATGCCGTACGCGACCAGCACCAGCTCCGCGTCCTCGCACAGGTAGCTCTCCGACTGCGCGTCCGCCGCCATCGACGCGTACTTCGCCTGGAGCCGCCGGTTGTGCGCCTCCTGCGCCGCCGCATCGAGGTAGATCGAGGTGATCAGATTCTGCCGCGTCTCGGCTGTGCCCTGAACCGACCAGTCGGACGTGTCGGGCTTCGTCGTCTCCCGCTCCGGCAACACGAGCGACTCCATCATCTGGCCCAGCAGCCCGTCCGCCAGCACGATTGCCGGCGTGCGGTACTTGAACGCCAGCTCAAACGCGCGGATCGTCAGATCGCACATCTCCTGCACGCTGGCCGGCGCCAGCACCGCGCACCGGTAGTTGCCGTGGCCGCCGCCCTTGACGGACTGGTTGTAGTCGCCCTGCTCCGGGTAGACGTTCCCGAGCCCGGGCCCCGCACGCATGACGTTGACCACCACGCCCGGCAGGCTCGCCCCCGCCATGTAGGAGAGCCCCTCCTGCATCAGGCTCATGCCGGGGCCGGAGGTCGCGGTCATGGCCAGCCGGCCCGCCGCGGCCGCGCCGTAAACCATGTTGATCGACGCCGTCTCGCATTCGGCCTGCAGAAAGTCGCGGCCCACCGACGGAAACCACAGCGCCGCCGCATGGGCGATCTCGCTGGCCGGCGTGATCGGGTAACCGAAATAGACATCGCATCCGGCATACAAAGCCCCGATCACCACAGCTTCGTTGCCCTTGACAAACTTGGTCATTCGCGCCCCTTTCCGCTGACCGAGCCAGCGGTTCGCCCTCGTCCGCTAGGGCCTCTCCACCGAAATCGCATACGGTTCAGGACAGTTGTAATAGCAGACGCAGCACCCCGTGCATCCTGAGCCCACATACTCCGCGGGGCGCACGCCGCGTCGGTTCAGCCGCTCGGCGAGCCGCAGGCATTTTTTGGGACACGCCTGCACGCAGCGCCCGCAACTCTTGCACTCGTCGGCCACGATCACCGGACGCGGCCGCGCCGGCCCGGATTCAGCTGTCTTGTCGCCTGGCATCAACTTCTCCCAAAAAAGGAAACAGGTCACATAAATGTCGGCTACTCTGCCACGTTCGTCCGTGCGAGGCAAGCAAACTCGCCCGGCCGCGACGCTCAGCGGGCCGGAGACGGACCGCGCTCGGACGCCTTCACCTCGTCCCACACCGCGTCCATCTCGTCCAGCGTGCACGCTTTGAGGCTCCGGCCCTGCGCGCGGATCCGCCGCTCCACCTCGCGGAAACGGCGCGAGAACTTCTTGTTGGCCAGCTCCAGCGCGCTCTCGGCGTCGACGTCGATATGGCGGCAGTAGTTGACGACCGAGAACAGCAGGTCGCCCATCTCCTCCGCCACCTTCTGGCGGTCGCCCCCGGCCACGGCCTCAGCCACCTCCGCGAACTCTTCCGCGATCTTTCCGGCCGCGCCGTCGGAGTTTTCCCAGTCGAAGCCCACCCGCGACGCCTTGGCCTGTGTGCGCTGCGCCTTGAGCAGGGCCGGCAGCGTCTGGGGGACGCCGTCGATCGCCGAGCGGTCCGGCGCCTTGCCCTTTTCGGTCTGCTTGATCGCCTCCCAGTTGCGCAGAACCTGCCCCGACGAATCGACGACCGCGTCGCCGAACACGTGGGGATGGCGTCGGATCAGCTTTTCGGCCAGCGCCTCGGCCACATCGTCGAAGGCGAACAGGCCCTCCTCCTCGCGGATCGCACACTGGAAAACCACCTGCAGCAGCACGTCGCCGAGCTCCTCCACATGCAGCGCGAGGTCCTGACCGTCCATCGCCTCCAGCAGCTCATAGGTCTCTTCCAACAGGCACGGTTTGAGCGTCTGCAGCGTCTGCTCGCGGTCCCACGGACAGCCGCCCGGAGCGCGCAGCCGCTTCATCACCTCGTACAACCGTTTCATCCCCGCCAAATCCGCACCCATGTGGCCAGCCCCTTTCCAGCCCCGAAGCCCTCGCCGGAGCGATAAAAAACAGAGGCCCCGTTTCGTTGCTGAAACGGGGCCGAACAGTCCGTCACGCGTCGCGTCGACCGCGCAGCCTCACACGTGCAGGATCCGCATCACATCCTCGGCCAGCGCGGCCGAGAACTCGGCGACCTGCATGTCGCTCCCGCTGACGTCCTGATACTCCGTCACCGGGTTGACCTTGACCATCACGCCCAGGCCCGAAGTCAGCGCGCCCTTCACCGAGTAGCCGCTGCCGGCAACCGCCACGCACAGACGCTCGTGAAGGTCGCACTTGCGCGCCGCGCGGCGCCAGCCGTCCCAGCTGCAGAAGCCGAAGCCGTTCGAGACGTCGTGCGTGATGATCAGCTTCTCCGACAGCCCCTCGCCGAACACGGCCTTCACCGCTTCGCTGTCGGCGCGCGACACGACCACGACCTTCAGGCCTTTGGCCAACAGCGCCTTGACGAAGTCGACGAAGCCTGCGGGGACCTTGGACAGCGCGCCCTTCAGCGCCTCGGCATACTGCTCCTGGCAGTCGGCGATCACGGCGGGCACATCGATGGTTTTCTGCTGCTTGTTGCACAGCGCGTTCAGTCCGGAGGAAAAAGACTTCCCTCCCATGGAGCGGGCCATCAGCGTCGCATCCAGTTTGACGCCCTCTTTCGCAAGCCGTGCGCTGCAGATGTCCAACAGGAACGCGTGTCCGGAAAGGACCGCAAAATCGAACTCCACAATCACACCACGCTGCAACTGGGCAGCCGCTGTATTACTCATCTCAAACTCCTCGGTATTCAGAACTCTTGTTGGCAGCTAGAGTCAACTACTTTAACGATGTACCACGCCCCGGTCAAGCCTCGGTTCCGGGCGGGACGGGGCGGCCCCGCAGCAGCGGGGCCGCAGCGTCTCAGTGCTTCACCGCCACCTTCGCGCCCTTGCCCTGGCCGATCGACGCCAGCAGCGCCGTGAACCACGGCGCGTCGATGTCGAAGGGCTTCCCGCCTTTGATGCGGGTGAACTCGCAGGCGCGCAGCTCGCCGTTCTTGTCCTCGTCCTCGCCCACGACGCCGCCGACGCCCGCCAGCGCGCACTCCACGGCCTTCTTGGCGCAGGCCTGGATCAGCTCCTTGTCCTGGGCGATCGGCGCCGCGGCGCGGCTGTAGTAGCCGCTCTTCTGCACCATCGTCTTCTCGGCGCCCAGCATCTCGCCGAACTGCTTGGCGAACCAGCCGCCCACGTTCACCTTGTCCAGGCGCGGGTGGCCGAACGCGTCGCGCGGAACCTCCTCGCCTTTGGACTCAAGCTCGGCGATGATCGCCTCGACGCAGGCGCCCTCGGAAACGAAGATGTTGACGCAGTCGTTCTTGTCCATCACGCCGCGCAGGCGCGCGGCCTCGGCCTTGACGTCGAACGCCATCTCCGGCACGTACACGGCGTGCACCTCTTCGCGCTCGCGCGTCAGCCCGAAGGCGGGCAGGTAGTGCTGTCCGTCCATCAGCTTGCGATAGGCCGCCGCGGTCGCGGCCGTGAGCCAGCCGCAGTTGCGCCCCATCACCTCGTGAACGATGAGCATGCGCGGGTTCGCGGTGTTCTCTTTGACGATGTTGGCGAAATACTTCGCGCCTTCCTCGGCGGCCGTCCAGGCGCCCAGGCTCTGGCGGATCGGGAACACGTCGTTGTCGATCGTCTTGGGCAAGCCCACGACCGTCAGCCCGTAGTTGTTCTTCGCGAGGTAGGCGGCCAGGTCCGCGGCCGCCGTGTTGGTGTCGTCGCCGCCGATGGTGTGCAGCACGTCCACGCCGTCCTTCACGAGCTGGTCGGCCGCCACCTTCTGCGGATCCTCGCCCTCTTTGACCAGGCCGCGTTTGACGCAGTCCTTGACGTTCGTCAGCTTCACGCGGCTGTTGCCGATCGGGCTGCCGCCGTGCTCCGTCAGGAAGAGCGCGTTCTTGCGGACTTCCGGAGTGACCTGGACGCTCTGGCCCTTGAGCAGGCCCATGTAACCGTTGATGTAGCCGATGATCTCGACATCCGGAGCCACGCGGGAATACTCGTCGATGAGATAGCCGATCGCCGAACTCAGGCACGGCGCGAGGCCGCCCGCTGTCAGAATGCCAACTTTTTTCACTTGTTTGCTCATAGTCACTCCTTAAAAAACACGGTTTCTTGAAAAAAAGTGTGCACAGTATAGATAAAACGGAGGGTGAATGACAAGAAGAGTCAGCGCCCGCGCCGGGCACCCTAAGGCCCGCGCCGCAGCAGGCCTCCCGCGAGCTGCCCGCAAAAGAAGGCGGCGGCCAGCATCGCGACTGTCGCGGGGTGCCAGCCGACGCCGCACCAGAGCCGCAGCGCCATCACGGCCGGCACCGGCAGATGCACGGCCCAGAACCAGGAGCGGGAGCAGCTCGGCACGCCGGAGCGCCAATAGCCGAAAGGCAGATTGAGCGCCCAGACCGCAGCCAGCAGCTTCCAGAGCACCGGATTCTCGGCCACGCCCGGAATCATCGCGCCGGCTCCGGCTGGCGCTGCTCCACCTGCGGCCGCGCGCGCCCTTTGTCGCGCAGCAGCTTGAGGTTCCCGCGGAGGCCGAAGTAGGCGGCCGCGCACATCAGCGCCACGGAGCCGAGCAGCGCGACGTTCCAGCCGAGCCGCTTCAGCCCGCGCGGCATCTGCTCGCCCATGTACGACTTCATGTTCAGCAGCGCCAGGAAGCAGAGCGTCGTCAGGGGCATCAGCGGCGCGTTGAAGCTGGAGCCGATCACGGCCGCCTGCCACGGCAGCTTGATCATCACGCCGCACACGCCCGCCACCGGGATCAGCGCGAACAGGAACTGGGCCCGCCCCTCGTGCTTCAGCCCGGACATCTCGCACCCGACGAAGCCGCACGCCAGCATCTGCATCACCACCGTGGTGAAGCCGATGGCGCTCATGCCGAACCCCAGCATCAGCTTCGTGGCGAACAGGCCGGCCTGCTCGCCGCCCAGCACCTTGCCCAGCGACGGCGCCAAGACCGGAATCACCTCCAAGATGTCTTTCACGTCCCGCCCCGGCTGCCCGCCGGACGGGCCGATGGTGTTGGCCACCGCGATGACCATGAAGGTGGTCGCGAAGATGAACGGCACGGCCATGCCCGACAGCAGATCGAAATAGGCCAGCTCCTGGTGGTCGCGTTCCCATCCTTTTTTCAGCAGCGTGTAGGGATAGAGAAACACCATGTTGAGCCCCAGCGCCGCCGCCAGGCCGCCCACGATCGGAACCACCGCGCGCGCGTCGATGCCGCCGTCCAGCAGATCCCGCATGAAGGAGATGCCCGTCAGCCCGAGGGCAAGCTCGCCCCAGCGGATGCCGGAGCCCAGCGCCACGAGCGCGAAGGCGAACACGATGCCCCACACCAGGACTTTCGTGGCCTGCTCGAAAATCCGCACGCCTTTGTTTCCCGACTGGTACAGCCAGACCACGACGCACGCCGCCGCCAGCAGACACGCGCCGATGCCCGCGCGCCCCGCCGTCGAAGACAGGTCCGCCCCGAACGCCTGCCCGACCGTGATCACGCCGTTCGCCGTCAGCCCGTACTGCGGAAAGTGCCAGATCACGGTGCCGAGCAGCGCGCTCCCGCCCCAGATCACGGCCAGTGCGGGATGCAGCCGCCGCTTGAACGACTCGTAGGGCGGCTCGCCCGTGTGGCACACCTGCTTGGCGATGGCCGCCAGCACGAAACAGCCGGAAACGATCGCCAGCGGGTTGACCCAGAGCAGCTCGTAGCCCATCAGGGCACCGTAGAGCACACAGGAGGCGATGCTGCTCGCGCCCAGCGTCATCGCGCTCTGCATGTACCCGGGCCCGCACATCCGCAGATACCCCGCGATCCGCCGCAGCACATGCTGGCCCATCAGATGCGACACGTCATCTCCCTGCTTCATGCCTCCCCCTTCCGCGCTTCATGCAAGTCGTGCCACTGCGGGTCGCGCCGCGGTCCGCGCAGGCGGCGCCAGAGCTCCGACAGCCGCCCGCCGGCTTCGCCGTCCGACTCGTCAAACGGATTCTCCGCGTCGAACACCTCGGCGAACTCCTCGTCGATCTTCTCGGGGTCTTCCCCGGCCTCGATCCGCGCCATCGCCTCGCGCACCTCGGCGTTGAACGTCAGGCCGCCCGCCGCCGCCATCTCTTTCATCACCTTCACCGCCTCGCGCGGGTCCGCATCCTCGTCGTCCAAGTCCTGAATGCGCTCCCCCATGCGCGCCAGCACGTCGTCCATCCGGACCGCGGCCTCGCCGTCCGCAGCCGTGTCCGGCGCCGCCGCCCCCCGCACGATGTGGGCGAACGTGGAGACCTCCCGCTTCAGGCGTGCGCCGCACACCGGGCAGGCCGGCACCGTGGCGGTGTCCACGCGCGCCGACCGGAAGGTGAAAACCGTATGGCAGGGCTCACAGTAAAACTCATACAGCGGCATCGTCTCTCTCTCCGTTAAGAGGCGGCATTATAGCGGATCAGACCGAACTTTCCTATTCGTAAACTTCGGGCGCTTCGCCTATACTCTTCCGATCAGAACTGACAACGGAGACCGACGTGACCCCCATCGCCCAACACGCCCTCGTCCTGACATCCGCAGGCCGGAGCCTGTCCGCCACCTGCTTCGTCCCGGAAACCGTGAGCCGGACCGCGCTCTTGGTCCTGCCGTTCGCCGAGGAGCGGAAGGGCGCGCTCCCCGTCTTCGTGGAGCTCGCCCGCGCGCTGGCCGAACGCCAAACCGCCTCGCTGCTGTTCGACTTCTCGGGCTGCGGCGACTCCGACGGCGCGTTTGAGCAGATCGCCCCCGAGGCGTTCGAGGCGGACTGCGCATGCGCCTGGGCGTGGCTCGGCGCCGCCTTCCCCGCGGCCCCCCGCCTGATCCTCGGCCTGCGCACCGGCGCGCTGCTCGCGCAGCGCCTGGCGGCGCGCCATGCCGAAACCTCCGCCCTCGTCCTGTGGTCGCCCGTCTCCGGCGCCGATTTCCTGCGCCAGCTGCTCCAGCGCCGCATGGTCAACGACATGGTCGCCTACGGCAAGGCCCGCGAGAGCCGCGCCGCGCTCGAAGCCCGCCTGTCAGCCGGCGAGACCGTCGATCTGGACGGCTATCCGGTTTCGGGCGCCCTCCACGCATGGCTGCTGGGCCTCGTGCCGCAGCCGGTCGTGTCCGCGACCTGCGTGCTCTCCGGCGGACACGACGAGAAGACCGCCGCGGCGTGCCTCCCGGAGGGCGCGGAACACGCGCGGCCCGCGCTGCGCTATCCGCCCTTCTGGAACACCGTGGGACACGTCGACCTCGCGCCGCTCATCGCCGCGACCGCCGACTGGATCGCCGGGCAAAAGGCGGGGGCCCCTCAGCCCGCGGCTGCGCCCGTCGGACACGCGGCTCCGGATGCGCGCTTCGTCTCGTTCCCCTCCGCCCAAACCGTGCGCGCCGTCTTCGACGCGCCCTCCGGCGCGCCGCGCGGCGGCGTGCTCTTTCTGCACGGCTGGTCGGGCGACCGCACCGGACCGCACCGCCTCTTCACGCGCTTCGGCCGCCGGCTCGCCGAGCAGGGTTGGCTCGGCCTGCGGCCGGACTTTGTCGGACGCGGCCTCAGCGACGGCGCCGCGGCCGACGCCTCGATCGCCGGCATGACCCGCGACGCGCGCGCGGCGCTGGCCGTGCTGCGGAGCCGGCTGCCGCCCGGCGCGCCCGTCGCCGTCGTGGCGATCTGCTCCGGCTGCAAAGTCGCCCTCAGCCTGGCGGCGCAGGAGCCGGAGCTGGACCGCCTGCTGCTCTGGTCCGCCGAATCCATGGGCTCCCTGCGCAGCGCCGCCACCGGTCTGCGCAAAACCCTCCAGGCGCTCGCGACCTATGCGCGCAAGCTGAGCCGGCCCGAGACCTGGAAAAAAATCCTCCGCGGCCACGTGCAGACCGGCATGGTCACCAAGGCGCTGACGCGGCACGAGACGCGCAGCGCCGCTGAAGCCGCCGCAGAGGACCAGACCCTGAAGCGCTTCCGGAGCTTCCGCGGCCCGCTCCTGTTCGTGTTCGGCGGCTCCGACCCCGACGCGCCGGGCTCCAGCCAGGCTTACGCACGCTACTGCGCCGCGCACCGCATCCCTCACGAGATCCACACGATCCCCCACGCGGGCCACAGCTATTACGGCGAGGCCTGGACGCGCGACCTCTTCGAGCTCAGCGAGCGTTTCCTGTCCCCCATCCCGCGGCCTCGCCCGTGAGGCCGCCGTTAGTCTTGCTTTCCCCCTGCCCCTCCTCTATCATTCCCGCCCATGAGTTCCAGACGTGAAGCGATATTTGTCATCACCCGGTGGCTGGCCACCCAAGAGTTCCCCGACCGAATGATCCCCGAGGGGCCGGACCGCGCCTTCATCACGGATCTGGTTTACACCACGGTGCGCCGCCGCCGCACGCTGGAGTGGGCGCTCGAACGCCTCCTCAAAAAGATGCCGAAAGGCGAAACCGAGGCCGCCCTGCTGGTCGGCGCGGCCCAGATTCTCTTCATGCCCGACGTGGCGGACTACGCCGCCGTGAACGAGACGGTCGAGGCCGCCAAGGTCGCCTCCAAGCAGACCGCCGGCCTGGTCAACGGCGTGCTGCGCAACCTGCTGCGCCAGCGCGACGCCGTGCGCGCCGACCTCGAGAAGCAGCCCGTCGGCATCCGCACCTCGCACCCCGACGCGCTGGTGACCCGCTGGCTGGAGCGCTTCGGCGAAGAGGAGACCCTCGCCCTCTGCACGTGGAACAACACGCCGGCCGAAACCTTCATCGCCGTCCCGCCCGGAGCCCCTTCGCCGCTGCCCGCCGCGGACGCGCCCGACGCCGCTCCGCTGCCGCCCAACTACTTCCCCCTGCCGCGCGGGCTGCGCGTCGAAGAGGTCCCGGGCTACGCCGAGGGCGCCTTCATCGTCCAGGACCCCGCCACCGCGGCGGCCATCGACCTGCTCAACGTCAAGCCCGGCCTCAAAGTTCTCGACGCCTGCGCGGCTCCCGGCGGCAAAACCGTCCAGCTCGCGTGGCGCATGGGCGCCCCGGCCGACGCGCCGCAGCTGCTCGTCGCCCTCGACCTGCACGAAGACCGGCTCGCCACCGTCCGCGCCAATCTGGAGCGGACGCGCCAGGGCTGGGTCACCGTCTGCCAAGGCGACCTCGCCGAGGGGTCGCTCGCGGCCCTGGAGCCGTTCGGCCTCTTCGACCGCATCCTGATCGACGCGCCCTGCTCCAACAGCGGCGTGCTGCGCCGCCGCGCCGACGCGCGCTGGCGCTGGACCACCAAGCGCATGAAGAAGCTCGCGGACACCCAGGCGCAGATGCTGGAGCACGCCCTGGCCCGGCTCGCACCCGGCGGCCGGCTGGTCTACTCCACGTGCAGCCTGGAGCCCGAAGAGAACCGCCAGCAGATCACGGCGCTGCGCAAAGCGCATCCGGAGCTCGCCTGCGTCGGCGTCGAAGAGCGGATCCCCACCCGCTCGCACACTGACGGCGCCTTCGCCTGCGCCTTCGAGCGCCAGCCCTGAAGCCGTGGAGGAGGCTTCGGCGCTCCATTCCAAAGCCCGCCCGAACCTGCTATACTTGTCGTGTGAGGGAACGGACCTGACGAACCTGCGAGGAATTATGCCCGTTTACGTTTACGAAGCCGCACAGCCTGAGCCGAGCTGCCCAACCTGTGCCAACGGATTCGAGACCGTGCAGTCGATCCACGATCCGCGCCTGGCCGTCTGCCCCAAGTGCGGCGCGGCGGTCCGCCGCGTCATCATGGCCCCGGCCATCGGCCGCTCGAAATCCAAGCTCGACGACCGCGCCAAGGCCGCCGGGTTCACCAAGCTGAAACGCCTCGGCAAAGGCGAGTACGAGAAAATGTACTGAGGAGGGCCTATGAACCTCTCCCACCTGACGCTCCGCAGCCGCGTGCTCCGCGCGGTGCGCGATTTTTTCTACGCCCAGGATTTCATCGAGGTCGAAACCCCCGTGCGCATTCCGGCGCCGGCCCTCGAAACCCACATCGACGCCCCGCCGTCCGGACGCGCCTGGCTGCGCGCCTCGCCCGAGCTGCACATGAAGCGCCTGCTCGCCGACGGCTGCCTGCGCCTCTTCCAGATCGGCCCCTGTTTCCGCAGCGGGGAGTGCGGCCGCCGCCACAACCCGGAGTTCACGATGCTGGAGTGGTACCGCGCCGGCGCCGACTACACCGACATCCTGCGCGACACCGAAGCCCTGCTGGCCCACGTGTTCCAGCAGGCCTGCGGCGGGACTGTGCTCACCTACCGCGGACAGACCATCGACCTCGCGCGCCCGTGGCACTGCCACACCGTGCGCGAAGCCTTCCGCACTTGGGCGGGCTGGGACCCGTCCGAGCACTGGGACCCCGACCGCTTCGACGCCGACCTGGTCGGCCTTGTCGAGCCGGCGCTGCCGCAGGACAAGCCCTGCGTGCTGACCGACTACCCCGCGCCCGCCGCGTCGCTCGCCCGCCTGAAAGCGGACGACCCTCGCGTGGCTGAGCGCTGGGAGGTCTATGTCGGCGGGCTCGAGCTGGCCAACGCCTACAGCGAACTCTGCGACCCCGCGGCCCAGCGCGCCCGCTTCCTCGAAGCCGCGGCCGAGCGCCGCGCCCTCGGCAAAGAGGTCTACCCGCTGGACGAGCCCTTCCTCGCCGCCCTCGAACAGGGCCTGCCCCCCTGCGGCGGCATCGCGCTCGGCATCGACCGGCTGGTCATGCTGGCCTGCGGCGCCACCGACATCGCCGAGGTCAGGCCGTTCTGCCAACGCCCCGGCGAACTGATCTGAAGGCTCGGGAGCCGCAGCCCGCGGCGCCCGACCGCTCTCCCCGCCCCCCTTGACACCCGCCGTCGCCCTGTGCTATCGTTCGCCCATCTTGAATACCAGTAAACATACCAGTATCTCAGAATATGCGCGTCTGGCGCAGACGCTGCGGCAGGCCGTGGAACAGGGCGAATACGCCCCCGGCACGCTCGTGGCCTCCGAGCACGAGCTGGCGCGCAAGCACGGCCTGTCGCGGGTCACGGTCCGACGCGCCACCGACTTGCTGATCGAAGAGGGCCTGCTGGAGCGGCGCCCGGGCAAAGGGCTCTACGTCCGCGAGGCGGAGGCCGAAGCCACCCGCATCGTCAAAGTCATCGTCGGCAACCTCGCCTGGGAGCCTTCGGTGCAACTGGCGCGCGGCGCCCAGCAGATCGCCCGCTCGTGCGGCGCCGAGATCCAGGTCTACGACGCGCACGGCAGCCAGCGCGAAAACCTCGAATCCCTGCTGAACCTCCCGAAAAACGGCGCGAGCGGCGCCATCCTGATGGCGCTCCACACGCCGGACTTCAACGAGGCGGTCATCCGCGTGAAAGCCGCGGGCTTCCCCCTCGTCGTCGCGGACTACCAGTCCGGCGAGATTCCCGTGCCGGCCGTCGCGGCCGACAACTATCAGGGCGGCGCGCTGGCCGGCCGGCACCTGGCCGGGCTGGGCCACACGCGCGTGGCCTTCGTGGGCGACTGCGGCGCCTCGACCGTGCGCGCCCGGCTCGACGGCTTCCGCGACGCCCTGGCCGAGGCCGGGATCGCCCTGCCCCGCGCCAGCATCGTGGACATCACCCCTGAAGACACGCTGTCGGACTGGAGCGAGATGGTGCGGCAAGCCATGCGCAACGTGCTGAAGGGCCCTGTCCGCCCCACCGCCATCTTCTGCAGCTGCGACGCCGTGGCGCGCGCCTGCTACCGCGTCTGCGAGTCGCTGAAGATCCGCATCCCGCACGATCTGAGCCTCGTGGGATTCGACGACGACCCGCTCGCCGAGTGGCTCTCGCCGCCGCTGACCACCGTGCGCCAGCCGTTCGCCGAGATGGGCCAGACCGCCATGCGGCTGCTTCAGAAGCAGCTGGCCGGACGCGCGGCCAAAGCCGAGTCAACGCTCCTCCCGGTCACGTGGATCGAGCGCGGGTCGACAGCCCAACCAGCACAGAACTGAACCCGAGGGAGAGCCGCCATGGACATGAAACGTTTCGTTGCGTGTGGAGTGATGATGACCGCCTGCGCCCTCGCCGCGCAGGCCGCCGACCTGGTCGCCAACGGCGACTTCGAGCAGGCCAAAGAGGGCTGGCCCGAAGCGTGGCCGAAACACGCGAACGCCGCCTATCAGGAGGAAGGCGGCAACCACTTCGTGCGCCAGACCGCCGCCGGGCCGGACACGCTGGTGATGCTGTACAAGAGCGTGCCCCTGCCGAAAGGCGCGGCGGCCTTCAAACTGTCTTTCCGCGCGCGCTGGGACGGCGTGAAGCCCGGCAAACAGAAGTGGCACGACGCGCGGATCATGATCGATTTCAAAGACGCCGCCGGCAAGAAGCTGCCGGGCGGCCCCGGCCACCCCGCCTTCAAAGGCTCGTCGAAAGGCGCCTGGGAGACGCGCACGCTGGGCCTCGTGGTCCCGCCTGAGGCCGCCACGATGGAGATCATGCCCACGCTCTTCAACGCGGCCGAGGGCACGCTGGATTTCGACGACCTCTCGCTGGAGCCGATCCCGCTCGACGAGGCGGGATTCGTCACCTACACGCTGAGCGAACGCCTGCCCGACACGCCCGGCTGCAAGAGCGCGGAGTTGGCTGTCAAAGGCAACCGGCTCGTCTCCCGGTCGGACGGCCGCGAGGTCTGGCTGCAAGGCGTGGCCATCGCGAGCCTCGAGTGGTCGGCCGGAGGCGACAACATCCTCAAGTCGGTCACGAACGCGCTGACCGAGTGGAACGCGAACGCCATCCGCCTCGCGGTCAAGTCCGATTTCTGGTTCGGCCGCGGGCCGTGGCAGAACGACAAGGGCGTCAAATACCGCGCGCTGGTCGACGAGGTGGTCCGGCAGTGCGAGCAGAAGGGCGCCTGGGCCGTGATCGACCTGCACGAGTACCGCGCCCCCGAGCAGAAGCACGCCGACTTCTGGCGCGACGTCGCCACGCGCTATGCGAACCACCCCGGCGTGCTCTTCGGCCTGCTGAACGAGCCGCACGACGTGTCTTGGGAGGTCTGGCGCAACGGCGGCTGGGTCGAAGACAAGCCCAAGGCCAAAGACGGCGTCTTCGCCGAAAACAAAGAGGCCGTCAAGCGCTTCCACTCGGTGGGCATGCAGCGCCTGCTCGACGCCGCGCGCAAAACCGGCGCCCGCAACGTGGCGAGCGCGGGCGGCCTCGACTGGGGCTACGACCTGTCCGGCGTGCTGCAGGGCTATGCGCTGGCCGACGCGTCGGGCAACGGCGTGATGTACGAGTCTCACGTCTATCCCTGGAAGCGCGAGTGGCAGGCGAAGTTCCTCGACGCGGCGGCCCAGTATCCGATCCTGATCGGCGAGGTCGGCTGCCAGCCGGAGCGCATGCCGTTCATCCCGCCCGAGGCGCACGAGATGCCCGAGACCTGGGCCCCCGACATGCTCGGCTGCATCCAGAAGTACCGGCTCAACTGGACGGCGTGGTGCTTCCACCCGAAGGCTTCCCCCTGCCTGCTGCTGGACTGGGATTACACGCCCACGCCCTACTGGGGCGTCCCGGCCAAGGCCGCGCTCTCCGGCCAGCCCTTTGACATGAAAAAAATGCGTTAACCCGGCCAACAGGCCCTGCATACAATACCGGAAAAGGAGGTTGTGATGAACAGCAGATCTGGCAGACGCGCGGTTGTGGTGACGGGCTTGTTGTGGGCCTCGCTGTCGCACGCGGACGTGATCACCAAAGCGGACAACGCCGACGCCCTCAACCTGGAGTCGAGCTGGGCCGAAGGCAAGGTCCCCGGCACGAACGACGTGGCCACCTGGAACGCGGCCCTGACGGCCTCGAAAACCTATTCGCTGGGCGCCGACCAGAGCTGGCTCGGCATGGCCGTCACCGCCGACCCGGGCGGCAACCTCGTCTTCAACGTGGGATACACGCTGACCCTCGGACGCGAAGGCTTTTTCGCGACGCCGAACAGAACCATCACCGTCAACGGCCCGACCACGCTTTCTGCGGATCAGATGTGGGTCATGGGGCAGAACACCGCGACCTTTGCGGCGATCGACACGGCCGGACACAGCCTCACCCTGGCCGGCGGAGGCAGCAAGCAGATCAAAGGGGCGGTCACGGGCGGGGGCACCCTCTTCCTCTCGAAAGGGGGCACCAAGCTGTCGAACGGATCGGTCGCCACGGCCTCCGCCATCTGCGTCAGCAACGGCGCGTCCCTGACGTTCGACGCGACCCCCGCCGCAGGGGGCGCGGCTCGCGCCGCCACCGTGGTCTTGCGCGGAGCTGGCAACGATTCGGCCAGAGCCGCCCTGACCTCCGGCGGGGTGAACAGCGCCAACACGTTCGACGACATCTCCGGCACCTTGGTCATCGACGCGGGGCAGGCCTTTGTGAGCGCCGCGCCCAACGCCGCCAAGCCGCTCGTCCTGAACGCGGGCAGCCTCACGCGCAACACCGGCGGCACGGTCCTGTTTCGCGGCACAGACCTGGGCACAAGCCCGACGGCGTCATCGGCGGCCGGCAAGGCGAACATCACGTTCACGACCGCACCCACGCTGCTCGGCGGCACAGGCGCGGCCGGAAGCACGACGCTCGGCATCCTGCCGTGGGCCACCGGCGACCAGACCTCGGGCGGCGCCGGCACCGGCCTCGTGACCTATGACCCCTTATACGGCATCCGACTGCTTTCGACCAACACCGAGTTCACCGCCCTGATCACGAACGGGCAGAGCCAGCTCGACAACGTCCGCTACGTGAACACCTCGGGCAGCGGCATCCAGACGACCACCCTGACGCAAGACACCACCATCAACTCGCTTTCCTTCGAAGTGACCGGCACGGGAACAAACTCGGGCGTCCTGATCATCGGCGATGCCCCGGACAGGCAGCTGACCCTCAACAGCGGCACCGTCTTTGCCCGGCAGACCGTCGCCAGCGCGGTTTCGAGCGACTCCATGTCCATCACCAACCTGACGCTCAATCTGAACGGACAACCCGGCGTCATCCTGTGCCAGGCCAACGGCCTCAATCAGGGCAACACCCCGGCGGCCCTCTTTCTCTCCGCCGCCATCACGAACGATGGCGGCAACGGCGTCACCTTCGGCACCGTCGGCGGCGGCAACGGCGAGATCTACATCGCAGGCAGCACGACCAACACCTACACCGGCCCCACCATCCTCAACTCGGGCTTTCTGCGGCTCTCCAAGCCCCTGCAGAACCGGAGCATTCCGGGCGACCTGATCCTCAACGGCGGCGTGCTCCTCAAAAGCACAGAGGCCATTCCCGATACGGCCGACCTGATCCTCAACGGCGGCTCGTTCTATTTCGACAACACGACCAGCAGCGGCAACAACGGACACCAGGAGACCCTCCGCAACCTGGTCATGAACGGCGGCACGATCAACTACAACAACGGCAAGAGCCACCGCTTTTACATCAACGGCAACGCCACCGTCTACACGGGGGACCTCCGGCTGAACACGGGCGGCGACATCACGGTCGGCGGCACCACCACGCTGAGCGGCGGACGCGTTTTGGTCAGCCTGTCCGACAGCACGACGGCGTTCAACGCGCTCTTCACGCTGAACGACCTCGTGATCACGAACCTGACGACCGGCGTCTACACGTCGGTGGTGCTGCGAGCCGATGCCTCAAACAAGGGCGGCCTGCTGACGCTGGGAGGCACCGTGTCGTTCGTCGGCAACAACACGAACACGAATGCCACACGCTTTGACTCCGAGAACAACGCCCTCGCCCAGCAAGGCGTGATCGCGCTGAACGGCACCCGCACCTTCGACATCGGCGACGGCGCCGCAGCGTCGGACCTGCTGATCACCCCGACGATCACCAACAGCGATGCGTCGGCCGGCGGGCTCATCAAGACGGGCGCAGGCACCCTCGCCCTCCACGGCACCAACACCTATACGGGCGAAACCACCGTCAACGCCGGCACGCTCGCGCTCAACGGCAGCCAGGCAAGCCCGGTGACCGTGAACAGCGGCGCGACGCTGACCGGCACCGGCCTGATCAACGCCACCAACGCGACAGACCTTGCCGTCGCCGCGGGCGGCATCGTCAATCCCGGCGCGGCTGGCGCGGTCGGCACGCTGTCCGTAACCGGCGACGTCTCCTTCGCCAGCGCATCGGTGTTCAGGGTCGACGTCGACGGCACCGGCGCGGATCTGCTGGCCGTCAGCGGCACCGTCTCAGGCGGGCCGGTCACGGTCGAGGTGTCCGGCACTCTCGCGGGCCCCACGATGATCATGAAGGGCGCGTCGGTCAGCGCCACGTTTGTGACGACCGCTCCGGGCCTGTCTCTCTCGAAGCGCTACGGGACGGAGCTGTGGCTGGTCAAGAGCCAAGGCACGCTGCTCAAGATCTACTGAAAACTCAAGCCGCGGGATCTGCGCCGCGCGCCGCGCGCAGGTCCCGCAGCGCGGCAGAAAACACGCGAAAGGCCGACCGCATCAGCAGCACGACCAGTCCCGCGGCCACCAGCAGGTCGGGCCAGCCTCGGCCGGTCAGCCACACGCCGCCGGCCGCCGCGAACACGGAGAGGTTCGACGCGATGTCGTTGCGCGAGCACTCCCAGACCGAGCTCATGTTGACATCGTCGCCGCGATGCCGCCAGAGCAGGAAAAGACAGACCGAGTTGGCGGCCAGCCCCGCCAGACTGAACACGCCCATCACCTCGAAGAGCGGCACCGAGGGCACGACCCACTTGTAGAGGATCTGCGCGGCCACCACGCACGCCGCCAGCAGGATCAGGCCGCCCTTGAACAGCGCCACCCGCGCCTTGGTCGCAGCGCCCCGCGACACCGCATAGAGGCTCAGGCCATACGTGACCGCGTCGCCCAAGTTGTCCAGGCTGTCCGAGAGCAGGGCCGCGGTGTCGCCGTAAATCGCCGACGCCACGATCACCAAAAACATGACGGCGTTGATGCCGAGCACGATCTTGAGCGTGCCCCGCTGGCGCTCCCGCAGCGCCTCCAGCCCGCATCCGTCGCAACAGCACCCGCTCATTCGACGCCCTTTCCGCCCCGCCTCAATAGCGCGACAGGTATTTGCCCATCAGCCGCGCCATGCGCGTCTCCAGCCACGGCGTGACCTTCCAGAAATCGCGCAGCTCGAGGTAGTCGCTGACCGCGGCCTGCTGCCCCGGCTTCACGCAGAACTCGGCCTTGAGCAGCAGGTTGCGGGCCGTGGCCTCCGCCGACACGAACTCCATCACGTTCACGCGGAAGCCCAGCACGCGCAGGATCGTCGCGCGGAACGTGTCGGTCAGCAGGTCCGCCAGCCGCTCGCGCAGAATCCCGTGCCGCAGCACGGCCTGCATCGGGCCGCCCTCTTTGAGCGTCTTGTGCAACTCGTGCTGGCAGCACGGCACGCAGAGCAGGTAGCGGCACTTCCACTCGATGCCCCGCGCGAGCGCCTCGTCCGTGGCCGTGTCGCAGGCGTGCAGGCTCAGCACCATGTCCGGCTCGAACGACGGATCGCTGTCAGCAATGTCGCCCTCGATGAACGTGACGTGCTCGGCCACGTCCAGGCAAGCCGCGAGCTTGCGCGCCGTCGCGACCACATCGGCTTTGCGGTCGATGCCGCACACGCGCACGTCGAAGCCCCGCACGTTCGTCAGATAGAAATAGACCGCCAGCGTCAGATAGGCCCGGCCGCAGCCGCAGTCCACGATGTTGAGCGTCTTCTCGGGCTTCTCGGCGACCACCGCGTCGATGACCTTGAGGAACTCGTTCACCTGGTCATACTTGCCGCGCATCGAGGCCTTGATACGGCCGTCCGCGTCCGCGATCTCGATCGCCTTGAGCAGCGCCACCGAATCGAAGGAGGTCAGCGGCTGCTTCTTGACGCGGTCATGCGCCGGCTGTTCGTCCACCACCCGCTCCATCTTGCCGCTGCGCGACTCCAGCGCCTTGCCCTTTTTGGTGACGCGCACATGCAGGTCGCCCGCGGCCGTGATCAGGTGCAGCTCGCGCGGGCCAGTCTGCGCCAGCATCTCCTCCAGCCCGTCGCGCGCACCCTCCAGGTCGAAGTTCTTGACCTTGGTCTGCCCCTCGTCGGTCATCTCGCCCTGATAGCGCTTCTCGCCTTTGATCACCACTGGCCGCAGGCTGACGCGGAACGTGCCGCCGCCCCGCCGCACCACCTGCGTGACCTTCATGAACCCCGGCTCCTCAAAAACCCGCCTGCGGATTTCTGCTGCCAATTCTCCCGACAACTCAGTGCGCGACATTCCGATTTCTCCACGTTTGATTCCGCTGTAATCGCCGGCGTCCCCGCAGGCCCCGCGTGTGCAGCCCGGCCCGGCGCCACGTCCAGCCTCCAGCAGACCTGGCCGACGTATGGGCGCGATATTACCACGAACGCCGCGGAACAGCCACGGCGTTTTCGCCGTGCGGCGAAAGGAGCCCCGAGCCTGTTGACTTTTGCGGCCGCGTCCTGCAAGATACGAGCTCTGCCGCAAGGTTCCGTCCGCACGCGCGTGTTGTTTTGTTTTGGGCGCGAGCCTTCTGGCCGCACGGAGAACGCCCGCCATGACCGACGCGACCCACGACATCCTGCTGCAAAAGCTCGAGGAGCACGAGGCCGTCATCGCCTCCCTGTATGAAGCCTTCGCCAAGTGCCTGCCTGAAATGACCGGGCTCTGGAGCACACTCGTCGGCGAGGAGAAAACGCACGCCTCATGGCTCAAGGCGCTGCGCCACAAGCTTGAGACCGAGGGCGGGCTGCTCGACCGCAGGTCGTTCAACGCCGCAGCCGTGCAGACCTCCATCGACTACGTCACGCGCATCATCGCACGGACCGCCTCCGAACCGTTCACGCCCATGAAGGCGCTGACGATCGCCCTCGACCTCGAAATTTCCCTGATCGAGAAGGACTTCTTCCGCATCCTCGCCACCGACACCGCCGCGGTCCGGCAACTGTTCGAGGAGCTGAAGCGCCAGACCGCAGCACATCAGAAGCGGCTGGAAGATCAGCTCAGCGCCGAAAGGGCCAAACGCGCGAAGTGACCGGCTCAGGCCTGCTTTCGCCGGGCACGCAGAGCAGCTTGGCGACATAGCCGCCGCCCGGCTCCAGCGCGGCGATCAGCGTTTCGCCGCCATCGACGACGCGCGTCTCCGCGGCGATGTCCGCCGCGCGTCCCGGAACATCCGACAGCTGCGTGACCGCCACGCGCGGCCACCCCGTGAAGAGCGGCGAGAACGAAGCCAGCTGCAGGCCAGCCGTGCCGTTCACCATCGCCACGTACCACACGTCGCCTTTGCGGCGCGCGAAAGCCGCCAACTCGCCGATGCGGCTCCCGTCCAGCACGCGCGTCTCGTCCCAGGTCACCGGCAGCTCGCGGAGCAAGGGGACCACCGGCTGCAGGCGGGGCTCGTCGAGGATCTGCCGCGGATGCTCCGCCATCACCAGCAGCGGCGAGGTCACCAGATACGCCATGGCCAGCTGGTGCGCCCACGTCGTGTCGCCCGGCCGGGAGAACGCGATCGGCGTGTAGTCGGCGGCCCCCACCACGCAGCGCGTGAACGGCAGCGCCGCGTCGTGCGAGGCGGGCAGGTTCTGGTTTTCGCCGCCCGGCACGTAGGCCCGCGCGGACACGTCCACGCCCTTTTCGCGCTGCTGCCGCAGGAACCCCTCGGTGATGCGGTTCAGCTCCAGCCCCCGCACGCCTTCGCGCGTCACCTCGTTGGGATAGGTGCGGCCCTCGCCCGAAGGCTTCTGGCACCCGTGGAAATTCACCAGCAGCCTGCGCTTAGCCGCCTCGCGCAGCACCCGCTCGTCGAACGCGACGGTCTGGGCCGACTCGCTGTTCATGAAGTCGACCTTCACGCCCGCCGCGCCGGCGGCCTGCACGCGGTCCAGAAAGGTCCTCAGCGCCGCGAAGTCGTCTTCCGGCAGGTTGAGCTCCTTCGAATGCTTCCACACGAACGCGCGCACGTTGCCGTGGGTGCGCCCGTAGTCGCAGAGCTCCTTGAGGACCGTCCACGCGTCGGGCCACGCCTCCCAGCCTTCGTCCAAGGTCGTGAACTCGAAGGCCAGCTCGGCCGCCGCGTCGATCACGCGCTTCTCCGCCTCCACCGTCATATAGTCCGCGCGGCCCTGCCACCAGCTCCAGACGCTGCGCCCGCCCTGCGTCCACTCGGCCGTCTCGAAAAGCGAGGGGTCCGGCGGCGGCGCGAGATGGGAGACCAGGTCGTTGTTCACCAAGGCCTGCAGCGTCGGAGCCAAGAGCACCGCGCGCCACGGCGTCTGAACCGTCCCGTCCACGTCGAAGCCCTCGTCCTCCGTGAAACAGCCCCAGAGCGCGCCATCGGGCGCCGCGCGCAGCCGCAGCCCGCTGTAGCGCGACAGCGCCGCCTCGGTGACCAGCGCGTAGCCGAGGCCGCCCGGCAGCTCCGCCACCAGCGGCATGGTCTGCACCGGCCCCTGCGGCGAGACCGCGTGCAGCTCGCGCAGCGGCGCGCTGATCCACTCGCCCGCATAGGTCTTGAGCTTCCACTGCGAAACCCGCTCGGCGAACCACACCCGGCTCGCTGCGGGCAGGCGCCAGCACGCGGTCTCGGAGGCCACCCGCCTGACGCCCTTCCCCGGCACCACCAGCCGCCAGGCGAAGCCTTCGTTGGCCACCACCACCTGGACGCCGTACGCGGCGCCGCTCTGCGGCGTCACGTGATAGAGCGCGCGCAGCGCATCGAGCGCGGCTTCGGCCTTGCCCCCTCGCAGCGGGTAGCGCTCCTGCGCCTCCACGACGCGCAACCGCCTGACCGACGCGGCCTTGCCGAGGTCGCAGCCTCCGAGGGTGATCCCGAGCGGCGACGGGGCGACGACTTCCTCGCCGCGGAAGGCGACCGAGTAGACCAGCTGGCCGGAGTCGTCGGCCCACACCGAGGCTGCCACCGCGCCGTCGGGGCTCAGCAGACTGCGGCTCTCGGCCGCGGCGCACGCGTCGGCAAACCCACCCCACGCCAGCGCGCACCACACGGCCAGCCCCACGTATCCCGTTTCCGTTTTCAACACGCTGCCTCTCACCCCTCTGCGCCTGCGCGCCCGTGCGGATGCCCCGTCAGAAGAACCATTTCGCGAAACGCAGAATGCCCTGCTTCCACGGTACGCGATGCGATACGCCCGAGGCGTTCTTGAAGCTGTCGAGGTGCGCCACGTACCAGCGGTAGTTGCGCACCAGCGCATCTTTGTTGGAGAACTTCGGCGCATAGCCCAGAACGCGCTCGGCCTTCTCGATGCTGACGAACGAATCTTCGCAGGCCGTCTCGTACACCCACTTGTAGAGCGGCGACAGGTGCAGAAGCTCCAGGAAACGCAGCGTCCAGATCATCGGCGTCGCCGGGAAACCGTGGATCTTCTTGCCGTGTCCGGCGTCGTCCAGCACCGCCTGATAGTCCTCGCGCATGGTCGTGAACACCTTCGCGCCGATGTTGAACGTGTCGTTGACCGTGGCCTTGTCCAGCGTGAGCGCGAGCCAGATCGCGCCGCACAGGTCCTCCACATCCAGCAGCTGATAGCGGTTCTTGCCGCTGCCGATCATCGGGAACCCGTGCCCGGTGTAGGCCCAGTCGTAGAAGAGCGCGAACACGCCGAGACGCTCGGGGCCGATGAACGACTTCGGGCGGATGATCGGCACGCAGAGCCCCCTCTGGCGGGCTTCGGCGCACGCCTCCTCGGCCATGATCTTGGCGCGGCCGTACGGGCCGACGCCGACCAGCCGGTCGGTCTCATAGAGCGGATGGTGGTCCGGGATGCCGTAAACCGCCGTGGACGAGATCATCACGGCCCGCTCGACGCCCGCCTCGCGCGCCGCGGCCATCACGTTGCGCGTGCCGTCGACGTCCGTGGTCATGATGTCGTGCTCCGAGTAAAGCGGGAGCGCCGCAGCCGTGTGCACCACCCACGTCACCCCCTCCATGACCCGCTTGAGCGCGGCCGTGTCGCGGATGTCGCCGACCACGGCGTCGACCTCGCCCCGCTCGGGATAGTCGAAGGGCACCAGATCGATCGTCCGGATGTCCGTAATCCCCTTGCTCCTCAGAAACCGGATCAGATTGATCCCCAGAAAACCGCTGCCGCCTGTAATCAGAACTCTCTGGCTCATCGCTGACGCACCTTCCGCTTGCCGCGTTCGATTGAACGCCCTAGTGAATGAGGAACAAGTGTACACGTCTTGCGCCGCAACCTCAAGTGTGGTACAAAACTTCCATGCACGCTCCGACACCCGAAACCATCGCCACCACGGCCCGGCTATTGCGCGCCGGCGGGGTGGCGGTCATCCCCACCGACACCGTCTACGGCATCGCCGCGCACCCAGCCTGCGCCTCGGCCGTGGGGCGCATCTGCACGATCAAAGGCCGCCCCACGGGCAAGCCCATCGCCCTGCTCGCCGCCGACATGCAGGCCGTGCTCGCCTTCGGCGCCGCGTTGCCGCCCGCCGCGCAGCGGCTGGCCGCCGCCTACTGGCCCGGCGCGCTCACGCTCGTGCTGCCCTGCGGCGGCGCCTATGAAGGCTTCCGCGTCCCCGACCACGACGCGACGCGCGCGCTCCTCGCGGCCTGCGGCGGCACCCTGCGCGTCACCAGCGCGAACCTCAGCGGCGCCATGCCCGCGTGCAGCGCGGTCGACGCGCTCAACGACGTCGGGCTCGTGGCGGACCTCGTGATCGACGGCGGAGTCTCTCCCGGCGGCGTCGCCAGCACGGTCGTGAAAGTCGAGGCCGACGGCGCCCTCACCGTGATCCGCGAAGGCGCGATTCCCTCCGCCGACATCCGGCGCGTCGCCGCCGGCTGAGCGCACACGCAGCCTGGGGCTCTCGCCCCTGAGGCTTTTCTATGCGCGGCGACATCAGCAATTTCGCATATTTAATGCCTGACGCGGGAAACGTGTCGTGTGTCTGGTTTCCAGTTTTAAGCTTCTCCCTGCTTCTCAAGAACACATCCCGAGAAGGGGGTGAATATCGGACACCCATCGACGCCGCGCATCTTCACCTTTTCCGGCATGCAGGAAGAACTGCATTTTCCGAAGGGGCGGGCTAATCACCCGGTTCCTAAGTGTCACGCCTCGTGAGAGGCTCCCGGAACGTCGCCTGTCGGAAATGGTTTAGTGTCACTCAGCTTGACCTGTCTGCCAACGTATAGCCATTGCCGGAGGATTTCCAACACCTCAGGGGCGGAGTCCGCCTGAATCAATTTCGACCGCACGTCAGGATTGGCAATGCAGCAAGAGATGCCCCGAATCACTTGAAGTTGAATACTTGGGCTCTCGCTTGGGGTGATCACAAGAAAGACCAGTTGGGCGGGTTTACCATCTGCGCTGTTCCAATCAAGCGCCTTCCTAGAACGCCCCAAAACAACAACTGGCCGCTTGAGCCCGACAATGCGTGCATGGGGTATGGAAACGCCCCCCTCTATCGCCGTAGTCATTTCGCATTCGCGCTTGAGCACGGCGTTCGCGATCTCGTCCGCGCTGTATTCGTCTAATTGCGAGTGCATGCATGCACAGAGTTCGCGGATCGCCTCTTCACGACAGCGTGCGGCCATTTCCATGCAGATATGATCAACCGGCAGAAAAGACAGCCAGTCAACTTGCTCAATCTTGCGCAACAGCCTGCCCATCAGCGGCCCCGATATTACCGAGGTGAACACGGCGCCAAAGACCACGGCAACATAAACCGCTTGCGATATAACACCGTATTCTAAGGCAAGCATGCCGATCACAATCTGCATCTCTCCGCCTGGAATGTGGGCGTCGGCAATGAGACGGCTGTGCAAGGACGGATGGCCTGTGAAGCGAGCGCCGACATAAGCTGCCACGTAGCGCCCCAGAATACCGATCCCAAGAATAAAAAGGACCAGCCAGGCATCGAAGTTCTTGAGAAAATCCAGCTTTAGACCAACAGCGGTGAAGAATAGAGGCACAAGAATGGCTTGCACCATCTGATCGAAGACATGCCGCGTGCGCTCGGACAGCCGTTTCGATTCACCCGCCATGATGCCTGCGATAAAGAATCCGAAAAGCGCGTGGATGCCGATCCAGACAGTAGTGCACCCCCCCAGCAAACCCGTCACAACCACGAGCGTCAGCGAACCAGAAGGTTCCGGCACGCGTTTCGCCTGAAGAAAGAGCAGGATTTTATCAAACAGCTTTGCGCCCAATGAAAGGCAGAAGACGGCGAATGCGACGGTTGAGACCAAGACAAAACCCATTTGAAACAAGGTCATTCCGTCTTCCGTAACCATGCCGAGAATTAGTGCAAAAACAATCCAGCCCGTCACATCGTTGATCGTCAGGGCCGACATGATCAACAGACCCAGGTCGGTGCGATAAATCTTCAAATCCTGAAGCACCCGTGCTGTGACGGGCAATGCGCTGATTGTCATGATCACAGCGACGAAGAGGGCAAAGATGAGCCGCCCCCCGTCCGCCCCCATGTAGCGGGCAGGCAGGAATAGACAGGGAAGAAAGGTGATGATCATTGGGAGAATCAGATCGAACATGGAGAGTTTCAAAGCAGATCGCCGTTGTCGCCAAGCAGTGGCGAAATTGGTTTCCAGACCTGCTTTAAGCAGAAAAAAAAAGAATCCCCAGCCACGCTACGGCTCCAAACATTTTGATTTGATACGGATCGGCAGGGAACAGGCGCGAATGCAAAGCTGGAGCAAAACGTCCAAATATGGTAGGGCCGAACAGAACGCCAACAAGAATTTCAGCCGTAATAGACGGCTGCCCCATACGCCTGAACACTTCTCCCAGTGCCCTCGCACAACCCAGAAGAAGCGCGATTTGGATTAGCAGCAGCAGTATGTGCTCTTCGGTAAGCAGGTGCATGTAAAAATCCTTATTTATGGACAAGTTACTCGGCACCCATTTCTGGTCCTCGCATGATCTTGAGCCGTCATCGCAAAACGCTCAACACTCCCGTGCAGGTACAGCTCACATAGCGAATCATAACAAACACAAAGACAGACGTCTTATCCGTTCTTTACGTGCGCTACGTGTACTTGACAACCGCGAGTGGTTGCCCTTTCGTCACGGACTCCCCGTGTCCCGCGAGAAAGGTCAGCACGATCAACGGCTTGTCGGCATTGATGTGGTTGAAGAGTTTCATGGCCTCGACGATACAGAGCGAGGCCCCCGCATCGAGGCGGTCGCCTTCCTTAGCCAGTTCCGTTTTCCCCGGACCGGGCGAACGGTAGAACGTGCCGCTGAGCGGCGCATTGATCGTCGGCCCCGCCACGACAGGCGTTTCAACCTTCGTGGCGGGCGCGGATGCAGGCGCAGGCCGGTCTGGCCACACGGCGGGCAAAGTGCCGGACCCAAACCCCAGTCGGCTCGCGAGCCCGACCGCCAACTTTCCGATCTCCGCAAACCTCAGCGTTTCGTTGGAAACCGCAACCTTCTGCGCTCCGGCCTCAGGCCTCTGCCCTCCAACCTCCTGCTTCTTCTGGCCCGCGCCTTCGAGGTCCGCCGGGATCGGGTCGCGCTGATCCACGGGCTTGGCGCGCCACTTGAAGTACCCCAGCGCCACCTCGGGGAAAAGGCAGTACGACAGGATGTCCTCTTCCTTTTCGATCAGCTTCGGGCCGATCTGGGCGGCCGCGTCGGCCAGGCCTGGCTTCAGCAGGTCCGCCGGGCGGCAGGTCACCGGCTTCTCGCCGTTCAGGATCTGCTTGGCCAGCTTGGCGTGAATCGGAGCGGGCGAACGGCCGTACAGGCCCTTCACGTAGTCGCGCGTCTCCTGCGTCACCATCTCGTAGCGCTTGCCCGCGAGCACGTTCAGCACGGCCTGCACCCCGACGATCTGGCTCGTCGGCGTGACGAGCGGAGGGAAGCCCATGTCGGCGCGCGTGCGCGGCAGCTCTTCCAACACTTCGGGCAGCCGGTCCAGCGCGCCCTGCTGCTGCAGCTGCGAGCGCAGGTTGGAGATCATGCCGCCGGGGATGTGATGCTCCAGCACGTCCGCATCCACCGGCTCGCCAAGTCCGGCAGAGGGTTCGCGCACCTTCTTGAGCGCTTTGAAATGGGCGTTGGCTTTGGCGACCATCGCATGATTCAGGCCCGTATCATAGCCCTCGCTTTCGAGAATCGCCACCAGCGTTTCGGTCGGAGGCTGCGAGGAGTAGCCCGACAGGGTCGAAACCGCCGTGTCGATCGCGCCCGC
>Ga0075012_10000594_pt1 | contig 37957 bp, 23 predicted proteins | sample All_14_2_FD_71474 | JGI IMG/M metagenome (GOLD analysis project Ga0075012, IMG submission 71474) | Freshwater microbial communities in response to fracking from Pennsylvania, USA - Allegheny Zone_MetaG_DW_15 | ecosystem: Environmental > Aquatic > Deep subsurface > Groundwater > Drilled...
CTCAGGCCCCGGCCCCCGCGGCCCCCAGCACGCTGGAGAGCGGCGGCGGCTCCTCCGGCCACATCGACGCGCACCCCTCGCTGGAGCGGCCCATCCGGCCGACATACCCCATCGGCTCGAGGCGGCGCGGCGAAGAGGGCACCGTGATCCTCGACGTGTCGGTCTCGGCCGCGGGCGACGTCTCCAGCGTCACGCTCGTCGCCTCCAGCGGATTCCCCGACCTCGACCGCGCGGCGCAGCGCGCCGCCTCGCAGGCGCGCTTCAAGCCGGGCTCGCGCGACGGCCAACCCGCCCCCGCCTCCGCCCGCCTGACGCTCATCTTCCGCTTGCGCGACTCGTGAAAAAAATGGACCCCGCACTTCGCCTGAAGCGCGGGGTCCCTGTTTCAGCGGCCTTGTCGCCCTCCTGTTACCGGAGCATCAGCGCCGTGCCCACCGGCGGATAAGTCACGACCAGCGTGCCCGGCCCGGTGATCCACGACACCTTGGCGGCCGTGTACTGCCCGCCCGGCATCGGCGCGCCGTCCACGAACAGCGCATGGATGAACTGCTTGCCCGTGAAGGCCAGGTTCAGCGTCGCGCCCGACGTGACATGCAGGTCGGTCGTGGCCGGCAGGCGCGCCGCGTCGAGCGCGAGCGTGCCGGACGTCAGGAACGTGTCGCCCGCGTAGGCGGCCGCGCCGGTGAGCGCGAGCGTGCCCGCGCCGAGCTTCTGCACGTCGCTGCCGCCGCTGACCCCGCCGAGCGCGAGCGTGCAGCCCGCCGCCGGACTGAACGCGGCCCCGCCCGTCAGGGTCGCCGCCGCGACCGCCAGCGTGCCGGGCTGCAGGGCGGCATCCACGGCCAATGTCGCTCCGTCGCCGACCGTCGCCGCGGCCAGCGTGTAGGTGCCCGCCACCAGCGAGGACTCGAGCGTGACGCGCCCGGCCGCGCCGTCGGCCACGATCAGGTCCGCCAGATAGCTGTTGCCGGCCGTCGCATCCGTCGGCGCATCGGCGCTGAACCGGAAATCGCGGATCCGCATCTCGCCCTTTGCTCCGCCGGTGCCGCCACCGAAGCCGACATACGCGTAGTCGCGGCCCACATCGGCCGGCAGGTTGACCGAGGCAAAGGTGTTGGTAACCGATACCGCCCCCTCCGTCATGATGACGGTCAAGGTCGAGTTAGTCGGCTGATACCGGACCACAAAATCGGTCGGCGCGTTGGTCAGGGTTAGCGGTGCAAAGCTCAGGCCTGAAGCCGCCGTCCATGCTCCATTGCGCCCCAACGCCACTTTATAGCGTATGCTGGCGTCATGCCCTGGATAGAAACACCAGCGCAAGCCGAAGCTGTTGGCCATACCGATGAAACCGGCATCCGCCGTGCTCCCGTTGGAGTAGCCGGGGCCGCGCGGGTCGTTGTGGAAGAACATGCTGAAGGCGTCCGCCGGCGGCGTGTCCTTCGCGCCGAACAGGAAGGTGAAGGAGGCGGTCCAGGCGTCGCTCACGCGCACGCGGCGCGAGGCCGTGCCGGTGCCGTTGGTATTGTTGATCGCCGGGCAGACCTGCAGCGCGCCTTCGTCGGCCCACAGGCCGGCGGCGCTGAAGATCCATTCGCTGCGCGCGCCGGAGAGGTCCAGCGGCTCGAGCGAGGTCTTGCGCAGCACCACCCCGCCTTCCTCGAGACGGAGCACCACATTCGACGTCGGCCGGTCCACCTCGCCCATCAGCCCCAGCGCGCCGGAGCCCCGCTTGACCAGCGTGCCGCTGCCCGACAGCTTGTCAAAGGCGAGGTAAGCCGGTTTGACGAACGCGGCCGACGCGGCCAGCCCGTCGCTCATGAAGGAGAAGTCGCTGACGATGTTCTCGGCGTAGGAGCCGCCGGTCGCGGCGGTGAACCCGATGTAGGCCTGTGCTACGCCGTTGAGCACGCGCTGCATGTCGAAGCCGCTCAGCGTCGTCACATTGGTGCCGGCGCCCGCCTGCACCGTGGTCACGCTGAGGACCTTGTTGAGGTCGTCGTAGGCCACGGTCATGTCGGCATGCCCGCCCGCTTTCAGGTCCACCGGCACGATGTTGGTGCTGGCGACCGTCATCAGCAGCCCGTTGGTGTAGACCTTGAGCTGCGTGGTGCGGATGGCCCCGTCATAGTACCGCCACATGAGCGAGAGCCCGGGATTGGGATTCTCGGCGCTGGTGGTGACCCCGCTGTTTTGCAGGGCAAAGGTGAAATAGTCGGCGGGCGTCGCATTGGTCTGTCCGATGTCGTAGCCGAAGCGCGCGACCCACGAGCCGGCGATCGGATACCGGTTGGTCATGAAAGCGGAGCCCCTGGGCTGATCGACGGCGTTCGTGGAGAGCGCCAGCCCGCCGCCGGGCGTCCAGCGCGCGACGCCGTTCAGCTTCCACAATCCCTGGTCGTCCGTGGTCGGCACCGGCAGCGCCGGCAAGGCCGCGGGAGGGTTCGTGATGTTCAGCACCGACTGGTCCCCGTAGCTCAGCTGGCCGAAGACGAACCCGTTCTGCTGCGCCGAAGGCTGCAGCGCGGCAGTCAGCGTCTCGCCGGCGGCCAGCGCCGTCTTTCCCCCGTGGCGGCAATAGGCGACCGGCGCCGGGGTCCCGTTCGCGAACGTGAAGTCGGCGACCGAGTGCTGGCCCTGCGAGCCGCCCGTGCCGCCGGTGAAGCCGACGAACGCCTCGGCGGCGCCCACTTCCGCGGCGATGTTCACGGGATAGGTGTAGTGATAGGCGAGCTGGTCGCTGCGGGTCATGTCGACCGTCAGCATCCCCACGCCGTCGTAGCTCACGCTGAAGTAGGTTTTGACGGGCGTCGCCGCGATCGCCGGCAGCGAGTTGTTGGCCAGCGAGACCGCGAACTTGCCCTGCTTGCCGAAGTGGAGGCGGCGGTTATACACGTCGATGCCCACGGCCACCGAGTTGGTCACGCCGGGCGTGCCGACGTAGCCCAGGTTGGAGCCGCCCGAACCCATCGCATAGGCGCCGCGGGGATCGTTGTGAAGCACCAGCGCAAGGCCGTCGGCCGGCGTCGTTCCCGTGCTCCACGTGAGGTAGGAGAAGGCGGCGGTCCACGGGCCGTCCACTTTGAACTTGCGGTACATGAAGACGGAGCCGACTTGGCTGCCGAAATCGGGGGTGAGGCGCAGCAGGCCGTCCCAGCGCCGCATCGAATAGCCGTTGTAGCGCCAGAGGTCCGGCTTGCTGCTGAGCCCATTCGGCGAGAAGACGAACGGCACTGTGCCCGGGGTCACGGTCATGCCGGCCAGCGCGTTCGCGCCGGAAACCTCCAGCGCCGTTCCGGACGCCATCGTCAGCGTGCCGGCGAGGCCGTTGGTCACATACGCGTGGTCCACGCTCATCGCGATCCGGCCCGCGTCGGCCTGGATGTCGACGCCGCTCGCGCGGGGCGCGAGCGTACCCGCGCCGGTCTTGATGATCCGGCCGCCGGGGCTGGCGGGATCGGGCTGAGCAGACGCGTCCATCCAGGCGTGGCTCTGCACGTCGACCGTCATGTTGCCCGCCCCGACCAGCAGGGTGCTCAGCTTGGCGAACCAGTCCGACGAGCGCTTGGCCGTGCGCTGCTTCAAGAGACCGCCGTTGAACTTGACGGTGCCGAGGTTCGAGGACTGGGTCACCGCGTTGGTGGGGGTGCCGTCCATCTCGAACACGCTGTTGCCCGTCACGTTGAGCGTGCCGCCGCGGCCGACGCGCAGCATATAGACCGTGCCCGTGCTGGCGTTGTTGAAGGTGACGTCGGTCTTCGCGCCGGCGTTCTGAGAAATGCACATGCCGCGGATCGGGTTCTGCGAGTCGGAGATGAACCAGCCGCTGTTGACGACGTCCACGGTGGTGGTCGCGTTGGCGTCTTCGCTGAGGAAGACGTCGTTGTTGACCTTCAGCGTGGCGTCGTTGATCGAGAGCGACGGCCGGCAGCGGTGGTTGGCTTGTCCGTTCGCATTGTCCATGACAAGGCCGGACCCTTCGATCGTGACATAGGCCTTATTGTTGATGTACATGCTGGGGCTCTGGGGCGACGCGATCGTGCCCGTGCCGCGGCCGATGGTGAAATAGCCGTTGATGAGCCGCGTCACGCCGCCGGTGATGTCCAGGCGCGGCGAGGCGAGCGTCTTGCAGCCGACCCAGCCGGAAGAGGTCGTGATCACATTCGTCTGCCCGGGCGCGCCGAGGATCAGGCGCCCTTTCTCAACGGTGAACTGGGCATATTCGTTGGTGGCCGCGACGCCGTTGACGTCGTAGGTGATGACTCCGTTCTCCTTGTTCGAGAGCTTGCTCTTGTTGAGCTCCTGATACCCGGGATAGGTGTAGGCCAAGGTGCCTTCGCCGGTCTTGATGAACGCGCCGCCGGGCGCGAGCACCCGGCCCGCGACCGTCAGCGTCGCGGCGGCGTTGGTCACGTCGATCACCGCCGCGCGGTTGCTGCTCACGCCGGGGATCAGCGTGTAGCCGCGCTCCAGCGTGGCGGAAGGGCCGGTGTAGCGGAACGTGCCCTCGCCCAGCACGAGGTTGGCGGGATCCGCCGCGCTGTCGCCGAGCGCGTCGACCGAGGCGACCTCGAGGATGCCGGTCTTGTGGATCGTCGCGCCCTGATACGCGTTGGCCGCGTTGCCCAGCACCACCCGCCCGCCGTACACCGTGAGGCCGCCGGCGCCCGAGAGCGCGCCGCCCAGGGTCAGCGTCTGCCCCGAGGCCACCTCCAAGGTGGTGCCGCCGCTCAGCGCGAGCGGCAGGTTCACCGCGTGGCTTCCGCCCGACACGGTGATGAACCCGGCGCTGTCCAGGGTGAGCGTGTTGCCGGCCAGCGTGAAGCCCGCGCCCGCGAGCTGGACGCCGAGCAAGGCCAGGTCCGTCACGTCGTTGTTGACCGTCCCGCTGCCGGTCGTGAAGAAGGCCGTCGAGCCGGAGCCGGACGCCGGCGTGTCGGACGCCCAGTTGCCCGCCACGCTCCAGTCGCCGCCGCCGCTGTTACTCCAGGTCCCGTCTGCCGCCTGCAGAATGGCGGCCGCCCAGGCCGCGCCCACCGAGATGATCACATGACGCCTGCTCATGGTGTGTTCCTTTCTGTTTCACCAACACCGACACCCGACATAAATCTGCGTCCATGATAGGAAATCATCCTACCCTTGACGAGCGCCAAAATGCCCCTTTCCACGCTCACGCCGGTCGTCCGGTCCGAGGCTCCTCGGGCATGCCCGGATAGAGCTTCTTGAGACATTCGGGGCAGATGCCGTGCGTGAAAGTGACGGATTTCTCGTTGAGCAGGTAGGTCTCCAGCGGCAGCCAGCGCGGCGCTTCGCCGGCCGCGACCGGCTCCACGCGGATCATCCGGCAGGAGGAACAGATCGGCAGCAGCCCTTCCAGCTGGCGCATCCGCCGCAGCGTGGCCTCCAGCTTCTCGATCGCGGCGTTCTTCTCCGCCTCGGCGATTTTGCGGTGCTCGATCTCTTGCTGCGCCAGGGTCAGCTCCACGCGGATCTCGGCCACCTCTTTCAGGATCGCCAGCACGGGCCGGTTTTCGAACAGGATGCCTTTCTTCTGCTTCTGCCAGTGCAGGTAGGCGTACAGCAGCGGGCACGCGAAGAGCGAGATCACCAGCCGGCTCGCCAGCGTGCCGGTCATGATGTTGAGGTAGGCGTCCGTTCCCGCGAACGCGCCGGTCGCGAACAGCACCACGTCGAGCCACATCACGCCGAGCAGCGTCAGAAAGGCCCGGAACCAGAGATGCAGCCCCAGCCTGGGCTTGCCCAAGAACTCCCACGACATCGCCAGAAACAGCAGGTCCGCCACCGTCGCGACCACCGACGCCACGTTGATCCTCAGGCTCGGAACCGGCACATACGTCAGCATCGGATGCCCGGCGATGCGCATCTGTATGTGCAGCACCAGCGCGATCAGCGGCACCATCACCGAGACGCCCGCCACCGTCAAGATGGTGACGCGCGTGGCGCGCGGTCCGTCGAACACGTAGACCACGAACACGCCGAGCAGCAGGGCGGTGTAAAACACGGCCGACCCCACCATGAAGGTGATCTCGCCCACCCGCACGCTGACCCCGGCGTCGGTCACCCACGACATGACCGCCGTGATGCCGCCCATCAGCGCATAGAAGAACGCCAGGCCGTGACGGCTCCGCAGCGCATGGGCGCCCAGCACGAGCAGGTAGACCGTCAAGGCCTCGACGATCAAGATCAGCAGTTCATGACTCATGTGCCCGTCCCTCCTGCCTGTTGTGCCCATGCGCCGGCCGCCCCTTGCGGGGAAGCCGGGCCCCGGCCCCGCTTCCGCGGCGCGTCACCGTTTCGCCACCGAGTCCCCCTCCACCAGCGTGCACGGCAAGGTCGACAGCTGCGGCGGCGCCGCCTCGCCCCCCGTTTTGGCGCGATACGCCGCGGCCGCCAGCCGCGCCAGCGTGCGCCCCGTTTCGACGAGCGGCAGCGCCACCACCGTCGGCCGGCGGTGCAGAAAATGGGCATAGTCCTCATAGTGTTGATCCAGGAAGATCAACGACAGCTCCTCGGGGATGCGGATCTTCCCCCTGCGGACCGCCTCGCCCAAGGTGCGCGTGTGCTGCCCCGAGCTGCCGACGACCAGCGCCGTCGGCCGCTGCGCCTTCAGATAGTCCAAGAAGCGGTCGACGTGCGCCAGCTGCGAGCGGCTCGTCACGTCCGAGACCGGCGCGTAAGGCGTCCAGAGCACCCGGCGCTCATCCGGCGCGATCCCGTGCGCCTCCAATTCCCGCATGAACCCGTTGTGGCGCTGGTGCACCCAGACCGCCGGCGCCTGGCAGAGCCACAGCCCGATCCGGCGGTGCCCGTTTTCGATCAGGTGCCGGACCGCCAGCGCGGCCCCCTGCTCGCCGTCTTCCTGGACCGTGGGCAGCCCCGACTCGAACAGGTGCGTGCCGGCCACCAGGCAGGGGATGCCCAGCGCCTCGGCCGCGCCCGCCAGCATCGCGTGGCGCGCCGTGGAGGGCATCACCACCAGCACGTCCGCGCCGGAGCGCTTGAGCCGCTTGACCCACGCGTCAAGGTCCATGTTGCAGTCGCCCACCAGCTCGACGCTGACCCCCTCTTCCACCGCGGCCGAGTCGAGCCCCTGCAGCACGCCGCGCGTGAAGTAGTCCGCGCCGCCCTCGCCCTGCAGATGCACCAGCACGGCGACCCGGATCAGCGCCGGACGCGCCGCGCCGCGTTTCGGCTGCGCCAGCACGGCGGCCTGCGGCAGCGCCGCGCGCGGCCCCACAAACGTGCCCACGCCCGCCCGCCGCTCAACCCAGCCCGCGCGGCAGAGGTCGTCGACCGCTTTGCGCACCGTGGTGCGGCTGAGCCCCGAACGCTCCATCAGCTGCGCTTCGGAACAAAACGGATCACCCGGCGCCGCGCCCGCTTCAAGCAGATAGGCGATCAGCCGGTCGCGCAGGACCTGAAAAGCCTTGCGCGACGGAAAGGGCCCGCTGATTGAAAAGTCGTTCATCGCGTCGTGGTTCCTTCACAGACAGACAGCCGCGTTGCAGACCGGAACTCCGGCTGGCGACCTCCCAGATGTCGCCCCTCAGACGTCCTCCGTGCGGGGCGCTTCTTTGCGCCATCAGGAACCTGTCACGGAGCGCAGACCGTCCACATCGGGTTACTTTAGCAAGGCGTAACCCTCCCGTCAACGCCGGGGGGCGCGCGGGACGCGCCCGGGCGGGCGGCCATCGGAAACCGGTATGCTTGACGCCGCCCGGGCGGCCCCGAACCGCCGTGCGGGGCCGGCCTCAGCGTCTGGCCACGGAATCGCCTTCGACCAGCGTGCAGGGCAGCGCCACGGTCTCGGCCGGCGTGGCGAGCCCTTGCGACCGGGCGCGCTGGACGCGGCCGGCCATCCGCGCCAACGTCCGGCCCATTTCGACCAAGGGCAGCGCGATGATCGTGGGCCGGCGATGAAGAAAGCGGGAGTAGTCTTCGAAATTCTGGTCGAGAAAGATGACGGAGAGGTCTTCGGGAATGCGCGCGCGGTGGCGGCGCAGCCACTCGCCGAGCGTCCGCGTGTGCTGACCGGAGCTCCCGATGACCAGCGCGGTCGGACGCTGTTCCTGCAGATAGGCGTCGAGGATCTCCACGTGCGCCAGGTGGGTTCGGCAGGCCTTGTCCTCGACCGGCGAGAAGGGCGTCCACAGAACCAGCCTCTCGTCCGTCGCCAGGCCGCACTCCCGCATCGCCTTGAGATAGCCGTTCCGGCGCTGATGGACCCAGACCACGGGGGCCTGGCTGAGCCAGAGCCCGATGCGGCGGTGGCCGCAGGCAGCCAAGTGGCGCACCGCCAGGGCCGTGCCTTGCTCGCCGTCCTCGCAGACGGTGGGCAGGCCCGAGTCGAACAGGTGGGTCCCCGCGATCAGGCAGCGGATGCCCAGGCTCTCTGCCACCCCGGCCAGCATCGCGTGGCGGGTCGTGCACGGCATCACCACCAGAAGGTCGGCGTGCGTGCGCTTCAGGCGTTTGACCAGCGTGTGGACATCCAGATGGCTGTCTCCCACCAGCTCGACCGAGACCGCTTCTTCGACGGCCGCCGAGTCCAGCCCCTGCAACACGCCGCTGGTGAAGTAGTCCACACCGCCTTCCCCTTGCAGATGCAGCAGCACCGCCACATGCACATGCTCGCGGCTGGGTCCCCCTTTTTTCGCCGCACCGGGCCGGGGACGCGCGGGCGCCTGGGGAAGTTCGACGCGGGGGCCCACAAACGTGCCCACGCCGGCGCGGCGCTCCACCCACCCCTCGCCGCACAGGTCGTCCACCGCTTTGCGCACCGTGGTGCGGCTGAGCCCGGAGCGCTCCATCAGCTGCGCTTCGGAACAGAAGGGGGCGCCGGCCGACGCGCCGGACTCGAGGAGGTAGGCGATCAGCCGGTCGCGCAGAACCTGATAGGCTTTGCGCGACGGGTAGGGGCCGCTGAGGGTGAAGGTGTTCATGACGCGTCAGTAGATGCGGATGACGGTCCCCTTCGGCGCCGGCGCGGTGACCACGTAATCGATGCCGGTCGCCGTATAGACCAGCGTGCCGCGCTCGGGCTTGCCCGTCACCGCGTCGAAGGCCTGCCCCTCGGCCGCGAGCTGCAGGAACGTCACCAGCGGGTAGGTGCCGGCCGGCAGCGCCTCGGCGTCCGCCACATCCATTTCGAGCGTGTCGGTCGCGGTCGCGAGCGAGAGCGTCCCGTTCACCACCAGCCGGTCGGCCTGGCCGGCTGCGTCGAGGGTGATCCTCAGCGTGCTGTAGGCGCCGAAGGTCACGTTGTTGGTCTGGACCGCGAGGTTGCCGACTGTCAGGGTGCCCGCCACGTGAGCGCCGGTCGCCGCATCCCGCGAACCCGGCCACACGACCGCCGGGTTGCCCGCGGCACCCGCGGCCGTGACGTTGGCGCTGCCGTAGCCGGCCACGCCGCCGATGAAGCCGGTGCCGCCGAGGGTCGCCCCGCCCGCGACGGTGACGGCCGAATTGCCGGTGCCGGAGACGAAATTGGTGTTGTTCACCAGCAGGGTGCCCGCGTTGACGGCGGTCGTCCCCGTGTAGGAGCGGCCGACCGTCGCCAGCGCCATCACGCCGGGCCCCGCCTTCGTCAGCGTGCGGCCGGCGCCGTTGTGTCCGCCCGAATAGATCAGGTCGAACACGGCCGGCCCGTCCTCCACCGTGAAGGTGTGGCTGTGGCTGAGCCCCGCGCTCACCCAGGCGGAAGATGCGCTCGCAAAGGACGCGATGTTGAAGGACGAGCCGTAAATCGAACCGCCCAGGTTGCCGCCCGTCATTTTGACGGCCGAGCCGTTCTGGAAGTAAGGTTGTTTGCCTGAAAACGACCCGCCCATCAGCGTCAGCGTGCTGGCCAAGTACTGGGCCGAGTCCCCCGTGTTCAAAGAGCCGTTGGCGTAAACCGTCCATGGCTTGCTCTGCGAAAGCGGCGTGCTGACGCAAAAGACCGACGCCGGCAGCAGGCCGTCCGGCGAGCCGACGACGAGCGCGCCTTTGACGATCGCGTTCCCCTCCAGCGTGGCCGGGCCCTCCAACACGGCGGTCTCTCCGGTGTAGGTGTTGGCCCCGCTGAGCGTCAGCGCGCCTGAGGTGGTCTTACTCAGCCCGACCGGGCCCTCCAGCTTCGCCCGGATGATGCCCGCCTGCGCGGCGTAGTCCCCCTCCAGCTTCACCAGCGTGCCGTTGGTGAGGAGGCCGCCCTGCATCGCGACCCCTGCGGTGTTGGTCTGGATCGCGCCGCCCAGGTTCAGCGTGCCGCCCGTCACGCGCAGGAGTCCTTGCGTCGACAGCGGGTTTACTCCGCCCGGCAGCAGCAGCGCGCCCGCGTTCACGCAAGTTCCGCCCGTGTGAGCGGCGGCGACCGTCAGCACCAGCGTCCCGGTTCCCGATTTGGTCAGAGCCACCGCGCCCGCGCCGTTGTCGGCGATGACCGCCGAGTTGGTCACCACGGCCGCGTTTTGAAAAATCAGCTCGCCCGCCGCGTCGGCCGCGCCGCCCGCCGTCAGCGTGCCGCCCTCGAGGGTGAGAGGCCCGCTTCCAGAGGGCGAGAGGAGCCCGCCGAGCGAGCCGAGGCGCAGCGTATGGCCCTGCCCGATGGACAGGGTGCGGGGCGCCGCGTCGCTGGCGAGCAGGGTGTTGACTGTCACCTCGGTGCCCGCGAGGCTCACCGTTCCGGTCGAAGCGTTTGAAATCCGCGCGTTCTGCGTGGCGCCGCCGGCGAGCGCCGGGTCGTTGCCTTCAACGGTGGCGTAGCCGCCGTAGGCCACGATGTTCACGCCATCACTGGCGGCCCAGTTCGCCGCCCCCACGGTCGCGAACGCGCCCAAGAGGCCCGCAGCATCATTCGCGTTCGTGGTCGCATAGCCGTTGTCTGCGCCGACCGCGGTGTTCACCGTGGGCTGCGCGAAATTGACGGTGCCTCCGACTTCGCGCGAGAGTCCGCCCAGCAGCAAGCGGGTCTTGCCGCTGGCGTTGCCGTTGACGATGCTCAGCGAGGAAGCGCCCGCGCGGACGACCGTGCCGCTGACGGCTTGGCTGCAGGCCACGCCCGCTTTGCCGCTCAGTTTGAGTGCGCCCCCGTTCAGCTCGAGCGCGGACGCGTCACTCAGAATGTTGGTGGCTGGAGCCGTGCTCTGGTTGAAGCCCAGCTCCAGCGTGCCCAGCCGCACCGACGTGAGACCCGTGTACGCGTTCGTCCCGGCCAGCGTCAGCGTGCCCGAGTTGGCCTTCTCCAAGGAGCGCCCCACGCCTCGGATCGCCCGCGTCGCCACCACGCCGCTGTTGTAGCCTGCCGCCACGTCCCACACGCTGTTCGTGGCCAACTCGACGTCCGCCGCCACGGTCTGAACCCCGCCAACATTGCTCTGCCGGAACAGGTGGCCCAGCGTCAGCGTGTTCCCCGCTGCGCCGTCGCCCGCGCCGCCCACCGTCAGATTGTACGTGATGCCGTCGAACACGAGGCGGCCCGCACCCTGCGGCGCGCCGAGCACGATCACTTTTCCGGAAGAGGTTCCGGCTGCGAAAAAACGGGCAACATCCGTATCGCCCGGCTTCACGTCGCCGCCCCAGTTCACCGCCTCGTTCCAGTTCGTGCCGGTCCCGTCCGGCCCGCCGTCCCACGAGAGGGTGGCGGCCCCTGCCGGTCTGATGCCGCAGAGGAGCATGACGGCCGATACGATCCACCTGTGTTGACCTTGTCGCATGTCTTTCCCTTTCCGGGTTCGCTTCGTTTATCCAATACCTGTATCGTAAGACAAGACAGCTGATACTGTTGACAAATTAGCACCATTTGTGCATCATGTCCACAGTGATTTTCGTTTTTACGATACAGGTATCTTATAAAGGACAGGAGCGACAACCATGCTGCTTCAAAGGAAATCGGGGCGGACGGGACTTCTGCTGGGAGGCGCTGCGGCCTTGGCCTGGTGTGCGATTGCGGGATCCGCCGAGCGCCCCGCGGGAGAGACGCGGGTCGCAACATGGAAAGGCGACCAGGCGGCCGCTTTTCTGCTGATGTTCGACGACAGCTGGCCGAGCCACTTCCAGGTCGCTGCGCCCGCCCTCGCCGAGCGCGGCCTGACCGCGACCTTCTACATCAACCCAGGCAAGGGCGAGTACCAGAAGTTCGCCGGGGAATGGGAAACGAACGTCTGGCGCCGGGGAATGGCTTACGGCAACCACACCTGGGCGCACGCCAGCGTCACCAACGCCGCGCAGGCCGAGCAGGTCATCGGGGCCTGCAACGACGCGATCCTGCGCCTCGTGCCTGGCCGCACGCCGCGCCTGATCTCTTACGGTCAGCCCGGCGTGAAGGAGTGGCGCGTCGCGACGAACGACCTGCAGGCGATCCTCGACCGGCACCACCTGGTCAGCCGTCCGCCCTTCACCGGACACGGCGCGGTCTACCACTGGCAGACCGCGCCCCAGATGCTGGCGCTCGCGGACCGGGCCATCGCCGCGCAGGGCCTCGAGTACCTCGTCATCCACGGCGTCGAGCGCATCAAGCCCAACTGGAGCTACCAGGACTTCTGGCCGCTTAAACAGGAGGTGTTCTTCGCGGTGCTCGACGGGCTCTGTGAGCGCCGCGACCAGGGCAAGCTGTGGATCACGGACCACATCACCGCGCACAAGTATGAGACCGAGCGCGCCGGGGCGCAGGTGAAGGTGCTGCGCGCGTCGCCTCAGGAGCTCCTGCTGGCGCTGACGTGCACGGCCGACCCGGCGTTGTACGACGAGCCGCTGACGCTGATCACGCGCGTGCCGGACGACTGGAAATCGTGTATCATGACGCAGTCCGGCACGAACGCCACGCTGAAGATCTCGCAGGGTTCGGTCCGCTACGAGGCCCTGCCGAACGGACAGACGATCTCGCTCCGCAAGGGCGAATGATCTTTCACCCCAACTCCGATCCGGAAAATACACCTATGAAAAAAAGTTCCGCCTTGCTCCTCGCGCTCTTCTCCGCATCGCTCGTCCAAGCCGCCGCCCCCCACTGGGAGTGGGCGGGATGGGGCGGCGGCGGCTACTTCTACTCCTCTGTTTTCCATCCGACAAAAGACGGCGTGCTCTACATGGGCGGCGACGTCTGCGGCGTCTACAAGAGCGAGGACCACGGCCAGCACTGGCGGCTGATCAACGACGGCCTGGCCGACTACGGCGTCTTCTCGCTCGCGGTGGACCGCACCGCGCCCGAGACGGTCTATGCCGCCACGGCGGGCGGCCTCTGCAAGAGCACGGACGGCGGCGCGCACTGGCGCCTGCTGCCCGGCACCGACAAGAAGGGGCTGCGCATCACCGGCGAGAAGGGCAAAAGCATCCGCTGCATCGCGGTCGATCCCGCGCGCGGAAACATCGTCTACGCCGCCAGCCCCGGCGGCAAGGTCTACAAGAGCGCCGACGGCGGCGAGACCTGGAAGGTGAGCTACGAAAAGGCCTCGGAGCCGGAGCCGCCGGAGACGCTGCGCATCCAGTTCGGCAAGGCCAACGACGCGTACTTCGGCGGGTTCTGGCTGCCGTTCGCCTTTCCCGAGGGCGCCGCGTCCGCCGACTGCGCCGGCTTCGGCTTCACCTTCAAAGGCGACGGCACCGTGCCGCAAGACTGCTTCTTGCAGCTTAAAACCAAGGACGGCGTCACGTACAAAAGCAAGAATCTGCGCGAGCTCTTCACGCAGACCGTTTGGGGCGAAGTGGTGCTGGGAGCCAAGGACTTCACGCTCGACCCCGAGTTCGCCAAGAAGAACCCGGACAAGGCGCAGGCCTACTCCGGCACCCCCGACTGGAGCGCGGTCAACCGCCTGGACTTCGCCTGCGTCGGGCCGCTCATGAAAGACGCGCCCGTGGGCAAGTTCACCCGCTTCTATTTCGCGGTCAAAGGGCAGCCGCAGGTCGTCAAAGAGTTTTCGAAGAGCAAGTCCGTGCCGACCTACGGGAACATCCGCGTCGGCACGCCGTCCGGCAACCCCGTCTACAGCGTGGCCGTCGCGCCGAAGGACCCCGCGCTGGTGCTCGCCGCCACCGACGACGCGGGCCTGCTGCTCAGCCGCGACGCGGGCGCCACCTGGCAGGAGCTGCCGCTGCCGCAGAAGGCGGCCTGCGCCGCGGTCGCGCCGTCCGACCCGGCGGTCCTCTACGCCGTGTTCTTCAAGGAGGGGCTGCGCAAATCGACCGACAAAGGCAAGACGTGGCAGGACCTCTCGCAGGGCTTCCCCAAGAACGCCACGCTGCACGAGGTCGCCGTCAGCCCCGCCGACCCGGACGACGTCTTCGTGATCGGCGCGGACGGCTGGAACGGGCGCTTCTTCTGCTCCAACGACGGCGGCAAGAGCTGGAAGACCGTCGACAAGATCGCGGCCGACCTCGCGGCCAACCCCACCCTTCCCGGCGACGCCGAAAAAGGCTTGGCGGGGCTGAGCACGCCCAAGAACATCGCGGTCAACCCGCTCAATCCCAACGAGCTCTTCATCGCCGCGAACTGGCGCCCCTGCCACAGCGCGGACGGCGGTAAAACCTGGACCGAACGCGTGCGCGGCGCAGACATCTCCTGCGTCTTCGACGTGCGCTTCCACAAGGGCAAAGTCTACGCGAGCGCCATGGACGAAGGCATCCTCGTCAGCGCCGACAACGGCAAGAGCTGGCGCGGCCTCTGGCCGCTCAAGTACGATCCTGAAGTCAGCGGCCACTATTGGCGCCTCGCGATCAGCGACAACGGCGGCATTGACCGGATCGTCAGCACCTGCAGCCCGTGGGACTCCTCGAAGCCGAACCGCGTCGTCATCAGCGAGGACGGCGGCAAGACCTTCTCGCGCACGACCGCGGGCCTGCCGACCCAAAACCCCCACGCCAACACCATGTGGGGCACGGGATACCCGCGCGCGATGGCCGCCGACCCGAAGGATCCCAAGACCCTCTACCTCGGCATCGACGGCGACCCTTCCTCCGACTGCAAAACGGGCGGCGGGGTCTTCAAGTCGACCGACGGAGGCGCCACCTGGGCGCAGCTCGCCGCGCAGCCCGGCGGGCGCCGCATGTTCTTCGGCCTCGCGGTCGACCCGACCGATTCGAAGCGCATCTACTGGTCCTGCTGCGGCACGGGCGGCGGCGTCTGGCGCAGCGAGGACTCGGGCGCGACGTGGACGCACATCTTCAAGAGCGAGCAGTGGCTCTTCAACCTGCATGTGACCGCCGACGGCACGCTCTACTGTCCCGGCAAGCAGCTCTGGCGCAGCACCGACCACGGGCAGACGTGGAAGCAGCTGACGAAGTTCACGAACGCAGGCTGGGAGGTCATCGGCCTGGCGGACGACCCCGCGGACAAGAACCGGTTCTGGTTCTCGACCTCTACCTGGGACGGCAGCTCTCACGGCTCCGTGTTCGAGACCGCCGACGGCGGCGCCACCTGGCAGGAGATCGGCGCGGGCCTCCCTTACCGCAAGCCTCTGGTCCTGCGCTATAACCCTGAGACGCGCGAACTCTGGGCTGCCGGCGTGTGCCTCTTCAAATGCAAGCGCTAGCGAAACGGCTCGGCACAGCCTCGCCCTCCAGCAAATCGCCCGTTTTCGTATGGGGCGAGGCAGCGCCGAGCCGATCATTGGTCACACGATCTGCAAACCCGCTCTAGCGGTAGAAGTTCGCCCACGGGCTCATCGCGGCCCCGTTCGTCGCGAGCGTGGAAGGCGAATACACGACCGGGCCGTTCACATCGTTGGTCGACAAGCTGAAGTTGACCTGATAGCCGAGGCACATGTTTTGCACAATCAGGTTGGCCACGCTGGTCTGATAGCTGATGAGGCCGAAGTTGCCCGCGCCGGTTGAACCGGTCACGTGATTGTTCTGAATGCGGTTCCCGGCCACCCCTTCCAGGCGGATCCCGCTGTCCGCGTTCTCGACGAACAGGTTGTTCTCCACGCGGTTTCCGCTGGCCTGTCCCGAAACGCCATTCAGCCGCACCCCCGATGCCCCGTTCGCGCTGATCGAGCAGCGCGCGATCAGGTTGCCGTCGCAGCGTCCTTCAAGCCCGGAGAGGCCGATGCCGTCGTTCTGGTTGCCGCTGACCGTGCACTCCGCGACGGTGTTGCCCAGGCAGCGGCCGCCCGAGCCGCCGGTCAGAAGCACGCCGGAGGCGCCGTTGCCGCTGATGACGCACCGCTCGATCGTGTTGGCCTCGCAGCGGCCGCCCGACTGGGTCCCGTCCACGAGGACCCCGTGGTACCCGTTGCCGCTGATCGCGCACCCGACCACCGCGTTGCCGCTGCAGGGCCCGCCGTAGGCCCCGTAGAGCTTCACCCCTTGATTCACGTTTCCCGAAACCGACACGCCCTCGATCCGCCCGTTCTGGACATACTCGAAAAAGATGCCGCTGCTGAAGCCCGCGACCGAGCCGCCTCGGACGACGACCTCGCGCCAAGGGGCTCCCGGCTGGCCGCCGACCCACACCCCATAGCCGATCTCATCGTTGTCCCCCGTGAGGGCAAAGCCCATCAGGTCCACCGTCACGCGGTTGGCCTGAACGATCACGCCGCTGCCCGCCGTCGTGAAATTGGTCGTGAGGTAGTACGACCCCGGCTGCGTGATGGTATAGGGCACGTTGGTGATCGCCACGCGCGGCTCGATCTGCGCCAGCGTCTTCATCGTCGGCGCGGGCGCGCCGGGCGGCGTCAGCGGGCCCTGCGCACGCGCGGCAGGCGGCAAGCCTGCCGAAAGGGCAAGGCCGAGCGCCAGGAGCAAATAGACCCTCTTCATATCGCACCTCCTTGCCAAGCATCGGGCTTCCGTTCCCGCGCGTGTTCTAGTACGTGAAATTCGCGTTGGGGTCGGCCGAACCAGGCGAGGTTCCGCCGGCGTCGCCGTTGATCGCTCCAGCAGCCGTTCCGGTCACAACCAGGCAGAGGTTGCCGCTCGCCAGCGACCAGTTCGGCGCGTTCCAGCGGGCGATGTTGCGGAAAATGAAGTTTGCCCCCTGCCAGGCGACAAATCCTTTGTCGTTGCCGATCGACTGGTTGCTTTCGAGGCGGTTGCCCATGCCTTTGGCCAAAAAACCCACACCGTTGCCGCCGTTGCCGTTGCTGTTGGCCACGCACCGCATGACCACCGTGTTATTGGCCACCTCGAACCCGTTCGAGGTGTTGTATTCAGCCGTGCAGTCGAGGATCGAGCCGCCTGCTGAGGACAGGATGCCCACCCCGGCGTTGCGCTGCGCCGCGCAGGCCGAAACCTTGCTCGCATCGCCCACGACGATGCCGACGCCGTTGCTCCTCACCTCGCAGTCGGCCACCGTGCACTCGCGGTCGGCGACGACACCCGTGAGGGCGTTGAAAGACACCGCGCAGTCTTTGATGATGCTGCCCTCTCCCGCCTCGACCCCGTTGTCCACATTGCGCAGCACACGGCATCCGGTGACCACGCTGCCTGCGCCCACCGTGATGCCGCACGCGGCATTGTTCCCCGTTGCACACTCCGACACCATCGCCTCGCCTCCCACAAAGATGCCCGTGTTCAGGTTGTCATAGGTCGTGCAGCCAACAATACTCGAATCGGCCTCCGACGTGCAGATGCCATACGAGCCGTTCGAACGCATCACGCAGTTCCTCACCCGGCATCTTCCTCCCATGTAAAGGCCTTCGCCCTGATTGTCGCAGGAGGTGCAATCTGAAATCAACGTCCCCCAGCCCGTAATGATCCCCGTCGAACCATTGTCATAAGCGGCGCACTCCGTGATCACCCCTCCGACCTGGTTCATGATGCCATATTCCGCGTTGTCGTGTGCCGAGCAGCCTTGGATCGTTGCCCCAGCCCCGTCCCCGGCGATCCCCCAATGGTTCCGGCGGGCCGTGCAGCCGGAGATGGTCGTCTTGCCGTCCGTCATAATTCCCACGAAGCCGTTGTCGGTTGCCAGGCAGCCTGAGATGACCGAGCCAAAGCAGGCCATGAGCCCGTCTTCGCCGTTGTAAGCGGCGACGCAATCGGAATACGTGCATCTTTCGTTTGAGTAGAACCCGCGCCCTTTATTCCCCCGGGCGACGCAGCGCGTGAAGGTCGCGTCGGTGTCGGCAAAAAAGCCGTAGTTGTTGGTCGAAGCACACACGTCCGAGACGGCGCCGGCCGCCCCCATGAGGTTGAGGCCGTACTGGCCCACCCAGTAGCTGACCGCACCGTTCATGATCCGGAGGTTGCGGGTGCCGGGGCTCTGGTATATTCCGCTCCAGCTGGAGGCTCCCGGGCCGATGAGCGCGTGCCCGCCCATGTCGATGGTCACGTCGTTGGCGCTCACGGTGATGCCGTTGACGCCGGTCTGCGTGCACGTCAGCGTGCCGGCGAGCCTGGCCGAGCAGGGCCAGGCGAGCGTCTCGGGGACTTCGCAGAGCAGCAGGTTGAGCCGGTTGCCGGCGGCCATGTTGTAGTTGTTCGTGTTGCCCCGGACGATGTTGTCCTCGATGATCGCCCCTGTGCCGTTCAGCCGGAGCCCGGTGGTGTTGCCCTCCAACCGGCACGCGCGGATCACCGAGTTGCCAGACACCCGGATTCCGGTGTCTGCGCCCGTCACCTGGCAGTCCCGGACCGTGCACCCGCCGGCGACGTAGATCCCGTGCCGTCCCCCGCCGGCGACGCGGACCGCTTCGATCACCCCATTCAGGTTGCCGCTCACGCCCGTGGCCGCGATGCCCGTGCTGTCCGTTCCCGTCAGAATCACCACGCCGTTTTGCACGCGCAAATTCTTTCCCGCGCCGCTCAGGATGATGCCGTTGCTTCCGGCCGGCGGCGCGATCGTGAAGCCCATCAGGTCCAGCGTCACGTTATCCGCCGAGATCGTGACCGTATCGGAGAGATTGGTGGTCAGATAATACGAGCCCGGCCGGTTCAGCGTGACCGGGGCGCTTCCGACCGGGAACCGCGGCTCGACCTGCGCCAGCGTCTTCATCGTCGGCGCGGGCGCGCCGGGCGGCGTCAGCGGGCCTTGCGCGTCCACGGAGACGGGCGACCAGAAACAGGCAGACAGAACCGCTACCGCAAACGGACAACACGTCAGTCTTTTCATGTTTCGCCACCTCCATCTTTCTGCAAGCTCTGCGCCGGAAACCCGTGCGCAGCATACTGGGGACACGCTTTTTGTTATGTCGGCGCATAACATACTAACCGTATTTGAATTATTGTGGCGCGCCTCAACAGGTCTGTCAACACAACAACAAAAGGCACCCGCCCGAATTCGAGGGGTGTGAAGGGCCGGCTGCGACGGGACCGGCCGGTTGTGCCGCCAGCCGTCGCCCGCGCCGATCTGGAGATCGCCGTGATCAACGTGCATTGAGGCGCGCCGCCGCGCCCGGCCCCTCAGCCCGCGTCGACGGACACCGAGCCGCGCGCGGCCTTCTTCTCGCCGTGCCGGCGCTTCTCGTCGAGCATCTTGGCTTTCTGGCGGCGCGAGCGGCGGCGCTTCTGGCGGCGGATCTTCTCCGCCTCCTGCCGCCGCACCGACTCCGCCGCGTTCGTCTTCTCCAGGATCTTCTCGGCCAGCTCGCGGCGCGCCAGCCAGCGGTTCATCTCGCGCGAGCGGTTCAGCCCGCACTTGATCGTCAGCCCGCTGGGCCCATGGAAAAGCCGCACCGTCGAGGCGGTCTTGTTGACCTTCTGTCCGCCCGGTCCGGAGCCGAGGATGAACGATTCCTCGAGGTCCTCCTCGAAAACGCTGGCCAGCGCCATGCGCTCTTTGATCTTCTCGATGGATTCTGGCGAGATCATGGTTCGGAGTTCGGAGTTCGGAGTTCGGAGTTCGGAGTTCGGAGTTCGGAGTTCGGAGTTCGGAGTTCGGAGTTCGGAGTTCGGAGTTCGGAGTTCGGAGTTCGGAGTTCGGAGAAAAGGCTACACGCGTACCGTTGAAGGCGCAACAACGAAATCCTCATTCCGCCCGCGCCTCCTTTTCGCTATGCTACGGAAAACAACGAAAGGTCCCTGCTCATGCGCGTGCTCGTCCCTCTCGCCGAAGGAATGGAAGAACTCGAAGCCGTCACGATCATCGACGTCCTGCGCCGCGGCGGCGTGGAGGTCACCTCGGCCGCGCTCGGCCGCGACTTGACCGTCCGCGGCTCGCGCGGCGTCCGCGTGCTCGCCGACGCGCTCTGGTCCGCACTCGCGCCCGACACCTTCGATGCGGTCGTGCTGCCCGGCGGCGGCAAAGGCACCGAGAACCTCGCGGCCGACCCGCGCGTCATCCGCACGGTGCAGAGCTTCAACGCGGCCGGCAAAACCGTGGCGGCCGTCTGCGCCGCGCCCACCGTGCTCGCGGCGGCCGGCATCCTCGAAGGCCGCAAAGCCACCTGCTACCCGACCTGCGCCCAAGACCTTGGCGAGGCGTACGACGAGGCCCCGGTCATCGCCGACGGCAACATCGTCACCAGCCAGGGCCCCGGCACCGCCATGCTCTTCGCCCTCGTGCTGATCCGCCTGCTGGTCGGCGAAGAGGCCGCCCAGCGCGTGGCTGCCGGCCTGCTGACGAGCCTGTGACAATAGGCAGCAGGCAATCGGCAACTGGCTATGGGCCGGAAAAACAGCCGATAGCCGCTCGTCTCAGATCCGGCGCGGGGTGCGGATGCCGAGCAGGCCGAGGCCTTCGGCCAGCACCTGCGCCACCATCGCGCACAGGCGGATGCGGCTGTCGCGCACGGCCGGCTCGGCCTTGAGCACCGGCGAGCGTTGGTAGAAGCTGCTGTAGGTCTGGGACAGCCCGAACAGGTAATCGGCCAGGATGCTGGGCTTGTAGGCTTCCGCCGCGCGCAGCACCGCCGCCGGAAACTGCATGAGCTGCAGCGCCAGCGCCTTCTCCACCGTCTCGTTCAGCAGCAGCGCGTTCGCGAGCGGATCGCCGCCCGGCACCTGCGCCGCATACTTGTCGAGCAGGCTGCACACGCGCGCGTAGGCGTACTGCAGATACGGGCCGGAGTTGCCCTCCAGCGCCAGCGCCTTCTCCCAGGTGAAGACGATCAGGGTCTGCGGGTCGTGGCTGAGGTCGGCGTACTTGATCGCGCCGATGCCGATGGCGGCGGCCAGCTCCTTCTGCTCGGCCTCGGGCATCTCGCTGTTCGACGCCCGGATGATCTCCAGCGCCCGGCGCTCGGCCTCGTCCAGCAGCGCCTCCAGCTTGATGACGTTGCCCTGCCGCGTGGAGAAAGTGCCCTCGGGCAGGCGCATCAGACCGAACCACACGTGCTCCAAATGAGTGGTGTAGCCCAGCTTGGCGCACACCGCGAAAAACTGCTTGAAGTGGAGCTGCTGGCGCTCGTCGGTCACATACACGACGCGGTCGGGATTGAACTCCGCCACGCGGTTGCGCACGGTCGCGATGTCCGTCGCCGCGTAGTTGAAGCCGCCGTCGCTCTTGCGCACGATGCAGACCGGCATGCCCTCGTCCTCGAGCTTCACCACCAGCGCGCCCTCGCTCTCCACGGCCAGGCCCTTGTCCTGCAGCAGCTGGATCGTCTCCGGCAGCGTGTCGTTGTAGAAGCTCTCGCCGCGGTAGAGGTCGAAGCCGACGTCCAAGCGCCGGTAGACGCGGTTGAACTCGTCGAGGCTGATGGCGATGAAGCGCTCCCAGACCGCGCGGTTCTCGGGGTCGCCCTGCTGCAGCTTCACCAGCTCGGCCTTGCAGGCGTCGAGCCACGCCGGGTCCTCCTTGGTGCGGTTGTAGCTCTGCACGTAGACCCGCTCCAGCAGCTCGACCGTCAGCGCCGCGCGCTCCTCGTCCGACAGGAAGGCGCGGTAGCCCTGGATCAGGATGCCGAACTGCGTGCCCCAGTCGCCCAGGTGGTTGTCCGCGATCACGCGGTAGCCCAGCGCGCGGTACATGCGGTCGATGGCGTTGCCGATCACGGTGGAGCGGATGTGGCCGATGTGCATGGGCTTGGCCACGTTGGGGCTCGAGTAGTCGATGATGACGGTCTTGCCCTGGCCTGCGGCCGGGATGCCGAAGCGCGGCGCGGCGGAGAGCGCGGCCACCTGCTCGGCGAGCCACGCCGGGCTCACGGTCAGGTTGATGAAGCCCGGCCCGGCGATCTCGGCCTTGGTCAGCATGGGCGGGAGCGGCAGCGCGGCCAGCGCGGCCTCGGCCACGGCGCGCGGCGGGCGGCGCAGGGTCTTGGAGACCTGCATCGCGTCGTTGCACTGGAAATCGCCGAAGCGCGGGTCCGTGGCCGGCTGCACGCGGATGCCCGACCACTCCTGCACGTCGCCGAACGCCGCCTGGAAAGCCTGCCGCAGCCAATCGGCCAGCTGCGCCTCGCACTTGTTCACTGTCTCGCTCATGCTTGAAACCTCGCCTCTCTTCATAAAATGGAGGCCCTCAGCATAGCGGCACCGGCGCGGCGCGTCACGCTCAAAAAAAGGCAGCCACCGACGGGCGTCGATGGCTGCCTCAGAAGGATGTCGAAGGCCGACGGCTTAGAACTTCGCGATGATTTCCCAGCGCAGGAAGTATGCGACCGTGTCGGACTCGTAGTAGTCGCCCGGATCGAGCACTTCGGCCGTGACGTGGCCGGAGAGGTCACCGCGCTTGCCCGGCTTGGCCTTGAGGATCGGGAAGTCGTAGCGGACCACGCCCAGCCAACCGTACAGGTCCCCGCCCGTCGAGCCGGCCGGAACGCCCATGTCGTCCTCCACCGCCGCGTACATCGGGCCGATGCTCGCCCGCACCTTGTGGCCCGGCGAGAAGCCGACGCCCGTCTCGAGGCTCGGATAGAGCAGGTTCGACCAGTAGCCCGCGCCGTACGTGAAGTTGTAGACGTACAGCTCGCTGAACTGCGGCCAGCGGGACCACAGCGGATCCCAGGCGGTGTCGTTGTCGTCCGCGCCGCGGTCCTTGTCGCCCGAGAGGTAGTAGCAGGAGCCGGTGAAGAAGGGCTTCGCCGTGGAGTCCACCAGCGGCTTGTAGGTCAGCCCGCCGTAGCCCAGGTAGCCGGCCGTCGCCGCGCCGCCGTCCTTCTGCCCGGCCTGCACCGCGCCCTCGAACTCGGCCGAGAGGGTCTCGGTCAGCTTCGGCATCACGCGCGCGCCCCAGGTGTTGACGATGCGGCCCTGCAGCTTGGAGCCGTCAGGCATGCGGGCTTTCTCCTCGCGCTTGTAGAGGTAGTAGAGCTCGAAGGGCAGATCGTCGACCTCTTTCGACTTGAAATAGAGGCCCCCGCCCCACTCGGCCATGTCCTTGCTGCGGGGATTGATCGAGGTCAGCGGACGCTCCTTGTACTCCGAGCCGTCGGCCTTTTCGGGGTGGCCCCAGCTCAGCTCGGTCTCCGGGCTGTTGTAGATGGCCAGCAGGTCAAGGGCGTTCTTCTCGTCGAATTTCACGGTCGCCTTGATCGCGTCCATGAAAACCGTGCGGGAGCCGTCGAACGGCGTGCCGTCGGCCAGCACCCGGCCGGCCCCGTAGGACGGCCCGCCCGGCCCGAAGAAGTCCTGGCGGCCGATGCGCAGATCGACCCGGTCATCGAACAGGTTGTAGAAATCGAGGTAGAGGTTGTCGACCAGCACCTCGTCGGGCGCCTGGTAGTTGCGGCTCTCGCTCGGCTGGAAATATTCGCGGAACTCGTCGGTCAGGCGCATGTACGCCTTGAAGTCCTCGGTCTTCACTTCGCCCCACACGCGGGGACGGACGCGCAGGTAGTTGTTGTTCGGCATCACCGCGCCTTTGGCCATCGGCAGGTTGTCGATGAGCTCTTGGCGCACCCGCAGGTCCGCGCCCGCGTTCGCCTGCAGTTTGCCCTCGGCGGGCTTGACCTCTGGCGCCGCGGCCGCCGGCTTGACCTCGGGCTGGGCAGCCGCCGGCTTCGCCTCCTGAGCCGCCGCGGCCGGCTTCACCTCCTGCGCACAGACGGCACCCGCCAGACCTGCGCAAAAAACCATCCCCAAGCATTTTTTCATGCGGTTTCTCTTTAACGCGTGACGATTTGAAGGGGAAACGCCTCTTGCGTTTCTCCACGTAGTAACACTTATACCTGAAAGGCCCGCCTTGCGTCCAGCACGTTCTCAGCTTTTTTCGTATGCAAGAGGCATGTGCAAAAAGGAGCCGTTTTTGCTATCATTCGCGCATGATTAACGCATTCTTGTGGTTGACCGGCGGCGTGCTCGCCTACCTGCTGGGTTCCGTCCCCTTCGGTTTCCTGATCGCCAAAACCCGCGGCCAGGACATCCGCACCCTCGGCAGCGGCAACATCGGCGCCACCAACGTCTTCCGTTCCGTCAGCAAGCCGCTGGGCATCCTGACGTTCGCGCTCGATTTCCTCAAGGGCTTCGCAGGCGTCCAGTGGATTCCGGCCCTCGCGTCGCTCCTCACCGGCGTCGCCTACGAGAACATGTACTTCCCCGTCTTCTGCGGCGCGATGACCGTGGTCGGCCACAACTGGACGCTCTTCCTCGGCTTCAAAGGCGGCAAGGGCATCGCGACCAGCGCCGGCCTGCTGCTCGGACTCTCCCCCGCCGGCGTGGGCATCGCCTTTCTGGCCTGGCTGATCACCTTCCTCGCCTCGCGCTATGTCTCCGTGGCCTCGATCACCGCCGCCGTCGTCCTCGGCGTCGCCGCCTGGCCGCTGCACCTGAAAGCGAACGGCCCCTGGTTCCCCGGCGTCCTGACCCTGCTCGCCCTGCTGGCGGTCTGGAAACACCGCACGAATATCGCCCGCCTGCGCGCCGGCACCGAGTCGCGCTTCCAGTTCGGCAAAGGGCGCTCGCCGAAAAACACCCCCTAACGCCCTCCGTCCCCTGTCCTCTGTCCTCAGACCTCTGTCCTCAGACCTCTGTCCTCTGCTTTAAATTCTCTTATGAACATCACAATCATCGGCGACGGTGGCTGGGGCACAGCCATCGGCCTCCTGCTCCACTCCTACGGCCACACGGTCACCCTGTGGGGCCCTTTCGACGAGTATCTCGCCGAGCTCCGCGCGCGCCGCGAGAACACGCGCTTCCTGCCCGGCATCGCCCTGCCTGAGACGCTGCGCTGGACGTCCGACCCCGCGGCGGCCGCGGCCGGCGCCGAGGCCTTCGTCCTCGCCTCGCCCTCCAAGTTCTTCGCCGGCGTCTGCGAGCGTTTCAAAGGCCTGATCAAGCCCGACGCCCTCGTGGTCAGCCTGACCAAGGGCCTCTGCGAGGCGACCCACTGCCGCATGAGCGAGCTCGCCCAGGACCTGCTCGGCCTGGACGCCATCGCCGTGCTCTCCGGGCCCAGCCACGCCGAGGAGGTCGCCCGCAAGATCCCGACGGCCGTGGTGGCCGCCTCCCAAGAGCCGGCCCTCGCCCGGCGTGTCCAGAAGCTCTTCAGCGGACCGCTCTTCCGCGTCTACACCTCGACCGACCCGCTGGGCGTCGAGATCGGCGGCGCGGTCAAGAACGTCATCGCCATCGCCGTGGGCGCCTCGGACGGCCTCGGCTTCGGCGACAACACGCGCGCCGCGCTCATCACGCGCGGCCTGGCGGAGATCACGCGCTTCGGCCTGGCGCTCGGCGCGCGGCCGGAAACCTTCTCGGGCCTGAGCGGCGTCGGCGACCTGATCGTCACCTGCACCAGCCGCCACAGCCGCAACCACACCGTCGGCGAACGCCTCGGACGCGGCGAGCCCATCGAGGCCATCCTCGGCAGCATGAACATGGTGGCCGAAGGCGTGTGGAACTCCAAGGTCATCCACACGCTCGGCCAGACGCGCGGCGTCGAGATGCCGATCACCGACATCGTCTACGCCCTCTGCTACGAGGGCTTCGCCGCCCGCACCGCCGTCGAGACCCTCATGACGCGCGACATGAAGGCGGAAGCGTAGCGAGACGGCTCGGCGCAGCCTCGCCCTCCAAATCCGCCGTTTTTCACATGGAGGGCGAGGCTGTGCCGAGCCGGTCGTTGGCTACGCGCTTTTCAAACCGCGCTGGCCGCCGAACGCCAGCCGATAGGCGGCCGGCAGAACCAGCAGATTCAGCAGCGTCGCGCTGATGAGCCCGCCGAACTGCACGATCGCCAACGGCGCCAGCAGCTCGCCGCCCGGCTTGTCGTAGGCCAGCACGATCGGCACCAGCCCGAAAATCGTGGTCAGCGAGGTCATGATGATCGGCACCATGCGCTCGAGCGAACCCTCGATGATCGCCCGGTGCAGCTCCATGCCCGAGGCCTGCAGCTCGCGGTAGCGGTTCAGCAGCAGCAGCCCGTTGCGGACCACAAAGCCCACCACCGTCACAAAGCCCACCAGCGACGCGACCGAGAGGATCGGCGCCACATAGACCCCGCCGCCGAAGAGCGCCCGCGTGTTCGCCGCCAGCGGCGCCGGCGTCGCCAGATAGACCGCCAGGATGCCGCCGATCAGGCAGAGCGGCAGGTTCAGCATCACCAGCGCCGCCGCCTTGAAGCTGCGCAGCGAGTAGACCAGCAGCAGGACGATCGCCAGCACGATGGCGAGCCCCAGCCACGCCAGCCGCCGCGAGGCCGACTGCTGGGCCTCGTAGCTGCCGCCGTAGCTCACCGTGCACCCCATCGCGTGAACAACGGGCTCCACGTTTTTGCGCAGCGCCTTCACCAGGTCGCCCACGTTCGACCCCGGCGCCACGTTGCACGAGATCAGCGCCTTGCGCCGCGTGTTGTCGCGCACGATCAGGTTCGACGCCTCCTCGCGGAACACGTCCGCCACCTCGTCCAGCCGCACCCGGGCCCCGTTCGGCGCGCTCAGCTTGAAGGACGAGACGTCCGCCAGGTCGTTCCGCTCCGCGCCCTCCAGGCGCACCACGATGTCCCAGCGGCGCTGGTTCTGCGCCACCTGCCCCACGGTCACGCCGTTGAAGGCCGCCGAGACCTGCTCGCCGGCATCCTGCAGCGACAGTCCCGCGCGCGCCAGATCCTCCAGCCGGTAGCGGATGCGCAGCGTGTCCACCAGGATCTCGCGGTTCGCGCGCGCGTCGGCCACCTGCGGCAGCCGGTCGAGAACGCCCTTGACCGCCGCAGCCGCCGCACGCAGGGTGGCGAGGTCGTCGCCGTACACGTTGATCGCCAGCTCGGCGTTCGTGCCCGAGAGCACCGAGCTGATGCGGTGGGCCATGGGATAGCCGATCATCGTCGCCACGCCCGGAATCTGGTTGATCAGCGCCTCGATCTCCCGCCGCAGCCGCAGCGGGTCCGCCTTCAGGTCCACGCGCACCAGCAGCTCCGACGCGCTCACGGGCTCGGCGTGCTCGTCGCGCTCCGCGCGCCCCGTGCGGCGCGTCACGCTCCGGACGCCGTCCACGCGCTGGATCGCCAGCATCGACTGGCGCGTCGCGCGCTCGGTCTCCTCCAGCGACGAGCCGGGCGGCGTGCTCACGAACACGGTGTAGCAGTCCTCATGGAACGGCGGCAGGAAGCTGGTGCCGAACGTCGACGCCAGCCACAGCGCGCCCGCCGTCACGGCGGTCATGAGCAGGCACACCATCCAGGCGTGACGCACGCTGAAGCCGAGCAGCGGCCGGTAGAGCGCCTTGAGCACACGCACCGAAAACGCTTCCCTTGTTTTCGCCCCACTCTCCTCCTTGCGATCCCTGAGCGTTTCCTTTTTGCCCGCTCCCTTGCGGCCACTGAGTGGCCGCAAGAAGCCCCGCCGCTCGCTGAACAGCAGCAGGCAGAGCACCGGCGTCACCGTGATCGCCACCAGCAGCGACGCCGCGAAAACCAGCAGATACGCCAGCCCCAGCGGCTTGAAGAACTGGCCTTCGAGCCCCGACAGGAACAGCAGCGGCAGGAAGACCAGAATGATGATCAGGGTCGAGAAGGTCACCGAGTGCAGGATCTCCGCGCTCGCCGCGTGCAGCACCGTCACCCGCGACCGCCGTTCGGCCTCAGGCTTCAGGCTGTTCTCTTCCAGCTTGCGCCAGGCGATCTCGACGAAGATGATCGCGTTGTCCACGACGTCGCCCACCGCCACGGCCAAGCCGCCGAGCGTCATGATGTTGATGCCCAGCCCGAACTTCGGGAAGAGGAGCAGGCCGGTCGTCAGCGAGAGCGGCATGGCCAGCAGCGTGATGAGCGTGGTGCGCACGCGCAGGAGCGTCAGCCCCAAAACCAGGATCACGATCACTGTCGCGTCGCGCACGATCCCCTCGCCGTTGTCGATCGAGAGCCGGATGAAGTCCGCCTGACGGTAGGCGTCGCGGTGGATGTTGACGCCCTTCGGCAGGCGTGCCCGCTCGAACTCGTCCAGCGCCGCCTCGATCCGCCGCGTCAGCTCCAACGTGTTGCCGCCCGGCGCCTTGAGCACCGAGAGCACGACCGCGTCGCGGCCGTTGAAGCCCGCGGACCCGCGCCGCGGCGCGCCGCCGAGCGACACGTCCGCCACCTGCCCCAGCCGCACCGTCTGGCCGTCCCGCGTCGGCACCGCCACGCGCCGCAGCTCCTCCACCGAGTCGACGCGCGCCGTCTGCCGCAGCGGGATCTCCTGTCCCTTCACATGGGGCAAATAGCCCGCGCCCGCCATCGTGTGCGACGCGCGCGCGGCATCCACCACGTCGTTGAGCGTCACGCCGAAGCCGGCCAGCCGCTCCTGCGACACGTTCACCTGAAACTCCGGCAGGCGCCCGCCCATCACCACGACATTCCCGATGCCGGGTATGGCCATGAGCCGGTTGCGCAAGTCGTATTCGGCGAGCTGCCGCAGCTCCAGCGGCGAAACCGCGCCGCTGGCGACCGCCTGCTCGTCCGCCGTCACGGCCAGCAGCATGATCTCGCCCGTCACGGAGACGACCGGCGTGATCTCCGGCTCCGAGCCCTCGGGCAGCGCGGCGCGCACCGCCGACAGCCGCTCCGCCACGCTCAGCCGCGCGCGGAACAGGTCCGTGTCCCAGTCGAAGTCCACCCAGACGAACGACAGTCCGCCGCCCGACGACGAGCGCACCGCCTTGACCCCCGGCAGGCCGTTCATCGCGGACTCCACCGGGATCGTGATGAACTGCTCGACCTCTTCGGCCGTCAGACCGCCCGCCTCGGTCTGCACCACCACCCGCGGGACTTTCAGTTCGGGAAACACATCGACCGGCAGCCGGCGGCCGATCACCGCGGCGGCCACGATGGACACGGCCGTCACCACCAGGACCAGCCAGGGATTGCACAAACAGAAATCAATAATCCGTTTCAACATAGTGTAAAGTCTCCAAAAGGACGAGCGTCTTGCGACTTGCGACTCGCGGGCTCACGCGGCTCTCAATGCTTGCCTTCGTGGAACTGGCCGTCGGCGTGGAAGTGCCCCGCCGCTTTCTTCGGCGCGCTCGCCGACGGCGCGGCCAGCTTCAGCTCATACGCGCCGTCCAGCACCACGGTCGCTCCGGCCTCGAGTCCCGTCACTTCGACCCAGTCGCCGTCGGTCGCGCCCGTCACCACCTCGCGCTTGATGAACCGGTCCGCGTCGTGGGCGTCACGCACGAACACGACGCTCTTGAGCCCGTCATTCACCACGCAGGCCTGCGGCAGCGCGAGGCTCTCGGGCTTGCCCTCCTCCACAATCACGCTCAGCACGCCGGCACGCCCCGGAAGCGCCCACGCGGGAAGGCTCTGCGGCAGCAGATAGAGCGGCTGAATGCGCGCGGCGGCATCCGCCGCCAGGCCCATCTCGATCTGGCCGCGCGCCGCCGTGGCCGGCACTCGGCCCAGAGGCTCCACGAAACCGTTGAGCCCCGCGCGCACCCGCGACAGCTCGGAGGACACGCCGTCGGCGCGGAACCAGAGGCCGTCGGCGCGCGTCACGCACACCACCTCCGCCCCCGTCTCCGCCCACGCGCCGTTCTCGACCGACACCCGTTCGACCACGCCCGCCTCGCGGGCTGTATAGACGAGCAGCCCGTCCGCCTCGCGGCACAGCGCCCGCACGGCGCGCAGCGCCTCCTCGGCGTTCTGCCGCAGGCGCTCTGCCCGCACGGTCTCGGCCTCCTTCACCGCAAGCTGCTGCTCCAGCTCGGCGTTGCGCGTCGCGGCCGCCTTCAGCTGGGCGAGCCGCCGCCGCAGCGCCTCGGCCTCGGCCTTGGCCAGCGCCAGCGCCGCTTCGGCCTCGCTGACCTCGCCCTTCTTGGCGACCCACTCCGGCGAACGCACCGTGAAGAGCACCTCGCCGGCCTTGACCTGCTGCGGCGGACGCACGCGCACCTCGACCGCGCCGGAGACCGCCGCCCCGTAGACGCGCCGCGCGCCAGGCATCCACTCGAACCGGCCGGGGAAGCGGACCGTCCCGGTGACCGGGCGCTTGGCCGCCGTCACGAAGGAGATCCCCAGAAGCGTGCGCGCGCTTTCGGACAGCTCGATCGCCCCGGCCTCTCCTGCCTCGCTGTGGCTACAAGCCGCTTCCGCAGCCGCGGCATGGGTGCCGTCGCACGCCTCGCCTGCGTGCGCGTGACCGGCCTCGGCCGCCGCCGCCGGCTTCTTCGCAGCCTCTGGGTCGTGGTCGCAGGCCGCGCCGTGCATGTGCCCGGCCTCGGCCGCCGCGGGTTTCTCCGCCGCCTCATGATCGTGATCGCACTCGACGCCGCGCGCGTGCTCCGGCTCCGGCTTGTCGGCCGTCTTCGGTTTGGCGTCATGCTCGTCCGCATCCCCGTGGTCGCAGGCCGCGCCGTGCGCGTGCCCGGCCTCAGCCGCCGGTTTCTCCTGCGCGTGGTCGCACCCGTCGTGGTCGTGCCCGGCCTCGCCCGCGGCATGGGCCTCTTTTTCCGTCTCCGTCCCGTGCGCGTCTGCGGGCTCTTCCCGCGCGGCCGACTTGGCTTCAGCCTGGGCCGGCGCGTGGCCGCACTTCTTGTCGCCGCAGTTTCCGCAGGCCGGTGACGCGCCCGCATAAGCGACGGTTGTTAAAATGAATCCGAGTGTCACATTCAAAGCGTTCATGATTTCTCCTAAAGGGTCTTCGGGGTTTCTGTGGCTGCGGGAACGTGGAGCAGCTCCAAGCGGACGCGGGCTTCATGGAGCGCGGTCTGCGCATCGATCAGCGACTCCTGCAGGTCGTAAACGGTCTCATCCGCCGAAAGGAGCGCGAGCACGTCGGCCTCGCCTTGTTTGAACAGGCGCTCCGTCCGCTGCGCGGCCGCCTGGGCGGCGGGCAGCAGTTCGGTGCGCAGGCCGCGCTCCTTGGTCGCGACCGCCTCCATCATCGCCTGCGCCTCATGCCATTCGCCCACGAGGCTGCGCCACGCGTTCAACGCCTCCATCCGCGCCTCGTCGCGCCCCCCCTCGGCGTCCGCGATGCCTTTGCGGTTGCGGTTCCACAGCGGGAGGGTGAAGCCGAACGACAGCCCGATCTTGTTTTCACCGTCTTCGTGCTCGTAGCGCGGTCCGATCATCAGCTCCGGATACTGCTTGCGGATCTCCGCGCGCAGCTCCTCCTCGCCCGCCTTCAGACGGACGAGCTTCTCCTGCACGTTCGGGTGCCGCACCAGATCGAGCTCGGACGCGGGCGGCACGAGGCCGGCGAGGGCAGGCGGCGGGGTTTCGCCTTCGTCGGGGACGACCTCGCACGGGGCCTCCGGCGGCAGCCCGAGCAGCCGCTTGAAGGCGTGACGCCGCGCCACCGCGTCGGGACCGCAGCACGCGCAATCGACGCTGATCTTGACGCGCGTCTGCTCGATCCGGTCGGCCTCGGCCTTGGGCAGCTCGCCGGCCGCGACCAGCGCGCGCACCAGCTTCTCCCGTTCCAGCAGCCGGGCCTTGTAGGCGTTCTGCGCGTCGGCACAACGCAGTGTGGCCCGGCAGGCGTTCCACAGCCGGTCGACCTCCGCGAGCAACGCGCGCTCCGCCACGGTCACCGCCAGCGCGTCGGCCTGCGCGTAGGCCTGCGCGGCACGCTTCTCGAGGCCCGGCACCCCGTTGAGCGGGAGCGTGAACGTCAGGCCGGTGCCGAACAACCACGGGTGTGCCGCGCCACCCAGCGTGCGCTGGATGTCTGTCGGGCACTCCATCACGGGATCCTCCCACCAGCCGGCGGCCTGCGCCTGGCTTTCGGAGGACAGGTGTTTGAGGCGCAGCGCGTTGATCTCGGGGTTCAGGATCAGCGCGACCTGGCGCGCTTCTGCCAACGTCAGCGGAACGCGGTTGGTCGCCGAAGCGGACCAGTCTGCGGATTCCCGCGCCCAGTCGATAGGCGCGGGCGCGTAGCTGCGGCACCCGGTCCACAGCAGATAAGGCAAGGTCACAAGCGCGGCCGCGATGGGCCGCCGGAGATGAAGGGACAACATGAAAACGAGCTCCTCGTGTCAGGATGAACAGAAAACGGTCAAGCCGCGGCTACAGCCACGGCCACGCGCTCGGCGAGCGCGCTTTCCAGTCGACACGAGGAGGCCTCAACACAGGATCTGTGTGGAGCGCGCAAGGAAATAGAGATGCGGACGTCGAACGTCCGGCGGACGTTCCGGAACCGGCGCGGGGGCGTCGTCGACCACGGCGAACGGCGCCGGCGCCGGCGTCAGGACGACCCATGCGGCGATCAGATCATCGAAGCCCCGCGCGCCGGATTCGCTCGGAGGAAGATCGGCCACCGTCAGGTGGTCGCACGCGTGGTCGACGTGCTCGGACTGCGGCTCGGGCGTGCAGCCGCAGCTGTGATGCTCGCCGCAGGCATCCGGATCAGGCGCGCACAGGCAGAACGTCAGCCCCTGAAGTCCCGTCACCGCAAAAAGGAACAACGCCATGAAAAGCCGCAGCCCAGCCGCGGCCTTTTCCAGCAAGCGTTTTCTTTTCCGGCGAAGAAACATTGGGCAACTGTACCAAGAAACCGGCCTCACATGCAACCGAAATTATCCAAGGCTTACTTTTTGGGGTCGGCTGTATCTTTGGGTTTTGCGTGGACCGATCTTTTCCGCGAATGGGAACGCAACCAGGCGAGTGGAGGCGCGGGCGCCCCGCCCGCTCTTATGCGCGCCCGTCTTTTCGAGACACGCGAGCGGGCGAGGGCGCCCGCGGTCCCGACTTGTCCGCTGCGACAAGGGCACCCGGTTTCCCTTCGGTGACCCGCGGGAATACAAGACGCCTGTTATTCGAACGGCAGGCCCGCCACGGGGGGCGTCTGGCGCAACACGGTGCCGAGCGGCGTCCGGTTCGTCACCCCGCCGCCGGTCTCGAGAAAGAACCGGTCGTCGCGCATCCCCGCGTCGATGGTCAGGGCGGGATTGCGGTCCGCGGTGAACCGTGCCGCCGTGACCGGCGCCCACGGTCCGTCCGGGTTCAGCAGCCAGGCTGGGCCGAACAGGCTTTGGCGCCGCTGCCGGGCGGACTCGAAATTCCGCCGGAAGTCCTCGATGAAGCTGTAGAAGCCGCCGAGGGTGTGCTTGCCGGAGAGCGTGCTGAACGAGACCAGCCGCTTCCACTGGCGCGTCTCGTTGAGGTAGAAAGAGCCGGTATAGACCGTCCGGTCGCCCGCCGGTCGGGCGTGCACCACGAAGCGGTACGTCTCGTTGGGCTTCCATGCGTAATCGAAGAAGCTCTGCCCGCCCGTGCCTTCTCCCCCGAAGCGTCCGACGCGCACTCCGTCGCCCTGATACACCACCTGCGTCCGTTTCGCCGCCTCGGTTTCGGCGGGGTTGTCCGCGTCGACCGGATTCGGCGGCTCCCAAACCGAAAAGATCACGACCTTCCGGCCGTCCGCCAATTCCTGGAGACCGAAATAGCCTGCGTTGAATCCGATCACGCAGAAATAGGAGCCGGGCACCGATTCCAGAACCTGAACCTCATTGTAAAACGCGACCCCTTCAGAGGAAGTGCTCCACCCCAGATGCACGGAGCGCGCCTGCCGTTTCGCCTCAAGCTCCAGCTGCTCCTGCGAAACCGCCCACCCCGTCGCCGCTACCAGGCACACGGCCGCCGCCCATCCCGTTTGAAAACGCATGTCAAGGGTCTCCTTTCCCATCCCTGCTGATCAGTATGCTCAACCGGGGCTCGTTTTTCAAGCCGCGACCGGCGGGGGTCGGCGCACGCACGGTTAAAGATCCTTGGTGCGCAAAATGAACGTGCGTGCGCCCATGAGCCCTTTGTCTGTCCGGGATGTAAATCCTAATCTTAATCCTAATCCTAATCTTAATCTTAATCTCGCCCGCCTGGAAAGCGAATGACGATGAGGAGTACGATTACGATGAGGAATGAAAAGCGTGTTCACACGCGTCACACTTTCACTCGCTGCCTTCCCGTCCCCCGCCGCGTCTGTCATCCGTCCGGCCAACCGGTGCCTGCACCGGCAGGGCGCACGCGCCGCGAGCGCCGCGTGCGGGCGTCGCGCAAAATCCTCCTCTGGGGGGCTCCCGCGCACCCTTCCCTTGCCCCTTTCAGCAGCACGTTTCCGGTCAAAGACCCTGAAATGGAGCGGGGCCGCACAACGGACAAACCTGTCGTACAGGCCCGGCGGTCCGGGCGACCGCCGACAGATTTGGATGGCCAGCTACAAAATCGTTCGTGTTTCCTGACCCCCTCTTTGCCGTGCCGCAGCGCGACTTTGACATTTTTTTCACACTTCTCCCGCGCCGGGTCTTCTTGCCCTAGTATATAAAACGAATCTGTCTTTTCCGGAGCCGCCGCAGCGGCGTGCCCGCACATTCTTGGCACATTCCATGCTGATTCATGCGACACGCTTGGAGTGCCGGTGTCAGGGTGGCCACGCGGTCGGCCCGGGCCGCCCTGCGGCCGAGAGAGGCGCGGCGCACTCCGCGGAAAAAAGGAATCAACCATGCAGGCGAAGCTGACGAAACGGATGGCTGGGGGAATCATGGCGGCGCTGACGGTTCTCGGTGCCGGAACGGCATGGGCGGCGGAGCCCGCTTCGGTCACGGAGGTGGCGATGACCTCCGACACGCTGTTCATCCTGATCGGCGCGGTCATGATCTTGGCGATGCACGCCGGTTTCGCGTTTCTCGAAGTCGGCTCGGTGCGCCGCAAGAACCAGGTCAACGCGCTGAACAAGATTCTCTGCGAGTGGTCCTTCTCGACGCTGATCTACTTTCTGATCGGCTATCCGCTGGCGCGCGGCATCTCGTTCCTGCTGCCGGTCGAGACCATGGCCGCAGACCACGGCGTGGGCTACATGCGCTTCTTCCTGCTGCTTGGCTTCGCGGCCTGCATCCCCGCGATCATTTCGGGCGGCGTGGCCGAGCGCGCGAAGTTCTGGACCAACGCGGCGGCGGGCATGTTCTTCGTGGGGCTGATCTACCCGCTGATCGAGGGGCTGACCTGGGGCCGCATGAGCGGGGCCCTGGCCGGCGCCGACGGCTGGCTGGCCCGCGTGGCCGGCGCGCCGTTCCACGACTTCGCCGGCTCCGTCGTGGTCCACGCCACGGGCGGCTGGCTGGCCCTCCCGGCCGTCATGCTGCTGGGCGCCCGCATGAAGCGCTACGAGTCGGACTCGATCAAGGTCAGCAGCATCCCCTTCCTGGCGCTGGGCAGCTGGATCCTGATCGTGGGCTGGTTCGGCTTCAACGTGATGAGCGCCGGCGCGCTCGCGAACATCTCCGGCATCGTGGCGATCAACTCGCTGATGGCCATGGTGGGCGGCACGCTGGCCGCGCTCTTCATCAGCCGCAACGACGCGGGCTTCGTGCACAACGGCGCGCTGGCCGGCCTCGTGGCGGTCTGCGCGGGCTCGGACCTCTACCACCCCATCAGCGCGCTGATGGTCGGCGCCGTGGCCGGCGCGCTGTTCGTGTTCCTGTTCCAGACCGAGACCAACCGCTGGCACATCGACGACGTGCTGGGCGTGTGGCCGCTGCACGGCGCGTGCGGCGCGTGGGGCGGCATCGCCTGCGGCATCTTCGGCCAGAAGGCCCTGGGCGGGCTCGGCGGCGTCTCGTTCTTCTCGCAGCTCCTGGTGACCGGCGGCGTGGTCGCGTTCTGCCTGGTGGCGAGCACGCTGGTCTACGGCCTGCTGAAGCGCACCGTCGGCATCCGCCTGAGCGAGCACGAAGAGATGGTGGGCGCGGACCTCGCGGTCCACATGATCGAGTCCCATCCCGAAGAGGCGCTCTAACCCCCGCATTCACCGTCACCTGCTGCGAAAGGAAACGCTGCCATGAAAATGATTGTCGCCGTGATTCAGCCCGAACGCCTGGACGCCGTCAAGGAAGCCCTCTTCAACGCCGAGGTCCACAAGATGACCGTGAGCCGCGTGCGCGGCTGCGGCAAGCAGATGGGCTTCTCCGAGAGCTACCGCGGCCAGATCCGCAAGGTGAACCTGCTCGAGAAAGTCCGCCTCGAGATCGCGGTCAACGACGCCTTCGTCAAGATCACCGTCGACGCCATCATCAAGGCCGCGCAGAGCGGCCACATCGGCGACGGCAAGATCTTCATCATGCCGATGGACGAGTGCATCCGCATCCGCACGCGCGAGACCGGCTCCGACGCCATCGGCTGAGGAGTTCCGCGGGGGAACGCCTCTGCTTGCCGGTCCCTAGTCCTGCGGGGATACCGGCAGGATCATGACGTGGACCTGCTTCCCCGAGAACAGATAGAGTTTGTTTCCCTCTCGCCAGGGGCTGATGAGTCCATCGGACACCGGCCCCCAGTTCGCAGGCCCTCTCGGGTCCCGTCGGACATGGATGAAGTCCGTCGTGTAGCCGTACGTGATCTTGGGCGCGTCCGCGTCCGCCGGGCTCTCGCCCCAGACCAGCAGGTACTGATCTGGTCCGGACTCATGCTTTCCCAGATATCCCACAAAATAAGGGCGATAGATGCCCTTCAGTCCTCCGCCCCCGTCGTTCTGGCGGATGACAGGATTCTCCCGAAAATAGTCCCATTTTCTTCCGTCGCTCGATGTGGCGAAACCCAGCTGGACGATCTGTTCAGCCGAGGTGCCGCGCAGGAACGCCAGCCACCGCCCGTCAACCAGTCGCTGGATGGAGTGGTAGGAGGACTGGCTGTTCATCCACAGTTTTTCAGTGGTGGGCAGAACCGGCGCAATGTCCCATACGCTTACCTGGCGGAGCTTCGGGTCTTTCAGCACGGTCCAGTTGTTCGAACTCAAGTCCGGGCAGGTGGCCAGCGCGGTCATCTGGTGTCCGTACCCGGCACCTCCGGCGCTCTTCCAGGCTTCGTGGCAGTGGTTGTAGAAGTGGAAATACATGAACCAGAGTTTTTCATCCTCGTTCCAGATGACGCACGGGCTGGAATAGTGGGACGGATCTGAAAGCGGCGGGTTCACGATCGGGTCGTGCGGATTCGCCAGAACCATGCTGTGCGGACGGTTTGTTTCAAGGCTCGCTCGTTTTCTGTAGGGTCCCTGGATGCTGTCGGCGATTGCGCAGCCGATGCCCGAACAGGGATCGTGGTGTGCGTAGAACAAGTAGTACTTGCCATCGGGATGCTGGCCCCGGTCATTCTTCACGACCGACGGGTAGCCCACGGAGTCCTCGTCGCTCAGATCGAACGAGTTATGTTCCCAGGCCTCCGTCCGCCAGAGAATCTGGGAGCAGGCATCCACGGCCAGCGGCACGGAAGAGGTCAGGTCGGACAGGTCCACGCACCGGAGGTTATTGTCCAGCATCCCGGGGCCCTCTCGCCCTTGCGCGTCCTGGCACGCGGCGCCCAGGCACCCCAAGAGACCGACAAGCAGGCTCACGCTCACGGGCCTTGGAGACCCCCAAAGAAAAGGTAACGCGGACGGACAAAAAGAACCGGGAAACACAGCACGAGGATCGCGCTCGAACATCCGAAGCCCTCCTGTTTCGCCTTCACTTCTCCGTCTCTCCCGTCAGCGCCCTCCGGCCCCCTGAGCCGAAGGCGAATGGGGTTTCGGGCGGTGCCGGCCCGGGAATCGTCTCTCCCTGTTCTTCCTGTCTGTCGAGGGGCGAGCGTGCGCCCTTGAGCCCTGTGTCTCTCCGGAATGTGAATCTTGATCTTAATCTTACTCTTTCCAAAAGAGGATTAAGATGAGGAGTACGATTAAGCTTAGGATAATCAGTTGTATGTCGCGAGTGCTTTGAAGACCTTGCCCTCGTCGTTAAAGAAGAGCGTTTCTATCGCTTTCTT
>Ga0075012_10000595_pt1 | contig 37949 bp, 33 predicted proteins | sample All_14_2_FD_71474 | JGI IMG/M metagenome (GOLD analysis project Ga0075012, IMG submission 71474) | Freshwater microbial communities in response to fracking from Pennsylvania, USA - Allegheny Zone_MetaG_DW_15 | ecosystem: Environmental > Aquatic > Deep subsurface > Groundwater > Drilled...
CTATAATACACCATGCATTCTTCAACGATCCCTAACTGGCAACGGATCCCGACACAAGGTTTTACGCAGACATGAATGGTTTCTCCCGCAACAAGTAATTAACGATAAGGGTCTAATTGCCCTTGAGCTTGATATTGTCTGACGAGAGAACCTTATAATGCATAAATCTATTCAACTTAAACAGCTTGGTCTGTCTTTTCCCCATAAAATTTGTTTCGATGCTTTTGACGCACAGGTAAGCTATGGCGCGCGCATTGCTGTTATCGGCAGGAACGGCAGCGGTAAATCGAGTTTGCTCAAGATGCTGGCGGGGCTTTTGTTGCCCACTGAGGGTGAGATTATGCGCCCGGCGGACATCAGTCTGGCGTATATTCCGCAGATTCTTGATGATAAAGATCCGCTCAGCGGCGGTCAGCGCTTTAATCAGGCATTGACCCGCGCTTTAAGCCAGAACCCGTCTTTGCTGTTGCTGGATGAGCCGACCAATCATCTGGACAGTCGCAACCGGCGTTCGTTGATGCGCATGCTGCGTGTGTTTCCGGGCACCTTAATCATCGTTTCTCATGACGTTGAATTGCTGCGAAATGGCATGGATACCTTATGGGCGATTGAGCCTGATGGCCAAATCACGCAATTTTCTGGTGGCTGGGATGATTATCGCCGGGAAATGCAGATGAAGCGCAGTACGGCCGAGCACGCTTTGTCGCGCTTGAACCGGCAAAAAAAAGATGCCCATCAATCGTTGATGAAAGAGCAACAACGCGCCGCCTCCAGTCGTGCAAAAGGTGAAAAAAGCATCAGCCAGCGCAAATGGCCAACGATAGTCAGCGCTGCCAAAGTTCGGCGCGGACAGGAAACCTCAGGGCATAAAAAAGCGGAATTACGGGATAAAAAACAGGTTCTGATGGAGCAACTGGACGAATTGCGACAGCCCGAGATCATTGTGCCGGGCTTTGCCTTGTCATCAGCAGACAGCGGAACGCGTTGCCTGGTCTCGGTTAGCGAGGGTCAACTGGCTTATGCTGACGGCAAAACGCTGGTGCATGATATCCATTTAAGCATCCATAGCGGAGAACGTGTCGCCATTGCCGGTGCCAACGGCAGCGGAAAATCGACGCTGCTGAAAGCCTTGTTGCAAGATCCCGATGTGCTGACAACCGGAAACTGGTTGCTGCCGAGAGCTGCGGATCTGGGTTATCTGGATCAGCATTATGCGACTTTAACCAGGGATCTGTCGGTTCTGGATAACATGCAAAACACCGTTCCAACCTGGACGCATGCAGAGCTGCGCAAGCATCTGAACGATTTTCTGTTTCGCAAAAACGAGGAGATCAACGCCCTGGTTTCCAGTTTGTCGGGTGGAGAAAAAGCGAGGCTCAGTCTGGCACAGATTGCCGCGCGTCCGCCAAAGTTGTTGATTCTGGATGAAATGACCAACAATCTGGATTTGGAAACGCGAGAGCATGTTATTCAGGTGTTGAGGGATTATCCGGGCGCGATGCTGGTGGTGTCGCATGATGAGGATTTTTTGGCGGAGATTGGCGTGCTGCGTGTTTACCGGATCGAGGGTGGAACCTGGCGTGCAGATTGAAGATTTGAGATCCCGGATTACAGCCGTAATCCGGGATTTTTCTGCTTAATCCAGCAAGCCCAGACCAGCAACCATATCACGCTCCTGACGCAACTCATTCAATGTCGCATCAAATTTTTCCTGAGCATAGGAATTGAACGGCAAGCCTTCAACCACGGAAACAACGCCTTGTTGACGGCGGCAAGGGAAGGAGAAAATCAGGCCTTTGTCAACGCCGTATTCGCCGGTAGATGGCAAGCACATGGAGAATGATTCACCAGCGACTGTATCATTGACCAAATGACCAACACCTTGAATGATGGCGTTGGCAGCCGATGCGGCAGACGACAAACCGCGGGCTTTAAGAATCGCAGCGCCGCGTTGTTGTACGGTTGATACAAAGGTATCTTTCAACCAGGTTTCGTCGTTAATAACTGCAGCCGCTGATTGACCGTTGATTTTGGCGTTGTAGAAATCAGGGTATTGTGTCGCGGAGTGATTACCCCAGATGGTCATCTGCGTCACGTCGGTAATGGCCACGCCGGCTTTGGTTGCCAACTGGGTACGGGCGCGCAGCTCGTCCAGCATGGTCATGGCGTGGAAACGGTTATTGGGAACGTCTCTGGCGTGGTGCATGGCAATCAGGCAATTGGTGTTGCAAGGGTTGCCGACCACAAATACGTTGACGTCATCGGCAGCGTAATCGTTAATGGCCTGACCTTGTTTGGTGAAAATACCGCCATTGATTTGCAGCAGATCCGAACGCTCCATACCTTGTTTACGTGGTACAGAACCGACCAGTAACGCCCAGTTGGCGCCTTTCATGGCCTGATTCAGGTCAGAGGTGCAGACGATTTTTTTCAACAAAGGAAACGCGCAATCATCCAGCTCCATCGCGACACCATGCAGCGCCGGCAGCGCTTGTTCCAGTTCCAGCAATTGCAGTTCCACTTCTGTTTTCGGGCCGAACATTTGTCCGGATGCAATGCGGAACAGCAAGGCATATCCAATTTGACCGGCGGCGCCGGTAACGGCTACTTTTACACGATTAGTCATTATTTTTTTCCTCTATTAAGGATCGGAAGTGAAATAACTTCCTGTTCTTGCATCAAATCTGAACATCATCTTGCAACGTTCGGAGCTTCAAAAAAGCTCGATGGACAATAAGTACACCTGCGCCTTTTTGAAGCTCCGAACGTTGCAAGCTAATATTCAGCTTTGCGCAAGAACAGGAAGTTATTTCGCTTCCGATCCTAACCATTGTTTAACCAGTAACAACGCGGCGATACTCCGCGCTTCCGAAAAATCCGGCCGCAGCAGCAAGTCATCGCTTGCCGCAAGCGGCCATTCAACCAGCTCGGGCGGCTCTGGTTCATCGCCCGGCAAAGACGACGGATACAAATCCCTCGCCAAAATCAAATCCATGCGCGCACCAAAATACCCCGGTGCCAGCGTCATGGATCTCAGGCAATCAAAGCGCTTTGCCGCCACGCCTATTTCTTCCTGCAACTCACGATTGGCCGCTTCGAAAGACGACTCCCCTGCTTCAACCAGGCCTTTGGGAAAACCCAATTCGTACGATTCCGTTCCAGCTCCGTATTCGCGCACCAGCAGCAGCGAATCACTGGCGGTCAGCGCCACAATCAGCACCGCACCATGGCCTTGACCACGAATGCGTTCGTAAATGCGCTGCTCACCGTTTGAAAATTGCAAATGCAATTGCTCAATCGTAAACAGGCTGGATTTGGCTACCACGTTTCTTTGTTTACAAACTGGCTTTTCACGCATCATCATGACCCGGGGTACATTTTTTCAAGCAGCAGAAAGTATAGCATGATACTATTGCACTCCTTAACAAACCAGTCTGATTTGAAAATAACGATGTTGACCACTTCATTGTACATCCACGTGCCCTGGTGCATACGAAAATGCCCTTATTGCGATTTTAATTCGCACAAAAGTCCGGACAATTTGCCCGAATTACAGTATATCGACGCTTTAATCACCGACTTGAGTGCTGATCTGACCCTGTTTCCCGCCCGTGAAATCAGCACGATTTTTATTGGCGGCGGCACCCCCAGTCTGCTGTCGGCTGAGGCTTACGATCGTTTGTTTGGCAAATTGAAAGAACGGCTGAGATTCGCGCCGGATATTGAAATCACCATGGAAGCCAATCCCGGCACGGTGGAGCAGCAGCGTTTTACGGCTTATCGACAGCTGGGTATTAATCGCCTGTCGCTGGGCATTCAAAGTTTTAACCCCACGCATCTGAAGGCGCTGGGGCGCATACACGATGACAAGCAGGCACACAAAGCGGTGGAGGCGGCGCGGCAGGCCGGTTTTGATAATTTAAATCTCGACATCATGCACGGCCTGCCCAATCAAAGTCTGGCTGAGGGGCTGGATGATTTGGCGCAAGCCCTGGCGCATCAGCCGGAGCATCTGTCCTGGTATCAACTTACCCTGGAACCGAACACCGTGTTTTACAAGCAACAACCGGTGCTGCCCAGCGATGATGACTGTGACGAACTGGAGCAAAGCGGTTTTTCCTTGCTCAAGGCAGAAGGCTTTGAACGTTATGAAATTTCCGCGTTTAGTCGGCCCGAAAAGGCGGCGCGGCATAACATGAATTATTGGCTGTTTGGCGATTACTACGGCATTGGCGCTGGCGCACATGGGAAAATAACAACGAAAGACGGTATTTATCGCACGCGCAAACAACGTCAGCCGAAAGAGTATTTGCAGGAAGACAAGGCGTTTCTGGTCGAAAAAACCCTGGTGGATACTGATTCTTTGCTGTTTGAATTCATGCTCAATGCCACGCGGTTACAACAGGCAATAGACCATCAGTTGTTTACGGAAAGAACAGGATTGCCCTTTGAGCGCCTGCTACCCAAATTACAGGAAGCAGCCGCTCAGGGCTTGATAACACTGGATGACAAGCGTTGGCAGATCAGCGATCGCGGGCGGCGTTTCACCAACGATCTGCAGGGGCTGTTTCTACCCGATTAACTCTTCCACATCGATTTTTTGCATATGATCGTGGTAAGACAGAACCCGTTCGTGCTCGAGGTCAAACAAGGCCGGCTCGCTGACATGCGCGTATACATAGTCTTCGCTGCCAGGCACGGGATACGTGGTCAGCAGATGGTCAGCCAGCTTTGCGCTTTTCACTATCAAAAAACTCACATTGGCGTCATCATCCAGCAACATCAGGCTGCCGGATTTGTCGGCCTGGTAAAACTCCACAATACCTTTTTCCTCACGAAAACGACGGAAAAAATTCACAAAAGCCTTGTCCTGGAAGCAGGCAGGCGAGTCGAGCGACAGGCTGCGCTCAATGATCTGCGACATGTCCTGAAAGTATTGCCATTGTAATTCAAAAACGCTGCGGGTAATCAATTCGGCCGCATGCGGATCGCTTTTGTGGATATAACGATGAATCAGGCCTTCGTTAAACGCTTCGATGGCGAGTTTTTCATCGGCTTTACCGGTGAGCAGAATTTTTCGAATATGGCTGTTGTTGATGCGGCGGCAAAATTCCAGACCGTCCATGCCAGGCATGGCGTAATCCACGACAACGACCGACACATCTGAAAAACGATGCGGGTTGTAGACGTCGGAATGCAGGGCGCGCAAAGCCGGATCATTGTGCCCTTGTTGTTTGTGTTCTTTGTATTCCCAGAGGCAACGCTGGCTAATCATTTGCCGTTCACCCTGCGTTTTATCAATGTGCTCGATGGCATCGAAAGGAGAATCATAAACCCGATAAGCCAGGGACTCATCCAGTTGCAACACAAAATTGAGCAAAAAATCGCGGCTGTCATCGACAAACAATGCCGTGCCGGGAAAATAACATACCGGAATTGAGATTTGTTGCATAACTCCTCCTGAGCAAGCGTTCCTGTACAGCACTCATCTCACAAACTGCGTTGTGAGGAGTATCTGGAATACAAGGTAGCATCATACGAGTAAAATATCGAGCGATACGCCGGTATGATGATAAAAATCTCTTTTCCAGAAAAGCGCGGATTAATATTTCCTTAATCATTTGTCGATATAATGTACAAAAATATTCGATGCCATGAGAGGAAATTGATGAACAATCCAGATATCATTTTTATTGGTGCCGGTCCTGTTGGATTGTTTACCGCCATTCAAGCCAAACTGCATAACCCGACCCTGAACATCAAAATGTTCGAGCGTAATGAAACCTATACGCGCGGTCACATGCTGAAAATTAATCCTGCGTCTTATCAAGACATGCATCCCGATCCCCGATTGAAAAAGATTACCGATCAGCTGGTGGGATCCGTGCCGACAACCGACATTGAAAAACAGCTTCGTGATTTGGCAATTGAACTGAGAATTGATATTCAAAGAGGCCAACTAATTGAAGACGTCCGTCGACTGGCCCGCGATTACCCCAGTGCGCATACCATTGTCGGTTCGGACGGAGCCAGGAGTGGCGTTCGCAAACAAATATTTGCTGACAGAAAATCTGTTGATGAAACAACGCAAACAATTGTAGAAGTAAAATACCAGGTAGACGCTGACGCCCCCAGACTTAATAAATACCAATACGTTGAAGGACTCACCCAGATCCCTCATTTTGTTGCTGAAAATGTAGGCCGAAATAAAGACGGCAAGACGCCAGTATCGCTTTTTTTCTTTGCAGACAAACAAACGGGCGATGAAATTCGCGCGTTGGGCAACGCACGTGATCCTGCTCGCCTGGTGGATATCAAAGCCGGCACCAATCGAATGACCGACCTGGCCAATAGCATCCGTCCATGGCTTGCTCTCCGCGCCTCTAACGGTGAAAAGAGAGTGCCAGGCAGCGAAAAAATTACCGCGGTTGACCTCAATGTGTATCAAAGTGAGCATTTTGTTCATCTGGACAATAACGTCCGTTATGTGTTGATTGGTGATGCGGCGATGGGCGTTCCTTATTTTCGCGCTTTAAACGCCGGATTGATCGGCGGAAGCAAAGCAGCCCGTTTAATTGCAAACACGGGCGCGAGCAATCAGCAACATAACGCACATTTTGAACAGCAAATGCATGCACTCGCCAGAAAAGAAATACAAAACGCTTTCTGGAAAAACCAGGGTGTTAACGCAGGTCGATTTTACCGGGGCCTAATCAATACAATCAACCGGGCCTCAGCTTTTGATACGATGCCAGAAAAATCCAGAATGGCCATGCAAGATGCGCGCGTAACGCCTGCTTCTTTCTATCGACGCCATTCACGCAAGTTGTTGGTCCTTGCCATATTTGCCGTTGTTACCGGCATCCTGATTGGTACAGGCGGAGTGGGAATAGCCAGCATTATCGGAGCCCTTATAGCGGGCGCTGTAACCGCGATTGCGGCGGTTGCGGTGTACAAACTGGTTACCTATATCATTCGCAAGGCAAGAAGCAGCCCAAACAATCTGGTTCAAGAGGAAACCGAACAGCATGCAGATCATGCCCCGGAATTTTCTCATCCTGTTGAAAACGACAATGATTTGGTTAATTCGAGCAGTGATGAGCCATACTTCCACGCCCCCATACCCGGAATGCCAACACTGTCCTGGCAAAATGACGTGATCGTTCATCCTGATGCTCCTGCGAGTTCAAGTAATGCTCCATCTCATCAGGAATTCCATGGCACGTCAGCTCCTGGTGGCTCTGGCCCACACAGCCATTAAGTTAAGGTTGTAGCCCGGCAAGAACACGTAGGTTGGGCCCTGGCCCAACGAGGATCTCCCGGAGCACGAACATGTTGGGCCAGGGCCCAACCTACGCGTTTTTGCCAAGATTTTCCTTAACTTAATGGCGGTGGCTTCCATCTTTTCATTCGACTTGGCTCCTTGCATAAAATAATCTAATATCATCAACTTACTCAACACACCCCCTGAGCAATATGATCGTTATCTTCGTCCATGGCTGGAGTGTCACCCATACCGATACCTACGGCGCGCTGCCGCAATGGCTTGAAAGTCAGGGCGGCAAGTTGGGTATTCAGGTTGGTAATATCTATCTTGGGCGCTATATCAGCTTTGTCGATACCTTAACGCTTGACGATATCGCACGCGCCTTTCATCATGCCGTGCAGGATGAAATTGCGGACAAATTGCGAGATGGCCAGCGTTTTGCCTGTATTACGCACTCTACCGGTGGGCCTGTTGTTCGACAATGGATGGACTTGTACTTTAAGAACAAGCTTGCAAAATGTCCAATGAGCCATCTGGTCATGCTGGCCCCCGCCAACCACGGTTCAGCACTCGCCCAGTTGGGTAAATCGCGCCTGGGTCGGATCAAGAGCTTTTTTGAAGGGGTTGAGCCGGGGCAGCAAGTGCTTGACTGGCTTGAACTCGGCAGCGATATGAGCTGGCAATTGAATGAAAGCTGGCTGGATTACGATTGCACGGCCAATGGCGTCTATTCCTTTGTATTGACTGGCCAGAAAATTGATCGCCAACTGTATGACGCGCTTAATTCCTACACAGGAGAAGCGGGCTCGGATGGCGTGGTACGCGTAGCGGCTGCCAACATGAATTACAGTCTGTTGACCTTGCACCAGACAGGAACAAACGGAGAAAATCTGGTTGTGGCCAACATAAAACGCACACATCCCATGGCCTTTGGCGTTCTGCCCGGCTGTTCACATTCCGGTACAAAATTCGGGATCCTCCGCAGTATTACCATGGACAACGCCGCTACACATCCCGCGGCCATGTGGGTTCTGCGTTGCCTGCAAGTAAAAAATCGTGACGCCTATAAGACGCTGGCAAAAGAACTGGACAAGATGACCGTAGACACTCAGAAAAATGAGCATACAGAATCTGTCAGGACACTGATCCATCAACGTGAGTTTGTCATCCATCGCCATGCCATGATTATTTTCAGGCTGATTGATGACCGGGGTAATCATCTTGTCGATTATGATCTGTATCTAACGGCTGGACCCAAATTTAGCGAAATGGCGCTTCCCGAAGGTTTCTTCGCCGATCGTCAAAGAAATCTGTCTAATCGGGGAAAACTGACTTATTTTCTGGACTACGACATCATGGAAGCCGGGATTAATACGCCCAACATGCAAGGCAACCTGGGGTTCCGCATCAAGGCATACCCGGCTGAAAGTAATCAGGCGCTTGCCTGGTACAGATTGCTGGATTTTCATTCCTCGCTCGCAGACGTGAACAAAATTCTTCATCCGAATGAAACCGTCATGGTTGAAATCATGCTGCAACGACGGGTAGATAGCACGGTTGCCCGTATCACGAACAACCTGGTTCCGGCAAAAATCTCTGCGAAACCGAGTGGCAGAAAAATATAGGGCAACTGATTCCTGTCAATCCGGAAACATCATCATAAACTGCGTATATTGCCCTTCTTCCGCCTCGCAATAAATATCACCGCCAAATCGATTCATCACCATTTTGCAAAAGGACAGGCCAAGACCGGTTCCCATAAAAGTGGTGCTGTAAAAATGATTAAACAGTTTTGCCACTTGCTTCGCGGACATACCCAAAGCGGTATCCCTGACATACAAAATATTGCCGCGTTCACCGCTGGCAACCCAAATGGAAATATCCCCTTTTTGAGCTGCCTCAATGGCATATAATGCATTTTTTAACAGATTAAACAAAACATGCTGCATTAACAGTTTTGAACCTGTAAACGTAAAATCTCCCTGCCAGGAGACGAGATCTTTATGTTGCTGCGTTTTAAAGGGGTAACGAGCCATGGTGACTGACAGGCAGTCGGCCATGGAGCAGGTTTCCAGCACGCAATTTTTCAAGGCATTGTCATGCCCGGCCTTAATCAACAACATATCGATGATGGTGTTGGCGTAATCACTTTCGTTGATAATGCGCTGATTGATTTCGCCAACCTGGCGCATCCGGGATTCTCGCGAAGGATTGTCCAGCAGGCCCTTGTCTTTGGCTATCTGCCAGGCGCTGAGTAATTGCGGCGTATGCTGCGCCATGGCCTGCGCACCGCTCTTGATCCCCAGCAAAGGCGTACGGAGTTCATGCGCTATCATGCCAGCCGCCGCCGCCATTCCGGCCAATCGCTGTTGTTGCAACAAGGTTGTTTTACGATTCAAGGCTGTGGCGGCGATCACCACCAGGGTCACGATAATCAGCATTTCTACATGCTCTTCGCCGAAATATATAAACGTTGAATTGACGTAATGGACAACAAAAGCCAACAGCCAGCCCGGAATCAGAAAAAGCAGCAATCCGGGCAAATCCATCAGCAACAACTGCAGCAAAAACACGCTGCACAATAATGACAGAGCAGAAATCACGCTGGCCTGGCTCATCAGAAAAAAATAAGCGAAGAAAAAAGACAGGCCATACATAAGCGTTATAAACCAATATACGGGTACATATTGTTTCAAACGGGTTGGCCAATACGGCAGCAAAAGCAAACCCAAACCCAGCAAGCAACCGCTCATACTCAGGGAAAACGATTCCCAGGCCTGGGGATACCATTCCGTCCATAAATACCAGGACAGGGGAAACCCAATGAACAAGATAAACCCGACTTCCTGAGCATGGTGTTCAGCATTGGCCAAACTGCGTTGCAAGGCTCGTTGAATAAACAGAACACATCGTGACAGCGTTTGTCTCATGGGCTGACAAATCCTTTATCGACTTAAACTCAAGGATTGTTCGGATTGGCAGGGCTTGTCAAGGAAACCAGGCAGTCATTCATGAATGTCGTCATTCAGAGCGCAGCGAAGAATCTCCTGATTGTGGCTCGCTGCCAATTCATGGAGATCCTTCGCTACGCTCTGGATGACATTATCAGGCGTGTACGCTCAACGTCACATACGGACCACGGTAAGCAAAACTGGTCGATTCAATTCCAGCAATGTGCTGAACTGTTCCAGGAACAAAACCAAGCGTTCCGCGGATGATATCGATACCATTGACGTAATCACTGACCTGGTAACCGGCTTCCAGCGTCACGCTGGCAGCATTGGAGAACATATAATTGTAATCCACGCCCAGTTTACCGCTTACGCTGCTAACGATGCGATCGGTCTTGGGTGAAGCGAACTGGAAGTTAAAGCCGCCCAGATTCACAAACGAATGTGAATTAATTTGACCAACCAACAAGGCATAATCAAAATGGCCAACCAAACCAAATCCGCTGTTTGCAAAGCCGTAGTTACCATCGAGACTAAACAAAGGACCTGCGCCTTTGTAATCGCTGATCACGTTGCCAGGCGCGATAAAAGTAAGGCTGTGTTCCAAATCGGCGTAACGCAATCCAAGCGATGGTTTCAAGCTAAAATGAGCATTGGCATCGCTATATTTGCGCCCGACTCTCAAATCAACCTGATTGAGTGTGTATTTTAAATGAGCGTCACTGACGAAACCGGCAGGAATCGGAGCAAATGCCGCATCAGGGAAAAATACACTGCCAAAGCTGACGGGACCATCGGCCAAACCATTAACCGCATGGGTATCATTGCTCAAACGGAAAAAATTTAATTCAATGTTATTGGCAGAGTTGGGTACATCATAGCCAATCGTAAAACCACCTTCCCATTCATGATCGGGCTGAAAAGGCTTGCTACGGGCAAGAACACCGTTTGGAACCGCATATTGCCAACTATCAGAAACCTGACCAATACCAGATTCACTTGGCTTCAAGTAATAACCAGTGATCGAGCCGTAAAGCCCGCCTGGCGCCGCGAAAGCACATAAGGTAGAGGTGCAAGCCGGGCCCATTGTACCGGCAGACGCGGTTCCAGCTGCACATATGCCAGCCAAAACCAGAGACGTATATTTTCCAAACATTTTAAAACTCCCTGTAACATTAAAGTAAAACCGGAAATGGAATAATTTCATGGAGCGAACATCCGCTGTACAATATATCGATTTTATTTCACACAATCAACAAGATAGAGAAGCCTGTTGAAATCATTGCAGATCCCGGATTAGGCAACAGTGTAATCCGGGATCATAGTCAGGCCTAAGCAAAGGCATTAATCCCCGTGATGTGTCGCCCAAGAACCAGGGTATGCACGTTGTCCGTACCTTCGTAGGTGAACACCGATTCCAGATTCAGCATATGGCGAATCACATGATATTCCAGGCTGATGCCGTTGCCGCCCAGCAAATTGCGGCAGCTGCGGGCAATTTGCAATGCTTCGCGACAGGCATTGCCTTTGGCGAGGGAAATCATGATTGGCGTTTCGCGGCCGGCTTCTTTCAAGCGGCCAATTTGTAAGTTCAGGCACTGGGCTTTGATGATTTCTGTATACATGGACGCCAAATCTTTTTGAATCAACTGGAATGAAGCCAGAGGTTTGTCAAATTGTTTGCGTTCCAGCAAATAATCCCGGGTGATGTCGAAGCAGGCCATGGCCGCCCCCATCGCACCCCAGGCAATACCATAACGCGCCTGCCCCAGACAACTGAGCGCCGCGCCCAGCCCTTTTTCGGTGCCGGGTAACAGGTTTTCATCAGGTACGAATACATTATCAAAGACCAGCTCGCCCGTAATCGATGCACGCAGAGACATTTTGTGTTTGATTTCCGGTGTGGAAAATCCTTCAAAACTTCGTTCCACCACAAAGCCGCGAATACCCTGCTCGGTTGTCGCCCAAACGATAGCGAGATCGGCGATGGGCGCATTGGTGATCCACATTTTTGCGCCGTTCAAACGCCAGCCGCCGGGCACTTTTTTAGCATTGGTGCGCATGCTGCCAGGATCTGATCCGGAATCCGGTTCCGTCAAACCAAAGCAGCCAATCAATTCACCGCGCGCCATGGCCGGCAAAAAGCGCATGCGTTGCTCTTCGTTTCCAAAACGGAAAATGGGATACATGCACAGGGAACTTTGTACGGATACAAAACTGCGCAAACCGCTGTCGCCGCGCTCCAACTCCTGACAAACCAGTCCGTAGGCCACATAAGACGCCTCAGCTCCGCCGTATTGAGCCGGCAGGGTCAGGCCCAGCAAACCCAGTTCGGCAGATTGCTGAATCAATTGGCGGGGAAACTCTGCGTGCTCGAATGAGCTTTCCATCAAAGGTACAACGTCTTTCGCCACAAAACGGGCCACGCTGTCGCGAATCATCCGCTCATCGTCATGCAATTGTTCATCAAGAAACAGCAAGTCGTCCACAATCCTTCTCCTTTTTAATGGAATGTAATGCCAATACCGCCGCAACGATGCTGTCGCGGCCAGGTAATAAATACTGCCAGGCCGTGCCTAATGGAATGAAACAATCTTCGCCGGTCAGGCGTTTTATTTTTAATTTGTGGGAAGATTTTTCCATCAGCAGGGTCATCAATCCTTCGCTCAAGGATCCGCTTTTTCGTCCTTCATCCACAATTAATACGCGTTTCGCTTTCGCAGTTTCCCGCAAAATGGCTTCTTCGGGCAATGGACTTAACCAACGTAAATCAACGATTTTACAATTCAGACCATGACTGTCTTGCAGTACTTTGGCCGCCTGACGAGACAAATAATAGCCATTGGCGTAGCTTAAAATGACCGTTTCCGCGTCTTCATCACCAAATACGCCGACCTCGCCTGCTTCAATGCATTTGCCCGGCGCCGGGTAATCAAATAACCAGGCGTTATCGCCCGGCTCATGCAAATCTTTGCTCATGTATAAAGCAATCGGCTCCAGAAACACGACCACCCGACCTTGTTCATACGCCAGCTTGACGCAAGTGCGCAGCATTTGCGCGGCATCTGGTCCGTTGGATGGACAGGCCACAATCACGCCGGGCAAATCACGCAATACTGCAATCGAATTATCATTATGAAAGTGACCGCCAAAGCCTTTTTGATAAGCCAGCGCCGCGACACGAATCACCATGGGATTTTGATATTGACCGTTGGAGAAAAACGACAGGGTCGAGGCCTCGCCGCGTAATTGATCTTCCGCATTATGCAAATAGGCCAGAAACTGGATTTCCGGAACAGGGATAAAACCATTATGCGCCATGCCGATGGCCGATCCCAAAATCGTGGTTTCATCGAGAATGGTATCAAACACGCGCCGCTGGCCGAAGCGCGATTGCAAATCCGCCGTGACCCGATACACTCCGCCTTTTTTGCCCACGTCTTCGCCAAAGACCAGCATGTTGGGGTATTGCAGCATCAAATCGGTCAGGGCGAAATTGATGTGCTGGCACAAATTGCGTTTCATGGATAACTGGTTCAACGCCGCACCAAAGGCTTTGGCACGCTGTGCTTCGCTCGGGGCGGGATACTGTGTTTTTTTGACGGCTTTGGGAATGATGGATGACATGATCTCGGCCGCGTTGGCCAGTTTGGGCAAATTGATCACTTCCAGGGCTTTGGCTTCGATCAGCGCGCGATTGTCCTGATACAAATCCAGCATGGCATCCCGACTCATCCACTCGGCCTCATACAGCATGCGCGCGGTATGTAACAGGGGATCATCAGACTCGGTCAGCTCAATTTGCGACTGCGTCAAATATTGCGATTCAATATCGGAACCCGCATGCCCCATCAGGCGAACGCAACGCATATGCAAAAATACCGCTTGTTTTTTGACCCGTGCAAGGTATTCGGCCTGGCGGGCTTTCTGCATCACATCGGCGATATTCAGACCATCACAACTCAGATACTGCAGCCCGGGCCGGGCTTTGATCGATTGCTCTATCCAGTTGGCAGGCGTGGGTACGGAAATGCCGATGCGATTGTCTTCGCATATCCAAATCAACGGCAAAGGATAACCCTGACTGGTCAACCAGGAACAGGCGTTAAAACTGGTCTGTGCCGCGGCGTGATTGCTTGAAGCATCGCCAAACGAGCATAAAATCAGCGAATCGGAAGCCAGTTTGCTTTGAATGGCCAATTCTTTGGCGCGGGTAATCGACACGGCCGCTCCCAGGGCTTTGGGCAGATGGGAAGCAATGGTTGAGGTTTGCGGTGGAATGGTCAAAGGTACGCTGCCGAATACTTTGTGACGACCACCGGCAATGGGATCGGCGGCGGCTGCAACCAGCGACAGCAGCACATCACGAACGCCATCCTGACCTGTAACTTGCTTCGATCGCTGCACATAAAACGCGCCGCTGCGGTAATGCAGAAAAGCCATATCGTCAGGACGAAACACCTGGCCAAACACGGCGTTGCCCTCATGGCCGCTGCTGCCGATGGTATAATAAGACAAGCTTTTTTCTTTCAGCTCGCGGGCAATCAAATCCAGCAAACGCGATTTGATTTGCGAATCAAACAACTCAATGGCTGTTTTTTTATCCATCACCTCGGACAATGCGGGCCCCTGCGTTCTGGCCGCCGGAAAGCGTCCGTCCCTGATTCGGCTGAGGTATTGTTCATTCACCGCGCTGGCTCTGTCTAACATCGTCCTGTCCCTTTTCAAAATCCCTCTTTTCAGAGCAAAGATGTTAGCATAAGACGTTGTAAATATGTACACGCCCTTTTTTAACTCAGGGCTTAAGATAACGCCCTAATCATAACCCGTATTTTTTACGGTGACACAAACCAGGCTCTTTATGGTATAAATGCGTCTTATTGATATATTTTTGTTTAATTTGGAGAAAAACATGTCTGCTAGTTACGATGACATTCTAAACCTGCTTGTCGCAGGTTTGAATAACCCCTCGAAAGGAAGAGTGTATATTGACCGTGATACGGTCGCTTGTACTATTACCATTGATTGCGGTACTCAACCAGAGCAATTTCCAACACTGTTCAGAGCAGCGCTGGAGAAGGAGCTCACAAGCATGCAAGCACCACCGGAACTCCCTGCAAAGGTGCTGTCACAAAGGGTTTCATGTCTGTCTCCAAACGGCCAAAAACTCCTGGGTTTCTGTCATTTCGTAGATGAAGCGCCCTTTCCCAGGCAACTATTAGAAAAATTTGCAAAGAACGCTCACATCAATATCCCGGATGTAGAAGCCACTTTAAATGAGCTGATTAAATCCCACATGATTAGAAAAAATGCGGATTCAAGTTTGTCTTTGGTACCCAATTATACTCACCAGCTGGCAGCGCATCATATACAACAATCAGATGGGTTTCACCAGTACATCATAGCGATGACGGCGGTGTTTGATGATATTACCCACGATAAGGGGAGTCTTGGCCCTGATCAACAATCTTCGCTATTACGCGCATTAAGCTTTATTAAAAAATTATCGGCTGATCTTCCACTATGTCGCACTCAAATGACTAATCGTATGGCAATGATAATTCTGATACATACTATACCCAGCTGGGCTACGCTTGCTTTAGCTCATGACTATTTTATCGATGCAAAAACGTTGTTTGAATTCGCTACGCTACTGGCAAAAGCACCTGAGTATGAGTATTTTCTCTCCAAAACAGTACTCGAAAAAATCCAGACAGGCCTGGAGCAGGCAAAAAAAGGGAGCCTGGGCTCACAAAAGACCCTGGCGCTCACAGTACTCTCTGAAACGCCAGACCCATCTTGTGCTGCTTCTTCTGACCAGGGCAGTCGATTGTCAATGTAATGATCTGCGCAAGGTATATTCAATGGAGCCTGACCCCATGATTCGGTATGCCAGTTTTTTTAGCTCGCAAATTTTCAAACTTTACCTATAATATGCGCACTTGTTATCAGACCGGGCCAAACCCTCATGTCTCTCGACCACCCAGATATCGCGCCTCAACTCTATCGGGCTTTATTGAAGGACACCGACAGGCTGTGCTGGTTTGAGAACAGCCCCATTGAGCTGGAAGATGGGCGTGTTTTCCGTTTGCCGGCAACCGTTATCAAACGTGCACGTCAACCAGGGAAAAATGGCTCGCGCTTTGAATTTATCAACCTGGAGAATGAGGTAGGTGCAGGCGGCTTTGGGCAAGTCTATGGCGTGACGGGAACCCTGCAAGCGGATCAGTTCAAGCTAACAGATCGGGTCGTTAAAATCTCGGCGCATAACAGCAGGGAATCGATACTCAATACGCTGAGGGAATATCAACAGGCCAGACAATCCGGGCATGCGCACATTAAAATTCCCACCTTTCGCCAAACACCGAACGGCAATATGGTCAGCTATCTCTTTATGCGCCGTGCGCCTGGGCGAACGCTGTACCATATTTTAAAGGACGATAAGACGCTGCCGGAAAAAAGACTGTCTCTGCAACAGCGCGTTGAATTGAGTATTGCCTTGTTACGGGCATTGAAAACACAGATAACGGATCGGCAGCTCATCCACCGAGACATCAAACCAGACAATTTGATGGTGAACCTGGACAGCAATCCGGTCAGCATCAGCATCATCGATTTCGGCTCAGCCGGCGCAACGCTACCCCCGGGAAGAACAGCCCATCCTTTTTACGCCTCTCCCGAATGCCTGTCTGGACAAACCGAATTACACAGCAACAAAATCGACGTCTACGCAATCAGCCGGGTCATCGCCCTGATCTGGCGGGTAAACTGGCAGAGTTATTCAAATCTTGAATTCGCGCGCAGCATGGACAATATGTTAAACGATTTATGCGAAGGCATTGACGATATCAGCGAACAACAAAAAACAGCCTTGCATACCCTGTTGAGACAAGGACTGGAACCCGACCCCGTTCAACGCATCAACCTCGATAACTTGTTAAACGGATTTCAAAAACTCAAGCAGGCAGCTTCGCCTGCTATTTACAGTTCATCGTCCAGCCCTTTATTTTTTTCACCCTTGCCCAGTGTGGCACAAAGCCCTCCTCGCCAGGCGACAAGTTGTCAGATAAAGAGCGCCACTTGCGGCTCTGAAATCGACACCTTACTATCGGACAACCCATTGACCAAATGGTAATTTTTGATCGTCCGATGGCAGTGCTGGTATACCCGTTGGTTCAGGGTGGTGGAAAAAACCTGAACTGGAAGTGGGTGTCGTTTTGCTGCTTCCTGGAGGTGGATTGCGCTGTGAAGAAGATGCCGCCATATGGCTCGCGTCAAACGGGTCTTCTTCCAGTTCTGGCGATACATGGGGCAGATGTCCGGTCTGTACACTATCAGCGCGAGCAGCAGGACAGTGCTGAGAAGAAGATGCTGCTATATGGCTTGTATCAGGCAGGCTTTCTTCCAGTTCTGGTAATTCATAGGGCTGATGTCCGACCTGTTTAACATAAGTGTCATAAGCAAGCATTGTCTGTTCGATGACGTTGGCATCCTTCAAGTAAATAGCTCGAATGAGTTCAAAAAATGCATGAACATAGGTAGCGCTGTTGCTCACATTCAGGGCGCCGGTAGCATGTTGTTTTAAAAAACCAGGAACACTTTTTTCATGGTCGCCACGCAAAATGACAGGAAAAATACGCCTGGTTTTGGAAGACTCCGCCATATAACGACATTCAACTCGCCCAAGCTCATAGGACAAAGCAGTATCCTTCGGTAAGGTTGGCACGTCTGGTGTACATATCACCAAAATAACCTCGGTTTTATTTGGACCGTCGATATAAGCTGAATAGGCAGGTACGGAACCAGTATCGTTATCCACAATGTCCAGCTTGACGTCAAAACCTGCTGTCTTTAAATATCCTGCCAAACGACGCACTCGCGGCTGATCAATATCGGTCGCGTTCCGCTGGGAATGCCAGATAAAAATGCGCAAAGATTCAGGAAGCGGTAAAGCATCCCTCAATGTCACAAGCTGATCTTCGAAAGTCTTGCATCGGGCTTGATGCCGCTTCAGGAACCCGGAATCCCGTGTTGAAATGAGCAACCACTCATCCCACTGTCCATTAATCTGATTTAACTGCATGGGGGCCAAAGGAGGCTTTAATGTGTACGCTATCTCGAGCAGCTCGTTTACTTTTGTAGTTATTTTCTCTAAATAATCACTAACTCCCACCTCCAGTGAGCGCAACAACGTTCTATTCCGAGGAGTTTTTTCTGAAGCGCGCACATGTTGCTCCAGAACACCTGGCTGACGTTGTATATCCTCCAAAAACGCTTTCCACTGCTGCCAATAAGAATTATGCTCGGGGGCTGGTTCGCCAGGGATCTGCAAGACAAACATCGCTGCGTCGATCCACTCTTTAATTAACTCAAATTGATTAATGTAATCTTCGTATATTCCAGGCATTTTCGTGCCCTCCTCTTCCGGTAAAATCAGACAAGCTATCGACTAAAGGGTGATTGTTGATGTTTCGATGGCAATGATGGGGTGCTGGTTAGTTCAGGGTGGTGGAAAAAACCTGAGCCGGGCGCGTGTACCATTTGAGAACCGTGCTGAGAAGAGGATGCTGCTATATGGCTCGTATCAGGCAGGCTTTCTTCCAGTTCTGGCGATTCATAGTCTTGTTCAATATAAGCACGCCTGGCGATCTTTGTCAGGTCGATGACATTGGCATCATACAAGTAAATGGCATTAATGAGATTAAAAAATGCCTTAACATACTCAACGCTGTTGCTCATATTCAGGGGCTTGGTAACTCGTGATGTTAAAAAACCAGGAACGCTTTTTTCATGGTCGCCACGCAAAATGACAGGAAAAATACGCCTGGCTCTGGGATCGTCATCCACCTCACGACCTGCAATTCGCCCAAGCTCATGGAACAAAGCAGTACCGGGCAGTGACGTTGGCACGTCTGGTGTACATATCACCAAAATAACGTCGGTTTTCTTTGGACCATCGATATAATCCAAATAATCCAAACCTGTTTCGTTATGCATAATAATATCCGGCTTAACGTCAAAACCTGCTTTCTTTAAATATTCTGCCAAACGACACACCCGATCAATATCCGCCTGGTTCTCCCGGGGATAACTGATAAAAATGCGCAAAGATTCAGGAGGCAGTTTCAGCCCGCGTAAATCATGCCTCAATTTCTCAAGCTGATCTTCGAAAGCCTTGCACCGGGTTTTATGCTGTTTCATGAGTGTGGGATGCCGCTGTAAGATGTGATCTAACTCCTCCATCTGTGAGTTAATTAAAGATAACGCCACTGGGCTCAAAGGAGATGTTAACTCGCATTCTTGTTTTTGTTTGTATAATGCTCGTGCATTGTCAACTATTGTCTTTGACTCTCGATCAAAATGCAGTACCGCATCGGATGAATCAGGATCGTTCTTTAAAGTTTGCAGGTGTTTCTCCAGGGTACATAGCCCTTCTGACATACGACCGTTCAAAAAATCTTGCCAATTCCGATAATAACCACGATGCTCATCGGCAGAAAACCCGCTACACAGAGTAAAGTTACCCTTCGCCTGATCCATCCACCAATAAAATAACTCAAGTTGAGTGCTGTAATCATCGTAGTTTATTCCAGGCATTTCCACGCCACTCCTCTTCCGGTAAAAATAGAAATAATGTCGATGTTATCTGTCAGCTTGCAAGCGCAATAAGCAGCAGCCAATAACATGCATATCGTCGGCATCAAATTTAAGCAGTTAGATCTTGAAATAACCATCTGTAAAGTGAGCGGAGTATAAATAAAATCTCAGGTGATTAAACCCGTATAAAATACGGGATATATACCTTGCGCAGTTGATGACCGGTATATCCGGGGCAGGGCAAGATCATCTAATTTTTGAACAGTTTTATTTTTTACGTGAACGTTTGCCTGCCCGTCTGCGTTACCGAATTTATAATGACTCGCCCCTCTTCGGTAACGCAGACGGGCAGGCAAACGTTCACGTAGGGTCCGGCGGGGACGGTCCGGGACGGACCCCGTCTTTTTTTGACACAAAAAAAGCCCCAAATTATTCACCCACTTTAAATAGAAAATAGTATATACTGGATGCGCTTTTATTATTCACAAACAAGGTTTGTTTTGTAATTGGAGTTCATACGCATGCCGTTCACATTATCCCCAGCACTGGCCGCCAAGCTATACCAGGCTTTGCTCGAAAGAGATGTCTGGTATCAAGGAGAGCTCGTCAAACTGGATGAGGGGAAGGCAATCAAGCTGCCTGTACGGGTCATTAAACGTGCTCGACAAGACGGGAAACCGGGTGTGCGTTTTGAGTTTATTTATTTAAACAGATCTGTGGGTGAAGGGAAATATGGGGGGCTTTGGAAAGTGGCCGGCACCTTGCAAGCCGATCGATTCAAAGCCGCCGGTTCTCTGAACAAGGCCGGACAAGTCAAAGAACGGGTTATCAAAATTCAAACCCATTCCGAAAGGTATCCTGCCAGCAAAGTGACCAATGAATATCAATTGGCCAGACGAGCCAATCATTTGCATATCAAACAACCGGCCGTGTATACAAATATGACGGGCGTTACCTCCAGTTATCTGGTCATGCAGCGCATGCCGGGTGTCGATCTGCTCACGGTAGTAAACAAGATAAGCCTGGCGCCGGAAAAACGCTTTGAACTCAGCATAGCCCTGCTGCAAGCCTTGAAAGATCAGGTTCATCATCACGGGGTCATCCACCGCGACATTAAACCCGAAAACATTATGGTGAATCTCGACAGCCATCCTGTCACCGTCAACATTGTTGATTTTGGTTTGTCTATTGACGCTCAACATCTGGATGGTGAATCGCCAGGCAATTTTTTTTATGCCGCGCCAGAGCAACGCAATGGAAATCCTTACAAACATTGCGGCAAAATGGATGTTTACGCGATGACAAGAATCATCGCTTTGCTCTGGGGTGTAAGCAGTCATAGTTATAGAGATCCCATTGACTACAATCGCAGTGTTACTGATTTATTAACCAACCTGTTCACAGGCGTAAGCGGGCTGAGCGATTTGCAAAAAGATGGCATACTTCATCTTCTCACGCTTGGACTCGAGCCTCTTCCGGAAAAACGTATCGATCTGGATTATTTTCTGGCTGAGTTTCAATATTTGAGCCTGAATCCGCTGGTCGCCAAAGCCCCGGTGGCCAGCTCGTCCAGCGTGCCAACCCCTAGTCCGGAACCGCCGACTTACAGCAACGCGCCGGCGTCTACGTTTTTTTCTCCTGTCTTAAGCGAATTATACTCCAATATCGCAGCGGCCGTGCCGGACTGTAGCTTATTGTAAAGAATTACCCTACTATTTATGCAATAACAGTTAAAAAAGGGTTTACTATGAAATGGATAGCATTGCTCGCAGTCTTGCCGGGTTTGTTTGCCTGCTCGCATCTGCAACCGGAAATGACCGAGAATCCGCAGGTGGTTGCGGCACCGATGTATGACAGTCGGGTGGCTCTGTCAGATGAGGTGCCGTGGGATGTGACGAATGGTTGATGACGTTAACTCACCGCTTCCCGAATAATCCATACTCGTTTGGCCGAGGCTGATGGCGACGGTACGTCTACCCAAAGCGTCAATAGCGGTGCTGACGATTCCGGGCGGGTATCGGACGACAGGGCGACCGAGAAAGGATATTTTTTGCTGAGCTTTTGCAATACCGACAACACTGAGGACGCCTGCTCCTGATTGTCGTTCAATACCAACTCATTGGGGCGGTAAATAACTGTCACCGCCTGCCCACTCAATGCCAGTTTGACCACCGATTCCAGACGCCGCCACTTGGCTTGTTTGCCGCGTTGCTGCTCGGCCTGGGTGGGATTGAGCTGGAATTTCACCCTTGAATGCGGCGCGAATACCTTGGCCCAACTGTTATTTCCCGGTTTTTGTTGCAGAAAATACGCGCAGAGCGCATCTACGAGATACCGGTAACGCCCGGATACCGACAATTTGGTGCCGGGTACAGTGTTGATAAAAATGGAAAAGGCCAGCGTGTGCGCATTGGCGGTATACAAATAACCGGACAAACTGACCACGCCTGTCATGGTGCCCGTTTTGGCGCGCACCAGATCCTGTTGATCCGGCTTTTTAAAGCGGCGTTGTAGAGTGCCATCACGGCCTGATACCGGCAGTGCGGCGATATATTCATAAGACAAGGGAAAGCGATCATACAAAAAACGCAGCAGACTGGTTGTTTGATCGGGAGTCAATTGATCAAAACGGGATAGACCGGAGCCATCCGTCAACACTGCTTTTTGCAAATCAATACCCGTTTGTTGTTGCATAAAAGCCTTGATAATGGGCTGAGCCTCGTCCCAATTGACCGGCGAACCGTTCAATTTGTCAGCGGCATGCAGGAACAAACTGTCGGCATACAAATTATCCGAGGGCTTCAAGGTATCGGCCATCAGCTGCGAAACCGGTTTTGATGCATCGGTCGCCAGCAACATCGTTCCCGCCGGTGCTGTACCCAATTCGACTTTGCCATCCAGCACGATGGCCGATTTGCTCAATTGCTGGCGAATCAAACCCTGGGCATACAGCAGCGGATTGCGAATCGCCAGTTTCTGTTGAACAGCCCATTGCCCGGCGGCAACACAGCCGCGCACGGTCAAATGATTGTCATTATCGAGCACAAAATCAACCCCGCAGCGTGCGCCCTTTTCTTTGGTGGTGACCTGATTATTCACTTCAATGCTGTTGCTGTCGTCATCCACTTCCACAATGGCAGACTGCCCGGCTTGTTCGGCAGGATTGACGGTGACCACCATACGATTGGCATCGATCATAACCGGTGCCAGCGGTGCGCCATAACTGAAGGCCAAATCCTCGGTCATCCAGCCGGGTGCATAGGGATTGATGTTGGCGTGACTGCTGACGATGATCACATTGCCCTGAATGCGCTGGATGTTCCATGATTTCAATGTGCTGAGCAAATCAGCCAGACGCTCGCGGCTAAAGGACGGATCGCCGGGTAAATGCAGATACAGGGAACCATTCAATACGCCGTCTTTCAATTGAGCGGAACTGATGCTGAGTTGGTTGTTAAAGCGGTAATCCGGGCCGAGAACCATGATTGCAGCGGCATCGGAAAACAATTTCATGTTGCTGGCAGGAATAAACAAACGGGATTGATTGCGATGAAACAAGGTGGTACCGGTGGTCAAATCGACCACGTCAATACCGATATTAATAACCGGATCGACCTGATTGATTAATTTATCTGCGCCACTCTGGATGGTGGCCTGAGCCAGACCGAAACTCAAAGACCATAACAGCACGCTCGACACGATCTGTTTCATCAGTGTTATTTCCTGGTTAGTTATTTACCTTAATCATAACGTAAGCCCATGCGCTCAAGAAGCCCTGCCAGGGTATCATTATCGAAAAACTTGACCTGCAACCAGCCGCTCTGCCCTTTTTCGCTGATAATTTGAACAGGCGCGCCCATTTGCTCAGACAGGATAGTTTGCAGGCGTTCGATATCGCGATTGCTTTCCCGCGGCGTGACTGTTGTCTTTATCGCCCGAACTTTTTCTTCCAGCACCCGCACCGACCAATCATGGGCGATGACCTGATGCGCCAGGTTAACTTGCAGGGTCTGCGCCAGACCAACCAACAAACGCGCATGCCCCATGCTCAAAGCGCCCGCGCAGATCTTGTCCTGCACCGGTTGACACAAGGTCAACAAGCGCAGCAGATTCGCCACGTGGCTGCGTGACTTGCCGACCAGCAGCGCGATCTCGTCTTGCTGAAAATGAAATTCATCGCAAAGCTGGCGATAGCCGCTGGCTTCCTCGATCAGATTCAATTCCTGACGCTGGATGTTTTCAACCAGGGTCAGCGTGGCGGCTTGTTCATCGCTGTAATCGCCGAGCAAACAGGGAACGTCCTGCATCCCAGCCAGCATGGCTGCGCGCCAACGTCGTTCACCGGCGATGATCTCATAACGATCAGGGGCAATGCTGCGGACAATTAAAGGTTCGATCAAGCCCTGGCTTTTGATGGATTGCGCCAGCTCGTCAAGCGCGCTTTGATCAAAATGAATGCGTGGCTGATAGCGCCCGCGTTGCAGGCAATCGATGGGAAGCTGTTTATACACGTTGCTCATGAGAGGCCTTGCGTAACACGCTGTAAAAGAAACCATCACAAGCGGATTGACCAGGGAAAAGCTGCCAGCCATGGCCAGTAGCCTGCCCCCAGGGCTGCTCACCGTCTACTACCGAGCAATCCGTTTGCTGCTGTACAAAATTCGCAATTTGCAGTTCATTTTCTTCCGGCATCACCGAACAGGTTGCGTACACCATCGTGCCGCCTGCTTTCAGTAAAGGCCACAGCTGGCGCAACAAATCGGCTTGCAAAGCGGCAATGGCGCTGACGTCCGCTTTGCTGCGCAGCAATTTGATGTCGGGATGGCGGCGAATAACGCCAGTTGCCGAACAGGGCGCGTCCAGCAGTATTCGGTCAAAAGCGACCCCATCCCACCAGGAATCGGTTTGCAGCGCATCACCCTGCAACACGCGCGCTGACAGCTTGAGGCGAGCCAGGTTGTCGCGCACCCGTTGCAGACGATATTCGTCAACGTCAAGCGCAACAACCTCGGCCAGTTGACTTTCTGTTTCCAGAATATGACAGGTTTTGCCGCCGGGCGCGCAGCACGCGTCCAGCACGCGCAAGCCTGGTTGCAAATCCAGCAAGGTCACGGCCAATTGCGCAGCTTCGTCCTGAACAGATACAGCGCCCGCAGCAAAATCGGGCAAGTCGTTGACATCGCAGGCAGCGGCAAGGGTGATGCCAACAGCGGAAAAAGCCTGAGCCTCTGCGGCGATACCCGCTTCCTGCAATCGTTTCAGATACTGATCGCGACTGCCCAGTTGCCGGTTGACGCGCAGGCTCATCGGCGGATGCTCATCGTTACCTTGCAGTATCGTTTCCCAATGATCAGGCCAGTCTTTTTTGAGGCGTTTGATAAACCAGGTCGGATGGCCGTATACGAAATCCTGTCGCTGTTCCAACGCCTTGAGGGTTTCCTCACGTTCACGGCAAAATCGCCGCAATACCGCGTTAATCAGCCCTTTTGCCCAGGTTTTTTTGAGTTTATCCAGAAGCGCCACCGTTTCCTGAACCGTAGCGTATTCGGGTTTGTCCATGAATTGCAATTGGTACAGGCCCATCAACAAGGCCAGCCAGATATCGAGATTTGGCGGTCGTTTATCGACAAAATGATCGGCAATCGCTTGTAAACGGTAATAATGACGACAAACGCCGTAACACAAGAGACGGGTAAACGGGGTGATATCCGGATCGGCTTGCAACAAATGGGTCAGCGGTTTTTTGTCTTCCAACACCCGTAACAGCAGATGCAGCGCTTGCAAACGCTCGTTTTTGCTCATCGCATAACCAGGTTGGCGTACAGGTTGGAGCGGCCGGCATTGAGCCAGTCAGCTACCGACATGGGCTTGCCGCCAGGGAACTGGATGCGTTGCACGCGCAAAGCCTGGTCGGCTGTGGCGACCAACATGCCATTTTTATCGATGGCCAGTATGCTGCCCGGCACGGCTTTGCTGTTGGATGCTTCGACCCTGGCCTGATGGATACGCAGCACCTCATCGCCGGCGTGGGTGTACGCTATCGGCCAGGGATTAAACGCTCTAATCAAACGATCAATGGCCACGGCCGGTTGATTCCAGTTAATGTCGGCTTGTTCCTTGCTGATTTTTCCCGCATAGGTGGCCTGTTCATGAATTTGCGGCCGCGCCTCGGCTTGACCGCTCGCCAGCGCATCGAGAGTTTGCAACAAGGGTTCGGCAGACAGCGCCGCCAGTTTGTCATGCAGGCTGCCGGCGGTTTCGTCAGGCGCGAGGGTACAAGACAGCTCCCGCAAACTGTCACCGGTATCCATGCCCACATCCATTTGCATGATGGTGACGCCGGAACAGGCATCGCCTTGCAATACAGCTTGCTGAATGGGCGCGGCGCCACGCCAGCGCGGCAAGAGCGAGGCATGAACATTGATACAGCCCAGACGGGGAATGTCCAGAATTTTTTTGGGCAAAATCAGACCGTAGGCGATCACCACCATCACATCGGCTTCCAGCGATCGCAATTGCGCAACGCTGTCTTCATCTTTGAAATTCAGGGGTTGATAAACCGGCAGATCATGGGCCAGCGCCCAGGTTTTCACGGCAGAGGCCTGAAGTTTGCGACCACGGCCGGCAGGCCGGTCGGGCTGGGTGTACACCGCTTGCAATTGATGTTTCGATGCCGCCAGCGCTTCAAGACAGGGAAGCCCGAATTCCGGCGTTCCCGCAAATACGATACGCAAAGCCGTCATTCTTTGTTCTGACGTTTGAATTTATCCAGTTTTTTGCGTGCCATGGCGCGCTTCAAGGGCGACAGCAAATCGACAAACAGTTTGCCATTCAGATGATCGATTTCATGCTGCAAGCACTCGGCCATCAAGCCTTCGCCGCTGATGTCAAAAGATTTGCCATGCCGATCCTGGGCACGAACCGTAACTTTGTTGGCGCGAACAACCGTATCGAAGGCGCCAGGTACGGACAAACAACCTTCCTGAAATTCGACACTGCCTTCGGATTCAATGATTTCAGGATTGATCAAAACCAGCTGCTTGCTTTTGTCATCGCTCACATCAATCACCGTCAGGCGTTTGCTGATGCCGATTTGCGGAGCCGCCAGACCCACCCCTCGAGCTTCGTACATGGTTTCAAACATGTCTTCAATTAATTGTTGCAAGGCGTCGTCGAAAGTCACAACGGGTTTGGCGACAAGTCGCAGCCTCGGATCAGGTAAGTAGATAATTTTTCGCAGAGCCATAAGTGTGTCTATATTAAATTACATAATGCGTGGTATTATCGCTTATACGATGTGCCGCTGCAAGCTTCTCTATAAGCCAAGGCGTTCTCGCTCAAAGACAGTCAGTAACAATTTTGAGCGTTTACAGCCACTTGCGTACGGCATGGCTATTGTAACAAGGACAAAAACAATGCGATGCCTGATAATTATTCTCTTATTTTTTGTATCTTCATTTGCTAACGCGCTGTCTTTGCGCGATGACTATCCCAGACGTTATGTCGTACAACCCGGAGACACGCTCTGGGAAATTGCCGGCAAATATCTGGGCAACCCATGGGAATGGAAAATACTCTGGCACGCCAATCCGAAAATCCATAATCCCAGCCGCTTGTATCCAGGCGCCATTATTGAGTTGCGCTACTATCATCGCAATCCTTATTTGCGCGTTTTATCCAATGGCACAATCAAGATGTCGCCTTTCATTCGTCCAAGACCGATTGAAGACGCTATTCCAGCGATTCCACTGCTCGACATCAAGCCCTTTTTAAATTCTTCGCTTATTATGGATCGCGACCGTTTGCAAAACGCGCCATACGTGGTCGCCTATATGGGCGAGCGTATGCTGGGCGGCCAGGGCGATGAATTATATGTCAAAAAATTGCATCCCGACAAAACCATGCCGCGTGGCGCCACCATATCCTATGCCGTTTATCGACCGGGTTGTCCCTACATTGATCCACGCACCCAGGAATTGCTGGGCTACAAAGCGACCATGGTTGGCTATGCTGAACTGGTACGCGGCGGCGAGCCAGCCACGATTTTGTTAACTGAAATCACGGAAGGCGTCAAAATCAAGGATCGGGTAATGTTAAACGATTACCCCGAATTCAATTTGTATTTTGAACCATCAGCCCCACTCTACCCAATCGAAGCCAGAATCATTGAGCTGCCGCCTGCATATACCCAGGGCGCGGTTGGCTTGGTGGCCGTCATCAATAAAGGGCAAAACGCAGGTCTTGAAGCGGGTAACGTCCTTGGCATATACTCGCCGCGGCGCGTTGTCCCGGATCCTCTGAAACAGGATCACTCCGTTCTGCTGCCTCGCGAGCGGACGGGAGAGTTGATGATCTTCCGCACCTTTACAAAAACAAGCCTTGGACTGGTGGTTCGCTCCAGTCAGACCGTGCATTTGATGGATATTGTTACCAACCCATGAAAAACAAAGTGTATTTACTGGCTCTTAACCGCATAAACGGTATAGGGCCACGTGCTGTTATGAAATTATTAACTCGCTGGCCCTTGTTGGAAGATATGTTCAATCTGTCGAGTGACGCCCTGGAAGACGCGGGCTTAAGCACTCGTCTGGCGGCTGCCATCAGCAGTTTTAATCATGCAGAAGTAGAAGATGATCTGAACTGGGAACAGGCGGATGCTCACCATCTGCTGACCTGGGAGCACCCAGCCTACCCGCCCTTGTTAAAAGAAATCTACGATCCGCCGATCGTGCTATACGCGGCTGGAAATCTGGCTTGTCTGCAACAAACCCGAATCGCCATGGTCGGTACACGTAATCCATCCGTCACCGGAAAAGAAACCGCCTGGCGTTTTGCCAAAGAGTTGTCCGCCAATCAAATATGTGTTGTCAGTGGCCTGGCGCAGGGCGTAGATGCCGAGGCCCATGCCGGTTGTCTGGCGGCCCAGGGCAGCACCATTGCGGTGATGGGAACCGGCATCGATCAGATTTATCCGCGCCGAAATCAGCCTTTATCTATAAAAATTCGTGAAAATGGCCTGCTTTTAACCGAATTTCCATTAAAAACCGCCGCAAACGCTGGACATTTTCCACGCAGAAATCGTATAATAAGTGGTCTTTCATTGGCCACATTGGTTGTGGAAGCTGCAATTAAGAGTGGTTCACTGATCACTGCTCGCCTGGCGCTGGAACAAAATCGTGATGTATTGGCCATCCCCGGATCCATACACAATCCACAAGCCAGGGGCTGTCACCACTTGTTGCAACAGGGGGCCAAACTGGTCACCTCCGTCAAGGATATTTTGGACGAACTGGGAATAGACAACACGCTGGACAAGGCCGAACAGGCGAGTCCATCCCTTGCCACGGATAGCAAAAACCTTGTAAAGTGCGTTGGCTTTGACACGACCAGCGTAGATCAGATTATCCAGCGCAGCGGTTTGGGCGTTGAAGACGTGTCCTGTGAGCTGGCCGAGCTGGAGTTACAGGGTATCATTAAAGCAGTTCCCGGTGGTTATACTCGTTGTGTGCCTCTCGAGAGCAGTATATAAGGTGGTCTTTATGAATGACAATTTGTTTGAAATGCTGATGGATTTTTTTGAAAAAAGCTTGTCGCAAATATCAGAAGGTAAAGCCGGACAACCTGATATCATGACAGAAAATGGCGCATCGAACACGGCCGACCAATCGTTGATGGTCAAAGCGGCGCAATCTGCGTCCATTCGGGTTTTTACAGCCGAAGAACAATTCAAATTCACCAAAGCCAGCTATCAATTTATCAGCCGCATGTTGCTTTGGGGCGTCATCGCCTCCGAAAGCATGGAAGCGATTATTGATCAGCTGTTGTTTTCCGAGTCGCGCTTTGTCACGCTTGAAGAAACCAAGTGGACCATGCGCAATGTCCTGGCTGAACAGCTTGATGCCAATCAGCAGGCCTTCCTTGACTTGGTATTGTATCAAAAAGAAGATAAGCTGCCGTTACACTGACAGCAAACGGTAAACCACAGGAAAGGGTCAATTTTTTATGAGCAAAAACTTGCTAATCGTGGAATCACCCGCGAAAGCCAAAACGATTCAGAAATATCTGGGCGACGACTACGAAGTCCTTGCCTCTTACGGGCACGTCCGCGACTTGCCGGCGAGAAAGGGGTCTGTCAATCCTGACAAGGATTTTGCCATGACCTATAACCCCATCGAAAAAAACGCCCGTCATATAGAATCGATAGCAAAGGCTCTGAAAAACGCCAAATCTCTGCTTCTGGCAACCGACCCTGACCGCGAAGGCGAAGCCATTTCCTGGCATATTTTTGAGTTGATGAAAGAACGCAACCTGATCAAAGACAAACCAGTGCACCGGATTTTTTTCAACGAGATCACCAAATCCGCTATTAAAGAAGCGCTCAACAATCCGCGTACCATTTCCATGGATTTGGTCAATGCTCAGCAAGCCAGACGTGCGCTGGACTATCTGGTGGGCTTCAATCTGTCGCCGCTGTTGTGGAAAAAAATCCGCCGCGGTTTGTCGGCCGGCCGCGTACAAAGCCCTGCCCTGCGTTTGATTGCCGAACGCGAAGACGAAATCGAGCGTTTTGTGGCCCAGGAATACTGGCGCATCATTGCCGATTGCCGACATGAAAAAACCAGCTTTGCGCCCAGGCTGACCCATTATAAAAATGAAAAATTACAGCAATTTACAGTCACCAATGGCGACCAGGCACACACGATTCGTGATGAACTGATCAAACAGGCCAATGGCGTATTGGTCGTTGAAAATATTGAGAAAAAACAAAGAAAACGCAAACCGGCCGCCCCTTTTATTACCTCAACCGTACAACAGGAAGCCGCGCGAAAGCTGGGCTTCACCGCTCGTAAAACCATGATGGTTGCGCAGCAATTGTATGAAGGTATTGATATTGGTACCGGCACCGTGGGTTTGATCACGTATATGCGTACCGACTCGGTCAATTTGTCGGGCGAGGCCATTGACGAAATACGCGAATTTATTGTTGAGCGCTATGGCAAGGACAATTGCCCTGACGCCGCAAGGGTGTACAAAACCAAATCCAAAAACGCTCAGGAAGCACATGAGGCAATTCGCCCTACGTCGATTAAACGCACACCGGAAATGGTGCAGGCTTCCCTGACCAGCGATCAATTCAAATTGTACAGTCTGATTTGGAAACGCAGTATTGCCAGTCAAATGGCCGATGCCTTGATTGATACCGTTGCGATAGATTTGAGTTGCGGCCCAGGCAATGTGTTTCGCGCCAATGGATCTACAGTTGCTTTCCCCGGCTTTCTGTCTGTTTATGAAGAAGGTATGGATGATTCATCTGACGACGACCAAAATGCCGTGATGCTGCCGGGTCTGACGGTGGGTGAAAAAGTGACGGTCAACGACATCGCCGCGAGCCAGCATTTCACCGAGCCGCCACCGCGTTATTCTGAGGCCTCGCTGGTCAAGGCGCTTGAAGAATATGAAATCGGCCGTCCCTCGACTTACGCCGCCATTATTCATACCCTGCAACAACGTGAATACGTGACGGTTGAGACCAAACGCTTTATTCCGACCGATGTTGGCCGTATCGTCAATCGCTTCCTCACCGGCCATTTTACGCGTTATGTGGATTACAAATTTACCGCGCAACTGGAAGACACCCTCGATGCCATCTCACGTGGTGAAAAAGAGTGGATCCCGGTTCTGGGTGAGTTCTGGAAGCCATTTATTCAGCAAATACACGACATTGATGAAACCGTTCAGCGTAAAGATGTCACCACTGAAATTCTGGAAGACAAATGCCCGAAATGCGACAAACCCTTGTCGATTCGTCTCGGAAAACGTGGCCGTTTCATTGGCTGTACCGGTTATCCGGAATGCGATTTTACTCAAGATCTGAACGCGCAGGACGGCGAAAAAACCGAACCGGATGTGGTGGAAGGACGAGTCTGCCCGACTTGCTCAGGCGCCTTGCATATCAAAGTCGGCCGTTATGGTCGCTTTATTGGTTGCAGCAGCTACCCGGATTGCAAACATATTGAACCGCTGGAAAAACCGGCTGATACCGGTGTGACCTGCCCCAAGTGTCAAAAAGGCAGTATTTTGCAGCGTAAATCGCGTAAAGGTAAGATATTTTATTCCTGCGCGAATTATCCCAAATGTGATTATGCACTGTGGAATGAGCCGATCAACAAAGCCTGCCCCCAATGTTCGTGGCCAGTCTTGACGATCAAGGAAACGAAACGCAGTGGGAAGCAAATTTTGTGTCCGAAAGAAGGTTGTGGTTATTCGGCAAGTGATGAGTAAAAAAATTCAACAACAAACGATGCCCTCCGTCCGTCAATATCGATTCAGGGTGAAATTGCAGCCCGATTGACGGATAAACCCGATGCCGAAGCCCCATGATGTCGCCGTCTGCCGCCGTTGCGGTGATGCGTAAACAATCGGGGACCTGCGCGCTGCCCACCGCCAAAGAATGATAACGCCCCACTTTCAACGGCTGGGGCAGATCCTGGAAAATCCCTGCACCATCATGCTCAATCAGTGACGCTTTGCCATGAGTCGGGTTAATCGCCCGGGTCAGCGTCGCGCCAAAAGCCTGACCGATGGCTTGGTGCCCGAGGCATACGCCGAGAATAGGTATGGACGGCGCGAAACGGCGAATCAGATCCAGACAAATGCCTGCTTCATCTGGTGTACAGGGGCCAGGCGACAGGATAATGTGGCTGGGATTCAGCGCCGCGATTTGTTCCAGACTAATCGCATCATTGCGCACAACCTCTTCGCTAAACCCCAATTCCCGCACATACCGCGCCAGGTTATGGACAAAGGAATCATAATTATCGATCAGTAAAATCACAAAGCCTCCGTTAATGCTTGCTGCAACGCCCGGGCTTTAACCAACGTTTCCCGATATTCTTCATCCGGATCCGAATCCAGCACCACCGCCCCGCCGGCCTGAAAGGTAAGCTGGCGGCCTTTGATAGTGTAAGTACGAATGGCAATCGAGGTATCCATTGTTCCGTTAAACCCGATAAACCCGATGCTGCCGCAGTAAATCCCCCGCCGCGACGGCTCAATGTCTGCAATAATCTCCATGGCGCGGATTTTGGGTGCACCGGTAATCGAACCGCCAGGAAACGTTGCTTTCAACACATCGACCGCATTGTAGCCGACCTGTAATTCGCCTGTGATAACCGACACCAGATGATGCACGCTGGCATACGTTTCAAGGGCGCAAAGCTGACTGACTTGCACCGAATGATCCCGACAAATTTTGGACAAATCATTGCGCAGCAGATCCACGATCATCACGTTTTCAGCCCGATCTTTTTCGCTGTTCACCAGGTCTTGTGCCCACTGCCGATCCAGCTGGGGATCCGGGCTGCGCCCTCGAGTGCCTTTGATTGGCCGGGTTTCTACTTTTCCCTGATCTAGCTGGATAAATCGCTCGGGCGAAGCCGATACTACCTGAATATCGCCCAAATTGATGAATGCGGAAAACGGGGCATGCGTCAGTTTGCGCAAGCGTTTATACAGCGAAAAAGGATCAAGATCTGGCGGAAGTTGACTTGCAAAGCATTGAGACAGATTGGCTTCGAACACATCGCCAGCCAAAATATAATCCATCACACGCTGCACAGCAGCGGTGTAGGCTGGCATGGTGACATTACTGGACACCTCCATGCTGGCTATCGAAGAAACCCTTTCTTCGGCAGGTTTTGTGTGTATCAATTCAAGAAAATATTGCAAACGCGCACCTGCCCTTCGTTGGCGCGCTGCCGGCGTTTTTTCCGGCAATCCGCTGGAGAGAAGCCAGGCTTTTTCCTGTTCATGATCAAACGCCATCACCAGATCATACAAGCCAATCGCCATATCGGGAAAGGCCATGTCGTCTGATACATGAAGCGGGATATCTTCCAGATACTGATATAAATCATAGGAAAACGCACCCGCCACACCTCCCTGAAAAGGCGGTAAATCGGGGATGGTTTCCAGAGGAAATTCCAACAGAAATTGATTTAAATACTCGAAAGGATCGGCTGAGCGGCTAATCGTTTGCTCATCGACCATGATATGACCATCTTTGGCCCACAGCACTTTAAACGGGTCGATGGCAATATAGCTGTAACGGCCATAATCCGGATGTTGCTGCGCACTATCGAGCAATACGGCCCATTTATGTTGATGCAAACTGGCAAACACAGACAGCGGATCACAATAAGGGATTTGTTGAATATTTGGTTTCAGATTAATACACCATCAATGTTGAACAATCAGGGTCGGTTTGCTGTAATTGAAATGACCCGGCCATCTTGAAAAGACAGGCTGTAAATAAAATCGTTGGGAGAAAACTGGTAAGTCCATATTTCATAATCATTCACAACCGTTGCATACGGCCCACCAAATTCATTGTATAAGGTCACGGGTGTATTATTGATATCTTTGGCCAATGGCTCGCCACATTTTTTTTCTACCAGATATTTGGTATCGCCTTCGTACACCAGCGCACCATTGCAACGCATGGCAAAGCCGCTGGCTGAATAACCGAGGACAAGCAAAAACGCCAACAGTATGTTCGATACCTGACTCATATCACTATCTTCCAAACGATCTGCTTGTCTTGAGTATAGCCTATCAAGCGTTTGTAAATTGTTCAATATATTGACGGCAAGTCAACGGCTTGTCCAGAAAACTGATGAAATGCGGTTTTCCGCCGGTATCTGTAATGGTCAAAACGCCAAAACGCATGATGCTGCCAATCAGCGACTGCCGCACGTCAATGCTGGCAATTTTGTTAAACGGAATATCGGTGGTATTTCTAACGATTATCCCCTTTCTAAAAATAACCCGGTTTTTTTCGATGGTCAGAGATGAAAACTGGTAATTGACCCAGGTGATGCTCCACCAGACAACAGACAGCAACAGAAAAATCAAGGCCACTTCTTTGAGTTGTACAAAAGTAAAGCCCACGAACAATGCCAGACAAGCCAGCACGGTGGGGCCGAAAAATAATAACCAGTGCAATTTGGCCACGTACACAATATTGCTGTCTGTCATATGGGATCCTGCTGAAAGGTATATGGGAAATATAATAGAGGAGATGTCTTTGATTTGCTACACAAAAGACCCGTCGTTCGCCATATTGGCCACCGAATCGACTGCGTTTTGAATGCGTTTGTTTTCACCGTATGTGCCGAACAATCCAAACACCACCAATGCGCCGCCCATCACACCAAGCACAGCACTGGCGGCTATCACGCCTGCTCCAATGCCGCCAGCCAGGCCGCTGAAAAACGCGCCAGGACCAGTCCAGGCGCCCAGTGCGAAGCCGATTCCGAAACCCACGGTTGCCGCCAATACAAAAACGCATGCCGTCACCGCCAGTGCCAGCACGACTTTCAGGGTATTTTTTATCCAACTGTCATGGCCATGCAAACACAGGCGGCAATTTTGTTCAAAATCTGTAATCGCATTTGCTTTGTCTTCTGAAGGATTTTGCAATGCTCTGATCAATGTCTCGGCTTCCTGAGCAATCTGAACTCGTTTTTTTTTATCGGATACCTGCTTCAAAACCTCTTCCAGTTCCTGTAATTTTTCCAGGAGCAAAGACGGGTGACCATTCGATCCAGCCAGAGAAATCGCGGTAGCGAGCGGATCGTGCAAGGTCGACATATCCTGTAATATCATGCCGTTTTGCGGGTTCTGAGGATTCAGCACCTGTTTCATCATGGTGCACAGGTTTGTGATTCCATCGTTGTTTTGAGCCGATGTACGGCAATATCCACGTACCGTCTCGCTTTGCAATTCCTCAAAAGCCTGTATGGCGCCTGGCAGAGCGAGATCGTAGCGGGTTCCGACTACAATCACCGCCATATCCGGTTGATGCGCTTGTACCATGGCAAGGCACTGACGCATTCTGTCTATATTCAGGACTGGCACGGACAGATCGATGCATAACAAACCAAGGTCAATGTCTTTCATGTAATGGCTGACTATTCGGTCATATTTTGTATCACCGGATGCGTCCCATATTTGATAGTGATAATCACCCGCTTCTTTGGCAAGATCGTTGACCATAATGGTTGGGTTATAAGCCGATGCAAACAAGGCGTGAGGATTAAGAATTTTTTTTATTAATTCTGTTTTTCCGCAACGCAGCTCACCGAAAACCAGCATTTTTACAGTTTGCCCAGACATATCATGCACCCGCCAGCTACAACAGTTTGAGCAACATTATCACATTTGCCTGATTGAAATAAATCCTTTATAGTTGTTCAAATCATTTACATCCCGGAATGAGTCAACATGCGCCGTATTAACCGTTGCCTCAACAGGCAATTAGCCGAACTGTGCCAACGCGCCGTTCAAACCGATGAATTAAATCTCAAGGTTAGCGAATACCTTCCCGACAATTTGCGCGCGCATTGCCATGTTGGCAGTTTCAGCAAGGGTTGTTTGTTGTTGGTGGTGGATAAACCGGACTGGGCAACCGAGTTACGTTATTGTCTGCCGGATTTGCGTGATGCTCTGCGGCAAAAGGGAGAGGTGTATCAGTTGGTATCGATAAAAATTCAAATTGCAGATCAAACGGCTAAACCGGAGAGCAAGAAAACCCGCCAAAGCGTGGCGCCGGTTTTATCCGATGCAGCACGTGATGCTTGTCGTAATGCAGGAGAATTGTGTTCGTATGGGCCGTTGAAGGATGTGTTGTTGCATTTGGCGGATAGCAAGTAGATTGAGTTATCCCAAGGGTGTAGCTTGTGTCCCGGATTAGGTGCAGCCGTCATCCGGGAACAATTTTAAATCAAGCCATCGCAGGGATTAAGTCGGAACTCACATACGTTGGTTGATAACTTTCTGTGTTGGTCGAATCGAAATACGTGTATTCCCAAGCGTCCTGACGCACCATCAATTCGCGTAACAGGCGGTTGTTTAACTCGTGGCCGGATTTGTAGCCTTCAAAAGCGCCGATCAAACCACAACCCAGCAAATACAAATCGCCGATAGCATCCAGCACTTTGTGTGCCACAAACTCACCATCGAAACGCAGTCCGTCTTCATTCAGAACACGATAATCATCAACCACGATGGCGTTATCCAGACTGCCGCCTTTGGCCAAATCCGCTTCCCGCAATTTTTCGTAGTCAGACAGAAAACCAAACGTTCTGGCGCGACAAACTTCTTTCACATAAGACGTACCTGAAAAATCAAAATGCGCTGTTTGTGGTTTGTCGTTAAATACAGGATGGTCAAATTCAATAGTAAACGATATTTTATAACCATCGTAGGGCAAAAACTGCACATATTTGCCGTTATGCTCAACTCGAATGGGTTTTAAAATCCGGATAAAGCGTTTGGGCGCATTCTGCTCGGAAACACCGGCGGATTGAATCAGAAATACAAACGGTGCGGCGCTGCCATCCATAATAGGAATTTCTGGCGCGTTCACATCAACGTACGCATTATCAATACCCAAACCGGCAAGAGCCGACAGCAAATGTTCTACGGTGGCTACTCGTACGCCATCTTGATGCAAGGACGTACACAGCATGGTGTCACCAACCCGATCATACAAGGCGGGAATTTCAACTACGGGATTTAAATCAACGCGACGAAATACAATACCTGTGTTAATGGGGGCCGGACGCAAGGTTAATTTAACCTTCTTTCCAGAGTGTAAACCAATACCTGTTGCCTGAATTTCTTTTCTGGGGGTTCTTTGTTTCATCATTCAGCGATCACCTTTTCGGATATCCCATTTTTCACGCGCAATAATTTAGCAAATGATAACAAGAATTTGATCATTAGTCTATTTTTTTTATTTTTTCCAATTGCACGAAGCAGTGTAGGTTGGGCCCTGGCCCAACAAATACTCCTCCGTGCCACGCATTGTTGGGCCAGGGCCCAAGCTACGCTATTTTACTCGACCAAATCTTCCTGGCGCCGTAAAAAGGCCGGAATATCCAGATAGTCCACGTCCGGTACCGACTCTGTCGCATGGGCGGCAGCGGCTGATGAGGCTTGTTTGCGCATCAGAGCCGGGCGTTCCAGTTGTTGGTAGTCGAAGGAACCATCGCTGCGCAGCGAATCTGTGATGCGTGATTTGGCGCTGATGGTTTGATTTTGTTTCAGTTGTTGTTGACGCAGACGTGCAT
>Ga0075012_10000597_pt1 | contig 37868 bp, 35 predicted proteins | sample All_14_2_FD_71474 | JGI IMG/M metagenome (GOLD analysis project Ga0075012, IMG submission 71474) | Freshwater microbial communities in response to fracking from Pennsylvania, USA - Allegheny Zone_MetaG_DW_15 | ecosystem: Environmental > Aquatic > Deep subsurface > Groundwater > Drilled...
GCTGATCTCGTTTCCGCTGCCGATGACGGCCTGGGTGGCGCCGCTGCCACTGACCGCCGCCGGCGCGCCCGGCTTCATCGAGGGCCTGCGCATCCTCTTCGGCGACGTCCAGGCGCTCGACGCCGTCGCCAGCGCCTCGCTGCTCGGCCATGCCAAGACCGAACTCGCGCGCGGCCTCGACCTCGTGCAGGCGTTCGCCGCTTCGGCGGCACCGGGCAACTCGTTGGCCGGCCTGCGCACCGGCAGCCTCGGCGAAACGGCGTCGCTGCTGATCGCGGCCGGCGGCCTGATGCTGATCGCGACGCGCGTCATCAGCTGGCACATCCCCGCCTGCATGCTGGCCGGCATCGCGGTGCCGGCGGCGACGATGCATGCAGTCGACCCGGCGCGCTACCTCGACGCCGGCACGCACCTGCTCTCGGGCGCGGCGATGCTCGGCGCCTTTTTCATCGCCACCGACTACGTGACCTCGCCGAACGCCAAGGCCGGGCAGATGATCTTCGGTGCCGGCTGCGGGCTGCTGACCTGGGTGATCCGCACCTGGGGCGGCTATCCGGAGGGCGTCGCCTTCGCCGTCCTGCTGATGAACTCGCTGACGCCGGTGATCGACCGCTACGTGAGGCCGCGCGTGTTGGGCCGCGACTGCGGCGGCAGGCCGCTCGACGTCGCGACGCAGAAGGTGGATGCATGAGCGCCCTGGCCGCCTGGCGGACGCGCCTCGCCTACCAGCCGCTGTCGCTTGGCGCCGTCGCGCTGGTGACGAGCGCCGCGCTCGTCGTCGCCAACGACATGACCGGCCCGCTGATCGCCGCGGCCGAAGAACGCGACCTGCAGGCCTCGCTGCTGCAGGTGCTGCCCGCGAACCACGCCGACAACGAACTGCTCAAGGATGCGGTGACGCTGCCGGGGCCGGACGGCGCGCCGCTGACCGTCTACCGCTCGCGCCACGAAGGCCGTGTCAACGGCGCCATCTTCCGCACGACGGCGCGCGGCTACGCCGGCGACATCGCGGTGCTGATCGGCATCGACGCCGGCGGCACGCTGCTCGGCGCGCGCGTGCTGCGCCACCAGGAGACGCCGGGGCTGGGCGACAAGATCGAGGCGGCGAAGTCGCCGTGGATACACGCCTTCGCCGGCAAGTCGCTGGGCGCGCCGCCAGCGGAACGCTGGGCGGTGAAGAAGGACGGCGGCGAGTTCGACCAGTTCGCCGGCGCGACCATCACGCCGCGCGCCGTCGTCAACGCGATCAAGGGCGGGCTCGAGTTCTACGCCGCGAACCGCCAACGCATCCTCGAGGGAGAAACGCAATGACCGCGAGCGAGATCTTCAGGAGCGGCCTGTGGCGCGACAACGTCGTGTTCTCGCAGCTGCTGGCGCTGTGCCCGGCGATGGCGGTGACGACGACCGGCACCAACGGGCTCGGCATGGGGCTGGCGACGATGGCCGTGCTGGTGGTCGCCAACAGCGTCGTTGCGGCGCTGCGCCACCTGGTGAGCCCGCAGGTGCGCATCCCGGTGTTCATCGTCGTCATCGCCACGCTGGTGACGCTGGTCGACATGGCGATGAACGCCTGGCTGCACGAGCTCTACAAGGTGCTCGGCCTGTTCATCGCGCTGATCGTCGTCAATTGCGCGATCCTCGGCCGCGCCGAGGCCTTCGCCTCGAAGTCGCCGGTGGCCGCGGCGGCGCTCGACGGCGTGGCGATGGGGCTCGGCCTCACGTTCGCGCTGGTCCTGATCGGCCTGATCCGCGAACTCGTCGGCAGCGGCACGCTGTTCGCGCAGGCGAGCCTGCTGCTCGGACCGAACTTCGCCTTCCTCGAAATGCGCGTGCTGCCGGACTACGGCGGCGTGCTGGTGATGGTGCTGCCGCCGGCCGGCTTCCTGGTGCTCGGCCTGCTGCTGGCTGCCAAACGGGCCTGGGAGAGCCGCGAGCAGGCCGTCGCCGCCGCGGCCGTCGCCGCCGCCCACTGAGGAATCGGAGACATGCAGATCGGAGTCGCATACTCGGAACCGGCGCAGCAGATCTGGCTGACGCTCGAGGTGCCGGACGAATCGACGGTACGCGACGCCATCGAGCGCTCGGGCATCCTTAAGATGTTCCCGCACATCGACCTCGAGACGCAGAAGGTCGGCATCTTCGGCAAGGTGGTCAAGCCGGATGCCGGGCTGCGGCCCGGCGACCGCGTCGAAATCTACCGTCCTATCGTATGCGATCCGCTTACGGTTCCGCGCCGCGACGGCGCCGGCGACGACGAATGAGCCCGGCTGCCCCGACAGGCCTCAGGCCCGGCGGAACAGTCCCCTGATCCAGGTTTTTTGGACCTCGCCGCGGCGGGTTCCTTCGAGGTGCTCGCGGATGCGCGCGCGCACCGCCTCGATGCCGACCACGCCTTCCGCTTCGACGGCGTCGCAGAGCAGCAGGTGAAAGCCGACCGGCGACTCGACGACGGCCGAGATCCTGCCCGGATCGAGCGCGAAGGCGGCGATCTCGACGGCCGGGAAAAGATGGCCGCGCCCAAGCGTACCCAGGTTGCCGCCTGCGACGGCCGTCGGGCACTCCGAGTGCTTGAGCGCCTCGGCGGCGAAGTCGCCGGGTGCGGCGAGCAAACGGCGCCTGATGTCCTCGATGCGCGCGCGGGCGGCGGGGCGCTCGCTGCCGGGCAGTTCTTCGTTGATGGTGACCAGGATGTGGCGCAGCGTCCGCCGCTCGGGCCGTTTGAAGCGCTCGCCGTGGATCAGATAGAAGATCTCGATGTCGGTGTCGCTGACCGGGGGCGCGTTGCGGGCAATGCGGTCGAGTACCGCCTCGACGCGCAGGTCGCGCGCCAGCGCTGCGTCGAGGGCTGCTTCGTCGCAGCCCGAGCGTTCGAGGTCGGCGAGGAATTCCTGCCGCGATTCATAGCGGCCGCGGATTTCGTCCAGGCGCTGGCGCGTCGACGAGGCCGGCAACACGACGCTCGCGGCCTCGGGCGTCGCCAGGATGCGGCGCTCGATCTCGGCCTGCCGCAGCACGGCGCCGTTCAGGCGCTGCTTCTCGGCGTCGCCGAGCGCGGCGGGCGGCTTGCGATAGAGCTCGAGCGACAGCTTGAGCGCGAGGTAGGCGTTGGCCTCACCCATGGACGACCTCGTGCAGCGCCACCAGCACGGTTTCCGGCACGGCAAGCACGCGCCCCGGCAGGCACTCGAAGTGAACGTGGTAACCGACCGGTTCGCCGCGCACGACCTGCATGATCTCGCCGACGGCGCCGGCGGGCACGCAGACCGCGCCGCCCAGCGACAGCGCGCGGCCGGCGCGCACCCGCTCGCGGGTCTCGTAGCGGCTCGGCACCCAGTCCTCGTCGAGGCCGAGCAGTTCCTCCTCGCGGCAGCCGACGACGCGGTCGATGTCGAGGAAATGCACCGAGTAGATGATCTGGTCCTGCAGGAAGGTGCCGACGTCGACGATGGTGCCGACGCTGCCGCGCCGCACCAGCAGTTCGCCGGTGGCGGTGCCGGGATAGGTGCCGTCGTTGCGGACGTTGCGCGCGACGCGCACGTCCGCGCCGATGTCCCAGCGCGTCTGCATCATTCCCTCGCGCGGCGCAGGGCCGAGAGCGGGATGTTGGCGATGCCGGCTTGGCGGCGGAAGACCTCGAACACCTTTTCGGTGCGCGCGTCGGAGGTGACGAAGTCGGCGTGGGCGCGCGTCAGCCATTGGCGGTATTCGTCGCGCGTCGGCTCGGGGCCGCAGTTCTGCGCCAGATAGTCGTGGAAGCGCTTCAGGATGTGCAGGCGATTGACCTGCACGACCTGCGCGTTGTAGGGCACGCCGAAGTAGCGGAGGAAATCCTCGGCGGATTCTAGGTCGTCGAGGTCGAGCACGTCAGCGGTCATGGTGTGCCTCCCGAAGGGCCGTCCCGAGGGGGTCAGCGAGCGTAGCGAGCGTGGGGGTCATGGTTGCTCCTTGCGTAAGTCGTCGAGCAGGACGGCGAGGTCGGCGTCGCCGGGCACGCGCTTGGCGGCATCGACGAAGCCGCGCACGCGGGCGAGCAGCGCCTGTGCCTCGCCGTCGCCGAGCGTCGCGCCCATGCCGGCATACACGGCCTTGACGGCGCCGGTGCCCGAGTGCTTGCCGAGCACCACGCGATGCTGGCGGCCGACCTCGCGCGGGTCGAAGCCCTGGTAGTTGTCCGGGTCCTTGAGCAGGCCGTCGACATGGATGCCGGCCTCGTGCGTGAACACGCCTTCGCCGACGACGCTCTTCTGCCACGGCACCGGGCGGCCCGAGGCGCGGGCGACGATGGCCGAGAGCGCCGGGAAGTCGCGCAGGCGGATGCCGGCGTCGATGCCGTGGCACTGCTTGAGGCCGAGCACGACTTCCTCGAGCGGCGCGTTGCCGGCGCGCTCGCCGAGGCCGTTGACCGTGGTGTTGACGTGCGTGGCCCCGGCGCGCACGGCGGCCAGCGTGTTGGCGGTGGCCATGCCGAGATCGTCGTGGGCGTGCATCTCGATGTCGAGGTCGCTCGCCGCGCGCAGGGCGGCGATGCGCTCGTAGACGCCGAAGGGCTCGAGCACGCCGAGGGTGTCGGCGAAGCGGAAACGGCGGGCGCCGGCGCGCTGCGCCGTCTCGAGCAGGCGCTTGAGGAAGTCGGGATCGGCGCGCGAGGCGTCTTCGCCGCCGACGCAGACCTCGAAGCCGGCGTCGGTGGCCATGCGCACGTGGCGGTCGACCTCGGCCAGCAGCCAGGCGCGGTCGCGGCGCAGCTTGGCGCGCAGGTGCTGGTCGGAGGCTGGCGCCGAGATGTCGATCAACTGCGCGCCGAGGCCGACGCAGGCGGCAATGTCGGCCGCGTGCATGCGGCTCCACACCATGAGGCGCGCCGAGAGCCCCAGCGCGGCGACGGCGCGGATGCTCTCGCGCTCGGCCTCGCCCATGGCCGGGATGCCGACTTCCATTTCCGGCACGCCCAGCGCATCTAGGCGGCGCGCGATGGCGAGCTTCTCGGCGAGGCTGAAGGCGACGCCGGCGGATTGCTCGCCGTCGCGCAGCGTCGTGTCGTTGATGACCGGGGGGGCATGATGTTCCATGCCTCCCACGAAGCAAGGACGGCGCCAACCAACAAGCGTCGGTTTTTCAGTGGCTTAGGCGATGGGCTTGCGTCGTTTGTCGGACATGCGACAAACGGAGGTCGTCAGTCCCTGGGGCGCTTGTCGATGACGCGCTTGGCCTTGCCGGCCGAGCGCTCGATGCTGCCCTGCTCGACGACCTCGATCTTCGTCGTGATGCCGATGTAGGACTTGATGTGGTGCTGCAGTTCCCACGCGGTAGCGTCGCGCACGGCCGCGGGCGCGGCGGCGTGCTCGGGCTTGAGCTCGACGCGCACCGTCAGGTCGTCCATGTGGCCGCGGCGCGTGACCTCGAGCTGGTAGTGCGAGGAGAGCTTCGGCGTGCGCAGGATCAGTTCCTCGATCTGCGACGGGAAGACATTGACGCCGCGGATGATCAGCATGTCGTCCGAGCGGCCGGTGATCTTGCCGATGCGGCGGAAGGAACGCGCGGTCGCCGGCAGCAGCGCCGTCAGGTCCTTGGTGCGGTAGCGGATGACCGGCAGCGCTTCCTTGGTGAGCGAGGTGAACACCAGCTCGCCAGGTGAGCCGTCGGGCAGCGCGCGACCGGTCGCCGGGTCGATGATCTCGGGGTAGAAGTGGTCCTCCCAGATCGTCGGGCCGTCTTTCGATTCGATGCACTCGGCGGCGACGCCGGGGCCGATGACTTCGGAGAGGCCGTAGAGGTCCATGGCATCGATGCCGAGGCGCTGCTCCATCTCGGCGCGCATGCCTTCGCCCCAGGGCTCGGCGCCGAACATGCCGCGCTTGAGGCTGCACTGCGCCGGGTCGAGGCCCTGGCGCTCGAACTCGTCGATGATGTTCATGACGTAGGACGGCGTGCCGACGAGCATCGTCGGCTTGAAGTCCTGGATCAGCTGCACCTGGCGCTCGGTCTGGCCGCCGGAGATCGGCACCACCGCGCAGCCGAGACGCTCGGCGCCGTAGTGCACGCCGAGGCCGCCGGTGAAGAGACCATAGCCGTGCGTGACGTGGATGATGTCGGAGCGCGAGCCGCCGGCGGCGCGGATCGAGCGCGCCATGATGCCGGCCCAGGTGTCGATGTCCTGCGCCGTGTAGCCGACGACCGTCGGCTTGCCGGTCGTGCCCGAAGACGCGTGGATGCGCACGATGTCGTCCATGGGCACCGCGAACATGCCGAACGGGTAGGTGCGGCGCAGGTCTTCCTTGGTGGTGAACGGAAACTTCTGCAGGTCGTCGAGCGACTTGAGGTCGTCGGGCACGATGCCGAGGCTGTCGAACTTCTCGCGGTAGTGCGGCACGCGCTCGTAGGCGTGTTTCAGCGTAGCGCGCAGGCGCTCCAGTTGGAGTGCCGAAATCTCGTCGCGGCTGGCGGTTTCAATGGGATCAAGGGCGGCGGAGCGGAGCGGGGCGTTCATGGGGCGGCATTTTCGCATCTTTGGCTGCTGCCGCCATCTTGGACCAAGGACGGGTCAAGGCTTGCTTGCCTCGATGCGTATGCGATCGTCCTGAATGTCTGCTGCCGCCGGCCCCGATCATGTCGAATTCTTCCCAAACAACCCCGGCCCTGTCCATCGAAAGTCGCATCCTGCTGATCCGCGGTCAGAAGGTAATGATCGATGCGGATCTGGCAGAACTCTACGGTGTGCCGACAAAGCGCCTGAACGAGCAGGTGAAGCGCAATGCAGACCGCTTCCCGCCGGATTTCATGTTCGCGCTTTCTGCGGTCGAGAAGTCAGAGGTGGTCGCAAATTGCGACCACCTGCGAAACCTGAAATTTTCCAGGTCCATGCCGTTCGCGTTCACCGAGCACGGCGCAATGATGGCCGGCTTCGTGCTCAATACGCCGCGGGCCGTGGAAATGTCGGTCTATGTCGTGCGAGCCTTTGCCCGTCTGCGCGAGGTGTTGGCTTCGAACCGCGAACTGGCCGCCAAGCTCGATGCTCTGGAGCGAAAGACTGAGCTTCTCTCGCTGCAGCACGAAGCGTTTGCCGGAAACACGCGCGCACAGATCAAGCAGGTATTCGACGCATTGCGCCAACTCATGACGCCGCCCGACCCGCCGAAGCGACCTATCGGATTCGTCACCGCGGACGAAAAGAGTGGGAAGCCCAGGGCGGTCAGAGCGGTTCGCAAATAGCCGTTGGCCTGGCTCGGCGTGACGCCCGAGTGGCTGCGCTACGGCGAAAGCGAAGCCGCCGTTGGTTATACGATGAAGGAGCCGGCGCTATCCGAGGGCGATGTCGATCTGGTGCGCCAGTTCCGCCGCCTCAATGCCGGCCACCGGCAACTGGTGCGGGAAATGCTGCTGTCGCTGCAAAGGATCGGGCGGCGGCGGTAGGGATATCCGCTGGCGCGCTGGTGGCTGTCTTTAGCGGATGCCCACCAGGAAGGCTGCCGGCGGCAGGATGGGAATCCCGCGCCAGGGGGGCATGCCGGTCAGGTGCGGATCGCTGGCGACGATCAGTTCAGCAGTCGCCGCCTCGGCAAGGGCGAGGAACTTGTTGTCCGCGGGATCGGGGCAATCATCGACGCGTTGGGAGGCCGCCAGAACGAGCGCCTGGCGGCGAAAGCCGTCAATGAAGGACTGCCGCATCGCTTGCGGCGCGTAGCGGTCGAATTTCTCGCGCAGCAGGACCGTTTCCAGTTCCGCCAATGTTTCTTCGCTGGCGCAGACCTCGAAATGCAGCAGCGCCTTTTCCAGCGCCAGCGCGGGGACCGACTCCGGCCGGATCGCCGCGCTTACCAGCACGCCGGTATCGATGACGATGCGTCTATCGAAGCTCATGGACCAGGCGGTCGACGTCGGCATCCGCCAGGTCGGCGGCACCTGGCTCCGCCAGGACGCGCGCCCGGTATTGCGCATACCAGCGGGCCGCTTCCTCCCTGCGCTTCTTGACGTCGGCAAGCGCCTGCATGTCGTGTTCGGAAACCACATAGGCCACGGTTCGCCCGCGCCGTGTGACCTCGATCGGCTCGCGCTGGGAGCGGTCGATCAATTCCCCGAAACGGCTTTGTGCCTCGACAGAGGTGACGGTGATCACGGCCTCTCTCCTTGAAATGGACAATATGGACATAATAGCCATTTCATCCATCCGCGCAAGCGGTCGCGTCCGGCGAGGACAGGTCGTTCAGGCCTTCGGCCGCTTGTCGACGACCCGCTTGGCCTTGCCGACGGAGCGTTCGATGCCGCCGACCTCGACGACGCGGATGTGCGTCGATACGCCGATGTAGGACTTGATGTGGTGCTGGAGTTCGTGCGCCGCGAATTCCTTTTCGGCGGCGGTCGCCGTGGCGAATTCCGGCTTGATCTCGACGTTGACCGTCATGGTGTCGAGGTGGCCGTCGCGCGCGACCTCGATCTGGTAGTGCGGCGACAGGCGCGGCGTCTTGAGGATCAGCTCCTCAATCTGGCTCGGGAAGACGTTCACGCCGCGGATGATCAGCATGTCGTCGGAGCGGCCGGTGATCTTGCCGATGCGGCGCATCGAGCGCGCGGTCGGCGGCAGCAGCGCCGTCAGGTCGCGCGTGCGGTAGCGGATGACGGGCAGGGCTTCCTTGGTCAGCGAGGTGAACACCAGTTCGCCCTGTTCGCCGTCGGGCAGCACTTCGCCGGTCTCGGGGTTGATGATCTCGGGCAGGAAGTGGTCCTCCCAGATCACCGGGCCATCCTTGGTTTCGATGCACTCGTTGGCGACGCCGGGGCCCATGACTTCGGAGAGGCCGTAGATGTCGATGGCGTCGATGCCGAAGCGCTTTTCGATCTCGCCGCGCATCTGGTTGGTCCACGGCTCGGCGCCGTGGATGCCGATGCGCAGCGTGCACTTCGACGGATCGATGCCCTGGCGGTCGAACTCGTCGGCGATCGCCAGCATGTAGGACGGCGTCACCATGATGATGTCGGGCTGGAAGTCCTGGATCAACTGGACCTGGCGCTCGGTCTGGCCGCCGCCGAAGGGGATCACCGTGCAGCCGAGGCGCTCGGCGCCGTAATGCGCGCCCAGCCCGCCGGTGAACAGGCCGTAGCCGTAGGAGACATGCACCTTGTCGCCGGGCTTGCCGCCGGCGGCGCGGATCGAGCGCGCGACCAGGTCGGCCCAGTTGTCGATGTCCGTCTGCGTGTAGCCGACGACGGTCGGCTTGCCCGTGGTGCCCGACGAGGCGTGCACGCGCACGACCTTGTTCTGCGGCACCGCGAACATGCCGTAGGGGTAGGTGGCGCGCAGGTCCTGCTTGGTGGTGAACGGGAACTTTGCCAGGTCGGCGAGCGACTTCAGATCGTCCGGATGCACGCCGGCATCGTCGAACTTCTTCTTGTAGTGCGGGACGTTCTCGTAGGCGTGCTTGAGCGACCAGCGCAGGCGCTGCATCTGCAGGGACTCGATCTCGTCGCGGCTGGCGAGTTCTATGGCGTCGGGCGTGGCGGACGGCTTTACGGACTGCATGCGTTTCTCCCTCGGCGCTCGGCGCCTCGTCTATGCGGGCTCGAAATAGTGGCCCTTGATGCGGACCGAGCGGCCCCTGAAAAGGGCGATCAGTTTACCCGTTTGGTCGGCGACTTCGACGTCGTAGACGCCGTTGCGTCCGCCCTGCTGGCGTTCGCGTCCATGGGCGGTCAGCGTATCGCCGAGGTGGGCGGGGGCGATGAAGTTGATGTCGACGCCGCCGGCGACGGCATAGTGGTTGTGCGAGTTGCAGGCGTAGGCGAAGGCCGAGTCGGCGAGCGCGAAGATGAAGCCGCCGTGGCAGGTGCCGTGGCTGTTGACCATGTCCTGGCGCACGGGCATGCGCAGCGTCGCCTCGCCGGGGCCGATCGCGGCGATCTCGATGCCGAGTCCGCGCGCGGCATGGTCGTCCGGCCACATGATCTCGGCGCAACGCTCGGCGATCTGTTGGGGAGTCATAGGCAATCCGTCAGGAAGTAGAATCGGCGCGTGCGCCCGGCATAAGTCCGCTGCCGGACCGGCGCAAAAGCTGCGATGGTACCGGAGGATTCGATGGCCCACCCCATGTTCGTCAAGCACCAGGAACTGCTGAGCGGCGCGGTTCACGCCGTCGATAGCCGCGGCTGGTGGTCGCCCTTTTCCGAGGATCCGCGAACTTACGGCGACAACGCCTTCGAGGACGGACGGCAGGCCTTCGAGGCCTATCCCGACGCGCAGTTCTACCTCGACCAGCCGGGCGTTGTGGGCCGTGGCGGCGGTGAGGAATCCCCCTACGGCTTCACCCTCGACGTCAGCTATCCGAAGTGCAGCGCCGATGCGCTGATCGCCGCCGGCAAGGCGGCGATGCCGGCCTGGATCAAGGCCGGGCCCGACGTACGCGCCGGTGTCTGCGCCGAAATCCTTGCGCGCCTGAACGCGCGCAGCATGGAGATCGCACACGCCGTCGCGCACACCACCGGGCAGCCGCTGCGCATGGCCTTCCTGATCGGCGGCGCGCAGGCCCAGGGCCGCGGTCTCGAAGCCGTCGCCATGGCGTGGCGCGCGATGAAGCAGGTGCCTTATCGCGCCGTCTGGGAGAAGCCGCAGCCGTTGCACCCGCCGCTGCGGCTCGAGAAGCGCTATACGGTGGTACCGCGCGGCGTCGGCCTGGTCATCGGCGGCTCGACGTTCCCGACCTGGAGCGCTTATCCGGGCCTGTTCGCCAGCCTCGTCACCGGCAATGCGGTGATGGTCAAGCCGCATCCGGCGGCCATCCTGCCGCTGGCGATCAGCGTCGCGGCCGCACGGCAAACGCTGAAGGAGGCAGGCTTCGATCCCAACCTCGTCAGCCTGCTGGTCGACACGCGCGAGGTGCCGGTCGCGCGCGACGTGGCGCTGAAGCCCGATGTTCGCATCATCGACTACGCGGGCGGCGCTGAGTTTGGCCGCTGGCTTGAGGACAACGCGCGCCAGGCCGTCGTCTTCGCCGAGAAGTCGGGCATCAACTGCGTCGTGGTCGATTCGACCGACGACTACATCGGCATGCTGAAGAATCTGGCGATCAGCCTCTCCCTGTACTCCGGCCAGACGTGCACGCGCCCCCAGGTGCTGCTGGTGCCGCAGGACGGGTTGCTGACGCCGGCCGGCCGCATCGCCCAGGCGCAGTTCTGCCGCGACCTGGCGACGGCCGTCGGTCGCCTGCTCGAGGATCCGGCGCGTGCGGCCGAGGTGCTCGGCGCCATCCAGTCGCCGACGACGCTCGATCGCATCGACGCTGCGGCGAAGCTGGGCGAAGTGGTGCGCGAGTCGGCGACGTTCGTGCATCCGCAGTGGCCCGAGGCGCGCGTGCGCACGCCCCTGCTCGTCAGGACGACGGTCGGCGACACGTCGGCGTGGATGGAGGAGCGCTTCGGGCCCATCGGGTTCTTCGTCGGCACGGCGACGACGGCCGAGAGCCTCGCCGTGGCCGAGCGCGTGTTCCGCGAGAAGGGCGGCCTGACCTTCGGCGTCTATTCGACCAACCCCAACGTCGTCCAGTTGGCCGAGGAGGTGTCGCTGCGCGCCGGCGTGGCGCTGTCGGTCAACCTCACGGGCGGCGAGCCGATCAACGATGCCGCCGCCTTCTCGGATTTCCACGGCACGGGCGCCAATCCCGCGTCCGGCTCCAGCCTGGTCGACGGCGCTTTCGTCAGCGGCCGCTTTCACGTCATCCAGTCGCGCCGCCCGGCCGCCTGATGCGGGTCATTAGAATCCGGGTTGCCCCCATAACGTGATATTATGACGGGCCTCGAAAGCCCGTCGTTCCGGCTTTCGGGGGGTTCCGGAGACAGCCCGACGCCGCCATCCCTCGGCGCCGGTATCGAGAGGTCGGCCCAAGATGCCGGCGACATCGTTCCCTATCGCAGACAGAGCAAGGAAAACGCATGAAAATCCACGAATATCAGGGCAAGGAAATCCTGAGAAAGTTCGGCGTGGCGACCCCGCGCGGCATCCCCTGTTTTTCGGTCGATGAGGCCGTCAAGGCCGCCGAAACGCTCGGCGGCAGCGTCTGGGTGGTCAAGGCCCAGATCCATGCCGGCGGTCGCGGCAAGGGCGGCGGCGTCAAGCTGGCCCGCTCGCTCGACGAAGTGCGCGCCAACGCCACTGCCATCCTCGGCATGCAGCTCAAGACCCACCAGACCGGCCCGGAAGGCCAGAAGGTGCGCCGCCTGCTGATCGAGGACGGCGCCGACATCAAGAAGGAATACTACGTCGCGGCGCTGACCGACCGCGCGACCCAGAAGGTCGCGATGATGGCGTCCTCCGAAGGCGGCATGGACATCGAGGAAGTCGCCCACAAGACGCCCGAGAAGATCATCAAGGTGTTCGTCGATCCGCTCGTCGGCCTGACCGACGCCCAGGCGACCGAACTCGCCAACGGCATCGGCGTCCCCGAGGCCTCACAGGCCCAGGCCGTCGACACCCTGAAGAAGCTCTACACCTGCTACATGGAAACCGATGCCTCGCTGGCGGAAATCAACCCGCTGATCCTCGAAGGCAACGGCAACATCAAGGCGCTCGACGCGAAGTTCAACTTCGATTCCAACGCGCTCTACCGTCAGCCTGAAATCGTCGCCTACCGCGACCTCGACGAGGAAGACGCCGACGAGATCGAGGCTTCAAAATTCGACCTCGCCTACATCAGCCTCGACGGCAACATCGGCTGCCTGGTGAACGGCGCGGGCCTCGCCATGGCGACCATGGACACGATCAAGCTGTTCGGCGCCGAACCGGCCAACTTCCTCGACGTCGGTGGCGGCGCCACGACCGAGAAGGTCACCGAAGCCTTCAAGATCATGCTCAAGAACCCCAAGGTCAAGGGCATCCTGGTGAACATCTTCGGCGGCATCATGAAGTGCGACACCATCGCCGCCGGCGTCGTCGCCGCGGCCAAGGAGACGCACCTGTCCGTGCCGCTGGTGGTGCGCATGAAGGGCACCAACGAGGACCTCGGCAAGAAGATCCTTGCCGAATCGGGCCTGCCGATCATCTCCGCCGACACCATGGCGGACGCCGCGACCAAGATCGTCGCGGCCGTGAAGTGAGGTAATTACATGTCGATCCTCATCAATAAAGACACCAAGATCATCACCCAGGGCATCACCGGCAAGACCGGCCAGTTCCACACCGAGAAGTGCATCGAGTACGCCAACGGCAAGAACTGCTTCGTCGCCGGCGTGAACCCGAAGAAGGCCGGCGAGAAGATCTTCGACGTGCCGATCTTCGCCTCGGTGAAGGAAGCGAAGGCCCAGACCGGCGCCACCGTCTCCGTGATCTACGTGCCGCCCGCCGGCGCCGCCGACGCGATCTGGGAAGCCTGCGAGGCCGACCTCGATCTGGCGATCTGCATCACCGAGGGCATCCCCGTGCGCGACATGCTGATCGTGCGCAACAAGATGAAGCAGAAGGAAGCCAAGGGCGGCAAGAAGACGCTGCTGCTCGGCCCCAACTGCCCCGGCCTGATCACGCCCGACGAAGTGAAGATCGGCATCATGCCCGGCCACATCCACCGCAAGGGCCGCATCGGCGTGGTCTCGCGCTCCGGCACGCTGACCTATGAAGCCGTCGCGCAGCTGACCGAGATCGGCCTTGGCCAGTCGTCGGCGGTCGGCATCGGCGGCGACCCGATCAACGGCTTGAAGCACATCGACATCATGCAGGCCTTCAACGACGATCCCGACACGGACGCCGTCATCATGATCGGCGAGATCGGCGGTCCCGACGAAGCCGATGCCGCGCGCTGGTGCAAGGACAACATGAAGAAGCCGATCGTCGGTTTCATCGCCGGCGTCACCGCCCCGGCCGGCAAGCGCATGGGCCACGCCGGCGCGTTGATCTCGGGCGGTGCCGACACCGCTGACGCCAAGCTCGCCATCATGGAAGAGTGCGGCTTCAAGGTGACACGCAACCCGTCCGAGATGGCCAAGCTGCTGAAGGCGATGCTGTAAGCAGGGCTTTGCCGTCCCCGAAAAGCCGCGCCGGCGCCCGCCGACGCGGCTTTTCCATTTTTGCGGTCGCGTAGAATCGCGCCATGGATTTCGCTTCCCACGAATTCTGGATCGCGGTGCTCCAGATCATCGCGATCGACATCGTGCTGTCCGGCGACAACGCCGTCGTGATCGCGCTCGCCTGCCGCAACCTGCCGCCGGCCCAGCGCCGTCAGGGCATCCTCTGGGGCGTGGCCGGCGCGGTCGGGCTGCGCGTCGTGCTCACGGCCTTTGCGGCGGGGCTGCTCGGCTTCCCGTGGCTCAAGCTCGTTGGCGGCGTGCTGCTGCTGTGGATCGCCGTCAAGCTGCTGCTGCCCGAGGAGGCCGAGGGGCCGGAAATCGAAGCGCCGCAGCAACTCTGGGCGGCGGTGAAGACCATCATCGTCGCCGACTTCATCATGAGCCTCGACAACGTCATCGCCGTGGCGGCGGCCTCGCGCGACTCCATCCTGCTGCTGCTGTTCGGCCTGGCCGTGAGCATCCCGTTGATCATCTGGTCGAGCCAGATCGTGCTGCGCCTGATGGAGCGGCACCCGATCATCGTCACGCTCGGGGCCGGGCTGCTCGGCTACGTGGCCGGCGGCATGCTGGTCTCGGACGTCATCGTGAAGGACTGGATGCAGGCCCACGTTCCGGCCGCGAACTACCTCGTCGGCGGCGTCTGCGCCGCGATCGTTGTCATGGTCGGCAACTGGCTGGCCTGGCGCAAGCAGGCGCGTAACGAACGCAAGATCCTCTAGGAGCGGACATGGCTGCGTTGTTCCTTTCCGAAGCCGACGTCGAGGCGCTGCTGACGATGGACATGGCGCTCGAGGCCGTGGAGGCGGCGCATCGCGCGCACGGCCTTGGCCGTGCGGTCGATGTCCCGCGCCAGCGCACGCGCACGCCGACGGCGGCGCTGCACATCCTGCAGGGCGCGCTGCTCGATGAGGGTGTGGTCGGCTACAAGGCCTACACGAGTTCGCGCGCCGGCGTGCGCTTTCTGGTGCACCTGTTCGACGCCGCCGACGGCGTGCCGCTCGCCGTCGTCGAAGCCGACCGCCTTGGCATGATGCGCACCGGCGCGGCGGGTGGCGTGGCGGCGAAGTGGCTGGCGCGCGAAGACGCGACCGAGGTCGGCCTGTTCGGCGCCGGCTGGCAGGCGCAGGGACAACTCGAGGCGCTGGCTCGCGTGCGGCCGTTGGCGCGCGTCAAGGTGTTCTCGCGCGACGAAGCAAAGCGGCGCGCGTTTTGCGAACGCATGGCGGCGAGGCTCGGTGTCGAGGTGGTGCCGGCCGCGAGTGCCGAGGAAACCGTGCGCGGCTCGGATATCGTCGTCACCATAACCACCGCGTCGGAACCTCTGCTCAAGGGCGAATGGCTGGAAGCGGGCACTCACGTCAATGCAGCCGGCTCGAACGCGCTGATCCGCCGCGAGATCGACGAGAAGGCGGTGCAGCGTGCCGCCTGCGTTTGCGTGGACAGCCGGGCGACGGCTTTGCGCGAGGCCGGCGATCTGCTTCCCTCGCTAGAGAAGGGCCGGCTCGCGGAAGGCCAGCTGGTCGAACTCGGCGAGATCGTCGCCGGCTTGCGGCCGGGGCGCCGCGCCGGCGACGACATTACGCTGTTCGAATCGCAAGGCATGGCGATCCAGGATCTGGCCGTCTCGGTGCGCTTGCTCGCGCTCGCCCGCGAACGAGGGCGGGGTCTGGATCTGCCCTGGTGAACCCGCCGCCTCAGGCATTCCTGAGGCATAAGCACAATTTGACGCGCTTAATGCCGAACCGCAGGAATTTGTACTAGAGTCCTGTTTCCATGCGCCGATTTGGTTATTTCATCGGCCGGCGAGGGAGCGCCAACAATGAAAGCAGGCAAAGCAGGATTCTGGAAGAGCGACGGTTTTCTCGGCCTGGTGGTCAGCGTCGTCCTTCTCGCGGCGAGCGGCAGCAGCCTGCTTCAAAGCCTCGAACGCAAGGCTTACGACCTCGGCGTCGGCATGACGTCGCGGCAGCCGACGGACAAGATCGCAGTCATCGCCATCGACAAGCTGAGCCTCGACAACCTCGGCCGCTGGCCCTGGTCGCGCGAGACGCATGCCGAGATGATCGAGATGCTCGCCACGGCAAAACCGAAGGTGATCGCGACCACCGTGTTCTTCTCCGAGCCCCAGCTCGACGCCGGCCTGCCCTACATCAACAAGCTGATCGACATCTACGCCAACGCCGGCGGCCTGCCGCTGACGTCGCTGCCCGAGGAACTCGCGCTGCAGCCCGCACCGCTCGCCGAAGTGGGCGCGGTGCTCCAGGAGGCGGAGGACCGCCTCAACACCGATCGCAAGCTGACCGAGGCTTACGCCAGCGCCGGCAACGTCGCCCTGCCTGTCGCCTTCAAGCTCGGCGAGCCGCGCGGCCGCCCCGACAGCGAACTCCCCGAGTTCCTGAAGCGCAACGCGGTGAGGATCGCCGGCGGCGAGTACCCGCCCATTCCCACCATGGGCCTCGATGCCGGCGTGATCGCCTCGCTGGGCGAGAAGGCCGCGGCGATCGGCCACGTGAATACCACGCCGGACGTCGACGGCGCCGTGCGTACGGAGGCTCTGGTCCTCAACTACTTCGATCAGACCTATCCGTCGCTGTCGCTGCTGGCCGCGGCCAAGAGCCTCAACCTGACCCCGGCCGACATCCAGGTCCGTGCCGGCGAATCGGTGCGGCTGGGGCGGCTGAACATCGGCACCGACCTCGACACGCGGATGTACAGCTTCTTCTACAGGGATCGCGACGGCGCTCCGGCATTCCCGCTCGATTCGTTCTTCGACGTCAGGACGGGCAAGATCCCGCTCGAGAAGTACCGCGACAAGATCGTGCTCATCGGCCCGACGGCCGCCGGGATCGGCAGCACCTTCGTGACCCCGGTCTCGGCGACCATGCCCTCCGTGCTGCTTCAGGCGCACACCGTGTCGAGCATTCTCTCCGAGCACTTCTTCGTCGCGCCGAGCTGGGGCTACTGGGCCGAGCAGGGCGCATTCCTGCTCGTCGCCGTCTACCTGATTGTGCTGCTGCCGCGGCTCAAGGCCGGCATGGGCGCGGCGCTGACGCTGCTGCTGCTGGCCATGCTCGTGGGCACGCACTTCGCGCTGATGACGACGCAACTCATGTGGCTCCAGCTCATGGTACCGGCGACGCTGCTGCTCGTCGGCCACGCCCTGCTGACCACCAAGCGCTTCCTCGTCACCGAAGCCGGCAAGGAAAAATCGGACCTCGATTCGGCCGAGTCGAACCGCATGCTGGGCCTCGCCTTCCAGGGCCAGGGCCAACTCGACATGGCCTTCGACAAGTTCCGCAAGTGCCCGCTCGACGACCAGCTGATGGAGAACATCTACAACCTCGGCCTCGATTTCGAGCGCAAGCGCCAGTTCAACAAGGCCGAGGCGGTGTTCCGCTACATGGCCGAGTACAACCCGCAGTTCCGCGACCTCGAGACGCGTCTGAACCGCGCCAGGCAGCTTTCCGAGACCGTCATGCTCGGCGGCGGGGGCGGCACGCGCAGCAACGCCAGCCTGCTCGACGCCAGCGGCAACGTCGAGAAGCCGATGCTCGGCCGCTACCAGGTCGAGAAGGAACTCGGCAAGGGCGCGATGGGCGTCGTCTATCTCGGCCGCGATCCGAAGATAAATCGCGTCGTCGCCATCAAGACGATGGCGCTGTCGCAGGAGTTCGACGAGGACGAGATCAAGGACGTCAAGGAACGCTTCTTCCGCGAAGCCGAGACGGCCGGCCGCCTGAACCATACCAACATCGTCCAGATCTACGATGCCGGCGAGGAGCACGACCTTGCCTACATCGCCATGGAATTCCTCAAGGGCAAGGACCTCGTGCCCTTCACCAAGCCGGACAAACTGCTGCCGCTGCCGGCCGTGATGAGCATCGTCGCCCGCGTTGCCGACGCACTCGCCTACGCGCATTCGAACAACGTCGTGCACCGCGACATCAAGCCGGCCAACGTCATGTACGAGCCGGCCTCCGACCAGGTCAAGGTCACCGACTTCGGCATTGCGCGCATCACCGACTCGTCGCGAACCAAGACCGGCATGGTGCTCGGCACGCCCAGCTACATGTCGCCGGAGCAGCTTGCCGGCAGGAAGATCGACGGCCGCTCGGACCTCTTCTCGCTCGGCGTCTCGCTCTACCAGCTGGCTTGCGGCAGCCTGCCGTTCGGCGGCGATTCGATGGCCCAGCTGATGTTCAAGATCGCCAACGAGGCGCATCCAGACATTCGTACGCTCAGGCCCGACGTGCCCGAATGCCTGGCCGGCATCATCGACAAGGCCCTGACCAAGGACGCCGACCAGCGCTACCAGACCGGCGCCGAGATGGCGGCGGACCTGCGCGCCTGCATGGCGAAGCTCGGCGGCTGACAACAAGAAAAGGACGCGAACGATGGACCTCAGCAGAGCCCTCGAGATCGTTACCAGCACCGACAAGGGCATGGTGCGCTCGACCAACGAAGATGCCGTGCTGGCCAACCCGGTCTGCGGCTTCGCGATCCTGGCCGACGGCATGGGCGGCTACAACGCCGGCGAAGTGGCCAGCGGCATGGCGACGACGCTGATCGGCACCGAACTCGAAAAGGCCTTCGCCGCCGGCGAGCCCTGGCGCCTGGAGGCGGATGGCCGCCTGCGCGCGCATGTCGTCCTGGAAGCGGAGATCGCCCGGGCCAACGGCGCCATCTACCAGGCGGCGCAGAGCCAGCCGCAGTATGCCGGCATGGGCACGACGCTGGTGATGGCGGTGTTCCACGACGACAAGGCGACGGTCGCCCACATCGGCGATTCGCGGCTCTACCGCCTGCGCGGCGAGGACTTCAGCCAGGTCACGCGCGACCATTCGCTGCTCCAGGAACAGATCGACAGCGGCATGATCACCGCCGAACAGGCGCGGCATTCGCAGAACAAGAACCTGGTCACGCGCGCGCTCGGCGTCGATCCGACGGTCGAGCCGGAGATCCACGAATACGGCGTGCAGCCCGGCGACATCTACCTGTTTTGCTCGGACGGCCTCAACGACATGGTCGACGACGAAGAGATCGGCATGACGCTGCAGATGCTCGCCGCGAACCTGGAACTTTGCGCCATGCAGTTGGTGCAGATGGCCAACGACAACGGCGGCCGCGACAATGTTTCGGTTATCCTTGTGCGCGTCAAGGAATCCTTCCCGGCGCCGCGCCGCGGCGGCTGGCTGGCCAGATTGCTGGCCTGGTTCAAGTGATGGAGCGTTGAGGAACAAAATGGCGAAGCTCATTCTCAGCATGGACGGCCTGGTGCTCAAGGAAATCACGCTTTCCAAGGAGCGCATGACCATCGGCCGCAAGCCGCACAACGACATCCAGATCGACAATCTGGCGATCTCCGGCGAACACGCCGTCCTCGTCACGATTCTCAACGATTCCTTCCTCGAGGACCTCAACAGCACCAACGGCACTTACGTCAACGGCCAGTCGGTCAAGAAGCACTTCCTGCAGAACGGCGACGTCATCGAGCTCGGCAAGTATCGCCTCAAGTACGTTAACGAAGTGCCGCAGCAGGCGGCACCGGCCGATTTCGAAAAGACCATGGTCCTGCGCGCCGACATGCTGCGCAAGCCGCCCGAGCCGACGGACGGCAAGGGCATGGGCGACACGCAGACGGGCCTGAAGACGGCCGCGCATACCGAAGCGCCGCCCGCCGCTGCCGCACCTGCCGGCGCACCACCCGCTGCCGCGCCCGCAAACGCGGCGCCGGCCGCTCCTTCGGCCCCGCCGGCGGCGATCCAGATCCTCAGCGGCGCCAATGCCGGCAAGGAGCTCGAGTTGACCAAGACATTGACGACGCTCGGCAAGCCGGGCGTGCAGGTGGCGGTGATCGCGCGCCGGCCGCACGGCTACTTCATCACGCACGTCGAGGGCGCCAACTTCCCCATCGTCGGCGGCACCACGCTCGAGGCGAACAAGCCGCACCAGCTCCACGACCACGACATCGTCGAACTGGCAGGCGTGAAGATGGAGTTCTTCTACAAAGCGTGAGATCGGCCGCCGCCCGGCAGTGCGGCGGCGGAGCCAGGAGCTGCGAGCCTTGAGAAAACACCTTCCCCGCTTCATCCTCGGTGCCCTGATCCTGGCGGCGCTGCTCGGTCACGCGGCGAAGCTGTACCAGATCGGATTCGTCACCCACCTCGACGCCTTCATCTACGACACGAAGGTGCGGCTGACGATGCCAAACACTGTCGACGAGCGCATCGTCATTCTGGACATCGACGAGAAGTCGCTCGCCGAAGTCGGCCGCTGGCCGTGGAACCGCGAGCGCATGTCGACGCTGATGACCAAGCTGTTCGACGAGCACGGCATCACGCAGCTCGGCTTCGACGTCGTCTTCGCCGAGCCGGACGACAGCTCGGGCTTGAAGTCGCTGGAGAAACTGGCGCACGGCGACTTGCGCGAAGTCGGCAGCTTCCAGAATTCCCTGCGTGAGTTGCGGCCGCAACTCGATTACGACGCCCGCTTCGCCGAGACCATCAAGGGCAAGCAGATCGTCCTCGGCTATTACTTCTCCAACCGCCCGGACGGGGTTTCAACCGGTGCCATTGGCGAGCCGGCACTGCCGCCGGGAACCTTCGGCGGACGCAACGTGCCCGTCGTCAGCTGGTCCAGCTACGGCGGCAACCTGCCGGAGTTCCAGAAGGCGGCCCGCTCATCGGGCCACTTCAATCCGCTGATCGATCCCGACGGCGTCGCGCGCCGCGTGCCGCTGCTCGCCGAGTACAACGGCGCCTACTACGAATCGTTGGCGCTGGCGATGACGCGTGCGTTGATCGGCGCCACGAAGATCGTGCCGGGCTACGGCGACGACGGGGCCTCCGGTCGCGATTACGTCGGCGTCGAGTGGCTCGACCTGCCGACGCCGCGCGGCACGGTGCAGATTCCGGTGGACGAGAACCTCGCCACCCTGATTCCCTATCGGGGCGAGCAGGGTAGCTTCCGCTACGTCTCGGCGGCCGACATCCTCGGCGACCGCATCAAGCAGGGCGAACTCGCCGGCAAGGTCATGCTCGTCGGCACCACGGCGCCGGGCCTCATGGACCTGCGCTCGACGCCGGTGGGCAGTACCTACGCCGGGGTCGAGATCCACGCCAACCTGATCGCCGGCTTCCTCGACGGCACCATCAAGCACAAGCCTTCTTACGTCCTCGGCGCCGACGTCATCCTGTTGCTGCTGTTCGGCGGCGTCATGGTGTTCCTGCTGCCGCTGCTGTCGCCGGCGAAGGGCACGTTGGCGACGCTCGTCGTGCTCGGGCTGGCGCTCGGCATCAACCTCGGCGTCTGGCAGTACGAGCATGTGCTGCTGCCGCTGGCGGGAACGCTGGTCCTGATCGCCACGCTCTACGCCATGAACATGTCCTGGGGCTACTTCGTCGAGTCGCGCGCGAAGCGGCAACTGACCGGTCTGTTCGGTCAGTACGTGCCGCCGGAACTCGTCGACGAGATGGCGCGCGACCCCGAGAACTACAGCATGGCGGGGCGCAAGGCGGAACTGACGGTGCTGTTCTCCGACGTGCGCGGCTTCACGACGATTTCCGAGGGCCTGCAGCCGGACCAGCTGGCGACCCTGATGAACCTCTACCTTGGCGCCATGACGACGGTGATCCGCCGCCATCGCGGCACGCTCGACAAGTACATCGGCGACGCCATCATGGCCTTCTGGGGTGCGCCGGTCGACGATCCGCAGCACGCGAAGAACGCCGTGGTCACGGCGCTCGAGATGCAACAGGCGTTGCTCGAGTTGAACAAGGACCTGCTCGCCAAGGGCTGGCCGGAACTCAAGATCGGCGTCGGCGTGAACACCGGCACCATGACCGTCGGCGACATGGGCTCGCCCGTGCGCCAGTCCTACACCGTGATGGGCGACGCGGTGAACCTCGGCTCGCGCCTCGAGGGCATCACCAAGCAGTACGGCGTCGGCATCATCGTCGGCGAAGGCACGCGCGACCTCGTCAAGAAAGACTTCGTCTTCCGCGAGCTGGATCTGGTCAAGGTGAAGGGCAAGGACAAGCCGGTCGGCATCTTCGAGCCGCTCGGGCTCGAAGGCGAGGTGCCGAAGGAACTGCTCGACGAAAACCGTCTCTGGAACCAGGCGCTGCGCGCCTACCGCGCACAGGATTGGGACCAGGCAGAGGTGACGCTGCTCAACCTGAGCCGTTCCGCGCCCCACTATCTGTACGAGGTGTACCAGGAGCGCATCGCCCACTATCGCAAGGAGCCGCCCGGCGAAGGCTGGGACGGTTCTTGGAAGTTCGATACCAAATGAGGGTGCGCGTTCTCGGTTGCAGCGGCGGCATCGGCGGACGTCAGTTGCGCACGACGGCGCTGCTGGTCGACAACGACATCCTGATCGACTGCGGCACGGGCGTCGGCGACCTCTCGATCGCCGAGCTGGCCCAGATCGATCACGTGTTCCTGACGCATTCGCACCTCGACCACATCGCCTGCCTGCCGCTGATGATCGACACTGTCGGCGACATGCGCAGCCGGCCGCTGACCGTCCATGCGACCGGCGCGACGCTCGAGATCCTGCGCAATCACATCTTCAACTGGGCCGTGTGGCCGGACTTCACCGAGATTCCGTCGGCCGAGAAGCCTTTCCTGCACTTCGAGAACCTGCACGTCGGCACGCCGGTCGAGATGTCCGGACGCCGTATCGTGCCGCTGCCGGCCAGCCACACGGTGCCGGCCAACGCCTACCAGCTCGATTCCGGCGCTGCCAGCCTCGTTTTCTCGGGCGACACGGGCCCGTGTCCGGCGCTCTGGTCGGCGGTGAACGGCATCAGGAACCTGCGCACGCTGATCATCGAGACCGCGTTCTCGAACCGCGAACGGCGGCTGGCCGCTACCTCGAAGCACCTCTGCCCCGAGATGCTGCGCGACGAACTGGCCCAGCTCGAGCGTGACGCGGATATCTACATCACGCATCTCAAACCCGGCCAGATCGAGCTGACGATGCAGGAAATCGAAGATTGCGTCGGCGAGCTGCGCCCGCGCATGCTTCAGAACAACCAGGTGTTCGAGTTCTGATGATGAACGTCGACAAGGCCCTGCTGAAAACGCTTGCCGGCCTGCAGCCGCTGTCGAGCCTCGGCGCCGAAAGCCTGCGCGAACTCGCGCCGTTGTGCCACCGTGAGCGCGTCACGCGCAATCTCGATCCGTTCAGCCTGCGCGACTGGAACGGCCAGGTGGTCTACCTGACGCGCGGCGAGCTCAAGATGGAGCTTGCCGACGGCAGCACGATGTTGATCGTCGGCGGCTCGGGCGACGCCCTGCTGCCGCTCGGCTACGGCGGTTTTGCGCCGGTGTCGACCAAGGCCATCACCGACCTCGAATTGCTGCGCTTCGACGAGGAGAAGCTCGACATCGTCGTCACCTGGGACCAGCTGATCGCCAACAGCGGGCAGGGTAGGGGCGCCGATGCGCCCGACTGGCGGACGATGTCCGGCACCTTTACCGCACACAGCTTCAATAGCGGCGTCTTCGCGGCGCTGCCGCCGGCGAACGTCGATGCCTTGCTGCACCGGTTCGTACGGCGGAAGGTCAAGCGCGGCGAGGTCGTCATCCGCCAGGGCGACGCCGGCGAGCATTACTACGTGGTCGATCGCGGACGCTGCACTGTCACGCGCGAGGTGGCGGGCGCCATCGTGGAACTTGCCGAACTGAAGGGCGGCGACGCCTTCGGCGAGGAAGCGCTGCTCGCCGATGCGACGCGCAACGCCACCGTGACCATGAAGACGGACGGTGTGCTGCTGGAGCTCGACAAGGCCGACTTCATGGCGCTGCTCAAGGAACCGCTGCTGCAGAAGGTGGCACCCGGCGAGGCGCTGCGGCGGGTCGAGGCCGGTGCGGTCTGGGTCGATGCGCGTTTCCCCGCCGAGTATCGGCAGGACGGGCTTCCCGGGGCCATCAACATTCCCCTCAACCAGGTGCGTGAAGCCTTGCCGCTGCTCGATGCCAGCAAGGAATACGTCGTCTACTGCCAGAGCGGTCGCCGCAGTTCGGCCGCCGCCTTCCTGTTCTCGCGGCGCGGCTTTCGCGCCGCCCTGCTCGACGGCGGGTTGAAGGCGCTGGCGGCGGAGAAAGGAAGGACCGAATCATGAGCGCGGAACTGCAAGTACCGCAGGACGCGGGCGGACTCTCGGACGTCGGCAGCCGCCTGACGTTCTTCAAGAACCTCCAGGCCGTCACCAACAAGATCCACGCGACGTCGAACATCGACGAGATCATGCTCGAGCTGTCGCAGGACATCTGCTCGCTGTTCAACGCCGACCGGCTGACGATCTACGCCGTCGGCGAGGACAAGGCCTCGATCGTCTCCAAGGTCAAGACCGGCCTCAATTCGTTCAAGGACCTGCGCCTGCCGATCGCCGACCAGAGCATCGCCGGCCATGTCGCGCTGGCGCGCAAGACGGTCAACATCAAGGACGTCTACGACGAGGCCGAGCTCCGTGTCATAAATCCCCAGCTGCGCTTCCTGCAGGAAGTCGACAAGCGCACCGGCTATCGCACCAAGCAGATGCTCGTCGGACCGATCATCGACACGCAGGCGGCGGAGCTGCTGGGCGTCGTCCAGCTGATCAACAACAAGGCCGGCGCGCCCTTCGCGTCCGTTGCCGAAGAAGGCCTCAAGGGCCTTTGCGAAACGCTGGCGATCGCCTTCACCCAGCGCAACAAGCCGCCGCACGTCATCAAGTCGAAGTACGACCACCTGGTGGCCGACGTCGTGATCTCGGCGCAGGAACTCGAACTCGCGGCGCGTTCGGCGCGCAAGAAGAACATCGACGTCGAGGAAGCGCTGATCACCGAGTTTCAGGTCAAGGCCCCGGCGATCGGCACCGCGCTGTCGAAGTACTTCGGCGTGCCCTACGAGCCCTACAAGACCGAGCGCATCAAGCCGATCGACCTGCTCAAGAACCTGAAGCGCGATTACGTCGAGCAGAACCAGTGGCTGCCGATCGAGGAGACCAGCGAAGGGCTTATCGTCCTGTGCACCGATCCCGAGCAGGTCAAGAGCTCGCGCATCGTCAACAACGTCTTTCCGCGCAGCAAGCCGGCCTACCGCGTCACGACGATCCGCGAATTCAAGCAGACGATCGACCAGCTGTTCGGCAGCTCCGGCTTCACCGACGACACGTCTGTCGGCGACCTGCTCTCGGGCATGGACGAGGGCGAGGATGCACTCGATGCCGGCGGCGACGACGTTTCCGCCGCGGCCGACAACGAACTCGTCAAGCTCGTCAACAAGATCATCGTCGACGCCTACCAGCAGGGCACGTCCGACATCCACATCGAGCCCGGCATGGGCAAGGACAAGGTCCAGATCCGCTTCCGCCGCGACGGCTCGCTGCAGAAGTACATCGACATCCCGGCCAGCTTCCGCAACGCCATCGCGGCGCGCATCAAGATCATGTGCGACCTCGACATCTCCGAAAAGCGCAAGCCGCAGGACGGCAAGATCAAGTTCAAGAAGTACGGTCCGCTCGACATCGAGCTGCGCGTGGCGACCATCCCGTCGGCCGGGGGCGTCGAAGACATCGTGATGCGTATCCTGGCGGCCGGCGAACCGATCCCGCTCGACAAGCTCGGCGTGCTGCCGGGCAACCTCGAGAAGCTCAAGGCCTGCGTCTCCAAGCCGTATGGATTGTTCTTCGTCTGTGGCCCGACGGGTTCCGGCAAGACGACGACGCTGCACTCGGTGCTGAAGTTCCTGAACACGCCCGACACCAAGATCTGGACCGCCGAGGATCCGGTCGAAATCACGCAGAAGGGCCTGCGCCAGGTCCAGATCAACAAGAAGGCCGGTCTCGACTTCGCGACCATCATGAAGGCCTTCCTGCGGGCGGACCCGGACATCATCATGGTCGGCGAAATGCGCGATGCCGAGACCACGGGCATCGGCATCGAGGCCTCGCTGACCGGCCACCTGGTGTTCGCCACGCTGCACACCAACAGCGCGCCGGAGTCGATCATCCGCCTGCTCGACATGGGCATGGACCCCTTCAACTTCGCCGACGCGCTGCTCGGCATCCTTGCCCAGCGCCTGGCCAAGCGCCTCTGCAAGTGCAAGGAGGCCTACACGCCCGACGAGGCCGAAGCCAGGCACTTCATCACCGAATACTGCGGCGAACTGGTGAACACCGAGAGCTTCAAGCGCGATCAGAAGGCCGGCGAGGAAGCCGTTCGCCAGCGGCTGCTCAAGGACTATGGCAAGGACGGCAAGTTCGAACTGTATCGGCCGAAGGGCTGCGATGCCTGCGGCGGAACCGGTTACAAGGGTCGCGTCGGCCTGCACGAACTGATGGTCGGCACCGACGCCGCCAAGAAACTCATCCAGGAGCACGCGCGCGTCGCGCAGCTCGTTGCGCAGGCCCTCGAAGACGGCATGCTTACACTCAAGATGGACGGCATGGAGAAGGTGCTGCAAGGCATCACCGACATGAAGCAGGTTCGCGCCGTCTGCATCAAGTAAGGAGCCCGTCATGGACACGTCCCAAGACCTGTTCGGCCGCCTCGAAAAGCTGAATGCGATCGGCGCCGCGCTTTCGCACGAGCGCGACCTCGGCCGGCTGCTCGAAAGCATCCTCGATGCCGCCCGCGACATCACCCACGCCGACGGCGGCACGCTCTACCGGGTAAACGAGGACCGGACGGCGCTACGCTTCGAGATCATCCGTACCGAGTCGCTCGGCATCGCCATGGGCGGGCCCTCGGGCGGACCGATCAACTTTCCCGACCTGCCGCTCAAGAACGACAAGGGCGAACCCAACAATTCGATGGTCGCTGCCTACGCCGCCATCCACGACAAGACGGTCAACATCGCCGACGCCTACTCCGAAGCAGGCTTCGATTTCAGCGGCACGCGCAAGTTCGACGAGCGCACGGGCTACCGCTCGAAGTCCTTCCTGACGGTGCCGATGAAGAACCACGACCATGAGGTCATCGGCGTCCTGCAATTGATCAACGCGCACGACGCGGCGAGCGGCGAAGTCCTGCCCTTTTCCGAGGCCGACCAGAGCCTGGCCGAGTCGCTGGCCTCGCAGGCCGCGGTGGCACTGACCAACCGCATGCTGATCACGCAGCTGGAACAGCTGTTCGAGTCCTTCATCAGCCTGATCAACCTGGCGATCGACGAAAAGTCGCCCTACACCGGCGGCCACTGCCAGCGCGTGCCGGCGCTGACCATGATGCTGGCCGAGGCCGTCAACGCGACCACCGACGGTCCGCTGGCCGAGTTCCACATGAGCGACAAGGATCGCTACGAGCTCAAGATCGCCGGCATGCTGCACGACTGCGGCAAGGTGACGACGCCGGTGCACATCGTCGACAAGGGCACCAAGCTGCAGACGCTCTTCGACCGCATCCACCTCATCGACACGCGCTTCGAGGTCGCCAAACGTGATGCCGAGATTGCGGCACTGCGCAAGCAACTGGCGCTGCGACAGCCGGCCGACGCCGCCGCCGAAGCGTCGATCGCGGCCGAACTCGCGGCACAGGTGCGGGCGCTCGAGGACGACCGCGCCTTCCTGCGCAAGTCGAATACCGGCGGCGAGGCAATGTCCGAAGCCGACCAGCAGCGCGTGCGCGACATCGGCAAGGGCCGCCGCTGGATCGGGCCCGACGGCGTCGCGGCCGACTTCCTCAGCGCCGACGAGATCGACAACCTGACCATCCGCGCCGGCACGCTGACGCAGCAGGAACGGGAAGTCATCAACCACCACATCGTGGCGACGATCAAGATGCTCGAGCAGTTGCCGTGGCCGCGTCACCTGACCAACGTGCCCGAGTATGCCGGCGGCCACCACGAACGCATGGACGGCAAGGGCTACCCGAAGGGACTGACGCGCGACCAGATGTCGGTGCAGGCGCGGATCATGGGCATCGCCGACATCTTCGAGGCCCTGACCGCCCGCGACCGCCCCTACAAGGAGGGCATGAAGCTCTCGCAGGCGCTCTCGATCCTCGGCAAGTTCGCCCAGGGCGGGCATATCGATCCGGATTTGTTCGACGTGTTCGTCAAGCAGAAGGTCTATCTGAAGTACGCCGAGAAGTTCCTGGACGCGAAGCAGATCGACTTCGGTGATTGAGCGGGTGACGAAAAACGTCACTTGTTGCCGAAATCCGTGGCGTGGCAACGCTTCATGTTCGCGTGAAAACAACAGCTTACAGCGGTGTTCGACATTGGCACGGCCGTTGCGTTTAGGCACATGCACGCTCAAGTGCTTTCTTTGGAGAACATCCATGCAAAAGCAACAAGGCTTCACGCTCATCGAACTGATGATCGTCGTGGCGATCATCGGCATTCTGGCCGCTGTCGCCATTCCGGCCTATCAGGACTACACCATCAAGGGCCAGGTCGGCGGCGCAATGGCTGAAATCGCCCCGGGCAAGACGCCGTTCACTGAAGCCATTCTCAACGGCAAGGTGCCCAGCACAACCTCGACGGATGAAGGATTTATCGGCGTCGCTGCCACCACCACGTACTGCGCCGTGACCACCGACGGTGCCACAAATATCGTGTGCACTGCCCAGAACGGCCACGCCACCAACTTCAACGGCAAGACGATCACGCTGACCTACGCCCCGGCGACTGGCGTCTGGACTTGCACGACCACGCTGGATGCCAAGTACAAGCCGAAGGGCTGCACCTGATAGTTTGATCGGTTAGTCTTCCGGGCCGGCCCCTAAGGCCGCCCGGCAACAGAAAGGCCCCGCGCGAGCGGGGCCTTTCTCTTTTCTCGGTCGAAGGTCGCTCAGAGCAGGTTCGGGTCCGCGACCGCCCGCAGTTCGCCGGTGCCGTCATCCGCGCGCCGGAACCACCAGGCTGCGGCCTTGCGGACGGCCAGGTCGAACTCCTCGTCGGCAAGCAGGATGGACGCGGTGCGGCCGAGCGTCGGCTGGTGGCCGACGACCAGCACAAGACCTTTCCCGTCCGGCCAGCCCGCCGCATCGAGCAGTCCGGCGGCGCTCGCTTCCGGCGCGATGCTTTCCTCGATCTCGTAGGGCAATCCAAGCGCGTGCGCGGTCATCAGCGTGCGTTCGGTCGGGCTGACGAGGATGCGGGCGTCCTTCGGCAGGTGCTTCTTCAGCCACTTGGCTACCTTGTACGCCTGCTTTTCGCCCTTGGGCGTCAGGCGACGGCGTTCGTCGGGCAGGCCGGGGCGGCGTTCTTCGGCTTCGGCGTGGCGCCAGAGGATGAGGTCCATGGTGGATTCAGGAGAACTTCGGCAGTTTGAGTCGATGCAGGCGTGCAAGTTCTTTCGGCACTTCGGCCAAGAGTTCGGTGTGGCGGGGACCGTGCCAGCCGCCGATCAGGGTCACCGCCTCGCGCAGGCGATTGTCTTCGCGGGCGCAGTCCATCAGCAGGCGGCCGGCGTTGGCTAGGTCGTTGATCTGTCCGAGTGTGTCCTGAAGCGCCGCCAGGCGCCGCAGTTTCTTCGACAGTGACTTGCCGCGTGCCAGCGGCGCGAAGAACTCGAGCGCGTAGCGCAGGCGCTTGATGCCGATGCGCAGTGCATGCAGCGACGCCGGGTCGTCGGTGTGCGCAGCCTGCGCGAGTCGCAGCACCTTCTTGCGCAGCTTGCGGATGCGTGCGTCGGCAAAGGCGGCGAGCGATGCTTCGGCTCCGGACGGAGACGGCGCGTCGAATGGCGCGCGGTGCAGCAGGTCGCCGGCCAGCAGCACGAACTGGCCGAAGCGGGGGCTGCGCAGGTCGTGTACCGCGGCCAGCCGCTGGCGATGGCGGCGCTCCGTGACGACGCCGACGAGCGCCGCCAGCCGCGGCTCGTCCGCCAGCGAATTCATCACCGGCGCGGCAATCTCTCCGAGCAGGACGTCCATGTCCCGCGCCGCGCCGAGCAGTGCCATGCGCTCGCGCAGCGGCGGCAGCAGCGCGGCTTCGAGTTCCGGGGGCAGCAGCGGCCTGAACAGGCGCAGGGCGGCGCGCAGCCGCCGCGTGGCTACTCGCATCTGGTGGATGTACTCGGGATCGTCGTGCGTCGCCGCGCCCTCGTGGTTGCGCTGCAGGTGGTCGAGACAGGCGAGGGCGATGCGGCGGAAGCCTTCCAGCGGCGCCAGATCGGCATCCAGTCTCACGTCGCCGGCCTTGACGGGCGTCGCAGCGGTGTTGCCGAACAGCCGGTAGCCGCGCTCCGCCTTCGAGAGCGGTGCGGGCGCCAGCGGGAGCGTCTCGGCGAGGTGACGGGCGAGCTCGAAGACATGGGGCGCATCGCCCGCGACGATCTCGATCTCGATTTCGGAGATGGCTTCGCGGCGGCCGGCCGCCGCCGTCCAGCCGCGGTCGAGTGCGAGCAGCAGGACGACGCCCTTTTGCGGCACCATCTGCCAGGTCGTGCGCAGGAAGTTGGTTTCGAACACGGGGGCGAGCGTTCCGCGCGCCCGGTAACGCTCGAGCCGCCGGCGCACCTTGTCGTCGTCCACGGCCGAAAAATCGAACTGGCCGCCATAGGGGCCTTCCCACTCCGGGCGCGAACTGAGCCCGGCGGCCGACGTGCCGGCGCACTTGACGGTTTGCAGCCACAGCCCGCCCTTGCGGCGCAGGCGCAGCGCGATGCCGGCCTTGTGCAGGTCGAGCGAGGGGGTGTCGTAGTAGAGGTTGATCAGGCGCCCGCTGTCGCGCGACCTGGCGCGTTTCAGCAGCGGGTGGCGCAACAGCAGCCGTTGCGCCGATTCCGGGAGTGCCAGCTTGAGTTCGATTTCGTCGGCCATCTTCGCCTCCGCCGGGATGGGACGGCTAGGCTACCACCGCCGGCCGGTCCGATGACCGGAGGCTACTCGTAGCGTAGCGCTTCGATCGGGAGCAGCCGCGATGCCTTGCGTGCCGGATAGAAGCCGAAGAACACGCCGACCGCGCCGGCGAAGCCCACCGCGAGCACGATGGACGCCATCGACAGCTCGGTGCGCCAGCCGGCGAGCTCCCCGACGAGTTCGGCACCGCCAGCACCGAGCAGGATGCCGACGAAGCCGCCGATCAGCGACAGCGTCACGGCCTCGACGAGGAACTGCGTCAGGATGTCCTTGCCGCGTGCGCCGACGGCCATGCGCAAGCCGATCTCGCGTGTGCGCTCGGTCACCGAAACCAGCATGATGTTCATGATGCCGATGCCGCCGACGAGCAGCGAAACGGAGGCCACCGCCGCCAGCAGCATCGCCAGTACTTTCGACGACGCCTCCCGCGCCTGCAGTATCTCGGACAGGTTGCGCACGTTGAAGTCGTCGTCCTGGCCCGGCTGCAGGCGGTGGCGCTGGCGCAGCAGCTCGCGCATTTTCTCTTCGGCGATGCCCATGTCGACGCCCTGGCGCACCTTGACGGTCATCGAGCCGACCGAGCGCGACTTCGCCAGCGCCGTGGCGCCGAGCACGCGCTTTCTCGCCGTGGAGATCGGCATCAGCACGATGTCGTCCTGGTCGGATCCCGACATCGTCTGGCCCTTGCGCTCGAGCACGCCGATCACGGTCAGCGGCACCTTGCGGATGCGGATCACCTGGTCGATCGGGCTGGCGTCGCCGAACAGGCCCTTGGCGACGGTCTGGCCGATGATCGCCACCTTGGCCGCACTATTGACCTCGGCCTGCTCGATCGTGCGGCCCTCGGCGACGTTCCACTCGCGCGCGACGAAGTACTCGGGCGTCACGCCGTAGAAGGTGGTCGACCAGTTGGCGTTGCCGGCGACGACCTGGCCGCTGCCGCGCAATGCCGGCGCTGCGGTCTCGACCTCGTCGACCTCGCGTGCAATCGCGTAGGCGTCGTCCTCCGTTATCGTCTGCAGCGAGCCGGCGCTGCTGCGTGCGCCGGTATACGTCGCCGAGGCCGAGAAGACGATGATGATGTTGGAGCCGAGGCTGCGGATCTGCTCCTCGACCTTGGCTTGCGCGCCGTTGCCGACGGCGATCATGACGATGACGGCGGCGACGCCGATGACGATGCCGAGCATGGTCAGCGCCGAGCGCATCTTGTTGACGCGCAGGGCGTTGAGCGCAATGCGCAGGGTCGCGAGGAAGTTCATGTGCCCTCCCCCCGACCCCCGCCCCGCGGGCGGGGGTGACGAGTGTTCGCCGCCATGCGGCTCCGGTGCATAGGCTGCGCCAGCCTTGGGGCGGCCCGGCGGATGGCACTCATTCGACGACCGCCGTTTCCGCCAATGCCTGGGCCGCGTCGCGCGGCGAATTGGCATGGTCCTCGACGACGTGGCCATCGCGAAACGTCACGATGCGGCCGGCGAACTCGGCGATGTCGCGCTCGTGGGTGACCAGCACGACGGTCAGGCCCTCGCGGTTGAGCTGCTGCAGCAGCGCCATGATCTCGACGCTGGTGTGCGAATCGAGCGCGCCGGTCGGTTCGTCGGCGAGCACCAGCATCGGATCGTTGACCAGGGCCCGGGCGATGGCGACGCGCTGCTGCTGGCCGCCGGAGAGCTGCGCCGGATGGTGGTCCATGCGGTCGGCGAGGCCGACCTGTTCGAGCCGGCGCGCGGCGCGTTCGTGGCGCTCGTTCGCCGGCGCGCCGCTGTAGAGCAGGGGCAGGGCGACGTTGTCGAGCGCGGTGGTGCGCGGCAACAGGTTGAAGTGCTGGAAGACGAAGCCGATCTTGCTGTTGCGCACCTCAGCGAGCGCATCGGGCGACAGATGCGCGACCTCCTCGCCGCCGAGCCAGTACTCCCCCGCGGTCGGTCGGTCGAGGCAGCCGAGCAGGTTCATGAAGGTCGATTTGCCCGAGCCCGACGGCCCCATCACGGCGACGAACTCGCCGGCCGCGATCTCGAGCGAGATGCCGCGCAGCGCAACGACGACGTTGCTGCCCATCGCGTATTCCTTGCGGAAACCGACGCTACGGATCAGGGCGGAGGACATGGTTGCGGGCAGCGGTGGCCGCGCGTCAGAACATGCGCGGGCCGCTGGTGGCGGATTTCGCCGCCGGCGTCTGCGTGCCGACGAGGACCTCCATGCCTTCGGCGACCTCGCCTTCGAGCACTTCGGTCATGCTGCCGTCGGTGAGGCCTAGCTTGACGGGAATCGCCTGCGGCTTGCCGTCACTGCCAAGGACCCAGACGCGTCCGCTGCCGGCGGCATCGCGGCCGCGCGTCTTCGTGCCGCTGCCCGCGGGCTTGTCGTCGCCGTTGCTCGGCGGCCGGAAGCGCAGCGTGGCATTCGGCGCCTTCAGCACCTTGTCCTTGTGCGCCGTGACGATGCGCACGTTGGCCGTCATGCCGGGCAGCAGCGAGAGATCCGGGTTGCCGGCCGAGATCACGACCGTGTAGCTGACGACGTTGGACTCGACCTTGGCCGCCTTGCGCACCTGCGTCACCGCGCCCTCGAAGCCGCGACCGGGGAAGGCGTCAACGGTGAACGTCGCTTTCTGGCCGACCTGGATGCGGCCGACGTCGGCTTCGTCGATGGCCGCCTCGACCTGCATGTCGCTCAGGTTGCGCGCGATGACGAAGAGTTCGGGCGCCTGCAGGCTGGCGGCCACCGTCTGGCCGGTGTCGACACTGCGCTTGACGACGACGCCGTCGACCGGCGAGCGGATTGCCGTGCGCTCGAGGTCGACGCGCGCTTGCGCCAGTTGCGATTCGCGCTGGCGCACGACGGCTTCGCTGTTGCGGACTTGCGCGGCGGCGACGTCGGCGGCGGCCTTGGCGGCGTCGAGCGTCGTGGCCGCCTTGTCGCGCTCGGCGGCCGAGATGAAGTTCTTCTCGACGAGCATCTTCTTGCGCTCGTAGTCGCGCTGGGCGTCGAGCAGGCTGGCGGCAGCGCGCGCCACCTCGGCGCGCTGCACGGCAGAAGCGGCGCGCGTCGCTTCGAGGTCGGCTTCGGCCTGGCGCACGCGCAACTGATAGGTTTCGGGATCGAGGCGGGCGATCAACTGGCCCTGCTTCACGATGCTGTTGAAGTCCACGAGAATCTCGCGGATCTGCCCCGAGATCTGCGAGCCGACCTGCACGGAAACGACGGGATTCAGCGTCCCGGTCGCGGCCACCGTGGCGGTGATCGGGCCGCTCTCGATCTTGCCGAACTTGTACTGCGGCTGCGCGCCGTCGGAACTCCAGTAGCGCCACGCACCGAATCCGGCCGCCGCGAGAACCGCCGCCAAGGCGAAGGCCGTCAGGCGGGCCGGAGTGCGAGTTTTCATGCGGCGATTCTAGCGCAGGGGTTTTCCCCTCGGCTGTTACGGGATGTAACGCCGCACGCCACCGCAACAGGAGGCGTGCGGCCGTGGCAAGCTCAGGCGGCGCCGGGGTTGCCGCCCATGCCGATGAGGCGCGGCGCGTTGAGCTTGCGCGGGGTGACGGTCTTCTTGTCGCGCAGCCAGGTGGCGACGACTTCCCAGACCGGTTCGCCCGTCGCACCTTCGGCTACCGGCGCCCAGCCGGCGACCTTGTAGGTCTTGTTGGGGACGATCGGCTTGCCGTGCAGGCGCATGTCCTGGATGCGGTTGCCGATCTTCGCGTTGGGATCGCAGGCGTAGGTCATGCCGCCGACGCGCACCATGTCGCCGCCCTGCTGGTAGTAGGGATCGGGGTTGAACAGGTTGTCGCCGACGTCCTCGAGGATCATCTTGATGTGCTCGCCCGTCATAGGCGTCAGCGTCGTGGCCGGGTAGCTGATGGCGGTCTGGTCCATCACGTGCTCGAAGGTGATGGCTTCGCCCGGCAGGATCGTCGTGCCCCAGCGGAAGCCCGGCGAGAAGGCGATGTCCGCGCCCTTGACGTCGATCAGCGCGTCCAGGATCAACTGGTCCCAGGAGCCGTTGAAATTGCCGCGGCGATAGAGCAGGCCTTCCGAGACCGCGAGCTTCTCCTCGAGGCGCGCCTTGTAGGGCGCACGCACCTTGTCGATGTAGGCGGCCATCTCGGCGTCGGCCGGCAAAAGATTGGCGAACACCGGCAGCAGTTTGTAGCGGAAGTCCTGGATCTTGCCGCCGCGCACGTCGAAGTCGAGCACGCCGAGGAACTTGCCGTTCGAGCCGGCGTTTGTCACCAGCGTGACGCCGCCGGCGTTCTTGACCTTCACCGGCTGCGGCACGCCGTCGTGCGTGTGGCCGCCGAGGATGGCGTCGATGCCGGTGACGCGGCTCGCCATCTTGAGGTCGACGTCCATGCCGTTGTGCGAGAGCACGACGACGACCTGGGCGCCCTTTGCCCGCGCCTCGTTGACGACCTTCTGCATTTCGTCGTCCTGGATGCCGAAGGTCCAGTCCGGAACCATCCAGCGCGGGTTGGCGATCGGCGTGTAGGGGAAGGCCTGGCCGATGACGGCGACCTTGGTGCCGTTCATCTCGCGCATCGCGTAGGGCGAGAACACGGGATCGTTGAAGTCCGTGGTCTTGACATTCTGGGCGAGGAAATCGACCTTGCCCTTGAAGTCCTTGTCGATGATCTCCTTCACGCGCGCGTGGCCGAGCGTGAACTCCCAGTGCGGGCTCATCATGTCGACGCCGAGCAGCTTGCAGGCGTCGACCATGTCCTGGCCGTTGGTCCATAGCGCCGTGCCGGAGCCCTGCCAGGTGTCGCCGCCGTCGAGCAGCAGGGCGTTCGGGCGCCCTGCACGCAGTTGCTTGACCAGCGTGGCGAGATGCGCGAAGCCGCCGACCTTGCCGTAGGTCTTGGCCGCCGCGGTAAAGTCGAGGTAGCTGAAGGCATGCGCCTCGGCGCTCCCCGGCTTGATGCCGTGAGCCTTCAGCAGGTGTTCGCCGACGAGGTGCGGCGCCCGGCCGCGGGCCTCGCCGATGCCGAGGTTGACGCTCGGTTCGCGGAACCAGATGGGCATCAACTGCGCGTGGCAGTCGGTGAAATGAAGGAGGTGGACGTTGCCGAAGCGGGGAACGTCGTAGAACCGGTCGCCGCCCGTGGCGGCGAGCAGGTCGCGCGAGTTCAGCGCAAACCCGGCGGCCGAGGCGGCGGCCAGTATGTGCAGGAACTCGCGACGGCTCATTGATGACATGGGGATACTCTCTGGGCGAGACGGGGCCGGCCGAGAGCCGGCCCCTTCAGGGTTGGGGGATTTTTACTTGTTGACCGGAGATTCCGGATCGAGCAGCAGCGCGACGAGGTTCTTGATCTCTTTTTCGCCAATGGCGCCGGAATGGCCGAAACGCGGCATCTCGGAACACAGGTTGAAAGCCTTGGCGTTGTAGATCTTCGAGTAGACGTACTTCTGCGTCTCGGGCGTGTTGCCGCGCAACTTGCCGAACTGGTAGAGGCTCGGGCCGATGGTGCCGAAGGAGGTCTCCTTCGGGCTCAGCTGGTGGCAGTTGTAGCAGTTGCCGCCGCCGGGGATGCCGGCCTTGTCCTTCCAGGTCATTCCCCGACCGCTCTGGGCGATCTTCTCGCCGGCCTTCCAGTCGCCCATCAGGTTGCCGTCGGCCGGCAGCTTGACGCTGGCAAGCTGGTCCTGCTCGAGCTGATGGGCGACGTCCTTCGGCGGATTGTTGCCCGTGCGGTTGCAGATCGCCTGCAGGCCGTCTTCATGCACGCGCTCGTAGCCGGCGATGCCCTTGCTGCGGAAGTCCTTCTTGATCATCGCCACGGCTTCGGCGCGGTAGTTGCGCTCCTGGGCGTAGGCGACGGTGGCGAATGCGGCGGTAGCGGCGACCGCCAGCGCGATGTTGCGTTTTGCGTTCATGGCGTGCTCCTCTATCAGCGCTTGATGCCGGGACCCTTGTACGTATATCCGTTCGAGTTGGTGCCCATGTAAGTCAGGAGCGCCGTCACGGAATCGGACACGTAGCTGGGTTCGGGGAAGCGTTGTTGGCGGAAGCAGTCGTTCATGCGCCATTGCAGGGTGTGCATGACGCCGCCGGTCATGCGGTAGCCGGGCCAGCCCATGTAGGACTTGATCGCGCCCTCGGGCTTGGTCAGGTTCGGCAGGTTCTGCGTGCGGATGCGCTTGTTGTCGGCGCCGTGGCAGGTCGCGCAGGAGAAGTCGTAGGGACCGGCGCGATACTGGAATATCTCGGCACCGATCTTGAACGCCTCGACTTCCTTCGGATGCTTCTGCGGGATCGCGATTTTCTTGCCCTTGGAGTGCGCGGCGACGTAGGTCACCAGGGAAACAGGCTCGGGCGTATGCGTGTCGCTGCTGAACGGCTTCTTGGCGATGTCCTCGCGCTTGAAGCCCTGGTGCTCGACCATGCAATGCACGATGCGCCGCTCGGCGTCCATCACCTGATCCACATCGGCGAAGTAACGCGGCGTCTGCACGTAGGCACCGTCGACGACGCCGACGCCGAGGCCCAGATCGCAGGTCTCGGCGAGCGAGACGTTCTTGGGTCCGCGCTTTTGTTTCCAGAGCTCTTCGCCCTTCATCTCGAACAGTTCGGCGGGGTTGCTGTCTTCCATCATCTCGCGGAACTTCTCGAATTCGGCCGTGGTGGCGTCTTTCGCCTCGGCCGCTGGTTGCGCGGCCGCCATCTTCTGCGCCTTGGCGGGCGGCTTGGTCTGCGCATGGGCCTGCTGCAGCGGGAATGCTGCGGCGAGGGCTACTGCGACAGACAGTCTGAAAGCCTGCTTCATGGTCTCCTCCTTGCTGAACGGGGCAGGGTCTTGGCGCCCTTCCCGAGGGGTTGTGGGCGCCTGTGGCCCGGTGTCGATTCTAGGCGTGAGTGCGGTTGGTGTCATCCGTGCCGAGCGTGGGCTCATCACGCGATGGTTGCCTCATCGACCCGCTTGTCGCCCTTGTTGTCGGTCCAGTTGACGGTGACCTTGTCGCCGGCCTTTGCGCCCTTGACCTTGAAGGCGAAGACGGGATTGCGGGAGACGGAGGTACCGGTCTGCCCCTGGATG
>Ga0075012_10000601_pt1 | contig 37772 bp, 32 predicted proteins | sample All_14_2_FD_71474 | JGI IMG/M metagenome (GOLD analysis project Ga0075012, IMG submission 71474) | Freshwater microbial communities in response to fracking from Pennsylvania, USA - Allegheny Zone_MetaG_DW_15 | ecosystem: Environmental > Aquatic > Deep subsurface > Groundwater > Drilled...
GCTCTGGTCAGCAAAGGTCTGATTTTCAGATCCCATTGCAATAAGACCTCAGAGAGAACCGGCGTTTCATTTTCTTTAGCAGCAAGAGCGGATTCGGCAGCGGCTTCTTCATCAATCAAAATAATCGACTGCTCGTCATGGATTAGCGGGAGTGATAATAAGGTATCCACATGACCTTTGATGACCTCAGAAACTGCCTTTATTGTTTCGTCGGGACTCGTCAGGGGGGGAGCTTTTTTGATCGCATGGAGTTGTGATCGCAGCTCGATATTTTTTTTTCTCAACTGACTGTGTTCATTGTCAAAAGCCACCAACCGCTCAAGATGTTTAATCGCCAACTGACAAGATGATATCTGCTTATTCAGCAGCTTTAGCTGATCGCGCCTTTGCATGGCCGTGTCATTCAACACCAGGATGCGTTCGGGAGCAGCTGCAGTATTCTCTGTGTCTGTCATTTGAATCTGTTCGATGCGTATGGTCAGAATATCTTGACCCTGTTGGCGCAGGTCGAGCAGCAGTTTTTGTATGTGTTGCTGTTTTTCCAGATACTCCTGTTGTCTGGGAATGGCTCCTACAATGGCTTGGACAAGGGCATCAGGGGAGGTAGTGACAAGCTGAATCGTGCTGTCAAACGACATGAGTAGTTTGACGGCATCATCACACAAATCCCGGTCATCCGGCAAAGTGGGTGAACTGCTGTCAGGCATGGCTGACAGTGCCAGTTCTTTCTCAAGGATCGCGGTGTTAATCGACAGTAACTGATGACGTAATTGTAAATATTTCAGCGATTTTTTCTCGATGCTGCTGGATGAGTAGCCCACCACGCCAGGTATGTATATATACGAATGAAGCGCATTTTGTTTGTTTAATAACAATGCGTTTTTATCTGGCGTATCTGGATTATCATACTCCGCATCCAACGCAGTCATCACCCCGGTATCCAGCGCCAGACTGCTTATCTGCCCCGACAAAGCAGACCATTCCATTTTCAGATCCTGAATGTCTGACTGTAATTGTTTACAGGATTGCAGCTGCTCCAGTTGGCGCAACCGTTCTTCTTTGGATAAAACGAGCGACAGACTGGCCAGCATTAATGGAAAAGATTCTCCCAATGCTGATAAAGTCCTTATTTGATCCTCGCTTTGCAGAATCAGATCTGCCAAACAGCTATGTTGTTGCAGCACAACGCCCTGTTCCGCCAGCTGGTTTATCGTCTCTGTTTGTGTGACCTGGAAATTGTGCAGAGACAATTGGTTTTCTTCTGCCTGTAATATATTTTTACTATTACTGAGCTCCTTGAAGCACTTACGCATTAAATTCAATTTGCCTTTGATGTCGACGGGATTGGCGATGCAGTTAAGCGCGTCACTAGCCTGTCTATTTTGAGCATATCGGTTATAGACCAGAGCATAATGTTTCGTCAATTCTGAATTATCGGTTTGCAACGTGTCTCGCAGCGTTCTGATACGCGCTGAATTGCGTTTTCGTTCTCGGGTGACGGCTTCCTGTTCAGTAGAAATTCCAGGCAAGCCGTCTGTATTCAGTTGCAATTTATTCCATTTTGTCAGTTCATTAGTCAGAGAAAAGAGCTGAAACCAATGTTCGTTAATATCTTCAGGCGAATCAGCGGTAGGATTTAAATAGCCGGAGCGCGGCAGCAACAAGCTGGCGAGCGCGTCCATGGAAAGTGGTTGTGGCAGTGCCCTGATCTGGGCTATCAATGTACGGATAAAGTTCTTCATGTGCATTCTCCATGAATCAGGGATCTTGATTGTAACCACTTTGAACGGATTAACAATATGTAGAAATACAATTGCTGATTGACGCATGGATTGCTGTACGGTATATTTCAGCGGTTCAAAATTCCGGCAGGAAGCAAACGAGGTGCACATGAGAAGCCGATTGGTAGCAGGCAACTGGAAAATGAATGGACGTGTGGATTCCATCAGCACACTATTGCATGAGCTGAACCAGGCTATACCCGGCGACTTACAGTCTCAATGCCTCGTGTTGCCGCCAGCCATTTATCTACCGCTGGTCAGTCAGAAACTGGCAGACAGCCCGATAAGCTGGGGCGCACAAAATGTATATCCAGCCGATGCCGGCGCATTCACCGGTGAGCTGTCGGCGCCGATGCTGAAAGACTACGGCTGCCACTACGTTTTGGTCGGCCATTCCGAGCGGAGAACACTGTTTCGCGAAGATGAAAAATTTGTGGCGGATAAATTCCACCACGTGAAAGAACATGCTATGATACCGATTCTTTGTGTGGGTGAGACGCTTATTCAGCGTGAACAAGGCCAGACAGAAGAGGTTCTTGCCCGGCAATTGCGGGCAGTTGCCAGAGACGACAGACAAGCATTTGCTGGCTGCGTCATTGCCTACGAGCCGGTATGGGCGATAGGAACCGGAAAAACAGCTTCACCGGAACAGGTGCAAGAGGTTCACCAAAACATCCGTGCCCTGATGGCGGAATTTGGTGATGTGGATCCGGACACGGTGACCGTTTTATATGGCGGCAGTGTGAATGACAAAAATGCCCAGGCATTGTTTGCCATGCCTGACGTTGATGGTGGTTTAATTGGCGGTGCATCGCTTAATGCACAACAGTTTGCGGAAATAGTTAAATGTATCAATTGATTATAATCGTGCATGTATTGGTCAGCCTGACCTTGATCGGCCTGGTTCTGATGCAGCATGGTAAAGGCGCCGACATCGGCGCATCCTTTGGCTCCGGCGCGTCTGGCACGGTGTTTGGTAGCCAGGGTACTGGCAGCTTTTTATTCAAATTTACGGGTGGACTGGCCATGACATTTTTTGTTACCAGTTTGACCTTGTCGTATCTGGTCGCGACGCGGCACGAAAACGCGCAGCAACTGGCAATACCTCAACAAAGCAGTGCTCCGGTCAGCAGTATTCCGGTGCCGGTTGATAGCAGTAAAAACAAACAATAACCTGACATGCCGAAGTGGTGAAATTGGTAGACACGCCGTCTTGAGGGGGCGGTGGCGTAAAGCTGTGCCGGTTCGAGTCCGGCCTTCGGCACCATTTATCCGAGCGATAAAATTATGCTATCACAGTATTTACCTGTACTTGTTTTTATAATCATAGGCCTGGCTCTTGGTCTGGTCATGTTGGGCGGTGGTTCTTTGTTATCAAAGCATCATCCTGACGCCGCGAAAAATGCGCCTTATGAGTGCGGTTTTGACGCATTTGAAAGTTCGCATATTCCATTCGATGTCCGTTTTTATCTGGTCGCGATCCTGTTTATCCTGTTCGATCTGGAGACCGCGTTCTTTTTCCCATGGGCGTTGGTACTGCGCAAAATCGGCTGGTTTGGTTTTTCAGCCATGATGGTGTTTTTAAGTTTGTTGGTTATCGGTTTTATATACGAATGGAAGCGCGGCGCGCTTGAGTGGGAATAGCAGGGTTTTCGCGCAACTCCCACATAGTTAATCAGGGTTCCATGCAGGCACCCTGACTTTATTTTAGAGGCTTGCTATGGCAGTGGCAGAATTACAAAAAAATGGCTTTGTCACAACCTCCGTTGAAAAACTGGTGGGTTGGGCGCGCACAGGTTCCATGTGGCCAATGACTTTTGGTCTGGCTTGCTGCGCCGTTGAAATGATGCACGTGGGTGCGGCGCGCTACGATTTGGACCGTTTCGGCATCATTTTCAGGCCAAGTCCGCGCCAGTCAGACGTCATGATCGTTGCCGGCACTTTGTGCAACAAGATGGCACCTGCCTTACGTAAAGTGTACGACCAAATGGCGGAACCACGCTGGGTTGTATCCATGGGCTCTTGTGCCAATGGTGGTGGTTATTACCATTATTCCTATTCTGTGGTTCGAGGTTGTGATCGCATCGTTCCGGTTGATGTCTACGTACCAGGGTGCCCGCCGACTGCCGAAGCCTTGTTGTATGGAATTATTCAGCTTCAAAACAAAATCAAACGCAAACCCATTCTTGAGGCTTGAGAAGCAAATCAGGTAAAAGCAAATGACAAAAATTACACGCTTGGCTGAGACAATAACAAAAGAATTCGGGGACGACATTTCCCTGCTGACCACTGCTTTTGATGAAATTACGCTGGAATGTCCGCTGGCATCTGTGTATGCCGTACTGGCGCAACTGAAATCGCATAAAAAATTCGCCTTCGATCAATTAATCGATCTGTGCGCAGTGGATTATTTGTATTACGGCGAATATGACTGGGAAACCGAGTCCGCCACCGAAAGCGGTTTTTCTCGAGGCGTTGAGCTTCAGGAATCACGTGCCTATGTCATCGACAAACCACGTTTCGCTGTCGTTTATCATCTGTTATCTACCCAGCTGAACCATCGTGTACGCGTCAAAGTTTTTCTGGAAGAGCAAAATTTGATGCTTCCTTCGGTCCATGATTTGTGGAAAGGCGCCAACTGGTTTGAACGCGAAGCTTATGATTTATATGGCGTATTATTTGAAAACCACCCCGATTTAAGGCGCATCCTGACCGACTACGGTTTCATCGGTCATCCATTCCGCAAAGACTTCCCCATCAGCGGTCAAGTTGAAATGCGTTACGACGCCCAATTGCAAAAAGTGATTTACGAACCGGTTGATATCGAACCTAGAATATTGGTACCCAAAGTGATACGAAACGATAACCGTTACCTGTCCAGCAAGGAAGGTGCGAAATGAATGAATTAAAAAATTACACCCTCAATTTTGGTCCCCAGCATCCAGCCGCGCACGGTGTGTTGCGTTTGGTTCTTGAGTTGCAGGGAGAAACCATTGTGCGCGCTGATCCTCATATAGGATTGCTGCATCGCGCTACCGAAAAACTGGCTGAAACGAAACCGTATTTGCAAAGCATCGGTTATATGGATCGACTTGATTACGTATCCATGATGTGTAACGAACACGCATACGTGATGGCGCTGGAAAAAATGCTGGGTATAGAAGTGCCAATCCGTGCACAATACATCCGCACCATGTTTGATGAAGTCACGCGCATCCTGAATCACCTGCTTTGGCTGGGTGCTATTGCCCTCGATATCGGCGCCATGACCGTGTTTTTATACTGCTTTCGCGAGCGCGAAGATTTGTTTGACTGTTACGAAGCCGTATCCGGCGCCCGTATGCACGCCACCTATTATCGTCCTGGCGGTGTCGTACGTGATTTGCCGCATAGCATGCCGAAATACAAAGCATCGCGTTGGCACAACGAACGAGAAACGGAAAAACGCAACGAGGACAGGCAGGGTGATCTGCTGGATTTTCTCTGGGCCTTTACTGAACGTTTTCCAACTTGCGTTGACGAATACGAAACGCTGCTGACCAATAATCGTATCTGGAAACAACGTACGGTGGATATCGGTATCGTATCGCCCGAAGAAGCATTGCAATGGGGTTTCACCGGCCCAATGCTTAGAGGATCCGGTATTGCCTGGGATTTGCGTAAAAAACAATCCTATGCGGCTTACGACAAAATGGAATTTGATATTCCGGTTGGTAAAACAGGCGACTGTTACGACCGTTATCTGGTGCGCGTTGCCGAAATGCGCCAATCCAATCGTATTGTCAGACAATGCATTGAATGGTTACGCAAACATCCTGGCCCTGTGCGCAGCGATGATCATAAAGTGACCCCGCCCAGACGCGAAGAAATGAAACACGATATGGAAGCCATGATTCACCATTTCAAATTGTTTACCGAAGGCTTCTGCTTACCACAGGGAGAAGTTTATACCTGTGTTGAAGCGCCCAAAGGTGAGTTTGGTATTTATATGGTGTCAGATGGTGCGAACAAGCCCTACCGAATGAAAATTCGTGCGCCAGGTTTTGCGCATCTGTCCAGTTTTGACGACATGGTTAAAGGCCATATGCTGGCTGATGGTGTTGCGATTCTTGCCAGTCAGGACATTGTATTTGGTGAGATTGATCGATAAAACATAAACGATTTTAAGGTTAGAACAGTATGTCCGAGAGTCCAGAAAAGTTGCTCTGTCAATTGGTTTCCCCGGAAAGTATTCGGGACATTGACCATTGGATAAAAAAATATCCTGCTGATCAGAAGCAGTCTGCGGTGATGAGCGCCCTGCGCATTGTGCAGGAAGAATCTGGCTATTTAACACCGCAATTGATGGATGCGGTTGCAGATTACCTGGATATGCCCGCTATCGCGGTTTACGAAGTGGCTACGTTTTATACCATGTACGAAAAAAAGCCGATTGGCCGTAATCTGGTGAATGTATGCACCAACGTATCCTGTAAATTACGTGGATCCAGTGAAGTCGTTGATCACCTGTGTTCTTCCCTGGGTATCGGCCTCGGCGAAACCACAGCTGACGGACGTTTTACCCTGCGCTCGGTTGAGTGCCTGGGTGCCTGTGTGAATGCACCCATGATGCAAGTTAACAAAAATTATCACGAAAATCTGACCATGGACAGCATTGACCAGGTTTTGGAGCAGTACAAATGACCAGAGTAGAGGTTTTGTCATGATTGAACAGAATCAAGTCTGTTACCGAACGTTTCATTTGCAAGAACCGTGGACCATGAAATCCTACGAACAAGTAGGCGGTTACAGCGTATGGCGGCGAATTCTCGCGGAACAAACACCACCGCAACAGATCATTGAAGAATTGAAGACCTCCGCTTTGCGCGGTCGCGGCGGCGCAGGTTTTCCTACCGGCCTGAAATGGAGCTTTATGAACCGCAACGCGCCCGTGCAAAAATACGTGGTGTGCAACTCGGATGAAGGCGAGCCAGGAACCTGTAAAGACAGAGAAATCCTGAACAACAACCCGCACCAACTGATTGAAGGTATGGCCATCGCCGGTTACGTGATCGGCGCAACCGTCGGTTATAACTACATTCGCGGCGAGTTCTGGCTGCCATTCGAGCGTTGTGAAGCTGCTTTGAAAGAAGCTTATGCGGCCGGCTTGCTGGGAAAAAACATTCTCGGCAGCGGCGTTGATTTTGATTTATACAATCATTTGGGTGCCGGCGCTTATATCTGTGGTGAAGAAACCGCGCTGCTGAACTCGTTGGAAGGCAAAAAAGGCATGCCGCGTTTCAAGCCGCCTTTCCCCGCCAACTATGGTCTATACGGCAAGCCCACTACCATCAATAACACCGAAACCTTTGCCTCTGTACCCGTGATTTTGGAAAAAGGCGGCGAATGGTTTTTGAAGCTGGGCAAGCCCAACAACGGCGGCACCAAATGTTTCAGCGTCAGCGGACACGTGAACAAGCCGGGAAATTTTGAAATACCCCTTGGCACACCGTTTAAAACCTTGCTGGAGCTGGCTGGCGGCGTCTGTAATGACAAGCGCATCAAAGCCGTTATTCCAGGCGGATCATCCATGCCAGTGTTAAAAGGCGATGTGATGCTGGGTCTGGATATGGACTACGACAGCATTCAAAAAGCCGGATCCGGTCTGGGTTCGGGGGCCGTGATTATCATGGACGAAGACACCTGTATGGTCGATGTTCTGTATCGTATTTCCGAGTTTTACATGGATGAATCCTGTGGTCAGTGTACGCCCTGCCGTGAAGGCACCGGCTGGCTGGTTCGCCTGATTCATCGTATACGTCATGGCCATGGTGAGCCAGGCGACATAGAAAAACTGGTGAACGTGGCTGACAAAATTGAAGGACGCACCATCTGTGCACTGGGTGAAGCAGCGGCTTGGCCTGTTCAAAGTTTTGTGAAGAATTTTTATAACGAATTTGATTATTTCATCAAGCATAAACGCTCGATCGTTGCAGCATAATTGATAAGGTTTGAACAATGGCTACCATTGAAATTGACGGAAAAACATTTGAAGTGGACAACGGCAAAATGATCATCGAAGTTGCTGATGACGCCGGTATTTATATTCCACGATTTTGCTATCACAAAAAGCTGTCAATCGCAGCAAACTGCCGTATGTGTCTGGTGGAAGTAGAGGGCGGCCGCAAACCGGTTCCCGCTTGCGCAACCCCGATATCCAATGGTATGAAAGTATTGACCAAATCCGCTGAAGCCGTGCGCTCGCAACAGGCTGTGATGGAATTCCTGCTGATTAACCATCCACTGGATTGCCCGATTTGCGATCAGGGTGGCGAGTGTGAGCTGCAAGACGTATCCATGGGCTTTGGCTACGATGAATCGGAATACCGGGAAGACAAACGCTCCGTTGAAGATGACAATCTCGGTACCTTGATTGCCACCGAAATGACCCGCTGTATTCACTGCACGCGCTGTGTTCGTTTCGGCGATGAAATCGCCGGAGTACGTGAGATGGGTGCGACCGGACGTGGTGAAAAAGTCCAAATTGGTACTTATGTTCAACATAGCATGACCTCGGAAGTGTCCGCTAATATCATCGATCTGTGCCCGGTTGGCGCATTGACATCCAAACCCGCCCGATTTACTGCGCGTGCCTGGGAGTTAAAACAATATGACAGTCTGGCGCCGCACGATTGCCTCGGTTCCAACGTGCATGTGCACGTCCGCCGCGACAAAGTCATGCGTGTTGTGCCTAAAGAGAACGAAAGCATCAACGAAACCTGGCTGTCTGACCGTGATCGCTTCAGTTATCTCGGACTGAACAGCGTGCATCGTGCCAGCCAACCGAAAATAAAAACCAATGGTCAATGGCAAAGTGTTGACTGGCCAACGGCATTGAAATTCGCCGCTGAAGGCATGGCTCGCGTCATCAAACAACACGGTCCCGAGCAATTTGCAGCGCTTGCGTCACCCTCATCGACCCTGGAAGAGCTGTATTTGTTACAAAAATTGATGCGTGAAATCGGCGTGACCAATCTCGATCACCGTATTCATCAAACCGATTTCAGCGATCAGGCGAATCTCCCGCAGATCAGCGCCAACACCCTTAAATATGCGGAACTGGAACGCCAGGATCACATCCTCTTGTTCGGATGCAACATAGACCGTGAAATCCCGCTGGCCGGTGTGCGCGTAAGAAAAGCACAGGTTAATGGCGCCAGTATTTACGCCATCAACCCGGTTGATTATGACTTCCATTTTGATGTCGCCCACAAATCCATTGTATCGCCACAGGATATGCCCATTCAGCTCGCTCGTCTGGTACTCGCCTTGTGCGAAGATGTCAGCAAGCTGCCTGAAGAGATGCAGCGATTGCTCATTGGCCTGAAAGCCGATGACAGCTTGCGTGCCATGGCAGCAGGCTTGAAACAGGAAAAAGCTGTCATCGTGACCGGCGCTTTGTTTGAAAATCATCCGCATGCTGCTTTGCTGCGTACGCTGCTGCACGAAATTGAACAGCTCAGCGGCGCCCGCAGCCTGAAATTGACGTCCGGCGCCAATACAGCCGGTGCAGAACTGGTGGGTATGTTGCCGCACCGCAATGCCAGCGGCAAAGATGTTATACCAGCAGGTCTGGATATTCAGGCATCCCTTGCCGCCAGATTGAAAGGGTACTTTCTCATGGCTGTTGAACCTGGTTTTGATTTTGACAACCCATGGCAAGCCAGACAGGCGATGCTTGGTTCGGAATTCGTTGTAATGCTGTCGGCATTTCAGCACGAATCGATGCTGGATTACGTTGACGTACTCCTGCCTATTGCACCGTACACCGAAACATCAGGCACCTGGATCAACGTTGACAATACCTGGCAGACCGTTGCCGGCAGCTGTGCGCCACACGGCGAATCCAGACCAGCCTGGAAAATTCTGCGTGTACTGGCCAATCTGCTCGATTGCCCGGACTTTGACTATACGTCCACAGAAGATGTGCTAGGCGAGATTAAATCATTGCAAGGCTTAAGTACGCCATCGCGATACAAACCAACGTATCCCGAGTCACTGCCAGCCGATCATCAGCCATTGGTACGCGTTGGAGAATGGCCTTTGTACCGTAGCGATGCTCTTGTGCGTTATTCTGCTGCACTGCAATCTTGCGCCGCATCCGAAGCTGCTTGTATCCGAATTCATCCGGATACAGCAAATCGATTGAAATTAGATGAACTTGCCACTGTTTCTCAAGGAGATATTGAGATAACATTGCCTCTTAAACGAGATGAGCGGGTAGCACCCGATGTGGTATGGGTTGCGAACGCAATGCCGGAAACAGCCGACTTGGGGCCCTCGTTCGCCGCAATCATTATCAAGCGCTAAACAGGTAAAAACATGCTACAAAATATTGCTATTTTGCTGTGGATTGTTCTCAAAATATTGGCCATCGTGCTGCCTTTGCTGATCGCCGTAGCGTATTTGACCTTTGCCGAACGTAAAGTGATTGGTTACATTCAGGTGCGCATTGGGCCAAATCGTGTGGGTTATCGTGGCTTGTTACAGCCGTTTGCCGACTTGCTCAAGTTGATAACCAAAGAGATTATTGTTCCGACAAAATCCAACAAATATCTATTTATTATCGCACCCTTGTTTGCGCTGGCGCCTGCACTGGCAGCCTGGGCGGTCATTCCCTTTGACCAGGGCGTGGTACTGGCCAACATCAACGCGGGTGTGTTGTACGTATTTACCATCAGCTCACTGGGTGTGTACGGGGTGTTGATTGCCGGTTGGGCGTCCAACTCCAAATACGCCATGTTTGGTGCGCTGCGCAGTGCGGCTCAAACGGTATCTTATGAAATTGCGATGGGTTTTGCCCTGGTAGGCGTTTTGATTGCCGCTGGCAGCATGAACCTGACCGATATCGTTATGTCACAAAGCGGAGGTATCCATCATTGGTGGTTCCTGCCGCTGTTTCCCCTGTTCATGGTGTTCTGGATTTCCGCGATAGCTGAAACGAACCGCGCGCCTTTTGACCTCGCGGAAGGGGAGTCAGAAATCGTTGCCGGTTTCCATGTTGAGTATTCCGGGATCGGATTTGCCCTGTTTTTCCTGTCCGAATATGCCAGCATGATTTTGATATCGACCTTGATCAGCTTGCTGTTTTGCGGTGGCTGGCTGTCGCCTTTTGAAAACATGCCCGTGTTAAATAACCTGTTTGTGTTTGTACCGGGTTTCGTGTGGTTGTTGGTAAAAATTTCGTTCTTCCTGTTTGTATACCTGTGGGTTCGGGCCACCTTTCCTCGTTACCGTTATGATCAACTCATGCGTTTGGGATGGAAAGTATTAATACCGGTCACCATTGTATGGCTTGTTGTCACCGCACTGATGGTCGTGACACAAGTGAAACCCTGGTTTAATTAATAACTGAGCATGTTAATGAAAAAAATAGTCAGATTACTAGCCCATTATGTACGCAGTTTTTTACTGCTGGATCTGTTGGCCGGATTAAAATTAACGGGTAAATATTTTTTCAAGAAAAAAATTACCGTTCAGTTCCCCGAGGAAGTGACGCCAATCTCTCCACGTTTTCGTGGTTTGCTCGCTCTGAGACGTTATCCTAATGGTGAGGAACGATGCATTGCCTGTAAGTTGTGCGAAGCTGTCTGTCCGGCGCTGGCCATCACCATCGATTCCGAAGAGCGTGAAGACGGTTCAAGACGAACCACTCGCTATGATATTGATATGTTCAAGTGCATTAACTGTGGTTTGTGTGAAGAATCCTGTCCGGTCGACTCCATCGTGGTGACGCCGATTCAGCATTATCACATCAGTGAACGAGGCCAAAACATCATGACCAAAGACAAACTCCTGGCCATAGGTGATTTGATGGAAGAAAGACTGGCGTCTGATCGAGATGCCGATAAAGATTTCCGATAACGACTTCCGAGAACGAGGTACCAGATGCATGATGTTTTGATCCAGACTCTTTTTTATATATTTGCCGGCCTTGCAGTGGTTTCGGCCTTGATGGTGATCACGCAAAATAATCCCGTGCGTTGCGTATTGTTTCTGGTATTGACGTTTTTTGCCATGTCCATATTGTGGATGTTGCAGTCAGCCGAATTTCTGGCTCTGATCCTGGTTCTGGTTTACGTTGGCGCTGTGATGACCCTGTTCCTTTTCGTGGTGATGATGCTGGATATCGACACCGAATCCTTGCGTGGACATTTTGCCAGATACCTGCCTTTTGGCTTGATTCTGGTCGCGCTGTTGACCGGACTGTTGCTGGTGTCGCTGCCGGAAAGTTGGTACAAAACCGGAACTTCCCAGGCCTTGAGCGCAGACATGCATGCCTTTGGCAGCAGTGATGTTGTTGAGGCAGCCGGTGAGGCCAGCAAAGTATCCAATACGGAAGAAATCGGCATGGTTCTGTACACTGATTACGTTTTTGCACTTGAATTGGCAGCAGTACTGTTACTTGTGGCTATCATCGCGGCAATCACGCTGGCGCATCGAGCAGCAACCAGTTCAAAAAGACAAGATATTCTCAAGCAAATAATGACGAGCCCTGATGAGCGCGTCACGCTTGTTTCATTAAAATCCGAGAAATAATTACCGGGAAAAAACACCATGATACCACTTGGCAATTATCTGATCCTGGCGGCCATATTATTTGGACTAAGCCTGATAGGCATTATGATGAATCGCAAAAACGTGATTCTGTTGCTGGTTTGCATCGAGCTGATGTTGCTGGCGGTTAATACCAATTTTGTTGCGTTCTCGCATTTCTATAACGGCATTGCCGGCCAGGTGTTTGTGTTCTTTATCCTGACGGTTGCCGCTGCCGAAGCGGCAATTGGCCTGGCTATAGTGATGTTGCTTTATCGTAACAAGGGCAACATTGATGTTGATAAAATGAATCATTTAAAAGGCTAATAACGTGAGCATTCAGCAACTCTCTCTTTTACTTGTCCTTGCGCCGCTGCTTGGTTCTATCATAGCCGGTTTTTTCAGACATCAAATTGGACGCGCCGGTGCGCATACCGTCACCATAGCCGGTGTGGCGTTCTCTTTTGTTCTCTCGTTGTACGTGGCATACATGATCCTCAGCGGAAGTACTGAAGTGCTAAATGCGGATCTGTATACCTGGGCCAGTGGTGGACAATTATTTCCTTATTCCTTTCATATTGGTTTTTTGATCGACCCGCTCACCTGCCTGATGCTGGTGGTTGTAACTTTTGTATCCTTGCTGGTGCACATATACAGTATTGGTTACATGGTTGATGATGACGGCTATCAACGTTTTTTCAGTTATATTTCTCTGTTTACTTTTATGATGTTGATGCTGGTAACGGCCAATAACTTCCTGCAACTGTTTTTCGGTTGGGAAGGGGTGGGACTGGTTTCCTATCTGCTTATCTCTTTCTGGTATCAAAGAGAATCAGCCATCGAAGGCGGCTTGAAAGCTTTTCTCGTGAATCGGGTCGGAGACTTTGGATTTGTATTGGGTATTGGTATGGTGTTGGCTTATACCGGCAGTCTCGATTATGAAACCGTATTCAAAAGCGCAACCGCTTTAAGTCATGAAACCATACAATTGTACAGTGGACACAGCTGGAGCGTATTAACGGTTATTTGCATCCTGTTGTTTATCGGTGCCATGGCCAAATCGGCACAAGTTCCCTTGCACGTGTGGTTACCGGAATCAATGGAAGGCCCAACGCCTATCTCTGCGTTGATCCATGCCGCAACCATGGTGACCGCGGGTGTGTTTATGGTTGCCCGAATTTCCCCCATGATGGAATACTCACCCGTTGCCTTGAGTTTTATTGTGGTCATAGGCGCAACCGGCGCACTGTTTACCGGCATCCTTGCTTTGGTGATGAATGACATCAAACGCGTGGTTGCTTATTCTACCCTGTCACAATTGGGTTACATGATGGTCGCCATGGGGGTTTCAGCCTACAGCGCCGGAATGTTCCATTTGTTAACACACGCTTGCTTCAAGGCCCTGTTATTCCTGGGTGCCGGTTCCGTTATCATCGGCATGCACCATGAGCAGGACATGAGAAAAATGGGCGGACTGTGGAACAAAATGCCGATAACGTATATTACTTTTGTGATTGGCAGTCTGGCCTTGTGTGCCGTGCCTCCTTTTGCCGGTTTTTATTCCAAAGATACCATCATTGAAGCGGCCAAAGTAGCAGACATACCAGGCAGCGCTTACGCCTATTTCTGTGTGTTGCTGGGTGCGATGGTTACGGCCATGTATACCTTCCGTTCCCTGTTTATGACCTTCCATGGCAAGCCGAGAATGGATAAACATACACTGTCCCACGTTCATGAGTCGCCCTGGGTAGTATTGATCCCGCTTATCATTTTGGCCATTCCATCGGTGATTATTGGTTATATCCTGTATATGCCCATGCTATACAACAGCCCAACTCTGCTGGCCAGCTCTCTCTTTGTTCTGCCTGAACATAATGTACTGGCTGAATTGGCGCACGAGGTGAGCTCGCCCCTGCATTCAGCGCTGGAATCTGTGACAACACCCACCTTCTGGTTAACCATAGCCGGTATTGCTGTTGCCTGGATTAGTTATATCGCTATCCCGTCCATTCCTGCTTTCATGGCTCGCAAATTTTCATGGATATACCGTTTGCTGTTAAACAAATATGGCTTCGATGCCTTGAACGACCGTGTTATTGTTCCTTTCTTCAAAGGCTTGGGACGCTTCTTCTATCGGTTTGGTGATCAAAAATTGATTGACGGGTTCTTTGTGAATGGAACAGGTCGAACCATTCGCTGGTTCGCCAATAAGGGTCGTTTGTTGCAAAGCGGTTACATTTACAATTACGCGACAGTTATGGTCATTGGTTTGTTTGGATTTTTATGTTGGTTACTGCTGGCTTAAGCAGGAATCAATAGTTGATTATAAGGTGAAGGTATGCATTATTTGCTTAGTTTGTTGATTTGGTTGCCTATTGTGGGGGGCGTGTTTATATTGCTGACTGGCGATGATAACAACCCCAATGTATCGCGCTACCTGTCGTTATTTACTGTTATTTTAACGCTGATTGCCTGCATTCCGCTCGTCAATAACTTTGATCCCAATTCTTTCACCATGCAATTTATTGAAGAGCTGCCCTGGATGCCTTCACTGGGTATTAATTACAGTCTGGGTGTTGACGGCTTGTCGGTGCTGCTGATTGTGCTGAGTATCTTTACCAATCTGATTGTTATCCTCGCAACTTGGGACAGCATTCACAAACGTGTTTCACAGTATCTGGCCGCTTTTCTGATTATGCAGGGTCTGTTGGTGGGTGTATTTGCTGCTACCGATGCCATTTTGTTCTATATTTTCTGGGAAGCTACCTTGATTCCCATGTATCTGATCATTGGTATCTGGGGCTCTGATAACCGCGTGTATGCCGCGATCAAATTTTTCCTGTATACCTTCCTCGGTTCCGTGTTGCTGCTGGCATCATTTTTATATATGGGCTTCCTGCTTGGATCGTTCAAGATTGAAATGCTGTACGCGCTTAAATTAAGTATGAGTGCGCAAACCCTGATCTTCATTTCGTTTTTCCTGGCTTTTGCCATCAAAATCCCCATGTTTCCCGTACATACCTGGTTACCTGATGCGCATACCGAAGCGCCTGCTGGCGGTTCTATTATGCTGGCCGCTATTTTGTTGAAGCTGGGCGCGTACGGATTTATTCGGTTTGCCCTGCCTATCGTTCCTGATGCTTGCGCCAAATATGCGCCGGTGATGATTGCCCTGTCCCTGATTGCGGTGGTTTACGTTGGATTGATTGCGATTATTCAAAAAGACATGAAACGACTGATTGCCTACTCATCCATTTCACACATGGGTTTTGTTACCCTCGGTTGCTTCGCCATTTTTGCCATCGCCAAACATTCCGGATTGTCTAACGCCGGTTTGATGCTGGAAGGGGCGATCATTATCATGATTTCACATGCATTCGTATCCAGCGCCATGTTTGCCGGGGTAGGCTTTATCTATGACCGCATGCACACGAGGCAATTAAGTGATTTCGGTGGTATCGTAAACACTATGCCAATATTTGCGTCGTTTTTTATGTTGTTCGCCATGGCCAATGCCGGACTGCCTGGCACCTCGGGTTTCGTTGGCGAGTTCATGGTGATTCTGGCCAGTATCAAAGCCAGTTTCTGGATAGCGTTCTGGGCGGCTTCGACGCTGGTGATTGGTGCGGCTTATACCTTGTGGATGTATAAACGCGTTATTTTTGGTGCCGTTGCCAATGAAAAGGTTGCGTCTCTGCGTGACTTGTCAGGTTTTGAATTAAGCGCTTATGTGCTGCTTGGTTTCATGGTAATTGCGATGGGTGTCTATCCCAAGCCCATGATTGATTACGTTCACCAGACGGTCAGCCATACTCTGGCTCAGTCCGATAAATCCAAATTATAATAAGCAGGTAAATTTTGCCATGATGCCAATACTAGATAATATCCAATTCGCTTTGCCTGAAATGATCATTTTGATCACGGCCTGTTTGGCGCTGCTCGCCGATTTGTTTTTAAGTTCGCGCTATAAAAACATTAGTCTGCATTTAATTTATATTGGTCTGGTTTTATCTGTCTGCGTATCTTTGTTGTTGATGGGTAATTTCAAGACGGTGATTTTTGGTGGTTTGTTCATCAGTGATGACGCCGGTCAATTAATGAAAATCTTCATTTGTCTCAGCGTATTCCTGTGTTTTGCCTATTCCGGCGACTATCTGGAAGAGCGGCATATGCCGCTGGGCGATTATTATACCCTTGGTTTGTTCTCAACCCTGGGCATGATGGTGCTGGTATCCGCACACTCTATGTTGACTCTGTATCTTGGTCTGGAGCTGTTGTCCTTGCCTTTGTATGCGATGACCGCTATTAGACGCACCAATTCAGATGCTGCTGAAGCAGCAATCAAATATTTTGTGATGGGTGCAATCGCCTCCGGGATGTTATTGTATGGTTTGTCTTTATTATACGGCGTGACTGGTCAACTGGATTTGCTGGACATTTCCAACGCCATTGCCAGTAACTGGCAGGCGCACAGTATGCTCTTGTCATTTTCCCTGGTCTTTATTTTAGCAGGTGTTGGATTCAAACTGGCAGCGGTTCCGTTCCACATGTGGGCCCCGGACGTGTATCAAGGTGCGCCGACGTCCGTTACCCTGTTTATCAGTTCAGCGCCCAAAATCGCCGCTGTGGGTATGGCATTACGCGTGTTGACCATCGCGCTGCCTGGCGTGGTGGCGGAGTGGCAACAAATGATTCTGGTTATGGCGCTGTTGTCTACCGGTATTGGTAACTTGCTGGCTGTGACCCAAACCCACATCAAACGTCTTTTAGCCTATTCCGCTATCGCGCATATCGGTTATGCCCTGTTTGGTATTCTGGCTGCCACGACCGCTGGCTATTCCGCCGCTTTATACTATATTCTTGTGTATTCTCTGATGACTGTTGCCGCTTTTGGTTTGATTGTTTTATTGTCACGTAATGGTATCGAAATAGAGAAAGTAGATGATTTGAAGGGACTAAACAAGCGCAGCCCGTGGCTTGCTTTCATGATGTTGATCGTGATGTTTTCGATGGCAGGCGTTCCGCCCACCGTTGGCTTCTTTACCAAGCTGTTTGTGTTGAAGGCGCTGGTGGCTGCTGACATGACATGGGTTGCCGTTTTGGGTCTGTTGTTTGCTGTAATTGGTGCTTATTATTACATTCGTATTGTGAAGGTCATGTATTTTGATGAAGCAACGGATCCGGAACCGATTTCCTTACCGACATCCGCTACCATTTTGTATTCAGTCAATTGCTTGTCACTGCTTTACATGGGGCTATTTCCGGCCACTTTGCTTAATGCTTGCCTTACTGCTTTTTCTGGATAGGCTCTTTGAAAAAATAAGTGAATAAAAGCGGTAAAAGCGGTTGCCAAATCCAAAAAAATGCGTATAATTCCCTACAGTTGATGCGGGGTGGAGCAGCCTGGTAGCTCGTCGGGCTCATAACCCGAAGGTCGTAGGTTCAAATCCTGCCCCCGCTACCACTACTAAAAGCCCCATTTATGGGGTTTTTTATTATCCAGGAAAAAGATCAGCGCCAGGCGCGATACCTGAATAATATCCTACGATCTGCAGTAGTTAACCTGTATTGTTAAAACCTTGTGGATGAAGAATTTTCTATGATAAGAACAGACCTTCAAGACTTGTTTCAACCGGCTGTTACCGAATTAGGGTACCAACTGTGGGGTTGTGAATACCTGCCCCAGGGCAAGCACTCGCTTTTACGCGTTTACATAGACAAAGAAGGCGGTATTGGCATCACAGATTGTGAAGCCGTTAGCCGGCAAATCAGCGCCATGCTGGATGTTGAAGATCCCATCTCGGGCAATTACAGCCTTGAAGTGTCCTCACCAGGTTTGTCGCGCCCCTTGTTTTTTTTGGAACACTATCAACAATATGTTGGTCACGGTGTTCAACTGAAGTTGTACAAGCCAATAAATGGTAGTCGCAAACTGGACGCAATTATCGAGTCAGTTAGTGAAGATGCAGTTATTTTAAGTGCCAAAAATGAAGAGTTCGAAGTACAATTTTCCCAAATTGTGAAAGCAAACCTGACAGGCGAGTGAGGCCAACAATGAGTAAAGAATTGTTATTAGTTGCCGAAGCATTATCAAACGAAAAAGGCGTTAGCAAAGAAGTCGTTTTGTTAGCAATACAGGCTGCCCTTGAATCGGCTACCCGTAAATTATCTATTGAAGATATGGGTGTCAGGGTTAAACTGGACAGCCGCACTGGCGAATACGAAACGTTTCGTTACTGGGATGTGGTTGATGATGAAGAACTGGAATTTCCTTCCAGTCAAATTACTCTGTCTGCTGCCCGGGAGCGTTCACCGTCTATTGCAGTTGGCGATCGAATTGAAGAGCCGATGATGTCGATTGAGTTTGGCCGCATTGCCGCACAAACTGCTCGTCAGGTTATTATGCAAAAAGTTCGGGAAGCCGAACGTCAACAGGTTGTCGACCAGTTTCAAAACAAATTGGGTCAGCTTGTTTATGGTACCGTAAAAAAGGCAACACGCGACAACATCATCATTGATCTGGGCGGCAAAGCAGAAGCGTTTATGCCCCGTCAGGAAATGTTGCCCAATGAAATGTTCAGACCCAACGACAGGGTTCGTGCGTATTTATACGAAATTACTGCTCAGGCTCGTGGCCCTCAGTTGTTCGTCAGTCGTGTACGCAACGAGATGCTGATTGAATTGTTCCGTATTGAAGTGCCTGAAATCGGCGAAAATATTATTGAAATCAAAGCAGCAGCCCGGGATCCCGGTAATCGCGCCAAGATTGCAGTTAAAACCAACGATGGTAGAATTGATCCTGTCGGTGCTTGCGTGGGTATGCGTGGCGCCCGAGTTCAGGCTGTTTCGACGGAGCTGGGCGGCGAGCGTGTGGACATCATCGTTTGGGATGATAATCCTGCCCAACTCGTTATTAATGCGATGGCGCCAGCCGATATTTCCTCCATCGTGGTTGACGAAGATACCCACACCATGGATTTGGCGGTGCAAAAAGATCAGTTGTCGCAGGCCATTGGTCGTAACGGACAAAATGTGCGACTGGCAAGCCAAATGACTGGCTGGACACTGAACGTCATGACGGTTGAGGACTTCAATAGCAAGAGCGAGCAGGAATCGAACAAAATTATTAATCTGTTCACCTCTTCTCTGGATATTGATGAAGAATTTGCCCAGCTTTTGGTCAGTAATGGCTTTTCTTCTTTGGAAGAAATTGCATACGTACCCAAAGAAGAGTTGATGGTGATAGAAGAATTTGACGAAGAAATCGTTGAAGAATTAAGAAATCGTGCCAATGATATTTTACTGGCCCAGGCTTTAAGTGGCGGCGGAGATCTTGATGCTGTCCAGTCAGATGATATTATGACGATGGAAGGTATGACTGATGCTTTGGCAGCCATTTTGATTGCCAGAGGAATCAAAACAGTAGAAGATCTGGCCGAACAGTCAGTCGATGAACTGTTGGATATTGATGGAATGACCGAAGAAAAGGCCGGCACTTTGATTATGAAAGCCCGTGAACCATGGTTTCTTTGATAATGCCTGAGAAAACGCGAGACGTAATAGCACACAAGCGATTTACTTATAAATTGCTGTAAGGGGATCAAGAATATGGCGGATGTAACGGTTAAACAATTGGCTCAGGTCGTGGGTATACCGGTTGAGCGTTTATTGAACCAGTTGCAGGAAGCGGGGCTATCTTTTACTGATGACAAACAAACAGTAAACGAAGATCAGAAGCGTATCTTGCTAAATCATATAAAAACCAGTGGCAAACGTGAAACGCCTGAACGCTTTACCCTGCAACGGAAAAGCCTGACACAGGTTACCCTTGGGAATGATGCGCATAAAGGTAAAACGATTAACGTTGAGTTCAGAAAAAAACGTACCTTCGTCAAACGCTCTCCTGTTGAAGACCAGGCGCAGGAAACGGAAGTTGGCAATGAAGACATGCCAGCGGAACAAACAGTTTCCACTATGGAAGAGCTGGTGGAATTGACCGAAATTGTTGCGACTGTTGAAGAAGCGTCCGAGGCAACAATCGAAGTCGAAGCCGACACTGACGTAGTTGAAGAAAACGTTCTGGATCCCGAGCAATTGCTTGCTCAGCCCACAGTCGATACGCCAGCAACAACTGTTGCTCCATCGACCTTGTCTGAAGCCGACAAAGCATCTAAAAAGAAAGCGCTTGAGAAAAAAGAATCTGAAGGCGACAAAGGCGATAGCAAAAAAGCCAGGAAAAAAGGTAAATACCAGGCGCCTCAGGCTGATGATGAAGAAAATTCTCAAGGTCGCTTCAAACGCAACAAATCCAAAAAGCGCAGAGGCAATGAAAAATCAGATAAATATCGTGAAGCTGAAGAAGCGTTGACACATGGTTTTGCCATGCCAACCGCTCCCGTGATCCGCGAAGTACTGATTCCTGAAACGATAACGGTAGCTGAACTGGCCAAGCGTATGTCAGTGAAGGCTGCGGAAGTGATTAAAGTCATGATGGGTCTCGGTGCCATGGCCACCATCAATCAGGTTATCGATCAAGATACCGCTCTGATTGTGGTTGAGGAAATGGGTCACAAGGGTCGCGCATTAAAAGAAGATGCGATTGAGCAGACACTTGGCGATACCCTCCACAAAGGCAGTTTGAGTGAATCACGCGCCCCGGTCGTTACCATTATGGGTCACGTTGACCATGGTAAAACGTCCTTGCTCGATTACATTCGACGAACCAAAGTGGCCTCTGGCGAAGCTGGCGGAATTACCCAGCACATCGGCGCTTATCACGTCAGCACACCCAAGGGCGATATCACCTTCCTGGATACACCAGGTCACGCCGCCTTTACCGCCATGCGTGCTCGTGGTGCGCAAGCAACTGATATTGTTATTCTGATTGTGGCTGGAGACGATGGTGTGAAACCACAGACCATTGAAGCCATTCAACACGCCAAAGCCGCAAAAGTGCCTATTATTGTTGCCGTCAACAAGATGGACAAACCTGGCGTTGATCTTGACCGGGTTATGAACGAATTGGCCGGTCATGATGTGATTCCGGAGCCATGGGGTGGTGATACCATGTTCATGAGCATTTCAGCCAAAACCGGTTTGGGTATTGACGAGCTGCTTGACGCGATTTTATTGCAGTCTGAAGTTCTGGAATTAACGGCTCATACCGATGGTGCTGCAAAAGGCGTTGTCATTGAATCCCGACTTGATAAAGGACGTGGTCCGGTTGCAACGGTTCTGGTTCAAAACGGAACCCTGCGCAAGGGCGATATCCTCCTGGCTGGTTTCCAGTATGGACGAGTAAAAGCACTGGTTAGTGACAGCGGTGAGTTAATCGACAGCGCCGGTCCATCCATTCCGGTGGAAGTGTTGGGTCTGTCGGCGATTCCTCATGCCGGTGACGAAGCGGTTGTAGTTCCTGACGAGAAAAAAGCCCGTGAAGTGGCTTTGTTCCGCCAGGGCAAGTTCCGTGATGTCAAATTGGCCAGACGTCAAAAATCGTCTATCGAAGGTATCCTGGAAAATATGACGATTGCCGATGCCAAAGCCTTGACAGTCGTGTTGAAAGCCGACGTTCAAGGATCGCTGGAGGCCATCTCCGATGCGCTGGTCAAGCTGTCCAATGATGAAGTGAAAGTCGAAGTTATCGCCAGCGGTGTTGGTGGTATTACCGAGTCTGACGTTCATTTGGCCATTGCCTCCGGTGCGCTTCTGGTCGGGTTTAACGTCCGTGCGGATGGCGGCGCCAAGCGTCTGGCAGAGCAGGAATCGGTGTCACTCAATTATTACAGCGTTATTTACGATATCGTTGATCAGGTCAGAGGCGCATTGACCGGTATGCTCGCACCGCAATTCAAAGAAGAAATTGTTGGTATTGCCGAAGTGCGTGATGTATTCCGTTCACCCAAACTGGGTGCTATTGCCGGTTGTATGGTGATTGAAGGGCTTATCAAACGAAATAATCCTATTCGTGTGTTACGTAACAACGTGGTTATTTACGAAGGCACCCTGGAATCGCTGCGTCGCTTTAAAGATGACGTACTGGAAGTTCGTCAAGGTATTGAATGTGGTATTGGCGTTAAAAACTACAATGACATCAAGACGGGCGATTTGATTGAAGTATTCGAAACCATAGAAATTAAGCGAGATTTATGAGTAATGAGTTCAAGCGCAGTGATCGGGTAGCAGAAATGCTGCAGCGATTACTGTCGCAAATTATTCAGCAGGAAATCAAAGATCCCCGCATGCCATCTTTTGTAACCATATCGGCGGTGAAAATGTCGCCTGATTTGGGGCATGCAAAGATTTATTTTACTGTTCTGAACAGTGATGTGGAGCTGACCACCCAAATTTTAAATGCTGCGTCCAGTTACCTGCGCACGGCTGTTGCCCGTTCCACCAAGCTGCGTATCGTTCCTCATTTACATTTTGTCTACGATGAGTCGATTGAATACGGTCGCCGTTTAAGCAAACTGATTGATGAAGTCAATCCTCCCGAGCAAAATGACGAGCAAGTCTGAGTGTATTCTGCCGATTAACGGTATTTTATTGTTGAACAAGCCCCAGGGCTTGTCCTCCAATGCCGTGTTGCAAAAAGCCAAACGACTGTTCAAGGCCAAAAAAGCAGGGCATACGGGTAGCCTGGATCCCCTGGCGACTGGTATGTTACCCATTTGTTTTGGCGAAGCAACCAAACTCTGCCAATATCTTCTCGATGCGGATAAATGCTATGAAGCCACCGGCTTGCTGGGCATTAAAACCAGTACGGCGGATGCGCTTGGCGATGAACTGCAGCGTGTCGATGATTTCAATGTATCGGAAAGCGAATTGTGTCAGGTGCTGGAGCAGTTTACCGGCGCGACCCAACAGATCCCTTCCATGTTTTCCGCCCTTAAACATCAGGGCAAACCGCTATATAAACTGGCTCGCGCCGGCATCACCATTGAACGCAAATCACGTGATATCCTTATTGATGCCTTGACCCTGCGCTCATTCAACGGCCAGTCTTTTGAAATCACCGTGTCTTGCAGCAAGGGAACCTATATTCGTAACCTGGTTGAAGACATTGGTGAAACACTGGGTGTCTACGCACATGTCACGCAATTGCATCGCAAACACACAGCCGGTTTTGACAGAGAAGCGATGTACACGCTTGATGCGCTTGAAGCCATGAGTGACAGCGAGCGTCTGGCTTGCCTGCTTCCGATGGAGCGCGCCATTCCGACCATGCCGGTTGTGGTGATTGACCCTGACGAATTGCTGCGGCTGCAACAAGGCAAAACACTGGATTACCAGGCTGTCGACATTCCAAATGGATTGGTACGTTTAAACCTGGAGCAGGGCGAATTTGTCGGTATCGGCGAGCTCGATTCCGATCACATTTTAAAAGTTAAACGATTGCTGGCTTTTTAACGCGGCTGAATAGCGCAATCCGCTTGCTCTTTCTGTTCCTGCTGAATATATGCACTCGTGAAATATGCAACAAATCCAGCGGCCAATAATTTCAGTTCCCCATACAGGAGCTCATCCGCATAAGCGGTGCTGGACAATCCCTGAACCACTGCTGCCGTCATCAAAAAAGATATACTCCAAAAAGCCAGATTGTTATCCGAAGGAAAAGGTATATCTCGCGTCAATTCAGAGGTATGAAGAAATGCAAACTGGGACAGGAATACGGTGCCAGCCAACCATATAGCCTCTGGAATGTCGCTAAGATGCCTCAAGCCAAAATGATTGATCAAAAGGGCACCTGTACTGGCAATAAGGAGCATTTTACCAACGGTATCCAACAGGGCGGCAAATTCTGCGAGATCCACCGTGCCGTTAAAGTTGTCCTGCTGGATGGTGCGGGGCGTTGCCAGCACCAGGGAAGATTGATCTTGTCTGGAAGGCCCGGCCGGTGTCGAAAACAATGACAGTTTTTCAAGATTGCTATTTTTGCCCATGTTATTCTCCAAAAGCGTAGATTGAACCTGTTTTAAACAGACAGTTCAGGTTGCCAGTCTATCAACCCTGATGTGTAAATTCAATTTGATCATTTACTTCTGTAGCAAGCTGCTCGACATTTTGCCTGAAATTCTCAATTTGAAGGACCGGGCAAGGGCACGCTCACGGGCGCGGGCACGTAAATGTACGCTTCGCGAGTTTGATATTTTATAGATTCGCATAGCGCTCATTTACGTGCCCGCGCCCGTGAGCGTGCCCGTGCCCGGTTTTGATCCTTCAAATTGAGAACTGCTCGAAATTTCACATTAACCCTTGTTTCCTGCCGCATGCCTTGGTAGAATGCTTCCTTTTATTAAAATCATATTTGAATATAGTCGGGAGTGAACAATGTCGCTAACCAGCGTACAAAAAGCAGAAATTGTTGATCAATATAAGCGTGCCGAGAAAGATACTGGTTCGCCAGAGGTTCAAGTGTCTCTGATGACAGGTCGTATCAAGTACCTGACAGAGCATTTCAAAGTAAACCGCAAGGATTTCCATTCTCGCCGTGGTTTGCAAGCCCTGGTAAACAAGCGCCGCAAGTTGTTGAAGTATTTGAAACGAAACGACCACACGCGTTATAAAACACTGATTCAAAGCCTCGGCCTCCGGGATTCTTATTAATAAGCGGAATCCAGTTTGATGGTAAAGGCAATTATTTTTGGTTAAAACGAAAAGCGCAGTTTTCTGCGCTTTTTTTTTGTTAATTTATAAAGAGGTAGCTACGTGGCTAAAATTACTAAAGAAATACGATTCGGCGAACATATTTTAACCCTCGAAACCGGTGAAATTGCACGCCAGGCAGATGGTGCCGTTATGGTCAGCATGGGCGGCACGCAAGTATTGGTAGCCGTTGTTGGTCGTCGTGAAGGTGGTGAAAACAACAGCTTTTTCCCCCTGCGCGTTGATTACATAGAAAAAACCTATGCAGCCGGTAAAATTCCTGGTGGCTTTAACAAACGTGAAGGCCGTCCAAGCGAGATGGAAGTATTGACCAGCCGTCTGATGGATCGCCCATTGCGTCCGCTCTTTCCGGAAGGTTTCCAGAACGAAGTGCAAGTCACTGCAACGGTTATGTCACTGAATCCTGACATCTCTGCCGATATTATGGCGATGATTGGCGCGTCTGCCGCGCTCGCGATATCCGGTATTCCTTTCCATGGCCCAATTGGTGCGGCTCGCGTTGGCTACAAAGACGGTGTTTATATTCTGAACCCCGGACACAAAGCCGTTCAGCAGTCTGATCTGGATCTGGTGGTTGCCGGTACCCAGGACGCCATTTTGATGGTGGAATCACAAGCCAATGAGCTGAGTGAAGAAGTGATGCTGGGCGCGGTTTTGTTTGGTCACGAAATGTTCCAGTCTGTTATTCGCGGTATAAATGAACTGGCAAGCGAAGCGGGTAAAGCAGCCTGGGAATGGGTTGCGCCGGCGAAAGATCAGGATCTGTATGATCGCGTAACCGAGTTGGCCAGTGCGGACGTGGTTGCTGCTTATTTGTTGAAAGACAAGCAACAACGTTACCAACGTCTGGGTGATGTACGCAAAAAAATTACCGACATGATCGTTGAAGAACGTGCCGATGTGAATGTTTCTCTGGTTGGCGACTATTTGAGCGACCTGGAAAAGAACATCGTCCGTAATCGGATTCTTGATGGCGAGCCACGCATTGATGGCCGTGATCAACGTACTGTTCGACCGATTGCCATTCGCACCAAGTTCTTGGAGCGTACCCACGGTTCCGCTTTGTTTACCCGTGGCGAAACGCAGGCCATTGTTGCTGCGACCCTGGGTAACGATCGCGATGCGCAAAAACTGGATAGCCTGACCGGTGAAAGCGTTGACCGCTTCATGTTGCATTACAATTTCCCTCCGTACTCCGTGGGCGAGACCGGCATGGTCGGCAGCCCGAAACGCCGTGAAATTGGTCATGGTCGTCTGGCCAAGCGCAGCCTGATGGCCGTATTGCCTACAGCGGCTGAATTCCCTTACGTTCTGCGTGTGGTATCTGAAATTACCGAATCCAATGGATCAAGCTCCATGGCAACGGTATGCGGCACCAGTCTGGCGTTGATGGACGCGGGTGTTCCGCTTAAAGCTCCTGTTGCCGGTGTGGCCATGGGCTTGATCAAAGACAATGACCGTTTTGCTGTATTGACCGACATTTTGGGTGATGAAGATCACCTCGGCGATATGGACTTTAAAGTGGCCGGAACCGAGAAAGGTGTTACTGCTTTGCAGATGGACATCAAAATCACCGGTATCACCAAAGAAATCATGGAAAAAGCGCTGGAACAGGCTTTGGCCGGACGTCAGCACATCCTGGGTGTGATGAACAATGCTTTGTCTGAACACCGTACGGAATTGTCTGAACATGCTCCTCGCATCACCACGATGAAAGTTGCAGAAGACAAGATTCGCACCATTATTGGTAAAGGCGGTGCTACCATTAAAGGTTTGATTGAAAGCACAGGCGTGTCCATCGACATCGATGATACCGGCGTGGTGCAATTGTTCTCGCCTGATATCGATGCTCTGGAAGAAGCGCAACGTCAGATCAAGGCTTTGATTGCCGATGTTGAAGTAGGTCAAACCTACCGTGGTAAAGTCAGCAAAATCGTTGATTTTGGTGCCTTTATTAATCTGTTGCCTGGCAAAGATGGCTTGTTGCATATTTCACAAATCTGTAATGATCGCAATCAAAAGGTGGAAGCCGTTTTGACTGAAGGTCAGGAGATTGAAGTATTTGTGGCCGGCGTTGACAAGCAAGGTCGTGTGAAGCTGGAGTGGAAAGACAAGCCAGGTGCACCAGCAGTAGCTCAAACAGATGCGCCAGCGGTTGAAGAGCCGGTTGCAGCGGCTGTTGAACAAGAAGCAGCTGACGAATAAAAAAATCTCGACGTACCGCGGACAAGCCGCGGTACGTTATGTTTGTTAACGTATCAACTGCAAAAACTCATGCCGGCTGGCAACCTGAGCGCGCATGTCTCCGAGCATAACCGATGTGACCATAGACGGTTTTTGCTTCTCAACACCCCGCATCATCATGCACATATGTTTCGCGTCAATCACCACCGCCACACCGCGGGCATTGGTAATGTTCTGAATACAAGAGGCGATTTCATCCGTCAAGCGTTCCTGAATTTGCAAACGACGAGCAAAATAATCGACGATTCGGGCTATTTTTGATAATCCCAGTACTTTCCCATTGGGCAAATAACCCACATGACAGGTGCCCAAAAAAGGCAGCAAATGATGTTCGCACATTGAAAAAATCTCAATGTCTTTCACAATCACCATTTCACTCATGTCGGACGTGAACAGGGCGTCATTAATGATATCGTCCAGATTCTCGGTATAGCCTTTGGTCAAATAGCGCATGGCGTTTGCGGCGCGTTGCGGGGTGTCTTTCAAGCCCTCTCGGGTCACGTCTTCACCAATATCGCTTAAAATTTGTTTATATAATTCATGCATAAAAATATCCTAACCAGGCGGCCACGTCATTTGTCGGCCACCCAAAAGATGTAAATGGATGTGGTAAACTTCCTGCCCACCACCCGGGTTCACATTAAAAACCAAACGGTATCCGTCTTCGCTGATTTGTTCGCTTTGCGCCAGACTTTTCGCCATCAGCAACATGCGCCCCAATAAGGCCTCATCGTGGGCATCGTTCAAGGTCGGGATGTGCTGTTTCGGGATGATCAGCACATGAGTCGAGGCTTGCGGGTTAATGTCACGAAAAGCCAATAACTCATCGTTTTCCGCAACAAGCGTTGCAGGGATGTCTTTTTGAACAATCTTGCAAAACAGGCAACTCATGATGAATCCCAAAGCGAGTGGATAATCGTCTATTATACTCAGGAAACGCCCGGAAAAGTAGCCGTAGCGCTTGTTCTTTACGGCTTATTGCCCACCGCCGTTAACAAGATGACCTGTTTCGCGGTTTTATCAATATCAAGTATATTGCGCAGCTCATCATCGTAAAAGGCACCGACGGCACAAGCGCCCATTCCACGCGCCTGGGCAGCGAGGTAGCTTGTTTCACTTCCCAGGCCACATTCCAGGTTGGCGTATCTGTAATCTCTTTCTCCATGCAATGGCCCTATCCGCTTTAAATCAATGGTCCATGCAATCACAAAAGCAGCCCTTTCAAGCAATTCCTGCGAAAGTCCTGCCTTATAAATCGCATTTGAAAAATCGCCTTCCCGGATTTTCTCCAAAGCCGCTTCTTCAGGAATATATCGGTATACCCCCTGCGACAAACCTTTTACCTTGCTGACAATGACGAATAGTTCGACTCTTCTGCCTGCTTCGACCATATGTGGATTTTCAAGCGGGGCAAATGACTGCTGAATGATGCCTGCAAAATCTTCAAGACTGACATCCTCCCGGGAATACTGCCGAAATGATCTACGGTTTTTGATGCTGGTAAAGGTATCATCATTCGTTGCCGAGCCGGCGGGTAATCGGATAAGCTCGTTCGCCGCAGGCGTGTCAGAGCCGTATTTTTTCAGATCAATATTGGGCGTTCTCATGGAACCTTTTTTCCATTGAACAGAGGTTAGCCGATAAGACAGACGAGTCAGTTCAATATGCTGAACCTCGCCGGGCAGGTTTGCAGCTGTGAATTGAGGTATGTCTGTCTGTTCAGTCAGCTTGTTCTTGCCAAGTACGACCATGGATAAAACACCTTCATCCTGTTGTGACAGTCCCAGGGCATTGTTCATTTTTTCATCGTCGAAAAACGCTGTATTGGCAAAAGGAATACGAATTGATGCTGCTGCAATAGCAATGTTGCTTAAAATATGCCCGGCATCGGGCAGTATATACCGGAATGAGCGTTCCCCATATTTCCAAATGGTACGGTCAAAATTGGCCGTGACCATAATAATGGCCGCAGTATTTTTCTGTAAATCCGGATAAGCACTGGCGCTGGAAAGAGAGTGCAGCGAATCCTGGTTGCCAATTTTAATCAGATTGTGATGGCCGGGATGGTAATAATAAATACCGGCTTGAAGTCCGTCCACTTTGATGACTGCAACATATAAATCATTGGGATATAAAGCACCTGCGGAGGCAGCGGCACGCAGTAATAACTGGCCGCCAGGATAGACTATCTTTCCGGTCACGCCACTTGAATAGTAAAGTATATTCGACAAATTTTGTACATTCAGCGGCGCTACTGAATTTACACTGTCTTGAGATAATGCCTGAGTAAGCGAGGTGCCCGAGCTTGCGTCAGGTGTCGGCAGCGCAACGATTGAATCGTCAGGATACTGTTTAAACGCTTCAGGTTTGGTAAAATTAAATCGGGGGGAAAACATCGTTTCGCGCGTGATATCTGCCCGGTGGTTGATATAGCTAACGGCGTCTATTTTCTTGTCTTGGGAGACAAGCCAGATACGTTGACCGATTGGGATTTCCGAGCTGCTCTCAATCACCGTTTTGGTTACTGGCGTCATGAATTCATAAATTATAATGCTTATTGCAGAGCCGAGGAGCAGAGTGACGATAATTAAAAACAGGATTCTGACGCGCGGCTTCCACTCCGTATGTGTGGCGTCAAGCAGCGCTGGAGGGCTATTTTTTTTAAGCCACATAAAAACCATGGGAAGCTGAAACCAAAGATGCACAGCAACCAAAAACAACAAACAATAGCCAAACAAATAATGTAAATCAAAGGCCGGCAAATCCATTCTTGCCACCCAGAACAAGCCAAGCCCCGCTGTAGTGAGTAAATAAAACATCAAATAAATTGCCGAGATCATGTTGATGTCTCTTCTTTTTACTGGATGCCCGGTAGCGGCACGAACAAGTAAATAGACGATCATCAAGGTAATGGGAAGCGAGAACCAAAAAAATTTTTCCATGGTAAATACCGGGTCCAGTAAGGATGCGTGTTACATGGAACTATATTCCAAAAACGAGCGCTTAAGCAATTTACGCCGTGGCGAGTACATGAGTGCAGGCGCGGTACGGCGCAGATCTGTGATACGACTATGCCCGAAATCCATCCATAATGCTCTCTTAATAATTTTATTGTACAATGGCCGTATTTGCTCCGGAAAAATTATCTTATGCCTTTTGCTAGCCAAACCCAATGGCGCGATGCCAAACAAGCGCTTGCCAATGCCCCCGATGGCTATAAACTTCGCCATCTGGGAGCCCGCCATTCGTTTATCAAAATAAACGGCGAGATTTATGTTCTCAATCGCTCGCGTATAAGAAAGGGTGACTCGCTTATTGGTCGAGGCACCTATGGCAGAGTGAAATATATGGAAAATGAGCAGGGACAGCGATTTGTTGTTAAAATTGAACCAGATGACAGCTTTGGAACCGAGCCTTACGTTCTGGCTGATTTGGGTTTGTCGCTGGGGAAAGCCAAGCGGCCGGACAAGAACAAATATTACACGCACATGACGGATTTGGGGCAGTCGCTGGCAGCCGTACTAGATCGACAAGAAGGCACACTGAATATTCCCAGACGTTTTCGCCTGGCCATCGATGTCGGTAGACAAGTGCACCGTCTTCACCACGGCCTGGACTCCCGCACGGGCACCGCCTATGCGCATCTGGATTTGAAGATAACCAATTGCACGGTAGACAACAATGATCGCGTGCATTTGGTGGATATGGGCGAAGCCAGATCGGGTATTGAGCGCATATTGGACGAATCCTGGGGAACGTATTTGTTCCGCCCTCCGCTTAACACGGAGATGTCGGCTAAAGACTATGACAAGCTGGCACTGCAACGTATCTGGTTTATGCCGGATGACTTTATCAGCGCCGATGGCCATTCGCAACACGCGAGGTGCAAAAGCGTGTTGACCAAAGACATGATGCAACGCTATGGTCTGGATGAGTTCATCAATACCTCATCGCAACATCGACCCACACTGGATTCCTTCCTCGATGATGACAGCACGGCGCTGTCGCTGACCGCCGTTTTAATTGCGACTGTTTATAAATTGTCGATAGATCGCCGCACATTAAAAAGCAATCGCTTGCTGTGTCTGGTCTTGTTGTCGATGTACGACAATAAAGCGACGCGCAACGACGTGCGTGATGCTGTGAATAATATTGATGCATGGTTGCTGGCTTCTGTTCCTGCAGAGACGCCGCTGGCCGTTGCCAAAGCCCGATTTTTCAATGCTCAACTGAATCTGGGCGAACAGGAAATCGATGACGATAAAGCCTTGTTGATCAACCATCTTGAAGCACATGATTTAATCGGTCATTGGAAAAAAATCAGGCAATATTCTCCCGGGCAACGCGCCTTTATCCTCAGCGCGTCACCAGAATTTCTCAAAGCACTCAAATTGTTGTTGAATGAAACCTCACTGGAACAGCCTTTGCCCCAGGATTCTGCCAATGAAGTGATCACACAAAAGTTGGAAGAGATATCAGATGAAAGCGTATTTCAGAGCAAATGCTTACAGGAGTTATTTGCCCATCCATCGTTGGCAACCTGTGTTTCCACCAAAATGGTCAGAGCCTGGCGCATGCGGCAGCAACACACACTGATCGATTTCAGCGCCGACCCCCAGCTGGCCATCCGTATTCCCTTTGATACGCTGCTGGAAGATCATGACTTGACCTGGTACCGGGAACAGATTATGCAGCTGCCGGGTTTGTATGAATTCATCCAGTCTCCCTATGTCACGCCAGATTTTCTTACGGCGCTGTGGGGAAAACTGTCCTGCGGCGGCAAGGAGGGCATGGAATATTATCGAGTCAACATGCCCATTATCGACGTGCTGACCCGTCGCCGCAACAGTACGCTTCCTGCGTATCTGTCGACTGAACAAAAAACAGCCGTTCTGCATTGCGACAAACTCATTTTAACCAATGTCGAGTTTAACCGTTGCATGAAAGTTGTCTTGATGCGCTCAGCCAATGGCAGTCATAGCGGTGCAATTGCCATCAATGCATTGGTGGATGCAGGCGTGAGCGACCTTAAACCATGGCTCATGCGACTGGATGCCTTGTCGCAGGATGCAGTCAGTATCAATGTCGAGGCGATATGCCAACTTGCCGAACAAGGTGCGAACGCCGAGCGTTATGAAACGGTTTTTCGAACGCTTTCAAGTATTGATTCTCCGTCAAGGGAAGATGTGCAGGCGCTGATTGCAGCGCCTGCTGTGCTCATTCAGCCCGATGTGATGCAGAATACCCAATTCCGGAGACAGCTCCTTCTATTGCGCCATGCAGCCAAAACGCAGGAAGAACACAAGTCCAGTTCGCGTCTTTGCAAACACCTGGATCGTTTGAGGACAAAGCAGTATGAGTTTCGAGCAGGTTCTGACCCACATGTTCAGCTGACTAATTTTATCGTACGCGTACAGAATTCTATCGAAAGACGATTTGGAACAGACCGCCCTGACTTCCAGACCCAATACGCCGGGCTTCATCAGGACGTTCAAGCGCACCTTCGTCTGGCGCGACCGGTTCTCGCCAAACATCGCGGCATCCTCGGTTGGCTGGATTCCTTTCTGGCCGTTTTGACCTGCTGCTTTCGGTCGAGTCAGGGCGTGGATTCACCTTATACGTTTTTTCAAACCAAAACTGATAAATTATTAACCCGGTTTGAAAACAGCATGTCAACAGTGCCAGGGATAGCAGGCTAGCGCCTCGTCTTGGCCTGTTTTTTCGCCATCCTCAAAAAAAAAATCAAATTTTTCAAAGAAGCATTGCGCAATTGTTTGGATTTATGTCTATTATTTTATTAATACAAAAAAAACAGGGAATGATTATCATGATAAACAAAACCATAATAAGCACAATAATTGGGGCCAGTTGTATCGTGTTAGCGCCATTTTCTTTTGCAGCTTCTTCTAATGAAATGAAGAAAGATGAGTGGCTGGCCAAATTGAAAGAGGTCGTTCCCGGGATGATCTGCACCAACTTCCTGAAAAATGAAGGGGTCAGCAAACAATTGAAAGTGTTCAATATTGACTACGCCAAATGCGTGTCTTTGTTGCCGGCCAGTGTTGATAAATGCCGCGACAAATATTACAACGAGATTCCGGCCATGATTAACAAAGAGAGTGCGCAACAATGGGGCGGCACGATTGGTCAATGTATCGGAACGGATTTCGCGGTGACCCATTTGTCGTCTGCAGCGCCAGAATCTGCAGCGCCTGTCGCACCGGATTCGTCCAGTACAACCCCGCCCGCAGAGCCTGCAACACCAACAAGCGATACTGCACCTGCTGCACCAGCAACCGGTGAACCGGCAGAAGTGTCTACCGTGGGCAAAGACGAGTGGTTGGCAAAGCTGAAAGCCGTGGTACCTGATCTGATTTGTAAAGGCTTTTTGGCTGATGAGTCTCTGGGTAAACAATTGGGCAAGTTGAATATCAATTACGATAAATGCGTAACCCTGATACCAGCCAGCATGGACAAATGTATAACCGAATTTTATCCAAACATCCCGGCAACCATCGATGATAACAGTGCCGGTAAATGGGGTCATTCCATTGGCGAATGTATCGGAAAAGATTTTGCGATTAAATATTTGATGTAAGAATCAATCAGCAATGTCGCCCGGAACGACGTGAAGGGTTTCCTGCAATTGGTACCGAGCCAGCATCGGGAGACCCTTCGCTCCGCTCTGGGCGACACGCATAAGCATCAGAGTGAAGAGGCGATCTCGCAACCCACACCGCAGTCCAAACATGTCACCCAGAACGAAGTGAAGGGTCTCCCGCAGTAAACACCGAGCCTGCATCATGAGACGCACGATCTGCTTCGTATCATCCCCCTGCAAATTTTGCCTTTTCCCCCGCTTTTGCGCATAATACGCTGTCTTTTTTTAGTGGGTGAGTTGAAATGGGTTTAATGAATATTGCAAGTGGCCGAAATGTGCCAAACGAAATCAACGTCATTATCGAAATACCCATGAACGGGGCGCCGGTCAAATACGAAGTTGACAAGGAAACCGGAACGCTGTTTGTGGATCGCTTCATGAGTACCGCGATGTTTTATCCGGTCAATTACGGCTACATCCCCCAAACCCTGTCGGAAGATGGTGATCCGGTTGATGTGTTGGTGGTAACGCCTGTTCCGTTGGTGAGCGGTGCCGTGATTCCCTGCCGCGTTGTGGGTATGTTAAAAATGACCGACGAAGCCGGTGTGGATGCCAAATTACTGGCGGTTCCCATCAGCAAGCTTACCAAAATGTATGATCACATCAAAACCTACACTGATCTGCCTGAATCCCTGCTGGCCTCTCTGGAGCATTTTTTCCAGCATTACAAAGATTTGGAAGTGGGCAAGTGGGTTAAACTGGATGGCTGGGAAGGCATTGAAGCTGCGCACAGGGAAATTACAGCCAGTGTGGAAAGGTATCATCCGAAGGATTAAGCAATCTTTCGCTGCGCACCGGATGGCATGTACGTCATCCAGTGCGAAGCGACGTGCGTCTCATCATTTACTCCGCAACCAATCCTTTATCAAGCTCTCGACGCCCCTGCATCCACGTACTCAAAAACGGCGGCAAACACATCAACAACAAGCCTGAAATCAAAGTTAATTCATAACGAGTCACCGTGCCAATATTAATGCCGTCCGGCGGCATGAAACTGACAACCAGCGTCGTTAATGCACCCACAATTCCGACACCCGCCACGAACAACAAACCAGGTAAACCACCGGGAATGCGAAAACCACGTGCCTGTTCAGGTTGTCTGATGCGCAGTTTGATGGCCGCTGCAAACATCAGCAAATACATCAGCATATACAATTGTGCGGCCAATGCGGTCAGCAGCCAGTACGACCCGTTGACACTGGGCATAAACAAAAACAAAGTCGACAGCAAGGTCACGATGATGGCTTGGGCGATGAGCATAACAACAGGCGCACCGTGCTGATTGGCACGTTGAAAGACCTGTGCCATGTTGCCATCCTGAGCCGCAACCATTAACCCTTTGGTCGGTGCGATGATCCAGTTGCTGACGCCGCCGAGGCCGCCCATTACCAGCATCAACGCCACCACCGGCATCATGCCGGATAAATGATAGCGTGCGAAAAAGGCGTCAAAAGCCTGCATGATGCCGGCGACCAGATTGATATCCTGCTGCGGCAACACCACGGCAATGGCCAGTGAACCCAAAATCAGCGTGCCGAGAATAATCGCTACCGAAATGATCAGGGCTTTGGGAAAAGCGTGCTGGGGATTGTTCACGTCATTGGCATGCACTGTGGCAATTTCAATGCCGCAAAAAGACATCATGATGGCCGTCAGAGACACCCACAGCGATTTATCCTGAACATGTGGAATCAGGCTTTGTGTATCAAAAGAGACTTGCGATGGATTACCGCCGAACAGCCACACAGCGCCCAGACCAATGATCAGGGACATGGGCAGCAACAGGCCGGAGATAGCGCAAATATTGCTGAACAGGGCAGAGGAACGCATACCACGCAGGTTGATCAGGGTTGCACCCCAGAAAGAAGCAACGATAATTGTCCAGAGAAACCATGGATTGCCGGTTAGCGAAGGGTTGATCAAATAGCCAATAGTACCGGCGACAAAAGACAAAATAGTCGGATACCAAATGACGTTTTCTATCCACTGCAACCAGATGGCGAGGAAGCCGGTTTTTTTACCAAAAGCCTCTTTGACCCAGATATAAATTCCCCCTTGTTTCGGCCAACCCGAAGCCAACTCGGCTGAAACCAAGGCGGTGGGGATTAGAAAAAACAAAGCGCCCAGCAAAAAGAAAAAAATCAATTGGCTGCCAAACAAAGCCGTGGCCGGCAAATTGCGGATGCTGTCTACGGAGCCCACCGTAATCATTGTGAGGCTGAAAATAGTTAATGCGTGCTTGTTACTGCTGCTCATTGCATTCCTTCTTTGCTATTAAATGCGCACTGGTAAGCTATTATACCAACTTTTTATTAAAAAAAACTTAATAATAGCGTAAAAAATAAACAAAATAGTGGATTAATGCTAATTTAAAGGCAGTAGCTTGGGCCAAGGCCGCATGGCCGTCAGGGTTAAGAGAAAAATTTCGGTTCCAGGCGAGCGTAAGGAGACCCTTCGCTCCGCTCTGGGCGACACGTTTGGACTGAGTTGTGGGTTGCGAGACAGCCCTTCACTCTGATGCTCAAGCGTGTCGCCCAGAGCGGAGCGAAGGGTCTCCTGATTGTGGCTCAGCGCCAACCGATAAACCGAAATTTTTCCCCTAACCTGACGGCTATGGCCCCTGGCCCAACAAGCAAGTAGCGATGTGCCCACCATCAGGATCTATAAACGTAGCTACGTCTTGGCTCATCCCTCAAGCTGCGCTAAACTGTCTCTTTGGTAATCAACAGGTAACCCATGGGCGTAACCGACATATTAAGCACTTTGCGCGGGCGTCTACCCGAGCTGGAGTGGCAGTTGAGCAAGCCGGGTTTGTCTTTTTCACCCAGATCCCTGCCTGCCGGTTTGTTTCGTTCCCACGATGATGATCCCGTGCTGTACGTGGCCGAAATCAAGGCCGATATCAACACCCTGGCCGTACATCCCAACCCCCGGATCGTTCGTTATCTGGCGGAAAAAATCAATCAAAAAATCAATGTGCTGGTCAGCGTGTGTGCAGGCTATAATCGGGAAAAACCTGTTCAGGAACCAACCGGATTTATTATCGACCAACTGGCCACCAGACGCCAATGGTCGCAGGCACTGGAAGCCGACATTGAACGCCTGGAAGAGCAAAAAAACGCATTGTTGGCTACACTGGCAGGCAGGGACGCAACAAATGATTGCACCGTGTCGCTTAAATTACAAAGCGAATTGGGGAATCTGGAAAAAAAACTGACGCTGGCAAAGGAAGCCTACTCGAAAACGAGGTAGGTTGCGGCCCTGGCCCAACAACTTTCTTCCGATGTAAACCCATGTTGGGCCAGGGCCACAACCTACGCGTTCTTGCCAAGATCTGGCGTTAACTTAAAGGACGATCATGTTTAAAAAAATTCTGGTCAGTAATCGCGGGGAAATCGCCTTACGCATCGTACGTGCCTGCAAGGAAATGGACATCGCGCCCGTGGCGATTTACAGCCAGGCTGATCGCTATGCCCTGCACGTCAAACGCGCCTCGCAGGCGCATTGCCTGAGCAAAAATCCGCTCGATGCCTATCTGAACGGGCGGCGGATTATCGAATGCGCCAAGGCCTCCGGTTGCGAAGCCATTCATCCCGGCTATGGCTTTTTATCCGAAAACCCCGAGTTCGCCGCCGATTGCGAACGCGCCGGCATCGTGTTTATCGGCCCCACATCCCAGGTGATTGCCGCCATGGGATCCAAAGTAGCCGCAAGATCGGCCATGTCGCAGGCCGGCGTGCCCATTATTCCCGGCAGTGACGGCAATCTCGACAACAGTGCCGCCGCCATCGCCTGCGCCAATCAAATCGGCTATCCCGTGATGTTAAAGGCCACCTTTGGCGGCG